>Ga0209517_10002816_pt1 | contig 24141 bp, 21 predicted proteins | sample PeaSoiMetSII2010_FD_187695 | JGI IMG/M metagenome (GOLD analysis project Ga0209517, IMG submission 187695) | Peat soil microbial communities from Weissenstadt, Germany - SII-2010 (SPAdes) (version 2) | ecosystem: Environmental > Terrestrial > Soil > Wetlands > Peat | place: Germany... | reverse complement strand
ATCACGTAGACCAAAGCTTTGTCCGCGCCGGGCTCTGCAACCGGCCCAGTCGCGCGCGTTTGTACCTCGAATCGAACCTCGTCCGGGCCGCAGGCGGATAGGGCGCGGGCGACCGCAGCCCGGTCCTCGGCCGCAGCAGATGCCAGGCAAACCATGGCCAGCACCGTCCCCATGGACAGCCTTGCCCAAAAGCGCGATGCCAACCGTCCTTTTCGCATGAATATCAGATTGTAGCGGCAACGCGATCTCAAGGCTATCGCGCCCAGCGAGCTATTTATGGCCCGACCCCAGCAATCAGAAGCGATACAATCCCCTGCGTGAAAACCGCGCCCAAGAAGGATCTCTACCGCAAGCTGCCTTCGGTGGACGAATTGCTGCATCAGCCCGAAGTCGCGCCCCTGCTTGAAAGAGAAGGCCGCGCCGCGGTGACCGAGGCCGCGCGCGAGGTGCTCGAAACCCTGCGCCAGGAGATCGCTTCCGGCAGCCTCGATGCATCGGGCATAGAGCTGGCGGTCGGCGGGCTGGCGGCTGCGGTCGAGCGCCGATTGCGGCAGTCGCTCGCGCCCTCGTTGCGTCCGGTGATCAACGCCACTGGAGTGGTCCTACACACCAATCTGGGGCGAGCACCGCTGGCCGAGGCCGCGCTCGAGCGCATCCGCGAAGTCGCCGGCGTGTATAGCAATCTGGAATTCGACATCGCCTCCGGCGAGCGCGGCAAGCGCGACGTGCATGTCGAGCGGCTGACCGCGCGCCTGCTTAATCAGGAGGGCCTCACCGGCATCTCCACGGTGGTGGTGAATAACAACGCCGCCGCGGTGCTGCTCTCGCTGAACACGCTGGCCGACGGCGGTGAGGTGATCGTCTCGCGCGGCGAACTGGTGGAGATCGGCGGCTCGTTCCGCATTCCCGACGTGATGGCCAAGTCGGGCGCCGTGCTGCGCGAGGTCGGCACCACCAACCGCACCCGCCTCGCCGACTACGAAAAAGCCATCAACGAGCGCACCCGCCTGCTGCTGCGCGTCCACCGCTCCAACTTTCAGATCGTCGGCTTCACCGAGCAGCCCGCGCTCGAAGACCTGGTGGCGCTCGCTCGCAGGCACAAGCTGCACATCCTCGAAGACCTGGGGTCGGGCGCGATGATCGAGCTGCGATCCGTGGGCGTGACTGGCGAGCCCAGCGTCTGGGACAGCCTGCGCGCCGGCGTGGACGTGGTCACCTACAGCGGCGACAAGCTGCTGGGCGGGCCGCAGGCGGGCCTCATCAGCGGCCAGAGCGAGACCGTGGCGCGCATCCGCTCCAACCCGCTGTTCCGCGCCCTGCGTGTGGACAAGCTGACCTACGCCGCGCTCGAAGCCACGCTGCTCGCCTACGTCCGCCAGGACCACAACGCCATCCCCGCGCTCCGCATGATGCGCCTGAGCGCCCATGAGATCGGCCGCCGCGCCCAGGCGCTGGCGGACACCCTGCGCTCGAAGGCTCCCAGGCTGGAGGTGGAGACCATCGAGGGAGCATCAGTGATCGGCGGTGGCGCGGCCCCCGGCGCCGCACTGCCGACAGTCCTTCTGGCCCTCACCTCCCAGGGCCTGAGCGCCGACGAACTGGCCGCGCATCTGCGCGCCTACCAGCCCCCCATCGTCGCCCGCGTCGAGCAGGGGAGGGTGCTCCTGGACCTGCGGACAGTCTTCCCCGAGCAGGATGCGATCATCGCGGACGCGCTCGGGCAGTGCGGGTAGGCACCCGGTATAAGGTCGGCCACGCACTATGCAAGATCTTCTTCCGGAAACGTTCTCTCAAAGCGGAGTGAAAGAATGCTTAAGACATTCGTCTTCGTACTATTGCCCCTGGCTATGTCGTGCTCCGAACGGACTTTCAGCCAAGAATTACCGATCATCCGAGGAACCATTAATGTCGTCCTCGCGAATGGGAGCGGGATTGTAGCTCTGACCGACAGCAGACAATCAGTGAGGACCAGGTCCGGGATACAACCGCTGCCCCAACCCGGACAGAAGCTGTTCCAGCTGGACGAGGTAACAGTTTGTACAATCGCGGGTTTCGGAGGGGCGAACCTGCCGACCTTCCCTGAGTTCACCAGCAATTCAGCGGGAATCCTCCAAGATTTCAGGCGCGAACTCTCGCGTCACCCACGGCAGTCGTTTCGGGCTAAACTGCTGGCGCTGTCGTTTATTTTTCAGTCACGGTTGGAAACCATCGCAAATGTGCGCGACATCGCGTCGGACCTGGCAGATTACAAATTTGAGCTCTTACTTGCTGGGTATGACAGCGACGGAGCAACGAAGGTAGGCTGGGTTGTTCTGACGCTTCGCACTGAGGATAGCCCCACTGGCGGCCTTTTGTTCTCGACGAATGAAGAGGACATTCGTGAACTGACGGTCGGGAGAGAGCTCGTGTGTTTGTTGGGGGGGCAAACGATGATTGCGAGTCAAATCATGGCAGCGCCTCACCGGTTCGCTCAGGATCCTGCCGTGCATGACTTCGCAACTGCATATGCGGCCAATCACGGCAGCTCTCTGACCGTTGAACAGATGAAGAGACTCGCAATAGCACTGGCACGACACACAGCAATGAGTAATCCGACCGTGGGGGGCGATGACCAGATTGCAACGCTCGAAAACCACCGGGTGGCAAGTTTTCAGCAGGCTCAATTCCCGGAACAACCGGCGGGGAAGCACTTCCCATTGGTTGTGGGGAGCAGTTTTTCTAGGGTTGGGCAGGTATTCGGAGGGAGTTCCTTCCTCATAATCAAGAGTAGCTTCGAGAATTCAGGGCAGACGCTTGACGGCAACTTCTTTTTCGGCAATTACTTTGTTAACTCACAGATTACATACGACGGCGGCTTCGCCAGTTTTGACTCCACCAATCAGGTGAGGGACTGTACTCTCGTACTAGGACCTCGGGCAAACCAAAGCCCTGCCATTCTACGGCACCTGATGGATGATTTTGGCTGGAAGGAAGTGGTACGCACGCAGCCGCAGCCTTAAGACCTGGACGGCGTATCGGGCGCTGACCCCTGCGGGGATGGCAGCCGACACCGTTTGACAGCCCCGCCCTTGCCCAGTAACCTTCTAATACCGGGGTGAAGCGCGCATTCCCCAGCCGTCACCTAACCTCCTGTGAACTATTGGCGACAACTCGTGCGGCTGGCAGCCGCCATGCAACTCCTGCCTGCCCTCGAAAGCAGCAATGAGACGCTGGTCGGCGGCCAGGCGGTGCTGGAGGGCGTCATGATGCGCTCGCCGCATGCCTGGGGGATCGCCGTCCGCAAACCCTCGGGCGACGTGGCGACGCACTCCGAGCCCATCGAGCGGCCGTCGGAAAAGCGCAAGTGGCTGGCCTGGCCGGTCATGCGCGGCCTTACCACCCTGGGACAGGCGATGTCGCTCGGCTTCCGCGCCCTGCGCTACTCAGCGAACGTCGCGCTCGACGCCATCCCCCGCGAACAGGAGGAGAAGAAAATCGAGATCAGCGGCTGGGTGATGGCGGTCAACGTCTTCTTCTCCGTCGGGTTCTTCGTCTTCATGTACAAGTTCATTCCGCTGGTGGCGGCCACCGAGCTGAAGCGGGTCTCGCCGGTATTCGGCAATCAGATCATCTTCAACCTGGTGGATGGCGCCATCCGCATCGCCCTCTTCCTGCTGTTCATCTGGGGCATTTCGCTGTGGAAGGACATCCGCCGCGTGTACCAGTACCACGGGGCGGAGCACAAGACGGTGTTCGCCTTCGAGTCCGGTGACCCGCTGACGCCGGCTGCCGTGCAGAAGTATTCCACCTATCACCCGCGCTGCGGCACCAGCTTCCTGATGACGGTGCTGCTGATCTCGATCGTGTTCTACACCCTGATTCCGGTGACCACGTTCTGGGCGCGCTTCGCCATCCGCATTGCGCTGCTGCCGGTGATCGCGGGGGTGTCGTACGAAATCATCCGCTATGCCGCCAAACACCGCGGCTCGCTGTTCGCCCTGATGACCGCCCCCGGCCTGTGGCTGCAGCGGATCACCACCCAGCCTCCCAGCGACGATCAGGTGGAATGCGCCATCCGCGCCCTCGACGAAGCCATGGAACTCGAGAAGCAGCGCGGCGGCGAGTTGGTGATTGCCTAGCGGGGCTCCCCGCGAACACACCGTTTCAAGTTTCACGTTTCAAGTTTCCGAAAAATGCAGGTCCCTCGACTCGCGCCGCAAAAGCGGCGGCGCTCGCTCGGGATGACATTTCGGGTTAAGCTAAGAGCCCAGATCTAAGAGCCAAAAGCAATGTTTGACAGACTCGATCAGATCGAAGCGAAGTACGACGAGCTAACCCAGGCGCTCGCCACGCCGGAGGTGATCTCCGACTCGGCGCGCTATCAGAAGACCGCCAAGGCGCACAGCGAGCTGGCGCCGGCGGTGGAGAAGTATCGCGAGTACAAGGACTTGAAGCACGGCATCGCCGAGAGCAAGGCGGTCATCGCCGAGGAGTCCGACGCGGAGATGCGCGCCTACGCCCAGGAAGAGCTGACCAAGCTCGAAGAGCGTATCGGCAAGGTGGAAGAAGAGCTAAAGGTCCTGCTGATCCCCAAAGACCCGAACGACGAGAAAAACGTGGTGCTGGAGATCCGCGCCGGCACTGGCGGCGACGAGGCGTCGCTCTTCGCCGCCGAGATCTTCCGCATGTACACGCGCTACGCCGAGTCGCAGCGCTGGAAGGTGGAAGTGCTCTCGACGTCGGAGTCGGGCGTCGGCGGGCTGAAGGAAGTGATCGCCATCATCGAAGGCCAGCGGGTCTATTCACGGCTGAAGTACGAGAGCGGCGTGCACCGCGTGCAGCGCGTGCCCCAGACCGAGCAGCAGGGCCGCGTGCACACCTCGGCGGTTACTGTGGCGGTGCTGCCCGAGGCCGAGGATGTGGACGTAAAGATCGATGCCAAGGACCTGCGCATCGACACCTTCTGCTCGTCCGGACCGGGCGGGCAATCGGTGAACACGACTTATTCCGCCGTACGCATCACCCACCTGCCGACCAATACCGTGGTCTCCTGCCAGGACGAGAAGTCGCAGATCAAGAATCGCGACAAGGCGATGCGCGTGCTGCGCTCGCGGCTTTATGAGATGGAGCTGGAAAAGCAGCAGCAAGCCCTCGCCAAGGAGCGGCGGCAGATGGTGGGCTCCGGCGACCGCAGCGAGAAGATACGTACCTACAACTTCCCGCAGGACCGCATGACCGACCATCGCATCGGGCTCACGCTGCACCAGTTGAGCGACATCATGGACGGCAAGATCCAGCCCATCATCGACGCGCTGGTCACGCACTTCCAGGCGGAGAAGCTGAAGCAGGAAGCGCTCGCGTAAAACCGTCGTCGGTCGTTGGCTGTCGGTCGTCGGCCAAAGCTGGCGTAGACGAGGCTCGTAGCGGCCAACGACCGAAGGCCGACGACCAACGTTCCCATGCGGCTCAAGCAAGCCCTCACCGCAGCCATCGACACGCTGACGGCGAACGCCGTCGGCTCGCCGCGCATGAACGCCGAGACCCTGCTGATGTTCGTGCTCAACTCCGACCGCGCCTACCTCTACGCCCATCCTGAATACGAACTCACCGCCGACGAGCAGGCGCGCTACGACGAAGCCATCGCCGAGCGCTCCACCGGCAAGCCGGCACAGTACATCACCGGCCACCAGGAATTCTGGGGGATGGACCTGATCGTCTCGCCCGCGGTGCTGATCCCGCGCCCCGAGACCGAGCACGTGATCGAAACTGTGCTGGAGCTGGCACGCGCGAAGCAGGCTCATCGCATCGTGGACGTGGGCACCGGTTCGGGCTGCATCGCGCTGGCGCTCGCCATGGAGATGCCGTGGGCGCGCGTGGAAGCGGTGGACATCTCGCCAGCGGCACTGGAGGTCGCCCGCGCCAACGCCCACCGGCTGCAGTTGGACCATCGCATCATCGTTCAGCAGCGGGACCTGCTGGCCGGCGCCCCGGCGGCGACCTACGATTTCGTTGTCTCCAATCCTCCCTATGTCCCCGAGTCCGAGCCCGAAAAGGCGCAGCGCGAAGTGCGCGAGTTCGAGCCTAAGGTAGCGGTGTTCGCGGGAGAAAGCGGGCTGGAGGTCTATCGGCGGCTGGCCCCGCAGGCGCATGTAGCTCTGAAACCCGGCGGCTGGCTGGTGGTCGAGATCGGATATTCCCTCGCAGCCGCCGTGCACGAATTGGTGAAGGATTGGGCGGAAGTGCGGGTCACGCCGGACTTGCAGGGGATTCCGCGGGTGGTGGCGGCCCAGAAGCGGTAGCCAGCAGCCGGAGAGTTCCAGCAGGCAAACGGCGACTACCACTCCTCGACCGTCAGTCCTTCAATCTCGCGGAAGTGCCGATCACGCGAGACAAGCACCAGACCGTGCTGGTGAGCGGCGGCGGCTATCCAGATGTCGTTGTCGGGAAGAGGCCGGCCTTTGGATCTGAGTCCTTGCTTAATCAAGGCATAAGCTTCCGCCGTTTCCACCGTGCACGGGATGACTACCATGCGGCCAGTGATGCCCCTTACACGGTGCAAGTTCGCCTCAACCCTCTGCGAGCCATACGCCCCCCGCAAGAGCTCACCGACGCTGATCACCGAGAGGAGAGATTCGGGTCTCCCACTGAGGCGGCGATTAACAGCCGCGTCGTTGTTCAGCACGGCGATCAGAATGTTGGTGTCGAGCAGGAATCTACCATTCATCCGAGTCCACCCGCTCGCACTCCTCCTCGATCACCCTTTCCATGCGCGCCACATCGTCGGGCGGAATCGTACCGGCAAACTCCAGCAGCACATCGCCTGGGACGCCGCGCAGTTCGGTCGGTTCGGCATTCTGTGGCCTTCCGTTTCGTGAGTACTGTTCCTCATACCACTTCAGCAACTCTCGATAACGCGGCGGAATGTTTTCCGAATCCGGGGCTGTCTTGCCCGACTGCCGCGCGGGATGAAAAGCGTCGCCCTGCCGAAATAGCCGTCTCCGGCCTCGGCCAGTCTCGGTGAGCATACGGTGACGCGTGGAAGGAGGATTAGGAGCCTTCTGGGCGACACAGTGGTAAGAAGCATGCATCTGCAGCCCCTGCCTGAACCCGCCGCTCAGATTTTCTTCCACGGCGCGTTGCATGATTTCGTTCACCGAAAAGTCGATTCGTTCTGGATGCTCGCGGTGCAGCAGGGCGGTGGCTATCCAGACCTCGTCCGCAACTTTAACGTGAGTCTTGCTCGTATGATCCTCCTCGGATGAAAGATGATATAATGTATCATTATTGCGAGCGGGCGGTCAACGCCCATATCCATAAACATAGTAATGGCTTACGGACGAATGGCTTCCGCCGGCTTAATCTCCTCGACATCCACAAACGCCGTGGGATACTTGCCCGTGTAACACGCGGTGCAGTAGGTGAGAGATTCGCTTTCGCCGCAGGCCTGCTTCATGCCTTCAAGCGACAGGTAAGCCAGCGAGTCGGCGCCGATGTAGTCGCGGATTTCCTCCACGCTCTTGTTGGCGGCGATGAGTTGCTTCTTTGAGGGCGTATCCACGCCGTAGAAGCAGGGAGAGACGGTGGGCGGGCAGGAGATGCGCAGGTGCACCTCGGTGGCCCCGGCGTCGCGCACCATGCGCACGATCTTGCGGCTGGTGGTGCCGCGCACGATGGAATCGTCGATTAGCACCACGCGCTGGCCCGCCAGCACGCTGCGCACCGGGTTCAGCTTGAGCTTGACGCCGAAGTCGCGCACTCGCTGTTCCGGCTCGATGAACGTCCGCCCAACGTAGTGATTGCGGATCAGTCCCATGCGCAGCGGGATGCCGCTCTCCGCCGCGTAGCCCATGGCGGCAGCGACGCCGGAATCCGGCACCGGGACTACCAAGTCCGCTGCGGCGGGAGCCTCAATCGCCAACTGCCGCCCCAGCTTCTCGCGGCTCTCGGCCACCGAGCGCCCGAAGATCACGCTGTCGGGCCGCGAGAAATACACGTGCTCGAAGATGCAGCTCGATTGCGCGGTTTGGCTCGCGAAATAGCGTGAGTAGATGCCTTCGGGGCCGACTACGACCATTTCCCCGGGATTCACGTCGCGCTCGTAGGTGGCGCCGATGAGATCGAAGGCGCAGGTCTCGGAGGCGAAGACGATGGTGTCCTTGCGCAGGCCGCCGACGATGCGTCCCATGGAGAGCGGGCGGAATCCGCGCGGGTCGCGCACCGCGAACACACGGTCGCGGCTCATGATCACCAGCGAGAACGCGCCCTCGATCCGCCGCAGCGCGTCGGCGATGGCCTCGGGCAGCGTCTCCTCACGTGACTGCGCCACCAGGTGGACTATGACCTCGGTGTCGCTGGTGGTCTGGAAGATCGAGCCCTGGGCGTCCAGGCGCGAGCGGATCAGTTGCGCGTTGACCAGGTTGCCGTTGTGCGCCAGCGCGATCATGCCCTTGTTGCAGTCCACCATGATGGGCTGGGCGTTGAGCAGCGCCGAGTCGCCGGTGGTCGAGTAGCGCGTGTGCCCAATGGCCAGCGTGCCCTTGAGTTTTTCCAGCACGGCTTCGGTGAAGATGTCGGCCACCAGGCCCATGGCCCGGTGGGGGTACATGGTCACGCCGTCGGTGGAGACGATCCCCGCCGACTCCTGCCCGCGATGCTGCAGCGCGTGCAGCCCGAGGTAGGCAAGCTTGCCCGCTTCCGGGTTGGAGTAGATGGCGACCACGCCGCATTCGTCTTTGAATTTATCGAAGGCCATAGCTATGCAGACACCGTTATGGAATCGGCCACTGTGGTTGGTTCAGGAACCGGGTCGCCGTGCCGTTTCAGACTCTCGATATGGAGTTCGATCGCTTCGCGGATCAACTTCTTTACCTGCGCCTTGGTTTTTCCGGTCGCAACGCAACCCGGCAGGTCGGGGATGTAGGCACCGTATCCCGTAGCAGATTTTTCGTAGATGACCGTGTACTTCATTTCTCCAGCACCGCCGGCACCAACTTTTCGCCCGTCCCCACCTGCAGCGCCCGCTCCAACGCCGTCGCCCAGGCTTGCTTCAGCTCCGACACTCCCGCTGCGGCCACTTGCCGGCCATCCACCAGGATTTCGATTTTCTCGGAAACTGTCTCGCCCAGCACTTCCGCCGCGATGCCGTATTCTACCGCTAATTCCTGGATTCGCCCGACTTGCTCGCTGGCGCAGGAAATCAGGATCCGGCTCGAATCCTCTCCGAACAGCAGGAACTCTGCCGCGAGGCCGCTCGAAAGCAGTTCGACGCGCGCGCCCACGCCGTTGGGGAAAGCGGATTCGGCCAGCGCCACCGCCAGCCCGCCGTCGGAACAATCGTGCGCCGACTCGGCCAGTCCCTGGCGAATCAGCTCGACAATGCACCTCTGGAGCGCGGCTTCCTTCTCCAATTCGAGCGCCGGCGGGAATCCCCAGACCATGCCAAGGATGTCCTTGGCGTACTCGGAGGAACCGAACTCAGCCTCGGCATCGATGGCGTCGCCGGGCTCGGTGCCGCGTAGCAGCACCACAGCCCTCCCCGGTTCACGGAACTCGAAGCTAACTGACGTCTCGACCTCGTCGATCACGCCCACCACGCCGACCACCGGCGTGGGATAAATCCCCTCACCCAGCGTTTCGTTGTAGAAGCTGACGTTGCCGCCGGTGATGGGGACTTCGAGCTCTTCGCAGGCGCGGGTCATGCCGTCGATCACCTGGGCGAACTGCCACATGATCTGCGGCTTCTCGGGATTGCCGAAGTTCAAGCAGTTGGTGGCCGCTACCGGCGTCGCGCCCGTGCACGCCACCTTGCGCGCCGATTCGGTGACCGCGTGCATGGCGCCCAGCTTCGGATCGAGCCAGCACCAGCGCCCATTGCCGTCGAGCGCCATGGCCAGCCCGCGCTTGGTGCCCTTGATGCGGATCACGCCTGCCTCGCGCCCCGGTCCCTGAACGGTGTTGATCTGCACCATGGAGTCGTACTGCTCGTGCACCCAGCGCTTGGAGCAGAGGTTGGGGGAAGCCAGCAGGCGCTTGAGGTTGGCGGTCAGGTCGGCGGTTTCACCCAGGCGGATGGAGGGCGGCATCTCGCGCTCGACTGGCGGCTCCCAGCGCTCCATGGGACGGTGGTAAAGCGGAGCATCGTCAGTCAGCGCGGCATTGGGAATTTCCGCCACCACGCGCCCGTGCTGCAGCACGCGCATCTTGCCGTCCGGGGTGACGCGGCCGACGGTCACCGCGTCCAGTCCCCACTTCTCGAAGACGCGGAAGACCTCGTCCTCGCGGCCCTTCTCGGCCACCAACAGCATGCGCTCCTGCGACTCGCTGAGCATGATCTCGTAGGGAGTCATGCCCGTCTCGCGCTGCGGAACGCGGTCCAGCTCGATCTCGATGCCGACGTTGCCCCGCCCGCCCATCTCGCAGGTGGAGCAGGTAAGGCCGGCCGCGCCCATGTCCTGAATGCCGACTACCGCGCCGGTGCGCATCGCCTCCAGGCACGCTTCCAGCAGCAGCTTCTCCAGGAAGGGATCGCCGACCTGCACGTTCGGCCGCTTCTCCTCCGAGGCTTCGCTGAATTCTTCGCTGGCCATGGTGCAGCCGTGGATGCCGTCGCGGCCGGTCTTGGCGCCCACGTAGATGACGGGATTGCCCTCGCCCGCGGCGCGCGCGTAGTAGATCTCGTCGCGCCGCACCAGACCCAGCGCGAACGCGTTGACCAGAGGGTTCTGCGAGTAGCAGGACTCGAACTTGGTCTCGCCGCCGAGGTTCGGCACGCCGAAGCAGTTGCCATAGGAGGCGATGCCGCTCACCACGCCGTCCACGATCGAATGGTTGCGATGGCGGGTGGCTTGATCAGTCTTGCCGTCGCCCCCCGTGATCGGCCCAAACCTGAGCGAATCCATGATGGCCACCGGGCGGGCGCCCATGGTGAAGATATCGCGCAGGATGCCGCCCACGCCCGTGGCTGCTCCCTGAAAGGGCTCAATGAACGACGGGTGGTTGTGCGACTCGATCTTGAAGGCGCAGGCCCAGCCGTCGCCGATGTCGATGATCCCGGCGTTCTCGCCCGGTCCCTGCACTACGCGGCGGCTGTGCGTGGGCAGGCGCTTGAGGTGCACGCGCGAGCTCTTGTAGGAGCAGTGCTCGCTCCACATCACGCTGAAGATGCCCAGCTCGGTGAGGGTGGGCTCGCGTCCCAACCATTTCAGGATGCGCTGATACTCATCGGCGCTAAGGCCGTGTTCCTGAATGAGGCTGGGAGTGATTGCCTGGGCCGTCTCGGGGGATGATGGCATGGGAGTAAGGGCCTATTCTCGCACATCGGCGCGGTACACTGTGAGGTATCGTCGCCATCTTATGAAATCCGTCATCGTTGGCACCGCGGGGCATATCGACCACGGAAAAACCGCACTGGTCAAGGCGCTGACCGGCATCGACGCCGACCGCCTGGCGGAGGAGAAGCGCCGCGGCATCACCATCGACATCGGCTTCGCCCACCTTGAGCTGCCAGGGCCTGGCGGCGAGCCACTCCGCTTGGGCTTCGTGGACGTCCCCGGACACGAACGCTTCGTGCGCAACATGCTGGCCGGTGTGGGCGGCATCGACCTGGTACTGCTGGTAATCGCCGCCGACGAATCCATCAAGCCGCAGACGCGCGAACACTTCGAGATCTGCCGCCTGCTCAACATCCCGCGCGGCATCACCGTGCTCACCAAGTCTGACCTGGTGGACCGCGAGACCCTCGACGTGGTACGGCTTGAAGTCGAAGACTTCCTGCGCGGGTCTTTCCTCGATGCAGCTCGTGCACCTATCGTGCCTGTCAGCTCGCTCACCGGCGCCGGCATCGACGATCTCAAACGCGAACTCGCGCGCGTCGCCGCCGAAGTGCCTGCCAAGAGCGCCGCTTCCGTCTTCCGCCTACCCATCGATCGCGTGTTCACCATGAAGGGCTTCGGCACGGTGATCACGGGCACGCTGATCTCCGGCACAGTACGCAAGGAAGCAGAAGTGGACGTGTTCCCGCTCGGGCGTCGGGCCCGCGTACGCGGGGTTCAGGTGCACGGTCGTCCCGCGGAGCAGGCGACCGCCGGCGAGCGTACCGCGCTCAACCTCGCCGGGTTTTCTCCTGACGAACTGGCGCGCGGCATGACCCTGGCCGCCCCCGGACTCTTCCGCTCGACTAACAGGCTCGACGTCTCGCTCGCGCTGCTGGCCGGCGCGCGTCCGCTCAAAGACCGCGCCCGCGTGCACTTCCACGCCTACACATTCGAGACGGTCGCTGAAGTGGTGTTGTACGAGGGCAAGGAGATCAAGCCCGGGCAAAGCGCGATGGCACAACTGCGATTGCAGGATCCCGCGCTGCTGTTTCCCGGCGACCGCTTCATCCTGCGGCAATTCTCGCCGGTGGTGACCATCGGCGGCGGCGCGGTGCTGGATGCTTTGCCGCTGCGTCGGAGGGTGTCACGCGAACAGGCGCGAGCGTTCTTATCCGCCCTGCAGGCTGGCGATCCTCAAAATGTGCTGAAAGCCCGCGCAGCGAACCGATCCGATAAAGGACTGTCGCTGGCCGAAGCCGTGGCAGAAACCGGTTGGCGCAGGGAATTGATTGAAGCCACCGCCGCTTCGTTGACGCAGGCAGGGCAGCTTCTGCGCATGGGTGATCGCTTTGTTCATCCTCCGGCTGTGGAGAGTCTGAAAATCGCGCTGCTGGATGCCGTCACCTCCTTCCATACCCGAAATCCGCTGGTCGGTGGAATCAACAAGGAAGAACTTCGCAACGAGTTTCGCGTGACTCCGGAGATGTTTCCGGCGGTGCTGGATCTCCTGGTGAAAGACGGGAAGCTGGATGTCTCCGGCGAACTGGTGCGCCTGGCCGGGCGCGGCGTGGTGATGAAAGACGAAGAGACGGAGGCGAAGAAGACCATCGAGAGCGCCTTCTCGACCGCCGGCCTGAAAGTGCCTTATCTCAAAGACGTGCTTGCCGGGCTGCCCGTGGACAAAGCGCGCGCGCAGAAGATCGTCACCCTGCTGCTGCGCGATAAGGTGTTGATCAAAGTTTCCGACGAGCTGGTGTTCCATCGCGAGGCGCTGGTGGGCCTGCGCAAGCTGATGGCGGAACAGAAAAAGAAGACGCCGAAGATCGACGTCGGCGCCTTCAAAGACCTGATCGGCGTCACCCGCAAGTACGCCATCCCGCTGCTCGAGTACCTGGACCGCGAGCGCGTCACCCGCCGCGTCGGGGACCTGAGAGAAATTCTGTAGCCACGGATTTTCGATTCTTGCAAATCCGTGGCGTTCTAGATTTTCTCTGCCGCGAACTCCGGCTCAACCTCCAGCCCCAGTCCGTCGGTTACGCGGTTGGTGAAGTTCACCAGCGCCACTTCCGCCACCAGGTCCACGATCTCCGCTTCGGAGAAATACTTCTTCAGCGCGTCAGCTTCGGTTCCGGCGGAATTGGTCGGGCCACGAGTCATCTTCTCCGCATAGCGCAGCGCGGCTTTTTCCTTGTCGCTGAAATTCGACTGTTCGGGATTCTTGAGCGCCTGCCAGTCCTCCGCCGTCAGCCCGGCCCGCTTCGATGCCGCGAGATGGTGTTTGAGACAATACTGGCAACCGTTGATGAACGCGATGCGGATGTAAACCATTTCATACAACCGGCGTCCCAGCGAGTGCCCGATGCTGCCGTAAAACGGCAGGAAGGTTTGCAGCAACTTGGGCTGGTGCGCCAGCGCCTTCTGGATGTTGCCCGGCTTGCCCTTGAGCACCTTGTCGTAGATCTCCTTGACCTCGGACGGGGCATTCTGCGGTTCGATGTAGGAAACTCTGGCCATCGGTTCTCCTCAACCTCGCCACGTATAATAAACGCTTTCGCGAGGCCGCACATGTTGACCATACGACCGGCAACCTCGGCTGACGTGCCGCTGATCCTGGCCTTCATCCGCGAACTGGCGGAGTACGAGCGGGAACCTCAAGCCGCAGTGGCCACCGCTGCCGACCTGCTGCGCGATGGCTTTGGCCCGGAGCCCAAATTCCGCGTAGACATCGCCGAATGGTCAGGCGAGCCTGCCGGGTTCGCGTTTTATTTCTGGAACTACTCGACCTGGCAAGGCAAGCCCGGGCTATATCTTGAAGACCTGTTCGTGCGCCCGCGGTTTCGCGGCAAAGGCATCGGCAAAACTCTGCTCGTGCATCTTGCGCGCGTGGCGATCAAGAATAACTGCGGGCGCCTGGTCTGGCAGGTGCTCGACTGGAACACGCCGGCCATCGAGTTCTACGAGTCGCTGGGGGCGCAGACCATGAAGGAATGGCTGACCATGCGCGTCACCGGCGAAGCGCTGGTGCGATTGGCGACCGAGCAATCAGCAGTCAGCACTCAGCATTCAGCCCGCAGGGATTGAACTAGGTTTCGCTGAGTGCTGACTGCTGACTGCTGAGTGCTCATGCCAACAATCAAAGTCATCGGCGCAGGCCTCGCAGGCACGGAAGCTGCCTGGCAGCTCGCCCGGCGCGGGCTCGACGTGGATCTCTACGAGATGCGCCCTGTGCGCTCCACCCCCGCGCACCAGACCGGGCAGATGGCCGAACTGGTCTGCTCGAACTCGCTCAAGTCCGACAGCGAGTACACCGCGCCCTGGCTGTTGAAAGAAGAGATGCGCCGCGCCGGGTCACTGCTGGTGGAGATCGCGCGCGCGGCCGCCGTCCCTGCCGGCCACGCACTGGCCGTGGACCGCGAACTGTTCGCCGCCAAGGTCACCAGCGCCATCTGGGGCCAACCGCGCATCCGCGTGCACCGCGAAGAAGTAACCTGGGTGGACGAGCACGAGGGCATCACCATCATCGCCACCGGCCCCCTGACTTCGGACGCGTTTTCGCGCGAGATCGCGCGCCTCAGCGGCAATGGGGTCCCCAGCACGCCCGGTGTTGGCGTGCTGGGGCAGAGCGAGCACCTCTCCTTCTACGATTCCATCAGCCCCATCGTCGAAGCCGAGTCCATCGACATGGCGCGTGTGTACCTGGCGGCGCGCTACGACAAGGGCACCGCCGACTACATCAATTGTCCGTTCACGCGCGAGGAATACGACCGCTTCTACGACGCGCTGCTGGCAGCCGAGTCGGTCGAGGCGCGCGACTGGGAGAACCTGAATTATTTCGAAGCCTGCCTGCCCATCGAGGAATTGGCGCGCCGCGGCCGCGACACTCTGCGTTTCGGGCCGATGAAACCGGTCGGGCTGCGCGACCCGCGCACCGGCAAGCAGCCGCACGCCGTGGTGCAACTGCGCCGCGAGAACCTGCGCGCCGACTCCTACAATATCGTCGGGTTCCAAAACCATTTGAAGTATGGCGAACAGCAGCGCGTCTTCCGCCTGATCCCTGGACTGGAGAACGCGCGCTTCCTGCGATACGGACAAATCCATCGCAACACCTACATCAACGCACCCTCGCTGCTGACCGCAACGCTGCGGATGAAGGCTCATCCCAAGATCTTCTTCGCGGGGCAGATCTGCGGAGTCGAGGGCTACACGGAATCCATTGCCTCAGGATTGATGGCGGGCGTGCATGCCGCCGCGCTGGCCACCGGCGCCGAGCCGCTGCCGCCGCCGCGCGCCTCGGCGTTTGGCTCGCTGGTGCACTACATCACGAACGCAGACCCGAAGCATTTTCAGCCGGCGAACATCACCTTCGACCTGCTGCCACCTCTCGACGAGCGGGTGCGCGACCGTGCCCAGCGGCATCGGCTGCAATGCGAGCGCGGGTTGCGAGAATTCGAAGGGTGGCTCGCGGAAATCGGCATAAATTCATTCGCCGCGGATTAACGCGGATCAACGCGGATTAGTTCTTGGCTTCATCCGCGTTCATCCGCGGCGGCTGAAGGGTTATCGCGCGCGGTTCTTGATCCAGATAGGCGTGCCCACGAAACCAAACGCCCGCCGGATCTGGTTTTCGAGGAACCGCTCGTAGGAAAAGTGCAGTTTCACCGGACGGTCGGTGAACAGGATGAACGTTGGCGGCGCCACCGCGGCCTGGGTCAGGTAATAGATCTTCACGCGCTTCGAGGCCGGCACCGAGGCGCGATCGAAATCGACCATCTCGAGGAAGCGGTTCATCTCCGAGGTCGAGATGCGCTTCCTCCGCTCCGCCGCCACCTGCTCCAGCACAGGAAATACTTTGTCAATGCCCTTGCCCGAAGTGGCGCTGATGAATAGCACCGGCGCATAGCTCAGGAACTTGAGCGCGTCGCGGGCCTCCTGCTCGAACTTGTTGCGGTCGGCCGGCTTCTTGCCATCCGGCCGGCCGGGGCCGACGAGGTCCCACTTGTTGATCAGAATGATGAGCGAGCGGCCGCTCTCGTGGGCGTATCCGGCGATGTTGGCGTCGAGCGCGGTAACGCCCTCGACGGCATCGATCACCAGCAGCGCAACGTCGGCGGCTTCCAAATGTTTGCGCGCCATCACCACGGACAGCTTCTCCGCCATAAGCTTGGTCTTGCCTTTGCGCCGGATGCCGGCGGTGTCGATGAAGCGATAACTCCGGCCGTCGCGCTCCACCAGTTCGTCCACAGCATCCCGGGTCGTCCCCGGAATAGGCGAGACGATGGCCCGCGCCGTCCCCGTCAGCCGATTGAGCAGCGTGGATTTGCCCACGTTCGGCCGCCCGATGATGGCGACCTTGGTCTCCGCCGCTTGCGGTTCTTCCTGCCCCGTTTCCTCTGCGATCTCAACTGTCCCCGCGACCTCCGCGTTGATCTTTTCCAGAATCGCGTCCAGCAACTCCGCCACGCCGGTGCCCTGTTCGGAAGACACAGGAAACATCTCGCGGATGCCCAGCCGCCGGAAGTCTTCGATGTCCGCCTCCTGAGCGAGCGTGTCGATCTTGTTGACCGCCAGGAACAACGGCTTGCCGGTACGTTGCAGCAGGCGCGCCAGTTCGAGGTCGGGCGCGGCCAGCTCCGTGCGGCCGTCTACTACCATGATGACGGCGTCAGCCTCGTCCAGCGCCACTCGTGCCTGGCGGAAAATTTCGGTGGGAATGAACTCTTTATCCTCGGGGATGATGCCCCCGGTATCGACCACGCGCAGATGGCGGCCTTGCCAGTCAGTCTCGCCGTACAAGCGGTCGCGGGTGATGCCGGGCTCGTCGCCGACGATGGCGCGGCGCTTGCCGATCAGCCGGTTGAAGAGCGTGGACTTGCCCACGTTGGGCCGGCCGACGATAGCGATGGTAAGCACACCGCGAGCCGTTTCGGGTTTTGCCGCTTTGGTCAATGCGAATCCCTGATGATCCGTGAAGATCATGGCTATTATAGAAGGCGCCTTGAACGCCTCCTCCCAGCCCGCCGTCGCTCCCGGCTCGCTGCACGCCTTCTTTGGGCCCGGAGGCCTGCTGGCGCGCACGCATCCCGCGTACGAGTTTCGCCGCGGCCAATTGCAGATGGCGGAAGCGGTCGAGCGCGCGCTGAAAGAAGGCCGCCACCTGATCGTCGAGGCCGGCACCGGCACGGGCAAGACGCTCGCCTATCTCGTTCCCGTGCTGCGGTCGGGCAAGCGGGTCATCGTCTCCACTGGCACCAAGACGCTGCAGGAGCAGCTCTTCAACAAGGATATTCCGTTCCTCGAGCGAGCGCTGTTTCCCAAGGGCGAAGGCAATCTGCGCGTCTGCTACATGAAGGGGCGCAACAATTATCTCTGCCGGCAAAAGCTGTACGACATTGCCGCCCTGCCCGCGCTGAGCGGTCTGGACGAGATCGAGCACTTTCGCCTGATCGCCGAATGGGAGAAGACCACGGACAGCGGCGACCGCGCCGAGCTGGTCTCCATGTCCGAGGACAGCCCGCTGTGGCCGCGAATGGACGCGCGCTCCGAGGCTTGCACCGGGCAAAAGTGCAAGCAGTTCGAGCGCTGCTTCATCACCGAGATGCACCGGCGAGCAGCGGAGAGCGACATCATCATCGTCAACCACCACCTGTTCTTCGCCGACATGGCGATCAAGCAATCGGCCGACGGCGCGCCCGACGCCGGCATCCTGCCCGAGGCAGCGGCGGTCATCTTTGACGAGGCGCACGAACTCGAGGAAGTGGCTTCCAGCTATTTCGGCGTTTCGATCAGCAACCTGCGCTTCGACCAGCTCGTGCGCGACGTGGAGAACACGCTGCGCATGAAGACCATCGCCTCGGCCGCGGCGCACACCGCCGGCGCCGCCCTGCGCGAGCGTTCGCAGCTCTTTTTCTCGCTGGTGCCGGCGGGCGAAGGCCGCTTCGCCTTCGAGAACCGCCGCGAGTTCCTGGAAGAGAACGGCGACGAGTACCTGGCGCTCGGCAACGCGCTGCAGCGGCTGGCTTCCGAGCTGCAGCGCATCCCGGAGAAGCCCGAGGAGGTGCACAACCTCATCCGCCGCACCGAGGAGCTGCGCGTGCAGCTCGGCTTCCTGCTCGAATCGCAGGACCGCAACACCGTCTTCTGGATCGAGCGCCGCATGGAGGGCCGCCGCCGCGAGGGCCGGCCGTCTCACGTGTTCCTGCAAGCTACGCCCATCGACGTGTCGCAAATCCTGCGCCAGACGCTGTTCGAGAACGAGGACTTTGGGACCGCGGTGCTGACGTCGGCCACGCTGGCCGTCTCCGGCGGCTTCGACTACATCCGCGCCCGGCTTGGTGTGCAGAACGCGCGCGAGCTGGTGGTGCCCTCCCATTTCGATTACGAGCGCCAGGCCATCCTCTATGTGCCGCCCGACCTGCCCGATCCGCGCACGCCGCAGTTCGCGGGCATGGCAGCCGATCGCATCCGCCGGCTGCTCGAGATCACCGAAGGCCGCGCCTTCTGCCTGTTCACCAGCTATGCCCAGATGCGCGCCATCCATCAGCGTCTCGAGGGCGAGCTCCCGTACCCGATGCTGCTGCAAGGGACCGCGCCCAAGAATGCGCTGCTCGAGGAGTTCCGCCTGACGCCGAACGCGGTCCTGTTCGCGACCGCGTCGTTCTGGCAGGGCGTGGACGTGCAGGGCGAGCAGCTTAGTTGCGTCATCATCGACCGCCTGCCGTTCGCCGTGCCAAACGATCCGGTGGTGGCTGCGCGCATACGCGCCATCGACGAGGCCGGCGGCAACGCATTCGGTCAGTACCAGGTACCGGCGGCCGTCATCACGTTGAAACAGGGCTTCGGACGGCTGATCCGTTCTCTCGACGACCGCGGCGTACTCTGCCTGCTCGACAACCGCATCATCAAGAAAAGCTACGGACGGGTGTTCCTCGGCAGCCTGCCTCCCTACCAGCAGACCACGGACTTGGCGCAGGTGGAGAAATTCTTCGGGCAGAAATTCGGTCGCCGCGGATAGCCTGCCCCTCGACTCGGCATCATCGCGATACAATGAAGGCTTGGCTGCAAGCTAAGAGCCAAAGGCCAAGAGCTAAGAGCCGTTTATGTTCCACGTTACCGTCGAAGACACGTTCGCCGCCGGACACTACCTGCGTAACTATCGCGGGAAGTGCGAGAACCCGCACGGACACAACTACAAGGTGCGAGTCACGCTGTGCGGGGAGGAACTCGACCGCGCCGGGCTGCTGCTGGATTTCAAGGATTTGAAGGACGTGATGCACGACACCGTGGATCGCCTCGACCACCAGATGATCAACGACCTGGAGCCGTTCACCGTGCTGAACCCGTCGGCGGAGAACCTGGCCAAGTATTTCTACGACCAGACCCAGGAGAAGTTGCGGGCGGCGACCAACGGGCGGGTGCGCGTCAAGGACGTCACCGTCTGGGAAACGGATACGACCACGGCAACATATTTCGAGTGACGGTCGATTTGTAATTGGTAATTTGTAATTGGTAATTTCAGCCCGCCTGCGGTCCCCCGCACTTTGCAAATTGCCAATTACAAATTTCCATGCAGGTCACCGAAATCTACCGCTCGATCCAGGGTGAGTCCTCTTACGCAGGGCTGCCGTGCGTCTTCGTGCGGCTGACGGGATGCAACCTGCGCTGCACCTGGTGCGACAGCGAATACACCTTCTCCGGCGGACGGAAGATGAGCCTGCACGAAGTCGAAGCCGAGGTGCGCCGGCTGGCGCCGACTGGCCTAGTCGAGATCACCGGCGGCGAGCCCCTTCTGCAGGAGCGCGAAGCCGTGCCCTTGATGGAGCGATTGCTCGCGCTCGGCTACACCGTGCTGCTGGAAACCAGCGGCGAGCGGCCACTGGAGAAGGTTCCGCCGCAGGTCATCAAGATCGTGGATGTAAAGTGCCCGCACTCCGGCGAGTTCGGGCCTTTCCGCGAGCAGAATCTGGCGGCGCTCGGTCCCCATGACGAGGTCAAGTTCGTGCTCGCCGACCGCACAGATTACGAGTTCGCACGTGACTTCACACGACAGCACAAGTTCACGGCGCGGGTGCGCTCGGTCATCTTCTCGCCGGCGTTTCGCAAGGACGCCTCCGGCGCTCGCGACAGCTCGCATTGCTTGCTCGACCCGCAGCAGTTGGCGCAGTGGATCCTCGAAGACGGTTTGGAGGTGCGGCTGGGATTGCAGATCCACAAATTCATCTGGGAACCGTCGATGAAGGGGGTGTGATCCCAGTCGGTAGTCGTTAGTCGGTGCACAGCGAACGACCAACGACCCACGACCAGAGTAGAATCTCCCCTTCGCATACTGATGGCTCCAGGCAGCAAAACGCGCGCGGTTGTACTGCTGAGCGGAGGCATGGACTCCTGCGTGTGCGCCACGCTGGCCGCGCGCGACCATGACGCCGCCGCCGTACACGTCAGCTACGGTCAGCGCACGGAAGAGCGCGAGCGCCGGGCTTTTCTTGCGATCTGCGATCGTCTCCGCATCCGCGACCGCCTGGTGGTGCGCAACGAGGCGCTGCGGGCCATCGGCGGGTCAGCGCTCACCGACGACCGCATCGCTGTTCCCGAAGCCGCTCCGCAGATCGGCCACAGCGTCCCGGTCACTTATGTTCCCTTCCGCAACGCGCATTTCCTGGCGGTAGCGGTGAGCTGGGCGGAGGTGCTAGGTGCGGACAAGGTCTACATCGGCGCAGTACAGCAGGACAGCTCCGGCTACCCCGACTGCCGTCCCGAGTACTACCGCGCCTACAACCAGGTGGTGCGCACGGGCACGCGCGAAGGCCGCATCGAGATCGTGACCCCGCTGATCGGCCTGCGCAAAGCCGAGATCGTGCAACTCGGCCTTGAACTGGGCGCGCCCTTCGATTTAACGTGGAGCTGCTACAGCCGTGAGGACGCAGCGTGCGGCGTGTGTGAAAGCTGTGTGTTGCGCCTGCGGGCCTTCGCGGCTGCCGGGACGCCGGACCCTATCGCTTACGTCCCTAACGTAGTCACGCATTCATGAAATCAATTCCTGGCCGATGGCCGGAGGGTTAACTCTCATGCAAAAAATTTCTTTAGTCCTGGCGCTCGCGCTGGTGGCGGTTCTGGCTCCGCTCTCGTCATCGGCGCAGCGCGTGCCGGTGCGCGGACACGTTGTCGGAGAAGACGGCAAGCCGCTGGCCGGCGCCGATATCGTGCTGGTCAACAAGGACAACGGCCAGAAGTTCACCATGAAGACCGACAAGAACGGGGATTTCCTCAACATCGGCGTCGCTCTTGGCATCTATCACCTGACCGTGAACAAGGACGGAAAGGCCCTTTACAACAATGACATCGCAGCCAGCGGAGAGGAGAAGGTCCTCGATATCAACATTCCCAAAGCCCAGGCGCAACAAAAGGAAGAGGCGCTGAAGCAGTTGACGCCGGAGCAGCGCAAGCAGATCGAGGACCAGCAGAAGGCGGCCGAGACCGAGCGGACGAAGGTAACGAACCTGAACCAGATGCTGGCGGATGCCAAGACTGCCGAAGACAGCGGCAACTTCGATCAGGCTGTTTCCATCTACAAACAGGCGACGGCCATCGATACCACCCAGCCTCTGCTATGGGCGCGTTTGGGCGGGGCCTACCTCAGCGCGGCGGGCAAAGTGCCTGCCGGCGACCGCGCCACGGCTACCGAGGACTATACCCAGGCGGCCGAGGCCTACAAGAAAGCCATCGCCATCAAGGGTTCCGAAGCCGGCTACCACAACAATCTGGGGCAGGCCTATGCCAAGCTGGGCAGGGCGGATGAGGCCATGGCCGAGTACAACGCCGCCGCCACGCTCGATCCCAGCAACGCCGGTCTGTACTTCTACAACCTGGGCGCCATCCTCACCAACTCGGGCAAGCTGGAGGAAGCCAACGCTGCCTTTGATAAGGCGATTGCCGCCGCCCCCAACCGCCCCGATGCCTACTACTGGAAGGGCGTCAATCTGCTCAGCAAGGCAACCCTCAAGGACAACAAGATGATCGCGCCCCCAGGCACAGCCGAGAACCTCAACAAGTATCTGGAGCTGGCTCCAACGGGCGCCCACGCCGAGAGCGCCAAGGAGCTGCTGACCAGTATCGGCGCCAAGATCGAGACCAGCTACCAAAAGAAAAAATAACAAGACTCATCTGTCCATCACGCCGGGGGTCGTCCCCGGCGTTCTTGTTTGTTGTGCGTGGCTAACTGGGGAAGACCCACCCGAACATCGTTCGAGGATTTACACTCTAGTCCCGTGACGGTCCATGCCCAGCCCGCCATTCTCGCCTTCCCCGACGCCCGCCGCGTGGTCGAAGAGCAGGCCCGAACCCTGCACCCGGGGCCGGCAAAGCTGGCACCGTTGCTGCGCAGCCGCGGACGCGTGCTGGCGGAGGACATCGCCGCCGATCGCGATTTTCCGCCGTTTCCCCGCGCCACTCGCGATGGCTATGCCGTCCACAGCGCGGATCTGGCGGCGCTCCCGGCAACCCTCAAGGTTATCGGCGAGGTGCGGGCAGGAAGCAGCCTCGAGGGGCGCAAGCTGGATCGGGGCGAGGCCGCCGAGATCATGACCGGCGCGCCCGTGCCCGAGGGCGCTGACGCCGTGGTTATGATCGAGTACACGGCGCGCCGGGAAGGGAACGTCGAGATCCAGCGCACGGCGGTGGCGGGAGAGAATATCGTCCCCACCGGCAGCGAGGCGCGCGCGGGACAACTGCTGTTGCCGCGCGGCACGCGCATGGACTTTGCCGAGATCGCGGTGGCGGCCGGCGTCGGCAAGGCGCAGATAAGCATCTATGAATCCCCGCGCGTGGGCATCCTCTCCACCGGCGACGAGATCGTGGACGTCGACGCCCACCCCGGCCCCAGCCAGATACGCAATTCCAACAGCTACTCGCTCGCGGCACAGGTGGAAGCCGCGGGCGGGGAACCGGTGCGGCTGCCCATCGCGCCCGACGATCCCGTGGTCCTCAAGCACCTGATCGAAGAAGGACTGGCGCTCGACCTGCTGCTCTTGACCGGTGGCGTCTCCATGGGCAAGTACGACCTGGTCGAGCAAGTGCTGGCGCAGTTCGACGCCGAGTTCTTCTTCACCGGCGCGCAGATCCAGCCCGGCCGGCCGGTGGTCTTCGGCCGCGCGCGGCGCGAGGCGGGCGCTCGGAGCGCGACTTACTTCTTTGGCCTGCCGGGAAACCCGGTCTCGACCATGGTCACCTTCGAGATCTTCGTGCGACCGGTGCTGGATGCACTCTGCGGCGCCCCGCCCGCCAAGCTGCGTTTCCTGCAGGCGCGCCTGGGTTCGGAGGTCCGGACGAAGACCGGACTCACGCGCTTCCTCCCGGCGCGATTATCGGGCGAGTTCGATCGCACCCAGGTCGAACTTGTGCGCTGGCAGGGCTCGGGAGATGCCGCGGCCATGGCGCGTGCCAACTGCTTCCTGGTGATCCCGCCGGATCGCGAGCGCCTCACTGCCGGGGAGATGGTGTCAGTGCTGATGCGATAGCTTCCCGCGGATGAAGGGCCGCACCCAATTCGACCTGCAGCGGGTCCATCCGCTTAATGTGGACTTCTACGACCGCGATCCGCGCCGGGTCGCACGCGGCCTTCTGGGCAAGGTTCTGGTGCGGCGGTCTGGCCACGAACGAATGGCCGGACGCATCGTTGAAGTTGAAGCTTATCTCGGCGCCGATGATGCCGCAGCCCACGCCGCCGCCGGGCTCACCCCACGCAACCGCGTGCTCTTCGGGCCGCCGGGCCGGTCGTACGTTTACTTCATCTACGGGAATTACTACTGCCTCAACGTCTCCTGCTTGCCCGACGGTGTTGCGGGAGGCGTACTGTTTC
>Ga0209517_10002815_pt1 | contig 24142 bp, 21 predicted proteins | sample PeaSoiMetSII2010_FD_187695 | JGI IMG/M metagenome (GOLD analysis project Ga0209517, IMG submission 187695) | Peat soil microbial communities from Weissenstadt, Germany - SII-2010 (SPAdes) (version 2) | ecosystem: Environmental > Terrestrial > Soil > Wetlands > Peat | place: Germany... | reverse complement strand
CTTGAGCTGTTCCTTAACCCAATCGTGATTGGCCGCGTAATCCTCTTCGGTGAAGTCGATTTTATTCTTCAGCAGGAAATCGTGAAACTGATTCACCACGTCCTGATCCGGCTCCCAGCCCTTGGGAAGCGAGGCGTCTTTGCGCGGTCCGAAATATTCCGCGGAGAACTTGAAGAAGCCGTAGTGGCGCAGAAGAACCTCGATCTGAAATTTATTGAATTTCTCCGGGACGTATTTTTCGTCGGGCGTGATTCCGCCGCCGCCATAAACGGTGCGTCCGCTGTCGGTCATCTTCACGTCCGCGGTGTTTTTCTGATCGCGATTGGCGTTGTAGTAATAATCGAGGAACGAGATGTTGGAGTAGTCGCGCTGGATCAGGCGGCCGCTGGGAGTGTAGTAGTGCATGGTGGTCAGCGCCAGCGCGGTGTTTTCGCTGAGCGGGAACACGGATTGGACCAAGCCTTTGCCGAAGGTGGTTTCACCGAGGATCCAGGCGCGGTCGTGATCCTGCAAAGCTCCGGAAACGATTTCAGCGGCGGAAGCGGAGTTGCGGTCCACGATGACCACCATCGGGTAATCCTTGCCGCCATTGTCGCGGTGCGCGGTGAAGCTCTTGTTGGGCTGGGTGCGGCCGCGGTCGCTGACGACGACCTGATTCTTTTTCAGGAATTGGCCGGCAACTTCGATGCCTTCGTTCAGGATGCCGCCGGGATTACCGCGGAGGTCGAGAACCAATCCCTTGATGTCCTTGTCGCCGAGCCGGCTGAGCTTTTCCGCAAGCTCCTTGCTGGTATTTTCGTCGGTGAAATTCTGAACTTCGACGTAAGCGATGCCGGGCTTGATCCAGAAGGCTTCCGACACGCTGGGACGCGGGATTTCGTCGCGCATGACGTTGAACGTCAGCGGCTGCGCGTTGCCTTTGCGGCCGATCTTCAACTGGACATAAGTGCCGCGCGGCCCTTTGATCAGGTCGATCACCTGCGTCATGTTGAGGCCGTCGGTTTTCTTATCGTTCACCTCCAGGATCGAGTCATAGGGCCGCAAGCCGGCTTTGAAGGCGGGCGAATTGCCGAATGGCGCAACGACGATCGTGCGCTCGCCATCCTGCCGGACGGTCATGCCGACACCGAAATAGCGCGCGCGCTGTTCTTCCTGCATGGCCGCGTAGGCTTTGGGATCGAAGAAATTGGAGTGCGGATCCAGGGTGTGAAGCATTCCCGGAATCGCGCCGTCGTAAATCGAAGTGTCGGCCTTCACGGGGTCGGCGAAGTTTTGTTCCACCAGATCGAGGACCTTGGTGAAGGACTTCAGCCCTTCGTCCATGGCGTCGCCGGACGTGGTCGCGGCCCAGGCGTTGGAGGACCTAAACGTTCCAATGGTAAGAGAACAGAGGACTACAAAAAGAGGCAGGATAAAATAGCTGCGTCGTTTGGACGACATTCCGCGGTGACCTCCACTGCTGGTTTGAGTATACCAACAGACTTTAGAGTACGGGTCAGACCCGTTTTTCCATACGAATGATCGGCAGGAATTCGCCGTTATTCAGGGGGACCTGAAGGTTCTCTACCGCAGCATAGCCTCGGGCTTCGTAGAGCTTCACGCCGGTGAGGGTCGCGCCCATTTCGAAACGCGTGAATCCGGCTGCCGAAGCCGCATTTTCGCAGGCCGAAAGGATCATCGTTCCGATACCGCGGCGTGCCCAGGCCGGGTGGACGAAGAAAGCGCGAATCTTGGCTGCATCGCGCAAGGGATTGAGGAGGTCGTCTTCGCGGGCGTTCCAATGGTCGCCGCCAAAGAGGGTCTTGCGCCTGCTCCAGCCGCCGCAGCCGACGGGCGCGGAGGCTTCGACGACGAAGTAGGTTCCATCGGCGATCAACTGCGTATCGACGCCGTAAACCGTTGCCAACGCGCCTTCAATCTGGCCGGGCGTGTAATCGGAGGCTTGCAATCCGCGAACGGAGGCGTGAATCAGATCGCGCAGGGCCGGAATATCGGAGGGCGCAGCCAGGCGAAGAGTAACGTTTTCACGGGAGTCCACGGAGTTGCTTTTACGTTGATTTTACAACTTAGTAACGACTCCGAGGCGGGGTTCCTCTATTGTGGACGTAGCTGAGAAGAATCACCATGCACCCCAGAAAGCTTTCTTCTAATCTCCGAACTTATTCCGAGGGACCGCGGCTGAGATCGAATCCGCGACGGCGGCCGTGCGCTGCTCAAAAATCTGGACAGGATGAGGCGACCATGCAGGTCGGCGGGTTTCGAATCACGGAAACGCTGTATCCGGAAAAGTGGGAGTCAGGACGGAGGTTCCATGAAAAGGCGTGGCTCGTGTGTGTGCTGGAAGGACAGTACGCGGAGTCTTACGACGACGGCGACAGCGTTCCGTGCAGCGCCGGATCGATCCGGTTCATGCCGCGCGGCTATGCTCATTCGAAAGTCTTCGACGCCGGTACGCGATGTTTGACCATCGAGATCCAGCCGGAGATGATGGCGAGAGTGGAACAGCACACGCAGGCGATGGATCGTCCGGGTAAAGTGGAAGGTCCGGTGGCGGCGTGGTTGGCGGAGCGGCTGTATGAGGAGTTCCGAGGGCGGGATGAGTCCACCATGGTTTCGCTGCAAGGGATCCTGCTCGAATTGCTGGCTGAGACGGCGCGGCGGGCGGGAATGGGTCCGGCGCGGGCGGTGCCGGGTTGGCTGCAACGGGCACGCGAATATGTGGAAGCGAATTTTCTCCGGTCGCTGAGCCTAGCTGAGATCGCGCGAGTGGCACATGTGAATCGAGTGCACCTGGCGCGGCAGTTTCGAAGCTATTTTTCCACGTCGGTGGGAGAATTTATTCGTCTGAAGCGCGTGGAGCAGGCTTGCAAGCTGGTAACGACCACCAGCGAGCCGTTGGCGGAGATCGCGATCGATTGCGGGTTTTCGGATCAGAGCCATTTTTCGACGACGTTCCGTCGGCATATGGGATTGACGCCGGCGCGGTTCCGGGAACAGAAAGCTATGGCCGCCGATTCACGCGGATAAACACGGATCAGATTTGCTTTTTTCGGCGCGACGTGATCACGGTTGTGTTCATGCCGATGCTGTTTAAGCCGCCGAAGAAGCGGGCGTGTTCTATCTTCATACAGCGGTCCATCACCACTTCCAGGCCGGCTTTGCGGGCGCGCGCCGCGGCTTCTTCGTGAATCACGCCGAGCTGCATCCAGATCACTTTGGCTCCGACGGCGATGGCTTCTTCGACGATTTGCGGAACCGCGGCGGGCTCGCGGAAAATGTCCACTACCTCAATGGGACCGGTGACTGCGGCAAGCGTCGGATAGCTCTTGCGCCCCAGCACTTCGGTTTCGCGTGGGTTGATAGGGATCACGTCATAGCCTTGCGAGATCAGATAAATGGCCGCGAAGTGGCTGGGGCGGAATGGATTCGAAGAGAGACCGACCATGGCGATGTGGCGGTAGCGTTCGAGAATGCGGAGCCGGTCCGCGGCAGTGGTGGCGAACGCGCTTTGATTGACGGCGGAATTTCCGCCTACGCCGTCGCCTATGACGCTCATGCGCTAGCCTTCAATGCCTGATCCAGATCCCATAGGATATCTTCTATATCTTCGATTCCGATGGAAAGGCGAATCAGATCGTCGGTGATGCCACCTGACAGCTTTTCTTCCGTGCTCAATTGCTGATGCGTGGTGGAGGCCGGGTGGATCACCAGGCTCTTCGCGTCGCCGACGTTAGCCAGGTGAGAGAAAAGCTGGAGAGATTCGATGAAGCGTCGTCCGGCTTCGAGGCCGCCGTGGATTCCGAAGGTCATCATTCCACCGGCGCCGCGCGGCAGGTATTTTTGCGCTAGCGGATGATATTTGTTAGATGCGAGGCCGGGATATTTGACCCACGCCACGCGATCGTGAGCTTCGAGGTGCTGGGCGACTTTCAGGGCGTTCGACGAGTGACATTCCATGCGGAGTCTCAACGTCTCCAGGCCTTGCAGGAACAGGAATGAGTTGAACGGGCTGAGCGCAGGGCCAAAATCGCGCAGGCCTTCGACCCGGGCTTTCATGATGTAGGCGAAATCGCCGAAGGTTTCATAGAATTTGATGCCGTGGTAGCCCTTGCTCGGCTCCAGGAGTTGGGGGAAACGGCCCTGGTTCCAGGGGAAGCGGCCGCTGTCGACGATGACTCCGCCGATGGAAGTGCCGTGGCCGCCGATGTATTTAGTGGCCGAATGGACCACGATATCGGCGCCATGCTCGATGGGGCGGCAGAGGTAGGGAGACGCGAAGGTGTTGTCGATGACCAGCGGGAGATTGTTTTCATGCGCAATCGCCGCCACCTTTTCGATATCGAGGACGTTCATGCCGGGATTGCCGATGGTCTCGGCATAGAGGGCGCGCGTTCGCGGAGTGATCGCTTTGCGGAAATGTTCGGGGTCGTCGGGATCGACGAAGGTGGTTTGGATGCCGAGGCGGCGAAAGCTGACGTCGAGCTGAGTGTAAGTGCCGCCGTAGAGGGTTTTGGCGGCGATTAATTCGTCGCCCGATTCGAGAAGGCTCACCAGCGCGATGAATTGCGCGGCTTGTCCACTGGCGACCGCCAGGGCGCCCACGCCACGTTCCAGGGCGGCCATGCGCTCCTCGAATACCGCCGTGGTGGGGTTCATGATGCGGGTATAAATGTTGCCGAAGCGCTGCAAGTTGAACAGCGCGGCAGCGTGGTCGGTATCTTCGAAGACGTACGAGGTGGTCTGATAAATGGGAACCGCGCGAGCTCCGGTTTCGGCGTCGGGTTTCTGGCCGGCATGCAAGGCGCGAGTAGCGAAGCCGAAGGCGCGATCGGGTGTCGTGGACATCCTTACAACATACAACGCGAGTCTCGGCCGACGATAGACGCGGATTCACGCCGGTCAGGATTTTTTAGTCAGGCGCTTGGAGATCACGGCGTCGACGGAGAATTTTCCAGGACCGAAAATCAGTACGATCAGCGACGCGAACAGGAAGGTATAGGGCGCCGCGGCGTAGAATTTATCGGGGTCGGAGAAGATTGAGCCCAATGCTTCGCGATCGCCCAGGATGAAGGCGACGATCATATCGATCGTCAGGAGCAGCGCCGTGGGACGCGACGCGAGGCCGAGGATCAGCAGGAAGCCCCCGAGAAATTCCAGCCCGGAGACGAAGATGGCATTCGCATGCGGCAGCGGAATGCCAAGATCGGTGAAGTAGCTGGTGACTTTATCCAGGTCGTGCAGCTTTCCCCGGCCGGTGATGTGAAACTGATAGCCCCAGTAGAGGCGGATGAGCAGCAGGAAGGGAGATTGGAGGCTCGACGCCGCGCGGATCAGGAGCGTGTAGTATTTCTCGACGAACTCTTTCATGACCGGCAGAACCATCCTAGCTGGGCCCAGGTGGAAAACCAGTGTTCGAGGTTCTTTTGCAACTCCCCGATTGGTGTTCTGCTCCCCTTGCAGCAGGCCGAGAGGGCGCGGCCGAGGTTGCGTCCGTTACGAAGTGCGTGGAGCAGGCGGAATTCTTCGGGCTCCAGGCGGCGGTAATAAATCTCCAGATCGTAGCGATGGACCGCGAGGAAAATCTGGCGCGGCTTCATATCGACTCCGGCGATCATGCGGCGGGCTTTCTTGACGGGGGCGTTGCTGGAGGTTTCGTGGTCCTCGGTATTCACGCGGACGCGCAGGTCGTCGACCGGATATTTCAGCTCGAGAAGATGGATATGAGGCTGCAGGCCGATTTTCAGATTCGGGCCCAGTTCGAGCAGGTCTTCGGGACCTAGCGCCGGCTCCGCTTTGCCGTCCCAGGCTTCGATGTGGGCCCATTCGAGCTTGACCATGTCCAACGCGAGCGGGTTTTTTTTCGCCGCGTACTTGGGATTCTTTCGGAGCCAGGATTCGAGCTGCGATCCGAGATTGCGCATGGTGAAGGAACGCGACGGGCAATCGGTCAGGTAGGCTCGGATCAGGCGATCGAAGGCGCGCTGTCCGACGACGGCGCGTAGGCCCGGGAAATCCTCGTACATTCCATCAATGAGCCGATACCAGTAGCTCTTGCTGTAAATTTCCAGGCGCTCGCGCGAGGTGAGGCGATCGTTAGGCTTGATGAATCCGGATTTGGCTTTGGGCGAAATTCGATCGGAAGGGGTGAGCGGCTGCATAATGGACGCGGCCATCTCGCGCTGCAATTGGAGCAACTTCATAGAACGGCCGGTGCAGCCAGGTATTTTTCGGCTTTCAGCGCCTGGGCGTGCACTTCGTCGAAAGACGGAATGCGATCGTCCCATTCAAGGAGGGTCGCTGTGGGACCGACGCGCTGGATCGCGTGATCGTAAAGTTTCCACACCGGATCGATTACCGGATGATCGTGGGTGTCAAGGATATATTTGGTGAACTTGGAATGGCCGGCGATGTGGATCTGCGCGACGCGCTCCGGAGGGACGCTGTTCAGGTACTCGTAAGCGTCGAAGTTATGGTTGCGGGAGGACACGTAGATGTTGTTCACGTCAAGCAGGATTCCGCAGTCGGCGCGCTCGACCACTTCATTCAAGAATTCCCATTCGGTCATTTCGGAGACGTGGAATTCGGCGTAGCTGCTCACGTTTTCAACCGCGATGGGGACTTCCAGGTAGTCGCGCGCTTCGCGGACTTTGCGCGCTGTGACTTTCGCGGCTTCGAACGTGTAAGGCATGGGAAGCAGGTCGTGACTATACTTGCCGTCGACGCTGCCCCAGCAAAGATGGTCGGTGAGCCACGGAGTTTTCGTTCGCTTGACCAGCGCTTTCAAGCGGCGGAGATGTTCGCGGTTGAGTTTTTCGGCGGAGCCGAAGTACATCGACACGCCATGCTGCACGACGCGGTATTGTTCGAGGATCCGGTCGAGAATCGCCAGCGGACGACCGCCGTCGATCATGTAGTTCTCGGAAATAATCTCGAACCAGTCGACCAGCGGCTTCCGCTCCAGAATGTGGTTGTAGTGGGGGATGCGGAGTCCGACGCCGATTCCGTACTCGGTGAATCCGTTGAATCGATTTGCAGGCATGATCGAAAAAAATAGGGTCAGGACCATTCGGCCTGACCCTGGTTGTCGACGTATGAAAACTACGTCGTCTTCGGCTTGGATCCGTCGGTGGCGCAGCCGCCCTTGCCTTTGCAGGAGTTCTTACCCTTGCAACCCTGGTCGCCGGTCTTGCAGCCGCCCTTGCCTTTGCAGGAATTCTGTCCCTTGCAGGCGTGCTTTTCCTTCTTGGCGTTGACGTCGGCAGACGCAAACACGCCGGCGGACATCTTTACACCCGAATTGCTCGACGCCGGAGCGGCATTCACGCGAGTCATGGTTCCGCCGAGCAGTCCAGTGATTGCCGCGGTCAGCGCGAGTGAGCTTTTGCGAACTTTCATTGATGATACTCCTTGTTTGTGGGATTTGATCATTAACTGGACTTCACCGTGGCGCGAGACACCACTTTGAGGCCCGCACTCATACATCCGCCAATTCTACACGATTTTTGCCCAGCATCGTTTTCTACTACGTATTCGCGAATGGAACGGATTAAGTCACGCTGTGAGGCTGGAAATCGCGTCCCTATAATAGACGGGATGAACCGGAGAGCGTTTTGCCAATTCGTGGCGGGAGCGACTCTGGTCCGGGGTCAGGATTCGGTTTCGTTACAGATCGGCGGCGGTAAAATCGACGTTTCTCTTCGCGGATCTTTCGATTTGCCAAGGGCAGCATTGATGGATTGGATCGCCACCGCGGCGCGCGCGGTCACTGCTTATTACGCTGGATTCCCGGTCCAGCGAGTCGCTGTGGAAATTCTCGAAGGACGGCGCCGCGGCGTCGCGAATGGGCGAACGTTCGGCGAAAATGGCGCGCATTGCCAGTTGTCGGTGGGCGAGCACACCACGGAAGCGGATCTCAAAGAAGACTGGATGTGCACGCATGAGATGGTCCATCTGGCGTTTCCATCGGTGGAGGAGCGTCACCACTGGATTGAAGAAGGCAGCGCGACCTACGTGGAGCCGATTGCGCGCGTGAAGATCGGCCAACTGACGCCGGAACAAATCTGGCGGGACATGGTTCGCGATATGCCGCAAGGTTTGCCGGCCGCAGGCGATCAGGGTCTGGATCAGACGCACACGTGGGGAAGAACTTATTGGGGCGGCGCGATTTTTTGTTTGCTCGCCGATATCGGGATTCGAAAAGCCACGAACAACATGAAGGGGTTGCAGGATGCGCTGCGAGGCATCAATCATTCGGGCGGAACGATCGAAGTCGATTGGCCGCTGGAGCGCGCACTGGGGCTGGGAGATCGAGCGACCGGAACGAAAACGCTGATGGACTTATACCAACAAATGGCATCGAAACCGGTGCCGGTGGATTTGCCGAGTCTGTGGAAGCAACTCGGCGTGAGCAGCAGCCACGGGACGGTGACGTTCGACGATCAAGCTCCGCTGGCTTCGATCCGGAGGGCGATTACCGGGTGATGGTGATCGCGAGGCAGTCCGACTGATTTTCGAGAGTAAGCGTGGCGTTGTGAAGTTTCTGGTTATAGGACGCGCGGTTGCCGAGGAAAGTCTGGTAGGCGAGCGTAGGGGATGAGGGAAGGGCAGGCCGCGGCGCGTCTGAGTGGGCGATCACTTGTGCGCCGCCCGGAAACGACGAGATCTCGTTGTATAGATTTCGCACTTGCTCGAGCTCAGGCTCGGAGAGACCGGTGTCGAGAAAACTCTTGGCGATGTCGCGGGCGAAGGGCGATTCGCCGCCGTCGATGAAGCGGCGCTGAAGCATCAGCGTCATGGTTTCGAGGCCGGCGCTGTCGGTTTTCACCAGGAGCTTCACTTTGTCGTGGAACTTCGCCCCGGAGGGCTGAAAGCAGCGGGTGTCGCCATCGGCGGCGGTTTGCTCCAGGTGGAACCATTTGAAGAAAGAAGTGTCTTTCGCCTGATCCATAGTGCTTCCGAAACGGCCGAAGCCGGCCGCGTGGGTGAGCGGCGCGAACGCCGCCAGGAAGGGAATGAATTTCGTGAGTCGCATCTATCTCTCCACATCATGAAGGCGGGGACAGAGAGGAAATATTAGCGGGGCGGCTGTTATCCTGGAAAATTAATGCTCAGAGTCCGCTTTGCTCCGTCGCCCACCGGGTATCTGCATATCGGTAGCGCTAGAACGTTCATTTTTAATTGGCTGTACGCGCGCCACAACCATGGAACCATGATCCTGCGCATCGACGACACGGACGTCGAACGCAATACGCAGGAATCGCTCGACTCGATTTTTGATGGATTGAAGTGGCTGGATCTGAACTGGGATGAGTTCTATCGTCAATCCGAGCGCGGCGAACTGCATCGGCGGTTGGCGCTGGAAATCTTCGAGCGCGGCATGGCGTATCGCGATTTCACGCCGGCTGCGCCCGATACGGGGGATAAAGCCCACGCGGGCGCGTCGTGGCTCTTCAACCCGGGCATGCGCGAGCTTTCCCGGGAGGAGAGCGATCGTCGAGCCGCTGCCGGAGAGCCGTTCGTGCTGCGTTTTCGGGTTCCGAGAGAAGGTCGCTGCGAAGTATTGTTTGACGATCTGGTGTACGGTCCGCAAACGAAGCTGACGGAGGATATCGAGGACTTCGCGCTGCTGCGCTCCTCGGGGATTCCGACTTATCATATGGCATCCTGCGCCGACGACGCGGACATGCGGATCACGCACATCATTCGCGGCCAGGACCATCTGACCAACACGTTCAAGCACGTTTTAATTTTCGAGGCTTTGCACATCCCTCTGCCGAAATTCGCGCATCTTCCGCTGCTGATTGCGCCGGACGGCTCGAAACTCTCGAAGCGGAAACATGGAGCGGTGGTGAGCGTCACGACCTATCGCGACGCGGGATTCCTGCCGTTCGCATTCGTGAATTTTGTGGTGCTGCTGGGGTGGTCGCCGAAGGATTATCGGGAAAAGATGTCGCTGAATGAGCTGGTGGATGCGTTCACGCTGGAGGGCGTGAATCGAAGTAACGCCACCATCAATTTCACGGCGGAAGATCCGTTCGATCCGAAGGCCGTGTGGCTGAATGCCGAGCACATCCGCACGCTGCCGGTGGAGGAATTGGCGAAACAGCTGGCGCCGTTCGCGCCTTGTCCTCCCGAGAAACTGCTGCGGGTGACGCCGTTGATTCAGGAGCGGATCAAACTATTGCGCGACGTGGCCCACGCCGCCGATTTCTTTTGCGCCGAGGAATTGCCGCCGTATCCGGCAACGGAACTGATTCCTCAAAAGGGCGATGCGGCGATGGCTCGGATCGTGCTCGAAGCGGCGCTCCGGATTCTGGCGGACGTCGATTTTAATCACGATGCTCTCGATGCCGCGCTGCGGGCTGGAGCGGAGCGATTGAAGATCAAGACCGGGCAGATGTTCCAGCCGATTCGCGTGGCTGTGTGCGGGCGAAAAGTCGCGCCGCCGCTGTTTGAAACGCTGGCAGTACTGGGGCGCGAGACGTGCCTGCACCGCATCGGAAAAGCGGTTGAAATGCTATGACTCCTACTCACGAGCCGGCGGGGTCCGACACACCACAGTCGAACTTCGTCCGCGAGATTATCATCGAGGATTTAAAGACCAATAAGTACGGCGGCCGCGTGCATACGCGGTTTCCGCCCGAGCCGAATGGATACTTACATGTCGGCCACGCGAAGTCGATCACTCTGAATTTCGGGTTGGCGGCGGAATTTCACGGCAAATGCAATCTGCGCTTCGATGACACCAATCCGTCGAAGGAAGAGACCGAGTATGTCGATTCGATCATCGAAGACGTCCGCTGGCTGGGTGGCGACTGGGAAGGACGGCTTTTTTACGCGTCCGATTATTTCGATCAACTGCATGCCTGGGCGGTACAGCTGATTCAGGCTGGGAAGGCTTACGTCTGCGATCTTTCCGCCGACGAAGTTCGCCGCCAGCGCGGAACGCTGACTGAGCCCGGAACCGAGAGTCCATATCGCAATCGCACGGTGGAAGAAAATCTGGCGCTGTTCGAACGGATGCGATCCGGGGAGTTTCCCGATGGAGCGCGTACGGTGCGCGCGAAGATCAATATGGCGTCGGCGAACTTGAATTTGCGCGATCCAGTGATGTATCGCATTCTACACGCCGAACATCATCGCACCGGCAACAAGTGGTGCATCTATCCCATGTACGATTTCGCGCACGGTGAATCGGATTCGATCGAGGGGATTACGCATTCCATCTGCACGCTGGAATTCGAGGATCATCGGCCGCTGTATGACTGGTATGTCGAGCAGCTCGGCATCTACCATCCGCAGCAGATCGAGTTCGACCGGCTGAATCTCACCTACACGCTGCTGAGCAAGCGCAAGCTCCTTGAACTGGTGCAAAAGGGCCTGGTGCGCGGGTGGGACGATCCCCGCATGCCGACCATTTCCGGAATGCGGCGCCGCGGCTACACCCCGGAAGCGATCCGCAGCTTTTGCCGCCGCATCGGAGTTTCGAAGACCAACGGGACTACGGAGTTGTCGCTGCTCGAATATTTCGTCCGTGACGATCTGAACCGGCGCGCTGCGCGCGTGATGGCGGTTCTGCATCCGCTGCGCGTCGTGATCGACAATTATCCCGAAGGTCAGATGGAAGAGATGGAGGCAATCAATAATCCGGAGGACGAAAGCGCCGGGACTCGCCGCGTGCCGTTTTCGCGGGTGATTTACATCGAGCACGACGATTTCAGGGAGGATCCGCCGAAGCAGTATTACCGGCTGTCGCCGGGACGCGAAGTGCGGCTGCGCTATGCGTACCTGGTCACGTGCACCGGCGTGGTGAAGAATGACAAGGGAGACGTGGTGGAGGTTCATTGCACCTACGATCCCGCAACGCGCGGCGGAAATACGCCGGATGGACGCAAAGTAAAATCGACCATCCATTGGGTCTCGGCGGAGCACGCGGCGGATGCCGAGGTTCGGCTGTACGAGACTTTATTCACCAAAGAGAATCCGAACGAGGTCCCCGATGGCGGAGTTTTCACGGACAATCTGAATCCGAAGTCGCTCGAAGTGCTTTCCGGGTGCAAAGTGGAGCCGAGTCTCGCGCATGCTGCGGCGGGCGCGCGCTATCAATTTGAAAGGCTCGGATATTTCGCGGCCGATCCGGACACGCAGCCGGGAAAGCCGGTTTTCAACCGAACGGTGGCGCTCCGTGACACGTGGGCGAAAATCGAGCAGAAAATCAAATAACCATGGTGATTCTAGGACTAGGCGGGCTTCTGGCGGACGCGGCTTGCGCCGTACTCAAAGATGGCGAGCTGCGCGCCGCAATCGAAGAAGCGAAGTTGACCCGAGGGTTGGCGCCCGGCGGCATTCCGCAACGCTCGATTTCCGAGTGCCTGCGGTTGGCCGGCGCGACCACCGGTCAAGTGGATTGCGTCGCGATCGCCCGCCCGTTCTCGCGCGGGCCGGAATCGATCTTTCATCTGGCGCTGCGCGACCGGTTTCCAAACAGCGAGATCGTGGTTGTGGAGCATCATGTGGCGCACGCCGCTTCGGCGTTTTTTGCTTCGCCATTCGAGCAAGCGACGGTGCTGACGCTCGATCACGCCGGGGATTTCCGTTGCGGCGGACGCTGGCATGCGGCCGGGAATCAGATGCAGCTTGAGAAGGAATGGTATTATCCCGATTCGCTGGGGCGTTTGTATCGGGCGGTGACCGATCTGCTGGGGTATCGCGCGGGAGCGGATGAACACAGGGTGCAATGGCTGTCCACGTCGGGTGACGAGCGCTTCCTTCCGCTGGTGCGGGAAATCGTTTCGGATTCGGCGCGGCTGGATCCTTCGTTCTTCGACGCGCGCGGCGGGTTCGCCGTGAAGTTTTTCGAGCGCCTGGCTTTGAACCCCGCGGAGAAGATCCCGGAGGCGTTGTATCCGCATATCGCGCGCGGCGCGCAGCGGCGTTTGGAAGAGACAGTCGCCGCAATGGCCGGCGACGGCGAAAACCTGTGCGTCGCGGGAGGAGTTTTTTATAACGCTTTGCTGGTGGAATCCCTGGAACGGTCGGGGCGCTGGAAGAATGTCTTCGTGCAGGCAGCGGCTGGGAACGCCGGGACTGCTCTCGGCGCGGTGTATCACGTATGGAATCAGGTGCAGGGCCAGAAGCGTCGAGCGGTCGCAGGATCTTTGCTGCTGGGGCCGAGCTATGGGCAGGATGAGATCAAGCAGGTGCTCGAAAACTGCAAGCTGCGGTTTCAATACTTGCGATCGACCGATGAACTACTGGCTACCGCGGTCCGGTTACTCGGCGAACATAAAATCGTCGCCTGGATGCAGGGCCGCATGGAGTTTGGCCCACGCGCGCTGGGCAATCGCAGTATTCTGGCGTCGCCAATGGATCCCTATTCCACCGAAAATCTAAACGTCTTCATCAAGCATCGCGAGCCGTTCCGCAAATTTGCGGCGTCGGTTCCGGCGGAGCTGGCTTCTGAATATTTCGAAGCCGGGCCGAACGCCCGCCACCTGGCGACCGTGGGACGCGTGCGCCCCGCGCATCGAAAGACGTTCGAATCGGCGATCCTGGGGAGCGACATGGTGCGCGTCCACACGGTTTCGAAGACCGACAATCCCTTATATCATCGTCTGCTGCTCGAGGCCGGGAAGGCGACCGGTCTACCGGTGCTGTACAACACCAGCTTCAACCTGTTCGGCGATCCTCTGGTGTCGACGCCGCGCGACGCAGTGCGGAGCTTCTACTCTTCCGGAATCGACGCTCTGTTCGTCGGAAATTTTCTGATCGAAAAATAGTTAGAACGAGAATCCCAACTCGGCTTCGTAAGTGCGCGGCGTGACGAAGTGCGTGCCGCTGAACGTCGAGAGGAAATTGTACAGCGCGTCGACGTTGGTCAGGTTCGTGATGGTGAATTGCAGCTTCACTTTGAAACGCTCTCGAGTGTAGAGCGTGTCGGTGCCGAAGCCCAGGTCGATCAGATTGCGAGGAGCGACCCGCGGGGGATTGTGGTCCGGGTTAAAGGTTCCGGGCGCGGGAAGCACCAGCCGAGTCGCGCCGAAGTTCGACGAGGCGCACTCGGTGATGGGGTGGTTCAAAGCCGCAGTCTGGCTGCCGCAGAAGAATCCGACCGCTGCCTGCTCATCGGCGGTCAGTGCGAGCAGATCGTTCAAATCGGTCACGGCTCCTGCGACTTCGCCGCTGTCGAAGCGCCAGGTCAGCGCGATCCACGGTTTCTTTTTGATGGGCGCTTCGTAGCGGAGATAGGTCGTCTGCTGATACGCCTGGTCGTGATCGATGCGGAACACGCTGGTGTCCACGGGTGAGTTGAAAATCAAGCCGCCGGTTTCGGGTGGGAAATAACGCGCCCGCGTATGGCCGAAGGAAACGAATCCGCTGACGCCGTGCGTATTAGTCAGATTCAGGCGGCCGGAAACGCCGTCGATTTTCGATTTGAACCAGGAGATGGGGAACACCAGCGGAGTATTCAGCAGTGTGTCGAAATCGAAAGCGTTGTGCGTGTACTTCCAGAAATAGTCGGCCTGGAATACAAGTTTCTTCCCGAGGGCCTGTTCGAATCCGGCGTCGTACTGATCGCGCCGGCCGGGTTTCAGTGAAGACGCTCCAAATGCGCCGAACGCATTTTCCGCAAGGCCGCCGATGCCGGTAGAACTGGAAAGGATCAGGTTCTCGTTGTACGGCGTTTCCATGGTGTGCGAATACCCGATTCGCAGAACCGTTCCGGTCGGCTTGATGTGATAGGCGACGCCGCCGCGCGGCTCGAATGCATTGGCCTGCGAGAGGCCGTGATACACGTCGACGCGAACCCCGCCGTTCAGCGTGAGACTGCCGAGCGTGATCGAATCCTGCGCGTACCACGAGTATTCATCGATGTTGGCGCTGCCCAGGAAGTTGAGATAATGCCCGCCCTCGGTCAGATCGTACGGGACCAGGCCCGGTTGCGTGGCCGGATCGACAAAGCCGGGCTGCGTAATGGCGAAATTGAAATTTTCGTGAATCGCGGTGCGCTCTAGCTGAACGCCTGACTTGAAATTATTCTTGCCCTTCACCCACGAAACGTCGCCGCGGGTCCCGAAGTTTTTCAGCCAGCGCTTTTCGCCGATGGTCGCGGGCAGATCGGCGAAGGGATTGTCGCTTGGGTAGTAATTGATGAAGTCTTCGCGGACGAATGGATTCCAGGTCATCACGACCGACGAATTAAAAGTATGGACCCAGTTCGGCGCGACGCTGAAGGTCTGCGAAAGCTGGCGCTGGTCCTGTCCGGCGGCCTGCTGATCGTACGTAGTAGGAATCTGGAACCAATTGCGCGCCAGGAAAATGTTCACGTGCGCCGAGTCGTTTTGCCCGGGCGCATAGTCCAGTCGAGTGAAGAAGGTTTCGGTGTTGCCGATGTCGTGCATCGGGTCGAACTCCGGAGTATCCAGAAACCGGCCCGTGCGGGAGGAATTCGCCGCCATGAAGAATCCAAATTTGGGACCGCCGAAGCCGTAGTCGAAATCCTCACCGTACGATCCGAAGGTGCCGTAATGGAGCAGCAGTTCGCCGAACGGATGATCCACGCCGAGACCGGAGCGCGTGACGGCCGAGGCCACCAGGCTGGTTTTGTCGCCGAACTCGGCGTTGGGTGTCGAAGTGGTCAATTCCATCGACTGGATCGCGTTCATCGGAATTTGCGTCGAAAATTGTTTCGACTGCTGGTCCGTAATCGGCTGGCCATCGACATACAGCGAGCTCTGTGCATGATCGCCGAGCGGATGATAGAAGCCGTTCGAGTCGGCCACGACTCCGGGACTCGACAGCGTGATCATGTCGGCCATGCCCGATCCGGACGAGAGCGGCATTTTCTGAAACAGCGACTGATCCATGTCGGTGTGGGCGGAGGAAACGGTTTCGAGCAAATCCTGTGATGCCGCTTCCACTTGAACTTCAGTCCTCGATTCGGCCAGTTCCAGTTTGAAGTTGATCGTCACGGGCACGCTGCTGCGCACCTCCGCGTCTTGCGACTTGGAGTTGAAGCCGCTGGCAGTGGCCTGTACGTGATACGGATTCGGCGGGACGTTATGAAATACGAACTCACCGTCTTGACCCGTGGTCGCCGAGCGTTTGTAGCCCGAGACCGGATTGGACATCTCAACCGTCGCGCCGGGAATGGAGGCGCCCGTAGGGTCGGTAACGTTACCCATGATCGTTCCCGATCCGGTCGAGACCTGCGCGAATCCGGAAACGGCAAGACAAAAGAGCAGAGAAATGCGCGAGATCATCTACATTAGATCATCGGAGGCGTATCGGCATACGTCTAACTTAATCGGATAAGCGGGCCCAACAACACGACCAGCGGGTTCATCACGGGAATAAGCGGATCACCAATGAGTCTGCTCGCGAATGGAACTGGCGAGGCGTTTACTGACCACCGCCTCGAAACCGTTCGACATCTTAAGCAGCCATCGCTTGCTCGACAGTGGCGAGATGCGGCGGATATGGTCCGTATTGATCAGCGTCGAACGATGAATGCGGCGGAAGCGCGGACGCTCGAGTTTTTCCTCAATCTTCTTGAGCGGACCCTCGCCGAGATAGCGCTGCGCGGTGGTCACTATGTGGACCAGCTCGCCTTCGGCCTGGAAAGCGATGATCTCGGAGGGATCGAGCAAGTAAAGATCGGTCCCTCGGCGGCCGACAATTTTCCGCGAAGGCCCAGCCGGCTCGCGCTGCGCCGGTGAGGCCGCGCTCCTGAGCTGCCGTTCCGCCTTGACCAGGGCTTTTTCCAAGCGCTCGCGGCGGACCGGCTTGAGGAGGTAATCCACGGCGTCGACCTCGAAGGCTTCGAGGGCATGGCGCTCATACGCGGTGACGAAAATGATCGCCGGCCGCCGGCCGCCGCGCAGGCTTCGGGCGACAGCCAAGCCGTCGAGGTCTGGCATTTGCAGATCCAGCAGCACCACATCGGGCTTGCTTTCGAAGATGCGCGCCAGAGTCTCCGACCCTGTGGCCGCTTCTCCCGCGATTTCGAGCGATGGCATGGATTCTACGTGCTCGCGCAGGATCTGGCGAGCGATCGGCTCATCGTCGGCGATCAGGACTCTCATGTCGCCACCTCGGCCGCGCGCGCGGCGGGCATCGCAGCGGCGGGAACGACGAACGACACGGCGCTGCCGCGGTTATCGGAGAGAATCTGAAGCTTGGCGTCCGTGCCATAGCAAAGTTGCAGACGCCGGGTGACGTTGTCGAGTCCCACGCCCGACTTGGGGTGGGATTGGTCCGCGAACCCCGCGCCGGTATCGCGCACGCTGACCCGCAACGCTCCGCGCTCTTCGAAGCGAGCTTCCAGGCGAACCAGCCCGCCTCCAGGCTTCGGAGCGATCGCGTGCTTTACCGCGTTTTCCACCAGCGGCTGAATCGACAGGATAGGAATGGGTGCGAACATGGCTTCGGGTTCCACGTCGATTTCGACGCGCAGCTTGTCGCCGAGGCGCAGGCGCTCCACTTCCAGATAAGCTTTCACGATGTGCAGCTCTTCCTCGAGCGGCAGAAACGTCTTCGACGTTTCCAGAAAATAGCGGAAGATGTCAGCGAGGTTGAGAACCGTGTCGCGCGCGCCCTTGGCTTCGCGCGGAATAATTCCGTACAGCGTGTTCAGGGCGTTGAAAAGAAAGTGGGGATGAATCTGAGATTGCAATGCGCGCAGCTCGGCTTGCGCGACCAGGCGCCGCATTTCCGATTCGCGATACTGTTCGACCTGCTCCACCATCTGCCCGGCGGCGCGGCCCAGGGCTTGCAAGTCCTCACTTAAATACCGCCGTCCACCGCTGCGGCGGCCGAGCAGAACGTGCTGGCCCCCGCCGGAGGGAATACGCACGGGTACGATCGCTTCCACGCCGCGTTGTTCGAGCGAAGCACGTTCCTTGGAACGATTCGAGGCAAGCTCGGAGATCAGCACCGGACGCCGCAGGTCCAGGTCGACGAGGCCGGCTTCTTCGACGAACGTAGCGTCGGCGCCCATGAATCGCCCGAGCTGCCGGGCGGCCGCGGCGAGATAGGCGTGCTCATCGCGGACCGGCGTTTTCAGATGATCGAGCAAGGCGTCACGATCCGGCCGGCGGAAAACCATGCGAGTCAGCACGCTTTGCAGTTTTCCGCGCAGCACCGCGAACAACACCAGGTACAGGCACATCCCGACCAGAAGGAGCGCCTGAAGAAACGGCGTCAAGGGGCGGGGAAGAACATCCAGGCGCCAGACTTCTACCGCACCGAACGTGAACAAGGCGGCCAGCAGCACGTTCGCGAGAAATCGCAGGAACGCGTCCAGCAGAACGAAACGGTAATCCTGCATCAGTACGAGCAAGGCTAAGGGTATCGCGGCATGGTGAAATGCGAGCTCGCGGGACCAGATCGGCGTGCCCGGCTCGCCGCGCAGATGCACGAAAGACATCGCCAGCAGAAACAGAGACATGGTCCCGAACAGGCGCGACGTCATGGCGCGGCGATTCTCATCGCGAGAAGCGAGAACGCCACCCGCGGCGATGCAGGTCAGCGCGCCATATCCGATGGTGATCAGGGTCAAGCCGAGCCGATGATACTGGGAGCTTGGCCGAAACAGCTCCATGACGTGTAGTGCGATCGTCACTGCGCTCAGGCCGTAACCGAGGCGCACTAAAACGCGGAAACGATCGCGCAGGCACAAGTCGAACAGCACGGCTGGCAGCAGGCTGAGCACCGAAAATCCAATGGCGACGGTCACGTCGGTGAAAGTGCCTGCCGCGGAGTTGGTCCCCAGGACCACAAGCGATGCCAGGTTCCACAGCAAAGCCAGCGCGGCTGCCAGCATCGATTTGGCGCTCCCATAAAGCCGGCGGGCGGCTCGGTCCTGAATCAGCAGGTACAGAAAGATGCCGAAAATCAGCACTCCCGCGGAGTGGCCCAGCGCGTTGACGAGCAGCGACTCGTTCACGCTCCAATCATATCCTGCTAGTAAGCTGCGAGATTAATCGCTCCCTGCGGTCGCGGCTCATTTTCGACACGAGCCGCGACCACAGGGAGCGGTCAAAGCCGCTATTGTTATCGCTGGGATACGTGACTACTTGCAAACGCGGTGGCTGATTCTCACGGCAAGATTGCCGGCCCGCAAGACGGTTTCGGGAGCAGGCAGATCGCGAGGCGGGGACGCGTAGTCGCTCCACGCGGCGATCCAATCGGTGCAGGAATCGGCCGAAGAGACCAAACGGTCGCGATTGAAGCGCGAATGGATCAGCGTGCGTTGATAGTCGGGCGGAGACATATCTGCGTCGGCCAGATTGCGGACTGCGGCTGCATAACCCGCCTCGCCGCCCGTTTCCCGAGCGCGCTGGAGGTAGAAATCGAAGGTGAGAGGCGGCCAGGGAGGCGAAAGGATCAAGGCACGCTGGCCCGGTTCGAGCGCATGGTCGAGGAACTTTGCCAGACGATAGCTTAGCTGCAGGCGAGGATCGGCAGCTTCGTTGGCCACGAATCGATACGAGCCCCAAATGCCGAACATGACCCCGGCCAGCGCGATTATGACGCGATATCGCGTGATGCTGTTGAGGGCGACGGCTGCCAGCACCACCACGGCGGCGATCCAGAGATGCGCTTCTCGGGAAGCGATCCGGCGTTCAGGGTCGGGCCAATCCCCGTGCGCTGAAAACAGCAGCGCGATGGTGAATAACGCGACAAACACGACGAGCGGCCAGACTTTTCCCCACCACTTGTCTCGCCATAACAGCCATGCTCCGACGAGGCCGAGCGCGACTACGATTACAGGCGTGAATTTCAGCGTGATGTACCCGAGGTACACCCACCGCATCAGGCGTGCAGCGGTGATGTGAGACTCGACTACGAAGGATCCGGCCGGAGCCAGGCCTCGCTGGTAGATCAACCAGACGGCGGGCGCCCATCCGAATAAAAGGAGGCCATTTACGAATCCTCGTTTTCGCCCATACGCGTAGGCGAGCACCGCGGCTGCGGCCCAGGCCTCGAATCGAGTGAAGCACGCAAGGGCTAAGCACAAAGACGATGCGACGGGCTGATCGGCGTAGTAGAAATGAAAAGCGAACAGCAGCGTCGCTAACATCAGCGATTCCTGAAACGGCACGATCGAGTAGCCGACCACGAAAGGATTCGTGGCCATCAGCAATCCGCCCCAAAACGCCGCGTTTTCGTCCATGAGGTCGAGGGCGAGCAGGTAAAACCCCGCGCCGACGGCGGCGCCGATGATAGCCATGGCGCACATCGTAACCACGTAATCGTGGGTGAGGTGCGCGATTCCAAACACAACTAGTTGGAGCAGCGGGAGTTGGTGGCTGATCAGGATGGAGTCGCGGTGGATCAGGCGGACCATCGGGTCGCCGCCGAAAATCAGAGGAAACCTGATGATCAGGGCTAGCCGCAAGGCCAAGCCAGCCGCAAAGACCCACGCCACGCGCATGTACTTTCATCGTAACTCAAAGATTCCAATAGTTATAGTTTGCTTGCTACTCACCGCATTAATAATTTCTTGCAGATTAGTTGACAAATGTAGGCGCAGCTATTATACTGTAGTCGAAAGAAGAGAATATCAATAGAGAGGAGGAAATGACAATGTCTCTGATCAGATATACACCATTTGCAGATTTGGAAACGTTCCCCGCCGGGCTTCGGGTGTTCCAGGACACCATGAGTCGCCTGCTGGCGGAGCCGAGTGGCAGACCTTGGGTGCCTCCGGTGGACATCAAGGAAACCGAGAACGAGTTGATTTTCAAAGCCGACATCCCGGACGTCGAAATGAAAGACGTAGACGTCAAGATGGAAAACGGCACCCTCACACTGCGCGGTGAGCGGAAATTCGAAGAGAAGAAGGAAGAGGGCGGCTGGCACAGAGTGGAGCGGGCTTATGGTACGTTTGAGCGCGTGTTCACGGTACCGGAGACGGTGAATACGGAGGGCGCAAAGGCCGACTATAAGAACGGCACGCTGACCATCACGCTGCCGAAGAAGGAAGTCGCGAAACCGCGGCAGATCAAGATCGAACTCAGCAAGAACTAAGTTGTACGGTGGTGTGAGTTCGATGGGGGGGCGGGCTACAATTAGCCTGTCCCCCTTTTTGTTTTGGGAGGCGCGAATCATGAATGGCCTGAAAACCGCTGTATTGTTGGGACTATTGAGCGGAGTCCTGCTGCTGGGCGGAGAGATGCTGGGCGGCTCCAACGGATTGATGTGGGGCTTGGCTCTGGCCGTCGGGATGAATTTTTTCAGCTACTTTTTCTCGGAACGGCTGTCGCTGATGATGTACTCGGCGCAGCACGTGACTCCCCAGCAGAATCCCGAGGTTTATGCGCGCGTCTTTCCGCTGGTCAACAACCTGACCCGCGAGATGGGGCTGCCGATGCCGAGATTGTGGCTGATTCCGCAGGATTCGCCAAACGCCTTCGCGACGGGGCGCAATCCGAGTCACGCGTCGGTGGCATTTACCCAAGGAATTCTGCGGCTGATGAACGATCGGGAACTCGAAGGCGTGGTCGCGCATGAGCTGGGGCACGTGCTGCATCGCGATATTCTGATCAGTTCGGTGGCGGCGACACTGGCTTCGGCGATCACGTTTCTGGCTCGCATGGCGTTCTGGTTCGGGCCGCGGGGAGAAGACGACGATGAGCGCGGGGGCGCGTGGGGCGGACTGCTGATGCTGATCCTGGCGCCGGTGGCCGCGATGTTGATCCAGATGGCGATTTCGCGTACACGGGAGTTCAGCGCGGATGAGGCTTCGGCGAAATACACACATTCGCCGGATGGTTTGATCAGCGCGCTGCGGAAACTGGAGACGGGCATAGCGCAGGTCCCTATGACCGATGCTTCGCCTGCGACGGCGCACATGTTCATCTTGAATCCGTTCGGGAGCGGCGGCATGATGCGGATGTTCTCAACGCACCCGTCGACCGAGGAACGGATCGCGCGCCTCGAAGCGCTGCGATATTCCCCGATACACTGAGAACTTGCCTACTGTCAAAGTAAACCGCAAGGCCGCGGATCGGGCCGCCAGCGGACATCCCTGGATCTTTGCAAGCGACGTGGTGGATCGCGGCGACGCTGCGCCAGGCGACGCGGTTCACGTAGTCGATCCTCGCGGGAAGCTGATTGGCGTGGCGCACTATAGCTCCACTTCGCAGATTACTCTGCGGCTGCTCTCCGACCACAGCGAGACGCTCGATCGAGCCTTCTTCCTGCGGCGGCTGCGTGAGGCGATTCGGCATCGCGAGCGAGTGGTTACCGGATCGACGGCATGCCGCATGGTTTATTCCGAAGGCGACCTGTTGCCGGGGCTCATCGTCGACAAGTATGGGGAATATCTTGTCATGCAGACGCTCGACCAAGGGATGGATCGCGCCAGCGATCTGATCGTGAGCTGCTTGACGGAGTTAATCAATCCCACAGGCATCCTGGCGCGCAACGATGCGAGCGTTCGAAAACTGGAAGGATTGGCGCTGGAAACGGTGGTGCTGGCCGGCGAAATTCCCGAGCGGGTTTCAATAGAAATGAATGGGTTGAAGCTCGAGGCAGATTTGAGGCATGGGCAGAAAACCGGGATCTATCTCGATCAGCGCGAAAACTATGTTGCGGCGGGACGCTGGGCTCACGGTCGCGTGCTGGATTGCTTCACTTCGACTGGCGGATTCGCGCTGAACGCCGCGGCCCGCGCGGAAATGGTGGAGGCGGTCGATTCGTCCGCTCCAGCGCTGGCCACGGCGGAAACGAATGCCGGTGCGAATGGAATTGCGAATATTCAATTTCGCCAAGCGGATGTGTTTGAGTTTTTGTCCGGCGTGGACCGGCGATATTCAACGATCGTGCTGGATCCGCCCGCGTTCGCGAAATCGCGTAAATCGCTGGACGACGCGGCGCGGGGATACAAGGAGATCAATCTGAGAGCGTTGCGGCTGCTGGAGCCGGGCGGAGTGCTGGTTACTTGCTCCTGTTCGCATCACGTGAGCGAGGCCGCGTTGCTACAGATTCTAGCGGAGGCGGCGCTAGACGCGGGCAAGACGCTGCGGATTCTGGAACGACGCACGCAGGCCGCGGATCATCCCATTCTGCTGACGGTGCCCGAGACGCATTATCTGAAATGTCTGATCCTCGAAGCGCTAGAACCCTGAGTCCGGCGGAAATTTTGGCGACCGTTTTTCGAGATGCGCGGCCAGGCCTTCCTTCACTTCGGGCCCGGTGAAGCCCATAAATTCGAGAGCGAGCGAGGCGTCGAACGTCGGACCGGCTTGGCGCAGCCAGTTATTCAGCGCGTACTTGGTCCAGCGGATGGAGCTTTGCGCGCCCTCGGCCAATCGAATTGCCAGTTCTACAGCTTTGGCGTCCAGTTGCGGCTCGTCGACTGCAAGGCTCACCAAACCGATCCGTTCTGCTTCTTCGCCGAGCAGCTGGTCGCACAGCATCAGATAATATTTCGCTTTGGCCATCCCGCACAGCAACGGCCACACGATCGCGGCATGATCACCGGCGGCGACGCCGAGGCGCGTATGGCCGTCGATGATGCGGCAATCCTTCGAGACGATCGAGATGTCGGCGAGCAGGCCGCACACTAAGCCGGCCCCCACGGCTACGCCGCGCATCGCGCTGACTACCGGTTTGGAACAGTTGACGATGTTGTAAACCAGGTCGCGGGCTTCTTTCCAGATTCGTGCGCGGACCTCGAAATCGGCGATGATGTCCTGGATCATCGCGAAATCGCCGCCGGCCGAAAACGTGCGGCCGGCTCCGGTGAGAATGGCGGCGTTGACGCTCGGATCGCTGTCGATGTCCCGCCAGATTTGAACCAGCTCCCCGTGCATGGCGCGATCGGCTGAGTTCATCTTGCCGTTCTCCATGGTGACGCGCAGAACGGCCGGGTGCGGACGATCGAATTTCAAACGAGTATAGTGGGCGTAACGATCCATATAAGGAATGTTAAAGCCTTCGTGCGTTCGCTTGCGCGTCTGGAGCGTCTTATTGGGCATGGGGAGAATGCTGCTCGTCATGCTGGTCGCGGCGGGGTGCTTCGCGCAAAATGAGCTGGCAATTCGCGTCACGGTGCCGCTGGTCAATGTCGCTTTTACGGTTCGCGACGCCAGGGGAAAGCTGGTGACGGATCTGACCAAAGACGATTTTGACG
>Ga0209517_10002814_pt1 | contig 24142 bp, 19 predicted proteins | sample PeaSoiMetSII2010_FD_187695 | JGI IMG/M metagenome (GOLD analysis project Ga0209517, IMG submission 187695) | Peat soil microbial communities from Weissenstadt, Germany - SII-2010 (SPAdes) (version 2) | ecosystem: Environmental > Terrestrial > Soil > Wetlands > Peat | place: Germany... | reverse complement strand
ATGTATCAGTTATATCAGGGAGCCGCTGATACAAAACAGCCCACACGACGAATTCTCACGCAATTATTTTATCGGTCCACGTTAATTGCCAGAGATGCAATCACTTAGACAACTTTCGATCATTCAGGCCTACATCCACTACATCCAGCCGCGGCGCAACCCAGCCCCTTGGGCCAAGGCACGGGGACACGTAAAACCTGGCAGGATTGACAGCGTCCAGCGCCACATGATCGCGGGGTATCACCTTGCACGTGACAGCAACGATGCCATCGCCGCAATCAAGCAGATCCTGGTGAGCAGCACCAAGCGGCGGTCTTCCGCGGCAGCGCGCACACTCAAACCAGATTATGCCCACGAGGCAGCGGGCGCGCGCCGCTATCTTGCGGGTTGGCAGGCGGAAGCGCCTGCCCCACCTAGGCGCACTACCCCTCCACAACGAGGGCGCACAGGCCGAGCACCGCAGTCCAAAGGACGGCGGCCAACATGGTTCCGGCCACGATGCCGCGTGCCGGGGCCAGGTAGTCGCCCCGGTCCTCGCCTTCCAGCACCTGGATCGAGAACGGGCTCTCGGCTTTCATCACCCGTGCCGATACCACGCTGGCCGTGGTTACTACGGCGGTTTCCGCGATTATGATGCTGGTCATTAGATCCGTCATTGGTACACCCCTTCCGGGTCGGCTGCGTTCCGACTCGGGTGCGTTCAGGAGCAAGTTGGGGGCCACGGTTCCCGCAAGCAAAAGCCTAAGAATTGCGCGGTGCCTCCGACCCCTCGGGTTCACCGATGAACACATCGGTTCACGCAATCCAATGCCGGCACACGTACCAGCCATTGCCCAGGATGGTGACGGCCGGCCAGAAAAGGAATCCGAGCGGCCCGCGCCTCGCAGGCTGGCCCTCCCGGTCCATGACGACGTCTCCGGGCAGGCTGCGGAACACGAGCGCGTTCGAGAGGTCTGCCGGATCGCACAGCACCAATGTCTCCGGCCCGACTTCCAGCCGCTCTGGCTGGTTGGTGCGCACGGTGGCACGGCCGGCGAAGCCGTTCTGAGCGGTGTACTCGAATGCCATGCGGTAGTCGGGATGGTCCATGGTGCTGGAGCGGGTTGCCACTTTTTCGACCAGCCGGCCGGCGGCAGGCAAGCCATGGCGCACGAGCCGGAGATTCCATCGGCCCTTGACCAGACCCCCGATCACCAGACACAGGCCAACCGCCGGCACGACGGCAACCAGCGTTGCCCACGGGCTCAACGGCCGCCGCCGCATTCCTTCGATGCGCGATACGCCGGGATCGAGCCGCAAATACTCCACGGCCACCGGCCCGCCCGGGACGCATCGGTCCACAGCGTACGCCACGCCCTGAAATGGCTGCCCTTCCACCGCATAGCGGTAGAGGTTCCGATAGATCGCTTGAGACTGAGACTCGTCCCCTTCGGAGAACCCCGTCTGCCTGCATTCCAGGGCCACGCCACTCGTGCGGGCCAAGGTATCCCCCCGGAAACGCCAGCCTGAAAGGTCGGCGTTCGAGGCAAACACCCAAAAGAAGATCGAACCGAAACCCAGGAGCAGCCAACCGATCTGCGCGCCCGTGCCACCCAGCATCGCCTGGATCTGGAATAGCGGCGAGATCGTTCTCGGGGGCGAAGCCACCCGGCTCGGCGTCAGTGACTCCATACCCAGAGTATAAGTCACGTGCTCACAGACTCTGTTCCGGTGTTCCCCCACGCCAAGTACGCTATAGTTTAGGAGTGCCGCGCGGCCTCGGGTTCTGCATCCTGGCAACGGTCTGGGCCGGGTTGGCGGCCGGCCAGCAGCCTCTGACACCTTCCGAGCGCCAGTTGAACACGGAGTCCTTCGAGCGCATCTGGAAGACGGTTCTCGACAACCATTGGGACCCCCAGCTCGGCGGCTTGGATTGGCAAGCGGTCCACGACGAACTGCGTCCCAAGATCGAGGCCGCGACGACCATGGACCAGGCGCGGCGGGTGATGTCTTCCATGCTGGAACGGTTGCATCAGACCCATTTCGGCCTGCTTTCGGGCGACGTGTACAAGGAGCTTGACTCAGTGGGCACATCCGACGGCAACACGGCCGCCGGTGGTTCGCGAAACGCCAATCCGGGCATCGATCTGCGCGTGCTGGAAGGGCATGCGGTGGTGACCTCGGTCGAACCGGGATCGCCCGCGGCCGCCCACGCTGTCAAACCGGGATGGGAGATCGTACGCGTCAACGGCAAGGAAATGGCGCCGGTGCTCGAAAGCATCCGCGCGCAGTACAAAGATTCGACCCTGCTCGACCTCCGCCTTACACGGTCCGTCCTCTCGCGTTTGCAGGGAAGGAGTGGCACCACGGTGCAACTCGATTTTCTGGATGGCCGAGACCAGACCGTCTCCACCGCCCTGGAGCGCGTCCATCCACGGGGCCGGATCGCCGGCCTGGGCAATTTTCCGGGCGACTACTTCTGGGCCGAATGGCGCAAAGCGCGGCCCGATGTCGCCTACACGCGCTTCAACATGTTCATGGACCCCGAGACCCTCTCCAAAACCCTCGAGGGCGCGGTGAAAGGCTGCCCGGATTGCCGGGGCTTCGTCATCGACCTGCGCGGCAACCCCGGCGGCATCGGCGGTCTGGCCATGGGGGTGGCCGGTTGGTTCATCGATCAATCGGGCCTGCAACTGGGCACCGAGTATCTACGCGGGGCCACGCTCAAGTTCGTGGTCTTCCCGCGGCCGCTAACGTTTCGCGGTCCGCTGGCGGTCCTGGTGGACGGCTGTTCCGCGTCCACCGCGGAGATCTTTGCCGGCGGCCTGAAGGACGCCGGACGAGCGCGCATTTTCGGCACGCGATCCGCAGGCGCCGCGCTGCCTTCCATCATCGAGCGCCTGCCCAACGGCGACGGATTCCAGTACGCCATCGCCAACTACATTTCCCAAGGCGGCCAGCCGCTCGAAGGCATCGGCGTGATCCCCGACGAGGAAGTACATCTTACGCGCCGCCAACTGCTCGAAGGACAAGACCCGGTACTAGAGGCTGCGATCGATTGGATTCAAAAAAAATCATCACAGGATCCCAAGCCTGTGAAGTGAGGCACCATTATGAACTCTCTTACGCGAACGCGAAGCACCTGGATTGGCGTGGCGCTGCTGGTCTCGGCAGCCGGCGCGCTGGCGGCAGCCGACGATCTGCCGAAGGCCGACACGATCCTCGACAAATACATCGAGGTGACCGGCGGCAAAGCCGCCTACGGCAAGATCCACAGCGAAATCTCCACCGGGACGATGGAATTCGCGGCCATGGGGCTGAAGGGCCAGTTGGTCTCCTACACCGCCGAGCCCGACAAGCGCGTTGCGGAGTTCACGCTGCCGGGTCTCGGCAAGATGCTCGACGGGGCTAACGGAGAGGTGGCTTGGGCGACGTCGGCGATCCAGGGCCCGCGCATCAAGGACGGCGACGAAAGGGCCGAAGCCCTGATGGAAGGCAGGTTTAACGCCGACGCGCACTGGAGAGACGTGTTCAAGAGCGCGGAAACGGTGGCCATGGAAGCCGTGGATGGCAAGGACTGCTACAAGGTGGTGGTCACGCCCAAGGCCGGCGGCCCCATCACGCGGTGGTATGACAAGCAATCCAATCTGCTGGTGAAATCGAGCATGATTGCGAAGAGCCCCATGGGCGAACTGGAAGCGGTCTCGACCTTCAGCGACTACCGCAAGGAGGGCGACCTGTTGGTGCCGCACAAAGTGGTCGCGCACGTGGCCGGGCGCGAGCTGGTCATGACGGTCGATAAAGTAGAGTACAACGCCGACATCCCGAAAGACCGGTTCGATTTACCCGATGATATCAAGGCGCTGCTGAAGAAATCCGCCCAATAGGATGAGGAGGCTTGGCCGGGATGAATTTACAATAGGGCCTGGGGTGTGTCCATGCGAAACTGCGCGCTTATCCTGTCTCTCACTGCCTTCGTTCCGATGTGGTCGCAGACGGCTCAGCCGCCGCCGTTGAAATCGCCGGACGTTCAAAGCGACGGCAGCGTGGTCTTCCGGTTCCGAGCGCCAAATGCCAAGGAAGTTTTTCTGTATCGGGAGGGTGCGGAACGCGCCCCGATGCAGAAGGATGAGCAGGGTGTCTGGAGCGTCAAGACCGGTCCGCTGGAACCGGATCTGTATTCATATACATTTCTCGTGGATGGCGTCACACTGATTGACCCGAACAATTCGCTGCTAAGGCCGAGCCTGCTGAACGTGCAGAGCATGGTTCGCGTGCCGGGCCCGGCATCCCTCCCGTGGGAGATCAACCACGTCCCGCGCGGTGCGGTGCACCATCACTTCTACAAGTCGGGCGTGATCGGCGACGAACGGGACTTCTACGTTTACACGCCGCCGGGCTACGATCCTGCGGCCAAGACTCTGTACCCGGTGTTGTACCTTCTGCACGGCTACAGCGGGGACGCCAGCGCCTGGACAACGGTGGGGCGTGCCAACGTGATTCTCGACAACTTGATCGCGCAACACAAAGCCAAACCGATGCTGATCGTGATGCCTTTGGGCTACGGAGTGCCGGAGATTGTTTCACGGTCGGGCGCCGACCTCAGCGATTCAAATCTGCGCAGGAATATGGACCGGTTTCGGGAAGCTCTGTTCACCGAGGTCATTCCCGATGTGGAGAGAACGTATCGGGTGGCGAAGGACCGCGGGTCGCGCGCGGTTGCAGGCTTGTCCATGGGAGGCGCTGAGTCTTTGTACGTTGGGCTGAACGCCCTCGACCGTTTCGCATGGATCGGTGCATTCAGCGCGGGCGGGTTGAGCGAGGACTTCGCAGCCACATTCCCTACCTTGGACGCGAAGGCCAATCGACAGATTCGTCTTCTCTGGATTGCCTGCGGCACCGAGGACCGTCTGATCGACGCCAATCGGAAGTTCCGTGAATGGCTCAAGTCGAAAGGCGTCGAGCACACGGGCATCGAAACGCCCGGGATGCACACCATGATGGTGTGGCGGCGGAACCTGGCAACGTTTGCAGCATTGCTCTTCCAGGTTTCCTAAAGGAACGGCCTTTCCCTAAGCGGCGGGAAGCACTTCCCGTTCGATCCTTTCGCCGGCGGCGTCTTGAGCGACCTGCAGGTCGTACCTGGTTTGCAAGTTGAGCCAATACTGAGCCGACGTCCCGAAGTAACGCGCCAGTCGCAGAGCGGTGTCAGCGGTAATACCGCGCTTCCCGCTCACAATCTCGGTAATGCGGTTGACCGGAACGCGCAGAGCCCGCGCCGCGTGGCTGACGCTCACCCCAATGTCCAGAAGGTCCTCGGCAAGAAGCCTGCCCGGGTGAATCGCCGCGAGTTTCTTCGCTTTTGGCATATCGTCCCCCTAGTGGTAATCCACAATCTCCACGTCCTCGGCCGCGCCGTCCCGCCATCGAAAGCAGATACGCCACTGGTCGTTGATCCGGATGCTGTATTGGCCCTTGCGGCCGCCCTTCAGTGCTTCCAGGCGGTTTCCCCGAATCGCGGAAAGGTCGGCCAACGTCCCAGCCGCTTCCAGGCGATCGAGCCGTGAGCGCGCGGATTCGGAGACCGCCTGAAACCGCCGAACTTCCGACCGGTTGAAGAGCCTTTCAGTATCCTTCGAGGAGAAGGACCGGATCACGATTCAGTATCGTACGTATCGCATAACACGTCAAGCATAACGGAATGTCGAGTCACTGAATCGCGAGCATCACCGCATTCGACGTGTTCGCGTTTCCCGCCGCATCCTGCACCGTCACCACCACACTCACCGGTCCGCTGCCCGCCAGGCTCTGCGGAATCTGCACGTTGATCTGATCCAGTCCCGTGTATCCGCCTTGCGGGCCCGCATACAGCACCGGGATATTCTGCCCGCTGATTTGTGCGCTGACCGCGGATGCATGCCGCAGGCCGGTGCCAAAAAGCTCCACTACGACCGTATCGCCCGGCGCGCCAAGACTGATGGGCTGCGCGGCGCAACTCCCCGCGGCGCTGCCGCAACTGAACGTGGGCTGGCTGGATTGGGTCCCATCGGCGTGCGCGGTAATCGCGATGGCAGCCGCTGCACCGTTGCCGTTGGCGTTGGCCGTATACAGGCCGGGCGCAACCGTGGACACCTGCACGATCCCCGTGGTCTGCGCGCCGTCACCGCTCTTGATAGTTACGGTAGCCGGACCAGCCTTGGCCGCCGCCGGCACCAGGTAGTTCACCTGCAGCGGCGACACGGAGAACAGCGGCACAATGTAAGTGGTGTTGGCGCTATCGACGAGTGTCATCGTCGTGCCACCGAGCGTGGCGGGGAAATTGGCCGATGGTGTGACAGCGCTGTTATTCGCCAGATCCGCTCCAAACGCGCTCACCAACTCATCGGGAGCGACCGTCGCATTGGCCATGCACGGGTTCGATGCGGCGCCGCAACCAGGATTGAAAATGCTGGTTACCGTGGCATAACTGGCGCTCGAGAGACTGGTGGCCGTTTTGATCCCCAATTGCCGGCTCCAATTCCGGTAGGCACTCGCGGTCGCGGTCAACTTACCCTGCTGCAGCGTCTGCAGCACCGCGGCATCGTAAGTGGAATCGCCGGGCTTATCGTGCCCCGTGGTTCCCAGCGCGAAGAACGTCTCCGTGGTGAAAGGCGCGATCGATTCCATCCCGTAGAAAGAGGCGAACGCCGACATAGCCTGCAGCCAGTTCGCGTCCATGCCGGCGAAATCGGGGTTGCACGGTCCCACGATCGAGAGGTTATCGAGCGACGAAGTCAAATAGCCGAACGGGTTGAGCGCGGCGGGCGGGAGCGGGCTGGGAAGGAACTGCGGCGCCCAGGTTTCCTCGATATAGACTCCTTTGTTATTGGCATGAGCGAGGCTGGCCCAATAGATATATTGGTCGAATGTATCGGCGTTATAGATGCCCATGGTCATGAAATCCAGGGGCGCGATAGTGACGAAGTTCTGCCAATACACGTTTTCCTGATTGCTGAGGAACACCAGTGCGCCGTTGAGGAATCCTCCCGCTCCCACCCGCGTGTGCGGCGAAGCGGCCTTGATCAAAGGCGCGGCGGCCAGAATAAAACTGTGCCAAGCCGCCACGTTGGTGGTGAGCCCCAGGCGTCCGTCCATGGTGCTGGCTTCGTGCACGATCACGAAATTGTCCGGCTGGTAGCGCGCCGCCAGTTGCTGGTATGCCGGAAGGGCCGCGTTTTGAAAGTCCTGGAAGGTCGGTTTGGCGCCGACCTCGCCCGGGTTTACTTCCGGATTGATCGCGAGGCCCAGGCCCAATTGCCGGATGTGGGCAACCAGGGCATCGTACTTGGCCGTCACGCTGGGATCGGCGAGCGAAGTGACTCCGGGGTTGAATTCGATCCGCTGCGCGCCCGCCTGTTTCAAACCGTCGACATAGTTCAGGAGTGCATCGAGCGGAGCATTGGCGATCACCGAGCCGTGCGCGAACACCAGGTTCGCGCTGAAGACGACGGGGCGCGTAGGCGTGCCGACCGTCGAGAGCAAACCCCGGATCGCGCCGTTCACCGCGGAGATGAACTCCGCTTCGATGATCGTCTCCGCGGCCAGGGGCAAGAGCACGACAAAGAATAGGATCCTTTTCAGGAACACTTGGGCTTCTTCCGAGGCTTTGACAGGCCAGGAGGCCCGTCCCACCCTACGATACAATAATAGGCCATGAAAGCGATTGCAGGCTTCGCCGCTCTGGTTCTGCTTTCTCCCGGTCCACCATCACACGCTCAATCGGCTCAGCGCGACTATCCGGTCAGGCCGGTCCCGTTTACCGCCGTCCACGTGAACGACGTCTTCTGGGCGCCGCGCATCGAAACCAACCGCACGGTGACTATCCCCTTCGCGTTTCAGAAGGATGAAGAGACCGGACGCGTCGATAATTTCATTCGCGCCGCCAAGGCGCTGCGCGGCGAGCCGTTCGAGAATCACCGGCCGCCTGGATATCCCTTCGACGATACCGACGTCTACAAAGTAATCGAGGGCGCTTCCTACACGCTCAGCGTGCATCCCGACCCCAAGCTCGACGCCTATGTCGATGGCCTGATCGAGAAGATCGCCGCGGCGCAGGAACCCGACGGCTACCTGTATACCGCCCGCACCATCGATCCTCTCAACCCGCATCGCTGGGCCGGCGCGCAACGCTGGGTGCTGGAAGGCGTGAACAGCCACGAACTGTACGACCTCGGCCATCTGTATGAAGCGGCCGTGGCGCACTACCAGGCGACCGGCAAACGGACGCTGCTCGACATCGCGCTGCGCACAGCCAATCTGCTGGACCAGACGTTCGGTCCGGGAAAGCAATCCATCTGGCCGGGACACCAGATCGTGGAGATGGGGCTTGCCAAACTCTACCGTGCGACCGGCGACGTGCGTTATCTCAACCTGGCCAAGTTCATGCTCGACTCGCGCGGCCCCGACAGCCAGGAACAGGCCGCCGGAAACCGGTACGTGCAGGCGCACCAGAAGGTGGTGGACCAGACCGACGCCGTGGCTGGCGGGCACGCGGTGCGCGCCATGTACATGTATTCGGGCATGGCCGACGTGGCCGCGCTCACCGGCGACATGGCGTACGTCGCGGCCCTCGACAGGATCTGGGAGAACGTGGCCGGCCGGAAACTGCACGTCACAGGGGGCGTCGGCGCGAGGGCCGCGGGCGAGGCGTTCGGCGACGATTACGAACTGCCCAACATGAGCGCGTACAACGAGACTTGCGCGGCGGTGGGCAGTGACTACTGGAATCATCGCCTGTTCCTGCTGCATGCCGACGCGAAGTACATCGATGTGATGGAGCGCACGCTCTACAACGGTCTGATTTCGGGCGTTTCGCTGGACGGCCAGACATTCTTCTACCAGAATCCGCTGGAAGCCACCGGGATGGCGTCGAAGGACCAGCGCAGCCCGTGGTTCGGAGTGGCCTGCTGCCCCGGCAACATCACGCGGTTCATGGCGTCGGTGCCGGGCTACGTCTACGCGCAGCGCGGCGACTCGATGTGGATGAACCTGTTCGTCGGGAGCACTGCGGACATCAAAATGGACAACGGCCGCACCGTGAAGATGGTGCAGGAGACGCGCTATCCCTGGGATGGCCGGGTCAAGATGACGGTCAGCCCCGACCAAGGTGCGCAACTCGCCATCCACGTGCGGATTCCGGGCTGGGCGCGAAACGAACCCATCGCGAGCGACCTCTACCGCTTCGCCGACAAGAACACGGATCCGGTGGTGCTGAAGGTGAACGGCAAGAACGTTCCGGTCAAGCTCAACAAGGGCTACGTAAGCCTGAGCCGGATGTGGAAGAAGGGCGACGTCATCGAGCTTAACCTGCCCATGCCGATCCGGCGCGTGGTGGCGAACGACCAGGTGGCGGCCGATCGCGGGCGTGTGGCCATAGAGCGCGGGCCCATCGTGTATGCCGCCGAGTGGGTGGACAATCCCAACGGCAAAGTCCGCAACCTGGTGCTGCCCGATTCGGCGCGGCTCACCGCCGAGTTCAAGCCCGACCTGTTGAAGGGCGTCATGGTGGTGAAGGGCAAGGCTGTCGCGCTGGCGGCTGACGCGCAAGGCAAAGTCACCAGGACCGAGCAGGACTTCACCGCGATTCCGTATTACGCGTGGGCGAACCGCGGTAAGGGCCAGATGATCGTGTGGCTGCCCGACAACGAGGCGACCGCCAAGCCGACGGCGTATCCGACGGTTGCCACCACGGCCAAGATCACGGTGTCGGGACGGCCGCAGCACAATCCGGAAGCCATCCACGATGGCGAGATTCCGGCGGCGTCGAACGACCACAGCTCGTACTTCGACTGGTACCCGGTGAGGGGCAACCAGGAGTCGGTGGAGTACACCTTCGAGAAACCGGCGACGGTGTCGGAATGCGGGCTGTATTGGTTCGACGACACGGGTCAGGGAAGCGTCCGCGTGCCGGCGTCGTGGCGCCTTCTGTATAAGGATGGGGCAGATTGGAAACCGGTGGAGACAACGGACGCGTTCGGGGTGGAGAAGGACCGCTTCAACAAAGTGACTTTCAAGCCGATAACGACCGGTGCGCTGCGGGTGGAAGTGACCGCGCAGCCGAATGTCTCGGTAGGCATCCAGAAGTGGACCGTGAGGTAGGACAGGCTTCCTGGCCTGAGCCCAACCCTGCCTGGCAGATGCGATAATAATAGGATTATGGCTCGTCCTGCCAGGATCAAGATAACGACACCATTTCCCTCCGTCATGGAGACGGCCAAGACGCTTGGGGTCTCGAAACGCGATGCAGAGATCCTCTCGGAGATGGCGGAGCGTTCCTGGAGAACCGGCGTATTTGAGATACCCGGTGTTGGCCGTTTGGTCCGCGTGAACCGCAGGGCGCGCGCGGGACGCAATCCGGTGACCGGTGAAGCGGTTAAGATCCCAGCCAGGACGGTCGTGACGTTCCGCGTGGCCAAAGCGGCGAAGGATGCAATCGCCAAGCCACGGAAGAAGTAGATGGCCCGGTTTTCTCCGAAGACTGCGTTTATCAACGTACCCTATGACAACCGGTTTCAGGATCTCTACCTGGCGTTTATTGCCGGACTGACCTCGTTCGGATGGAAACCAAGAGCTACACTCGAGGTTCCGGGCGGCACACGGCGTCTTGATCGGATTTTCGACCTGATTACGTCCTGCCAATACTCCTTTCACGACCTATCACGCGTGCAGCTCGACCGCAAACGTCCGCAGGCCCCTCGATTCAACATGCGGTTCGAGCTAGGTCTTGTTCTTGGTTGGCCAAAAAAAGCGGAAGTAGTCACACTTGGTTTGTCTTTGAGTCTGTGAGGGGACGTATTTTCAAATCACTAAGCGATCTGGATGGCACGGATCCTTACATTCACGATGGGAGACCGAAAAGGTTTTTCGCGAGCTGGGTAACGCGCTTGTGAGGAGCGCCGATCAACCGACCATGAAGCAGATGAAAGCAGCGAGGCCCGCGTGTTTAGGCAACTCGTAGTTCTGGCCAGAAAATACGCTGAACTTGGCCGTACGGCGCCCGACAACGGGGTGCAGCCGGCCGATGGAAAACGCGGCGGCTGATCGCAGAGGGTGTTGGGAGTCGACATTGAGAACTGCTATTTTGAGCGAAAATAGGGGCTGACGGACATGATATAAGCAATTCCAGGCAGTGCATTCGAGGAGCACGCAGATGAGCCAACCAGCAGGGACCCAGCGAATCAGCCGCCGCCAACTCGCCCGCGTGCTTGCGGCAGGCGCCGCGGCTCCGGCGCTTCTCGCGCAGCAACCTTCCACACAGCCGGCGGGACCGCAGCAGCGCCGCGGGCCGGCGCCCGAGGTGCCGCCGTTCGAGGCGCCCATCCAGTTCACGCGGAAGGATGTGCCCGCCAAGGTCAAGCCTTTCCCCATGACCGCGGTCCGGCTGCTCCCCGGCGCTTACACAGATGCGGCGGAGTGGAACCGCGGCTACATGCAGCGTCTGCCGGCCGACCGATTGCTGTACAACTTCCGCGAAAACGCCGGGCTGCCCGTGGGCTCCGCGCAGCCGTTCGGCGGCTGGGAAGCGAAGGCCGACGGAAAGCGCGGCACCGAATTGCGCGGCCACTTCACGGGCCATTTTCTGTCGGCCAGCGCGCAGTTGTATGCCTCCACGGGCGATCAGGATGCCAAGGCCAAAGGCGACGAGCTGGTCGCCGAGTTGGCCAAATGCCAGGACAAGCTCGGCGGCGGGTATCTCAGCGCCTTCCCCATGGAGCTGTTCGACCGCCTCGACCGGCTGTCGGGGCAGCCGCGCACCGGGCCGCCCGAACCGGGCACGCCCGGCCTACCCTGGGCGCCGTTCTACACCATCCACAAGATCATGGCCGGGCTCTTCGACATGTTCAGCCTGGCCGGCAATCGGCAGGCGCTGAAAGTGGTGGAGGGCATGGCGGACTGGGCCGACCAGTGGAGCGGCTCCAAGAATGAAGAGCACATGCAGCAGATTCTCAACGTGGAATTCGGCGGCATCGCCGAGACGCTGTACAATCTGGCCGCCGCTACCGACAACGACCAGTGGGCCAAGGCGGGCGACCGGTATACCAAGAAGCGCTTCGTGAATCCCCTGGCCTCGCGCCGCGACGAGCTGCGCGGCCTGCATGTCAACACGCATGTCCCGCAGGTGATTGCCGCCGCGCGCCGCTACGAAATCTCGGGCGACATGCGCTTCCACGACGTCGCAGATTTCTTCTGGTACGAGGTGGTGAGCGCGCGCAGCTACGTGACCGGCGGAACCAGCAACGGCGAAGGCTGGGAGACGCCGCCCCGGCAACTTGGCGCCGAATTGAAGATGAATATCTCCACCGCCGAATGCTGCTGCGTGTACAACATGATGAAGCTCACGCGCCACCTCTACGGATGGAACCCAGACCCGCGTTATTTCGACTACTACGAGCGCGTGATGCTCAACCATCGCTTGGGCACTATCCTGCCGGAGAAGGGCTACACGCAGTATTACCTATCGCTCTATCCCGGCGCCTGGAAAACCTTCAACAGCGAGGACCAATCCTTCTGGTGCTGCACGGGCACGGGCGTGGAGGAGTATTCCAAGCTGAACGACAGCATCTACTGGCACGACGACCACGGCGTTTATGTCAACCTCTTCATTCCGTCGGAGCTGAACTGGCAGGAGAAGGGCTTCAAGCTGCGGCAGGAAACCAAGTTCCCGGAGCAGCAGAGCACTCTCCTGGTGGTGAGCTCCGACAAGCCGGTCCAACTGGCGATGCGGCTGCGGATTCCGGCATGGCTCGACTCCGCGCCCGCCGTGAAGATCAACGGCCGGCCGATCGAGGCTTCCGCCGACCCCGGCAGCTATCTGACCATTTCGCGGACCTGGAAGAAGGGCGACCGCGTCGAGATGGCGCTGCCGATGAGTCTGACGGTCGAGGCGATGCCCGACGATCCCAGGACACAGGCGTTCCTCTACGGCCCGCTGGTGCTGGCCGGCGATCTCGGTTCGGAGGGATTGAGCGAGCGGCTGATCATCGGGCCCAGCGCGCCGCGAATCAGGCTTGGCGGCGGGAGTTTCCAGGGCCGGCCCGATGCTCCACCGCCGGCGGCGCCGCTCGAGATCCCCACGTTCCGGGCTGCCGGCGTCGATCCGGCTTCGTGGATCAAACCCGGCGACAAGCCGTTGACCTTCCGCACGTCGGGGCAGCAGAAGGATGTGACGCTGGCACCGATCAACAGCATCTTCGGGAAGAGATATTCGGTTTACTGGCAGGTTTCGTAGGGCCCGAAGAGACCGGCGGCATAGACCGCCGGTGTTACAGGGAAAGCTGCCGAGCTGCGGCTCAGCGGCCCACATGTCCACGACAACCTGTCCATCTACCCTGGCCCACGGCCAGGAATTTTCGGCATGTGGTCGCGATCTTCCTGAAAAGATGAAAGTTGGGCCGACGTTGGGTGCAACCCGTCCGTGTGCCGCCCGCCCGAATCCGCCGCCCAACCCGTCCCTCTCATCGCGCCATGCTAGAATCTCCGATTGGAACCGAGATGAACCCGCCGGTTGAGCCGCAGACATCGGAGACGCTCGCGCATGCGGTTGAATCGTTGAGGCGGTCGGACCGGCCGCTGACGGGGCGCGAGATCCTGAAGTTGATTCCTCCGCCGTCGCGGGGGGATCCGGGCGCCCTGGAACGATTGCTGGCTGGGGACTCTCGCGTGACCCCATGGCCGGCCCGAACCCGCTCCACTCCGTCTCGCTATTGGACACGACGGCCCGAGGAGGTCGTCGATTCCATACTCATGGATCTGCCGACCGACGCGACGCTGGCGGTCAGCGATCTCGTGAAAAAAGTGGGGCGTCAGTTGGCTGGGCGTGCGCTGGTGGAATCGCGCGTGGCGGCCCTGGTGGCGGCGGGCAAGTTGTACGAGCATCCCCCGGCGAAAGGGACGCGGCTCAAGTACGGCGCGAAGCCGGCGAAGGCGAACGCCTATGTGGCTAAGCTGCTCAAGGAACTAGATGCGCTGGCGGCGAAATTGGCGCGTTACGGGATTGGGCGCGAGCAGATTCTGGACGCCCTGCGGGATGAGAGCCAGCCCGGCGTGAGCCCCGCGGACGACCTGCCGCAGCGTATTGTGGAGTGCCTGAAGGCGAAGCCGGGCGGTATCGGCGTGGAGCAGTTGCGCGAGGAACTCGGTATCTCGCTCGAGGAGAAGGCTGGGTTCGACCGGGCTGTTCTTCGGCTGTACAGCGAGCGTCACGTTTACCTCGACCGGCACGATTTCCCGCTGGGGCTGGACGAGGCGGCCAGGAACCAACTGGTGAGTGACGGTTCCGGCAATTACTTCGTGGTGATTAGCTTGCGAGACGCCGATGCTGAATCCATTCCGTAGTTGGATTGTCGGCGATGCCTGGGAAGTCCCCGAAGCCGACGTCGGCGAGATCGGCAGGCAGGCATTCGACGCGTGCCGCCGGGCCATCGCCACCACGCTTGCCGAGCAGAGGACCACAGCGGTTCTGGTCCGCGGCGAGCCGGGCAGCGGCAAGACGCACTTGATGCGCAGGCTCCGCGCTCACCTCGCGCAGAGCCCGGACGAACGGCTGCGCGAAACGCTCTTCGTGTACATCCGGGTCTCGACCACGCCCAAAATGATCTGGCGCCATCTGCGGCGGCGCATTGCCGATGACCTCATGCGCGCGACGCCGGACGGCAGTTTGCAGCTCGAATCGCTGGTGTATCGCGTGCTAGCAAGCGAGGGATCGCACGGGCATATGCTCGACCGCTGGAAACGAGAGTTGCCGGGCGGTCTTCCGTGGAACGAGCGAGCCTTCGCGCGCGCACTGGGCGTCATGCTCCGGCGCGTGCCGGAAAGCGATCTCGCCTGGTTGGACATTTTCGACCACCTGGAAGGTGAAGCCGGACTCCCTCCCGGGCTGGTGAAAGCTCTCCGGAGCCTCGTTCATCGCCGCGATTTGGGCCTGGTTCGCGCGTGGCTGCGCGGCGACTCGCTGACCGGCGAGGATCTGGGCAAACTCGGGATTGCCGAGGATTCCACCGAGGAGGAGGATCCGGAATACGCGGCCCGGGAGATGGTGCTCACGCTCGCGCGCCTGGCGGGCGCCAGGATGCCGATGGTGCTGTGCTTCGATCAGGTCGAGGCCCTGGAAACGAATCCCGGCGAGCTTTCGGGATTTCTGGCATTCGGCGCCGCCGTCAGCACCTTGCACGCCGAGACCACCAACCTGGTCCTCATCTCGTGCATGCAATCTTCCATGGAGCCGATGTTCCGCAAAGCGGATTATGACCGCATCGCCGAGCAGAAGGCGCATCTGCCCTTGCTGGGCCGGCAGGATGCCCTACGGCTGGTCAACGCACGTCTGGAGGCGGCGGGGCCCGGCGTGGTGTGGGCGCCACCGACGGAGTTTGACTCCGTCTTCGATGCGCTGGGTTTGGCCAGCGCCCGAAAGGTCCTGGCCAAGGCAGCCGAGCTTTTCGATGGCGGCCGCCCGCCAGGGCCGCCCGCTTCGATAGCCGCCTTCCTCCAGCAGGAATGGGACAGCCGAGTAGAGGGCGCGGTGGAGGCGATCTCGCAAGGCGACATCGACGAGGTGCTGGACCAGGGCGTTCAGGCGCTCATCGCGGCGGTCGCCCGAGGAAAGTGGAAGGCCAAAAGCAGTGCCGGGGACATCGACTTCCGGCTCGAATCCCCCACCGCGCAGATCGATGTGAGCCTGTGCAACCAGAGGAACATGAACAGCCTCGCCGCCAGGCTGCGGCGGCTGGGCGGCCCTGCCCGGAATGGACGCACCGCCAGGTTGGTGCTGCTGCGCGATCCGCGTCTCGCGATCGGCAAGCATGCGCGCGCCACGCGGCGTTACCTCGACGATCTGTCTCAGGCGGGGGCGCGGGTCGTCCATCCGTCCATCGAGGCGCTGCAAGCGCTGGAAGCGCTCCGCACGCTGCTCGCCGACGCGCGTTCGGGCGACTTGACGCGGGACGGTTCGCCCATCGGCCCGGAGACCGTCCAGGATTGGATTGCGCAGAACTTGCCCTCGTGCCTGGCCGACTTGATGGAGAACATCACCGGCAGCGAGACTCCATCCCCGGTGAACGCGCAACTTCGCGAGGACCTGCTCGCTCTGCTGGAAGGGCGTTGCCTGATGACCCTGGAGGAAGCGGCGAGCGAGATGCGGCAGGAGGCTTCCGTGGTGCGCCAACTGGTGCTGGCGTCGCCCGATCTGGCGGGTCTGATGGAGGGGCCGCCCGCGCTGCTGTATCGCCTGGTGCCCACGGCTCGCGGCTGACTATGCCGGTAGAACTGCAAGTCCGCCAGATTCGCGACGAGATCCTCCGCGCCGCAGGCGGACCGGTCTACGGCCTGCCTGACTCCAGCAGCCGGCTGGTGGGCATGCTGTTCCACGAGATTTTCGTCGATCTGCTGGGCTCAGAGGCCCGGCTGCATGCGCGCGCGGCCCTGTCTGGCGGCAGCGCTACAGCCGAGGAATGGAGTGCGCGCCTGCGCGATCATGTCTACCGGCTGTTGCTCGGCCCCCGGGTACAGGCCAATCAGGCGGCCTTGCAGACGGCCACGCGGGAAGTTCTGGATCTCTGGAAGTCGCTTGAAGGACTGGCACAATGGCTGGCGGGCATTCTGCACGACGCCTGGCGGCGGGGAGCATTCCCGGTTTCCGCGGATGGCGGCGCCGCCGATCCGCTGATCTCAGCCGAGGAGCCCTTGTCATGGCGCCTGCGAGAACCCGGTTGGACCGATAGCGTACAGATCAGCGGCGTAGCCGATGCGGTGTTTCGTTTGCCGGGCAGCGACCGGTGGTGCGTGGTGGAGTTGAAGACCGGGCGATCCGCCCGTGAAGCCGATCTGGCGCAAGCCTGCCTGTATCATCAGATGCTGGCTGCGGGTGAACGAACACCGGGTTCTCTAGCGCTGGTTCATTTTAGCCCTCAGCTCGAGCAGAAGGTGTTCGCGGCGCAGGAGCTCATGCCGGTTGGAGTGCGCTTGAAGGCACTCATCGGCCGGCTGGCAGGCGTGCTTCCGGGGCCCGCGAGCGCCGCACCGCGGGGGCCGGCTCCTCCCAAGCCGGAGTATGCGGACCTCGGCCGCAGGCTGGTGGCCGTCTTTCGTGAATACAACAGCCCGGTCGAACTGCTCGGCGATCCCATCGTCGGCCCATCCTTCCTGCGCTTTCCCGTTCAGCCCGCGCGCGGCGTCCGTCCGGAAGCCGTGCGGAAGCTGGCGGGAGCGGTGCAGGTGCGGCTTGGATTGCAGGCGCCGCCTTTCATCCACACTGCCGGCAGCCGCCTGGTGGTGGACGTCGCGCGTCCCGATCGCGAACCAGTCCTGTTCACTGCGGTGCGCGATCAACTGCCGAGGGCCGACCCGATTCTGGGATGCTCCAAACTGCCCGTAGGGCTCGACCTGGAAGGCAATCTGCGGATGGCCGACCTGGCCGATTCGGCCGACTGTCATTTGCTGGTGGCCGGCGCCACGGGCAGCGGCAAGAGCGAATGGCTGCGCGCCATGATCGCCGGCCTCCTGCTCACCAACACCCCGGAGACGCTGCAATTGTTGCTGGTGGATCCCAAACGCAACGCCTTCAACGAGCTTGCCGGTTCGCCGTACCTGTGGGGCGACCGGCGCATTGTCTACCCGGACGAGGTGAATCCCATCGACGTTTTCGATCGCCTGGTGGAGGAGATGGAAAAGCGCTACCGTGCGTTTCAGGCGGCCGGCGTGGACCACCTGGCCGAATTGCAACAGAGGGGCGGGCGCCTGCCGCGGATGGTGTGCATCTGCGAGGAATACGCCGACCTGCTGTTCCGCGGCCGCAAGGAGATTGAGGAACGCATTCGCCGGCTGGGCCAGAAAGCGCGCGCCGCCGGCATTCACCTGGTGCTGGCGGTGCAGCAGCCCAGCCGCGAGATCGTGAAGGGCGCGTTGCAGGCGAACATCCCCGCGCGGGTCGGTCTGCGGATGACCAGCCGATACGAGTCCAACATGTTACTGGATCGCGGCGGCGCCGAGGATCTGCTGGGCAACGGCGACCTGCTCTTCAAGGACATCGGCGAGCCCGTACGGCTGCAGGGCCTGTACCTACCGCCCGGCGAGCGCCGGGCGATCTTCGGCAGCGGGTAAGCGGGTAGTGCGCTACAAGTGCGTTGATTGCAGATTGCGATAATCGATCACTGTGCGTGAAGCTCTTTATGGCGAATCCACGTCAATTGAGCTGGCGTGATCACCAGCACATCTACGGATCCCCCTACGCTTGGAATCTGGCCTGGATGTCCTATGGTGCCATCAGCGAACCGTTGCATTTCTACGGTAATCCTGACGAGGGATAGAGCGAGGTCAATACCGTCCTGCAACGTAAGGGCGTCGAATGGAATGTTGTATTGTAGTCCGGTAAGTTGATTTCTTAAGATAATGGTCTGGTCCACAGAAAGGGCAGTGAACATTGGTAACTCGCCCATACGACCATCAAATCCGAGAATCAGTCGCGTGATGACGTCGGTGTTGCCGCCCCATTGGGCACCGGCGCGCTGCGTCGTGAAAACGGTATTTGGTTGGCGAGCGTTGGGGAATTCCACTTGGATCAATCGACCTGTCCGTCTAGCGTCGTATCCGGCAATAAAAAATCCTAGAGGCGGCCTATTTGCGTTCGCTTGAGGAAATTGCCTGTCATAGGCAGCACCAATGAAATCAATGAACGCACGAGAAATCTGTTCAACATCTCCGGCGGTATGGTTGGCTCGAAAGTCAGCTACCCAGGAGGCTATATTTCTGTTGTCTAGAAACGCCTGTCCATACGTTGCGATGCCCACGTTGTCGATATCGAAAAGTTTACTGGCATAGTCTGAAATTGCGCGCGTATTCGTCGTCATGCGACTGTCAGCGGCAAGCACGATACCCTCAGAAACTGCTATCCCAACCGATACTGTACCGTGTGTAGATCTGATCGGATAAGATGTGCCAATGCCTCCGCTGTGAAATTCTCCGGTGTAAATCTGGCCATGCAAACTGCCCGTTACCATCGTGGTGCATAGAGCCAATCTGCGTAGATTCATATTGTCCCCGCATTGTCCATCGAGCATTCTGAAGGAAAGCCCAAATACCCCAAACAGAACCGAGGCGCGATTCATGATACACTCCAAACGGGCCGCGTTTAACGCCGACCGGAACGGGTATCAGCCATTCTGAGCGATGGCAGCCTATGAGAGTTTTCGCGCTCGTTTTATCCTACGCCCGCAGGTTCTTTAATGTCCAACAAAAAAGCCCAGCCGGTTAGGGCTGGGCTTTTGATCCCTGGTGGCGGTCGCGGAAGAGCAGGTTGCCATTCGATCATGCAGCTTCCAGAAGCTCGCGCATGGTCCACATGTGATCTGTGATCCCGGCAGCCATTGCAGGCGTCATGCGGATGGTCTGGTGCCGCCTCACGAAGTTGTACCACGCGAAGTGCAGGCAGTACGCGGCCCACAGGTTCTCCCATTTTTTCGAGAATCCATTCGTCAATCTTGTCAGGCGGCGCATCTGCATTCTGATCGTGAGGTTCTGCCGTTCCACATGCGACGTGCAGATTTTCGCTGAATCCGGTTTCCCCATGACTGGGACCCGCTCCGTGTGCGTCACGTCGGGCGGGCTGTACCGGTGCTCTTCTTTCGACTCCACGTACACTTTAATGAGTTGCGCGAAATCGCAACGATCCGCAAGCGTATCGGGGATGGCGGTCTTGTAGGGTTGGAAACCATCCGTGGTGATCTGGAAGCGCTGTCCCGAAGTTGCGGCCCGCAGCCCTTCGATAAAGGCGTCGGTTGTTGCTTGGCTCCGGCGACCAAGGGCGAAGTTCAGAGCGAGCTTGGAATCGCGTTCGATGGCAACGAAGCAGTAGGCGTCACCGATGGAGTCGTTATGCGCTTCCATCGGAGTTTTGTGTCCTTCTTTCTTGAAAACGTAGCCCCAAATTTCAACAAATTTCATCACATTGCACGTCCTTCGCTGGAACATTCACGATCACGCGGCCCATGAGCTTTTCGCACTTGTCGCCAACGAGCACCAGGAGCTTGAGAATCGTTCCGTGGTGAACGCCGGTCACACGCTCGATGGTATTGATGGAGCATCCTTCGACCAACAAGCTGAGGACCTGGTCGGCCCGGTCGAGAGGCGTATACATTCCCTCAAGCGGGGTTGTGCGCTCTTCGGTGAAGGTGGGTTCGCACCGGCGGCATTGATAGCGGGTGAGGCCGTTGCGGTGTTTGCCGTACTTCCGGCATTTGGTCTGGCAGTCGGGGCAGTTCACTGTGAATCTCCTCTTGAGGTTCACAGCCGGAAGCGCGATACTGGGACTGGAAGGTCTGTACGGCTTCGGCTGTGCGGATTTTGGCCCCGGTCAACGTTAGCGCGTCGGTCGGGGCTTTGGATTGATTTTGGAGGTCCGGGCGGGAGTTCAACCCGCGATGGCCCTTTTCAAGGGGGCTGCCTTGGTGCACTTGGCTACCGGACCCCAGGCAGACGGCCAGCGGACTCGGCCTCCCAACTGAATCCCGCTGGCCGTTTGCGTTCATATTCACAGTATACGCGACCCCCTCGTGTATGTCAATGGGCAATCACACTTGAATTTCACGAGGGGGTCATGTATACTGTGGCCATGAGGAAGAAAAAGCTACCGGCAGATGTGCGATCCTATTTCGTCCACATGGGCAGTATGGGCGGAAAGATTGGCGGTCCAGCACTAGCGGCCAAATTGACACCTGAGCAAAGAAGTGAGAATGCGCGCAAAGCAGTCAACGCGCGTTGGGCAAAGGTCAAGAAACAGCGGCCCTAACGAAAGTGATATAATTCCGTCCTCTATTGTTTGGCTTATAATTTGCATGGGCGTGGGGCGGAGGGCTGGTGAATATATGCTTGCCGAGGAGCGTTTAAGAATTTTGAGAGATGCGGCTCCGAACAGTTGGATAGCACTGTCCGAAGATGAAGGCCGTCTCGTTGCAGCGGCTGCTACTTATGAGGAAGTCGTAATGCTGGCAGCAAAAGAAGGCGTCGAAGATCCAGTGCTTATCAAAACTCCCGACGAATGGGTGCCATTGGTTTTTTGACCAGGATTCCGTACCAAGTCGTTCCCCTCAAGAAGCCGATAGCTGGGCTATCTGGCGTGGCCCAGACGTGGTACCCGACGATTAAGGTAGCAATCATCTTTGAACACGCAACCTCCAAAAGGTTTGAAGCGGTGGTTGATTCCGGATCAGCCCTATGCCTGTTCCATGCAGATATTGGAAAGGCAATTGGATTAAGACTTAAAACTGGGGAACAGGGCTCTCTTGGCGGTGTTGTGGGTGGCTCCACAGGCGAGGTTTACTACCACAGGGTAAAACTCAAAGTACTTTGCGATATAATTCCGATCATGGCTGGTTTCTCAGAGCAATTATCGGTTGCCGCCATTCTCGGTAGGCATGGCTTCTTTGAGAACTTTACGGTTACATTCGATCCCTGCTATAACCCACCGGGTCTCATTCTCGAACGTGTTGGCAGAGCATAGTTCTTATTGCAATCTGCAATCAACGCACTTGTAGCGCACTGCCGCTAAGCGAAACCGCCTGCCCCACCCACCGCAGTATATTAAGATAGTCCTCCCTTTCGCCATGGATCGCAAAAACCAGATCGCATCGGGGATAGTCTTGCTGACGTTGCCGGCGGCCGCCTGGCCCGCGGAGTTCTATCGCGACATCGCGCCGATCGTGTATCACAATTGCACGCCCTGCCACCGTCCGGGCGAGTCCGCGCCATTCCCGCTGCTCTCCTACGAAGACGTGAAGCGTCGCGCCGCGCTGATCGCCGCCGTCACCAAGCGGCGCTACATGCCGCCGTGGCTGCCCGAGGCCGGCCATGGCGAATTCGCCGAAGAACGCCGTCTCACGGCCCCGCAGATCGAACTGATCCAGCAGTGGGTCAGGGATGGAACACCGGCGGGAACCCCCACGCGCGCGTCCGCGCCTCCCAAGTTCGCCGACGAATGGCAGTTGGGCACTCCCGACCTGGTGCTGCGAGTCACTCAGCCCTATCAGCTCGGAGCGGATGGACCCGAGATCTTCTGGAACTTCATCATGTCCGTACCCATCACCACCACCCGATGGATCAGGGCCATGGAGGTTCGCCCGGGAAACGCGCGGGTCTTCCATCATGCCAACGTGATCATCGATCGAGCGCACTCCTCGCGGCGGCGCGAGGTGTCTCCCGGGGCCGGCTTTCCTGGAATGGACCTGCGAGTGGAGGAAGAAACGTTCGACCCCGATGGCCACTTCCTTTCGTGGAAACCCGGCAGCGAACCCGTGGTGGAGCCCGACGGAATGGCGTGGCGCGCCGACCCCGGCATGGACCTCATTCTGAACGTGCACATGAAGCGTTCGGGCAAACCCGAGACCGTCAGCCCTGTCATCGGTCTTTACTTCACTGACAAGCCGCAAACCAGGTTCCCGTACCTGGTGCAACTGGAGCACGACGGGGCCATCGACATACCTCCGGGCGATCCCGATTTTGTGGTCAGCGACGATTTCAAAGCCTCCATGGATCTGAATGTCCTGGCGCTCTACCCACACGCGCACTACCTGGCCAAGGTCATGGAGGCATACGCGACTCTCCCCGACGGCACGAAGCAATGGCTGATTCGTATTCCGGAGTGGGATTTGAACTGGCAGGGCGTGTTCCGCTTGCGGAAGCCGTTGTTCCTCCCGCGCGGAACGGTGGTCTCGATGCGCTATCACTACGACAATTCGTCGCAGAATGTCCGCAACCCGAATTCTCCGCCTAAACGCGTTCTCGGAGGGAATGCCGCCACCGACGAGATGAGCCATTTCTGGCTGCAGGTTCTGCCCGCGGCCGGCGGCGACCATCGAGCCGAGTTGGAAGAAGACATGATGCGGGGCCGTCTGCAGAAGTACCCGGACGATTTCACGGCCAACTATAATCTGGGCGACGTCCTGCTCAACAAGGGGGATGCGGCGGCAGCGGTTTCGCACTTTGAGAAAGCCTTCCAGGCCGATCCCCACAACGTGGTCGCCGCCAGCGAGTTGGGAGTCGCCCTTTTTTCCGCGTCGCGGCTGGCCGAGGCGGAACAGCAACTCAAGAAGGCGCTGGAAATCGACAAGACCTATACCGATGCGCGTTTCAACCTGGCGAGCGTGGAGGCGTCCAACGGCGAGTGGCCAGCCGCCGCCGCCGATTTCACGCAGGTTGTAAAGGAGCGGCCGGACGACGCGCGGGCCACCCAGCACCTGGGCGACGTGATGATTCTTTGGGGAGACCAACTCGCCAAAGCCGGCAACGATGCCGAGGCGGTCCTCCGGTACCGTGACGCCCTGCCCGGGCGGCCGGCCGACAAGGATCTGCTGGTCCGGTTGGGCATGGCGCTGGCGCGGATGGAGCGGCTGGACGAGTCGCAGCAGGTGTTCGAGACACTTTTGCGGGTCGATCCGAATTCCGACCTTGCGAAGCAGGCCATTGCCGCCATCATTGCGCACCGAAAGGCGATCGGGAAGTAAGGGGGCCGGGGGCCAGGGGCGTTAAAATAAAGCCTTGCAAAAATGACCCCGGAGGCGCGTCCAGTGTCGGCTCCCGTTTGGTTGCAGCTTCGAGAAGGCCGTTTGGGGCCAATTACGAGGTCACCCTGGGGGGCGGGATCGATCCGAGCTTTGTACGAGTGGCGGACGATACTGCCTAAGCTGAGCACTTCCGCCGGCAGGTCGGTCCCCGTCAAATTGACGCCTTGCCGTCGCTCAATCGAAGCTGACGTCGAGGTCCTAATCTGATCGATTACGGATCGGCATATATAGGGACAATTCGGCGGAGTAAAGAAACAACGCGTAGCCCCGACGGCTCAACAATTTGGGGCTCGACAGAAAAGAATCAGCATACTGCTCTTTTGAGCCGTATCATGAGAGTTATGCCATCGCTGCCCACAGAGCGTCAGCAGCAAATTGCGTCATTCCTCGCTTCCGAATCGCGCAAGCGTGGTAGCGCGCCGACCCAACGTGAGATCGCCGAGCGCTTCGGTTTCGCCAGCCTGAATTCCGTGCGGTCCCACCTTCGGCTGATGGAGAAAAAAGGAATGCTCAACCGCCTTCCAGGTAAGGCCCGGGGGCTAAAGCTGAAATATCGCCCGCCGGTGGGCATACCTCTG
>Ga0209517_10002813_pt1 | contig 24144 bp, 23 predicted proteins | sample PeaSoiMetSII2010_FD_187695 | JGI IMG/M metagenome (GOLD analysis project Ga0209517, IMG submission 187695) | Peat soil microbial communities from Weissenstadt, Germany - SII-2010 (SPAdes) (version 2) | ecosystem: Environmental > Terrestrial > Soil > Wetlands > Peat | place: Germany... | reverse complement strand
ACCGGATTGCCCTCGGCTTCAAATTTCAAGCGCACAATTTGAGGAAAACATGAACACGCAGAACGACGTCGTTGCGTTGGTGAATATCTCCACGCAAAAATGGCCGCCGCGCCACCGCACCTATTTTGGCTCGTTGGAGATCCGCACACCGGAGGCTGGTGAGCCTTTCGCGGTCACCGCTATTCATGCCTGCAAAGGCATCATGGACCTGGGGGACAAGCGCACCATGGAGTTTCCCATCACCGCACGGGAGATTGCCGATGATCTGGTCCGCGAGATCAACGGCGATTCCGGCGAAGGAAGTTTTCACGGCGTGTTTGTGGCGGCCGGGCCTCTGCCGACGGAAGCGGAGCTGGCCGAGGCGCACAGGAAACTTGATGCGTTTCACCGGCGATTGGTGGACGCAGCGGACCTGGAGTGGGAGCGCTCGCACAATCCGATGTTCATCACGGACTTGGAAAGGCGTGCGGCCCGGGAATTGAAGCTGGATAAACCGTGGCTGTACGACCCGAAAGCCCAGGCGGAATGCCCCGCCTGCGGAGAAAAGATCAAGGCCGGCGTGGCGGTTTGCCGATCTTGCCGGGCGATTTTGAATCGGGAGAAGGCCGCGCAGTTTGGGTTGGTGCCGAGAGAAGCCGACCAGCCGTTGGACTTGGGAAAACTTAGAGAAAAGGGAAGCGCGAAATAAAAAGGGCGGCGAAGGTTCGCCGCCCGAAAAATCCAACGTGCACTGGGCACGCCTGAGAAGCACATTCAGCATAGCAGACGTAACAGTGTTGTCAATAGGCGCGTTGAGGGACTGTGCGGAGAGTGGAAGACTCGAACTTCTGGGGCTGCAGAGCAACCCTCAACGCTTCTCAGGCGTGCCCAGTCCCCCCACTGGGAGCACTCTCCGAGGCACGCCCACGCAGCACGTATATACCATATATATAAGTACAGAGACAACAAATGTCCACACTGGGATCATTGGATGCACCGATTGAGATTTTCGGCGGGCTGGTCACCGATATGTCGCCGGCCGACCTCCCGCACGGGGTCTCGCCGGATTGCCAGGACGTCTATTTCAGCAATGGCGGGGTGACCACGCGCCCGGGATTGCAAACGCTGTTCGGGCCGCCTGCGGGAAATCCCACCGTAAATTACTTGAAGACCTTCGCGACGCTCAGCGGCGTACTGCGTACGCTGGCCATGGATGGCACCGGGAATCTGTACAAAGAGTCAGTTCCAGGAACGCTGACGCAGTTTGCCGCAGGTCTGGCGGCCAACGCCTACGCCAATTCGACGACATTGTTCGGAAGGGAATATCTGGCGATCAGCGATGGCATGACGGGCAATGATCTGCCCCGGCAGTACGACGACACGAATTTCGACCGCGTGAGCCAGGGCGGCCCAGGCGCCGGGCCAACGGTTGTCGATGAAAACGTGATCGTCGGCATCGTGGCCAGCCCCAATGGCGCCACGCAGCCCGCAGCGGTGACGATCGCCGCGAGCCCCAATGGAGCGGCGCAAAACGGCTATCTCGTAACGATTACCACGAGCGCCCCGCACGGATTGTCCGCGGGCCAAAACGTGACGGTAGCAGGTGTAGGCGTGGCCGGGTACAACGGCACGTTTGCGGTACTGTCCGTGCCAAGCTCGACGCAATTCACCTACATCATAGGGGCTGCGGGGCTGGCAAGTTCCGGCGGAGGCACGGCGGCTTCCGCGACAGCCACCATTCAAACGAGCGCCGCACACGGCTTGTCCGCGGGACAGTTGGTGACACTTGCAGGCGTGGGTGTGGGCGCGTACAACGGCACATTTGCGATTGCCAGTGTGCCGGACTCGACTCACTTCACTTATAACGCCACAACTGGCGGCCTGGCGGCCTCCGGCGGCGGCACGGCGGCCGCGGCTGGCAATATTTCCATGGGCGTGCACCAGGTGAGCGTGATCTTCCATACGCGCCAAGGCTATTTGACGAAGCCAGGACCGGCAACCAGTTGGATGGCAAGCGGTGGAAAGCGTGCCGTGGTCACGAATATCCCGACGGGGCCAAGCAATGTGGTGGCGCGCATCTTGTGTTTCACGGGAACTGGCGGCGAGAGTTTTTTCTACGTGGGCGGAGGCGGAACACTGTTCAGCGGGAACATGATCATGAGCGACAACACCACTACCACGGCAGTGGTGGATTTCTCTGACGCGATCCTGCTTGCCGGCACCAATGTGGACAACCTCTTTCGCCTTATTGAGCTGAGCGATTGCGCTGGCGTAATCGACTATTCAGAGCGGCTCTTTTGGTGGGGCGAACGCAACAAGATGAACAACTGGGTGAACCTCGGATTCGACGGCGGGTTCACCGGGCCGTCCCTGCCCCACTACCCACTGGGTTGGACGCCTGACGGCACCTATGCGCCAGGCGGCACCGATGAAGAAAGTTTCGTGGTGTGGGGCGCGGCATATTCCATCGTGGGCAACGGCACGACGGCCACGCGCGGCCTGCTGACCCAGGGCGCGTTGCAGGACGCGTTCGGGGCGCCCCTGGTCCAAGCGAATGCGAGTTACACCGTGCGGGCGCGGTGCGCGCGCAATGCTTCGCTGACGCAAGGAACCCTGCACGTGCATCTCTACAGCGCCAGCGGCGGCATCAATACAGCAGGGCTGCAATTGACCGCAGCGCAACTCACCACTGGCTACGTGGAATACAGCACCCAACTCACCGCATCGCTAACGGTAATTCCCGGCGATCTGGTGCTCCGCGTGTATGCGGACGGCACACCCAATCAGAACGGCCAGTTCTATATCGATTGCATCGAGATTTTTCCGGCATCCCAGCCCGTGAACGCTTCGTTGGTGCGCGCGAGTCGCGTGGAAGATCCGGAGAGCTACGACGGGCTGGATGGCATGCTGAGCGTGGCGGAGAACAACGGCCAAGCCATCCGGTCGGCGTTCAAATTGCGCGAGCGGCTGTATTTTGTCAAAGAACATTCGCTGTACGTGACGCAGGACGATGGCACAAACGAGCCCGCGCTGTGGTCCATCGCGGAAGTGTCGCGCGGCGTGGGCACGCCATCGGTGCGTGGCGTCGGCTTCGGTGAAGATTGGGTGGTGATTGCGCACCGCACGGGGTTGTACCTGTTTTCCGGCGGGGAGCCGGTGAAAATATCGCAGGAAATTCAGCCTACCTGGAACCAGATTAACTGGCAGTACGCGCAGACGCTGTGGGTAACGGTGGATACGGAACAGCGGCGCATCCTGGTCGGCGCGCCATTTGGCAATGCCACCTCGCCCAATCGGATATTGATGCTCGATTATCATGACTTGGATTCGGCCAGCGACCTGGCCTCGCGGCCGCCGGTGAACATCACTTACACGGGAAGAAAAGCGGCCACGGATAGCGCCCGGAAATGGTCGCCGTGGTCCATCGGGGCCAATTGCTGCGCCCTGATTGAACGCACGGATGGCACTGCTCTTGCCGCCTTAGGGAGCGGGAACCCCGGCGTGGGTGGCGGTGGAGCGACCGGAAAAATCTACCAACTAAGCGACGCGCAGTATTCCGACGATGGCACGGCGATCCCGAGCTACTACACGACGCATTATTTTCCGGAGCGCGCCGTGGAAAATTCGCTGGGGTTGGGCGCGCATAGGAAGCTGTTCAGTTATCTGAGCATGTACGTGGAAGGGGCGGGGAACCTGGGGCTGACGAGCTTCTCGGACTCCTCGAGCATGGCGCAGGCGCAACAGCCCTTGCCGCTGAGCTCCCCGGCACAAAAGGATCTGGAGTTGCCCATCAATGTGCTGGGGGAACGCGTGGCGTTTCAGGTGAGCACGAACCAGGCCGGGGCGTGGTTTAAGCTGCAGCGCTTTATCCCGAGCGTGCGGGTGGATCCGTGGGCACCAGTGCGCGGCGTGAACTAGATACCCCCTGGGGGTTGACGGTGGGGTCAAAGTGTGTCACAAAGTACTTTCGTACTAGTTCCTTGGACTGATAATTCGAGTATTTCTCAGAGGGGCCCAAGTGGCTCGATGTGTGCGGGTATCCAAACAGTCCCTGTAGTCGTCTAATCAGAAAGCATTGGGCGCCAGAAATTGGGGGTAGGAGCACCGACATGAACGCCGAACAAGTGATAAAAGATGCTCTCGACAGAAATTCAGAGATCCGGCTCGTGCTTGAGATAGCTGCGCGCGCGCGTGAGGTGGAATCTAAGGACCCTCCCCGCAACATGGAAGTGGCAACCGAGACAGTCGCTATCCCGACTAATTCGCAGGGCCTTGTTCCACTAGGGACGCGCTGTTAGATTCAAACAGTTTCACCTTTATGGCCCCAGCCTGGATCGGAATATTCATTTGCACTTCAGCCCTAATGTAGTACGCCCAGATCAGTTCCCACAGTTTGTCGTTCTTGTCAAGGACCTCAACTTCTAAATCGAGCTTTTGTGCAGTCGCACCGTCGATAAATTGACCGTGGACCGGGAAAAGCTGCTTCGATAAGAGCTTCTCTGCTATATCGTTTGCTTTCTTTATCCGGGTCCGGGCTTGCGGGAATTTTGAAACGAGCATGTATTTGTCAAGGAGGGTTGCTGCCGTTTTCCGGGCGAAATCAATCCAGTTTTCCATTTCCTCGGTGAAAGGGATATTCAGTCCCGCGAGTTGTTGTAGCAGTCCGGCGGTTGGTTTGCCTTTCTTGCTGGCCCTGGCTATCTCATCCATCAATTTATCGCGTGACTCAACGAAAGCGAGGGCCGATACCCATTGCGTTATGCCCGAAACGGCGATCGGCACCTGAGGGTCAACGGGACCAAGCTCGGAACAATAGCCCATCAAAATCTTGTCAGCCCCAAGAGCAAGCACCGTAGCCGCGCTCTTGGCTATATTCGGCACTATCACGCGGAATTGGCGGTGGGCGCCGGACAAATGGGATCTGCACATGTCGACCATCTTCTCGACAACCGTTGCGTCTCCGCCCGGGCTGTGCAGAACCAAGTTTATTTGTTCGGCTCCGGAAACAGAATTAAGGATAGCCTCGAAGGATGGAATGTCATTTGAACCCATGGTTGCCCGCGCGTGTCCGAATCGGAATACGTAACTCATGATTCGATTCGCAGCTCCGTAACGAGCTGTGAGCACCTCTTCGATCTGAGTCATCAAAGTCTGGCGTTTTAGGAGTTGGTCTTGGTTTGTGTTTAATTCATTGATGGTGCTCACGAAGAAAGGCGTTTGCGAGAACTTAGTGCTTGGATCAGACGAAGGAGGGCCCGGAGCTGCTGGGGGCGTGCCTGCGGGATCAGTCATAGTTGTTCGCTCCTATTTTAGGAAGGGTGGAGTATAGCGCGAGTAAGAAGGTACGTCTATGTCAACACTTCGGCTGAATCAGGTAAGCAGGGTGGAGCATTGTCTCGCCCAAGCCAACGAGAAACATGTTGGTGGAACATGCTGACGGTTGCACAACTTGCGCCGCTGAAAGACCGCGACCCTTATTTGTACGAGACGCTGACCAAGATTGTGTCGGCGGTGAACGCCGCGAGCCAGAACGCGGGTGTGGATCCCGCGACGCCCTCGCCAGCTCCCGCGCCGATCGCTTCGCTGCAGGTGCAGGCATCGAACGGGTGGTTTGACCTGGCCATCACGGATCCGGGCGCATCACGGCCCGGGCTCTTTTATTTCGCGGAGTCCGATGTGACCCCATCGTTTTCCGCACCTCGCGTGCATTTCCTCGGGGCGGCGCGAAACCTGTATCTGCAACTCGGGAATCAGACGCTGTATTGGCGCGCATACTCGCAGTACATCGGATCGCAGCCCTCGGCCCCGGTGACTTTTGGATCACCTCCGATCGCCGTTGCGGGCGGAGGCGCCAGCGGACCTGCTCCGCTGCCCTCGAGCGGCAGCGGCACTCTGCCGAATGGCCTGCTGCGCGGCGGAAATGGCTTCGGCACGCCAACGGGCGCGCGGATTGTGAAGCAGACAATTCTGTAAGTTTCTAGTGCCAACACGAAGGAGCTGCCATGCCAAATACCATTCCCACTGCTACCTGGGATTTCAGTCCCGGCGATACGGTGACGCTGTCCGCCAGCTTTACGTTTGACCTGAACGACCCCAGCGACACGCAGAACGTCGCAAACGTGCTGACCACATTGCAGGGAAGAACGCCGCACGTGACCCTGGCGCAGTCGGATCCCGCCACTATCACGGTTACGGTGACGATTTAGGAGCGGGGAAAGAGACGAGCGAACTTGCCGCGATCCCTCCACTCCGGCCCGCAAAAGGCGCGGGCCTCCGGTCGGGATGACAGGGTGGCGGTGTGCAAAAGGCGCGGGCCTCCGGTAGGGATGACAGGGTGGCGGTGTGCAAAAGGCGCGGGCCTCCGGTCCCTTCGAGGCGCAGGGCAGGCGGGATGACAGAGTTGTTAGCGATTTGCCGAGATGGGGTCGAGCAGTGCTCGACCCCTACGGGGATACCTTTGCGGATACGGGAGTATGACGAGGGAGACCTGGATGCGCTTCGGGCGATCCATGCCGCGCAGGGTTTCCCGTACGAATTCCCCGACCTCCGGAATCCGCTGTTCCTGACCAAGCTGGTCCTTGCCGGCGACGAATCGGATCCCGCCGCAGGGAAGGGAATTGCCGGCGCTGCCCTTCTCCGGCTGACGGCCGAGGCCTATCTGCTGCTCGATCCGAAACGCGGCACGCCGAAAGAACGCTGGCAATGGCTGTTGGGGCTGCATGAAACAACACGCCGCCAGGCCTGGGCACGCGGCTTGGAAGACGTACACGCGTGGCTGCCGTCGGAAATCGCCTCCAAGTTTGGCCGAAGACTCACCCGGCTCGGCTGGGTCCGCGATGATGAGTGGACGCCGTACTGCAATCGATTGAAGTAAAGATCAACGAACAATAGTTGGGAGGGGTTTATGGGACGCGGGGCACAGGCACAAACACGGCAGATGACGGACCAGCAACTGGCGCAGACCAACGCGCTGAACCAGCAATTGCTGGGACAGCAGCAGTCACTGGGCAACCAGGTGGGATCGCAGTACCAGAACATTGTAAACAACCCGGGATATAGCGACGCGACCAAGGCCGCCATCACCGGTCAATCGCAGGGCGCGCTTGCCAGCGCTTTCGACTCGCTGCAACAGTCAGCGATGAATCGCCTGGCGCGCACTGGCAATTCCGCGGGATTCGCGGACTTGACGGACGAGTTGGCTCGCGAAAAAGGCAGCCAAGAGGCCAGCACGGCGCAGCAGAACCAGGTGAATTTCGCCAATACCGCAATGCAACAGCAGATGGCCGCTCTGCAAGGGTTGTCAGGGCTGTACGGGGTTGATGCCAACCTGTTGGGAAGAACGCTGGGAATCCCGGCGCAATTGCTGAACACACGCGCCAACGCTTCGCGCCCCAGCGGCTTTTTCTCATCGCTGGGATCGAGTGCGGGCGGAACCCTGGGCGGGCTGCCAAGTCTGTTCATGTAGTGCCACGTTTGCGGTGCTTTGAGACTTGCGGCCGCCCGCTTGGCGGCCGGACACCAGGGCCGGCCATCGCAAGAGTCCTACCCTGACGCAGTAGTGAAACCCAAGGGGTCCCCCGTGTTTTCCATTTCCTCTGCAATTCTTCTGGCAGTGGTGTCGATCGGCGCGCAATTCGTCGTATTCCTGCGCTGGATTCACCGGTGCATGCGCGACGACGAGATCAATCGTGTGTTTCTGCGCGACCTGGCGCTGTGCCACCTACCCTGCATTTACCGGGCACTTTACAGAATGGCGGAACGGCAGGGCATTACCCTGGATGAAATGCCCATCGTGAATTACGTGGACCTGCAGAATGGCGGCCGGCGGTCCTGATGCCTCTCGATGCAAAGCTCATGGACCTGGCGCGCCGCGCCGCCCTGGCCGAAGGGCTTGATCCAGCGCTGGTGTGCGCGGTGGTCGAGCAGGAGTCCAACTGGAACCCCTGGGCGATGCGCTACGAGCCCCTCTTTTTCGCTAAATACGTCGCGCCGCTCTTCACCAACAACAAAGTGGGCGCCACGGAAGCCTATGCGCGAGGGATTTCCTGGGGTTTGATGCAGGTGATGGGACAAGTGGCGCGTGAGAAGGGCGTGGCTTCTCTTTTCCTTTCCACGCTGTGCGATCCGTCGGTTGGATTGGCGGTGGGTTGCAGGATCTTGCATCAGAAACTCGAAGCGGCGGATGGCGACACGCCAAAGGCGTTGCTCGCGTGGAACGGCGGAGGCAATCCCGATTACGCGGAGGAAGTGCTGGCGCGGATGGCACGCTATCGCTGAAGTCCGGATTTGTCATTCCGAGCGAAGCGAGGAATCTGCGGTCGCTCTTCTTATCAGAGCGCGTTTGACATCAGGGGTCGTAATGTCAATAAGAATTTGGCTCAAGCTCGCCGCAGTGGCGATCGCGGCGGTGGCCTGTGGGTGCGTGTATTTTGCCTGGCGGCGCGCGCAGCGCGACCAGGCGCAACTCCGGGCGGAGCTGCAGGCCACACAGAAAGCGTTGGCGGATGCCGATGCACGCCAACAATCCCGCAATGCGGAACTCGACCAGCTCCTGGCTCAGCTCAACCAGAAGAAAACCACCATCCAAAGCCCCGCGCAGATCGTGAAAGCCTTGCCGGACGTCATCCCGCTGCCCACCCCTCTCACCCTACCGGCGCAACCAACCGGCGCAAGCCCAACCCCCCAAGGGGGCACCAACCGGCCAGTCGAGCCCCCGAGCGCCAAGCTCCAGTTGCCCGCCGAAGACCTGAAGCCGCTCTACGACTTCGCTGTGGACTGCCGGGAGTGCCAGGCGCAGCTTTCCGCAGCCCAGGAAAACCTAAAGGACGAGCAGACGAAGACCCAGGCGCTCAGCAGGGAACGCGACACCGCCTTGCAGGCCGCGCGCGGCGGTTCGGTATTGCACCGCGTAGTGCGCGCGGCGAAGTGGTTTGTGATCGGCGCCGCAGCGGGCGCGGTAGCAGCAAAGCTGGCGCACTAGCGCGCCACAGAAAACCTTCCCAACCAGCTCACCCCATAACCCCAGTGAACCCACCGCCCGTGCAGTAGGCCCAGCTGGCGCACCCCCCGCGCCAGCCGGGGAAGTACGTGGGGGAAGGCGCGGATATCCACAGAAAAGGCGGAAAAGGTGAAAGAAAAGGCTTGACACTGCGTCCTATAACAGATATTATGTTAACTAAGAAGTGAGGCTCTCTTTCGGCCTGCCACCTGCCTAAGCTCTACCTTCCCTTAGTCCTTCTCCCCTGCAGCTACTTCTTCGGCGTGGGCGTCCGCGTTTTGAGCTTCGCGACTTCAAAATCAATGTATTGCTGAACCGTGTGGGGATCCGCGCCAGAGATTCTCCGCCCGTTGACGAACACCGTTGGTGTGGCGCGCACTTCCAGCAACTGTCCGTTGGCGAGGCTGGCGTCCACTTCTCCCGCGGCTTGTGGGCTGGCCATGCAGGATTTGAACGTGTCTGTGTTCAGGCCAGCGCGGCCGGCAAAGTCCATCATCTTGTCCCAGGCGCTTGCGGCGGAAATCAGGTCCTGGTTGTCGTAGATAAGGTCGTAGACCTTCCAGAAGGCCCTGGGATTCTGCTGGTAGGCGCAGCGTCCGGCCAGGGCTGCGGTACGCGCCCAGGGGTGAATCGCATCGATGGGAAAGTCCTTGAAGATGACTTTTACCTGCGGGTAATTGGGCAGAAGTCCCCGTAGCGCATCGTGCAGGTTGCGGCAGACCGGGCACTCAAAGTCGGAATACTCCACCAGAGTAATGGGCGCCTTGGGGTCTCCCAGAACGGGCGAATTCGCGAGCTGCATTTTGGCGATGTTTTCTGCCAGTGGGTCGCTGGTCAGGTCCGAAATTTCGCCCCGCAATAGGTAGCGACCATCCTTAGTTAAGTACATCTTCAGCTTGTCCGAACCTTCCTTGGACTTCACCTCGATGGGCACCTCCAGGAGGCCGGAGGTGCCTAACTCCGTGGGTGTCCCGACGGTGATTTCGACCTCTGCGCCCAGGGCGAAGTAATAGCGAAGAAAGGCTTCCACCTTCTGTTCTTGCGCCGCAGCGGTCGCCGCCGCAGGTTGTTGCGCCAGCGCGCCAGCCGCGACCCCCAGGAAAAGCACCACCAGGGCCAACTTGTATGTGTTCTTCACGCGAGTCCTCGTCATATTTCCATTGGTGTTCATGGGATGAAGCGCTGCGCAATGGGAAACGGCCGTCCAAACCCAAATGCGCGCGAAGTGATCTTCAGACCCGGAGCGGCCTGTTTTCTTTTGTATTCGTTGCGGTCCACGCGCAGCGCGATGTCGCGAACCAGCTTCAGATCATAGCCAAATTCCCCGGCAATCTCCTCCGGCGTCTTCACTTCCTCGATATAAGCCTTCAGGATGGCGTCCAGCACTTCATAGGGCGGCAGGGAATCCGTGTCCTTCTGATTGGGGCGCAGTTCGGCCGAGGGCGGTTTTTCAAGCGTCGAGCCGGGAATCACTTCCCTTTCGCGATTGATGTACTTCGCCAGCGCATAGACCATCATCTTCGGCACATCGGAAATCACGGCCAGCCCGCCTGCCATGTCGCCATAGAGCGTACAGTAGCCCACCGCAATCTCCGATTTGTTCCCGGTGCTGAGCACCATCGAACCAAACTTATTGGACAGAGCCATCAGGTAATTGCCGCGTATGCGTGCCTGGATATTTTCTTCGCTGGCATCCGGCGGCCGGTTGCCAAAAGCCGGCGCCAGCACCTGATTGTAGGCGGCGAACACGTCGGCGATGGGAATGGTCAGGAATTCAATGCCCAGATTCTGCGCCAGCGCTTTCGCATCAGTCTTGCTCCCCTCGGAGGAAAACGGCCCGGGCATGGAAACGCCAAGGACGTTAGCGCTACCCAGGGCTTCCACGGCCAGCGAAGCGACCACGGCGGAATCCACGCCGCCGCTTAGGCCCACGATAGTTTTCGAGAAGCGGCACTTGTGGACGTAGTCGCGCGTGCCGGTCACCAGCGCCTGGTAGGCGTAGGCGATCTCCGTGGCAGGCTGTTCGTGGACGTCGCCCTTGCCTGTAACGGTATCGAACAGGACGAGGTCTTCCTCAAACCCCTTGGCCTGCGCGGCTACTTCCCCGCTGGCGGTCAGGGCCATGCTGGCGCCATCGAAGATCAGCGAATCGTCTCCGCCCACCTGGTTGACGTAAATCACCGGGCGCTGGTGATGGATGGCGATGGAGCGCAGCATGTCCACGCGCAGGAATCGTTTTTCAAGGGTGTAGGGAGAAGCGGAGAGGTTGATGAGGACGCTGGTGCCCTGGGAGATGAGTTCGGTGACGGGATCGCGGGCGTACAGCGGCTTGTCCCAGAAGTTTTTGTCGTTCCACACGTCTTCGCAGACGGTGATGCCCAGTTGCTCCCGGCCCATGCCGTAAACGTATTGCTTTTCGCCCGGATGGAAGTAGCGGGACTCGTCAAAAACGTCGTAGGTGGGCAGAAGCATCTTGCTTTGCTCGAACACTACCCGGCCTTGGCAAATGAGCGCGGCTTTATTGGCAATGGACTTCCCTGCCCTGTCGTGGTCCACGCGCCCGGCGTAGCCGACGATGGCCGGAAGCGGCAATTGCGCGGCAACTTCCTTTAGCGTATCGAGATTCCGCTGGATGAACGCGGGGCGTTCCAGCAGGTCGAGCGGCAGATAGCCACAGATGCAGAGCTCCGAGAAGACCGCGAGCTCCGCGCCGCGCTGTTTGGCTTCCGCTGCAAGCGTAAGAATGCGTGAGGAATTGCCTTCGAAGTCGCCGACCGTGGGGTTGAATTGGGCCAGGGCTATCTTCATTCGCTTTAAAGATTAGAATAAGTGCCCCGCCGGGAGAATGCAAATGGCAGGAGTTGCAGGACCAGGTCAGTTTCAGGCTATCGCGTCTGCTAGCACTTGGATTATTTCCGACTGTGCCGTAGCTTGACAGGTTTCTAGCGCCAATTAGCAGATTGCCACTTATGATGTGGTTAGGAATATTCCTTTATGTGGATCTTGATAAAGGAATTGCCGATTCCAACAATACAATAGCCGCCTCGAAGGATGAGCGATGAGTTCTGAGCTTTCGGGTACCTGCAAGATGTAGCTGCCAGATGGACGATGTACGCAGCAGTCTTGCGCGTTTGAAGCCAACTATCCCCGCACAAGCCCTTAATAAACATGGAAGTACAAGTTCCACGCAGTGGCCCGAGAACTGCGAAACAGTCGCTCGTAAGGAGCGTGGCAACTTGGAACTGCGCAAAGATATTCGACAACAGCGTCCCAACCATCGAGTGCTTGTGCGCACGGCCTGCCTCGGGCTTTTGGCTGCTTCCCTGGTTTGCCTACCCACTTTGAGAGGACAGAGTAGCCAAACCCCTCTCACACAAGAGGCTCCCCTTCGGTCTGTCAAAGCAAAACAGGCCGATTACAGTTTGCCGGTGCTCAGAGGCTTTCCCGCGACGGTTGGCTCTGCGTCAACTCCGGCAAACCTCCCTCCTGTCGTCACACTCGATCTGTCTTCACTGCTCCCGCCCGGCCATGCGGAGCTGAGCTGGACGACTATCGCATTTGTGTCGGAGACTTCGATTGCGGTAGGTCTGTGCTCCGAGGACAAAACCATCCAATGTTCCCTGTCCCTCGTTCGTTGGGAAGGCGGCGTCCTTCGACCATTTGCGCAGACGGCCATGTTCTCCAAGGGGAACTCTATTCACCCCGCCAGCGAAGGGAGAGTCCTCACCACTAGCTATTGTTGCCGGCCAGTGTTGTATTCCAGTGACCTGTCTAAGTCGCTCCGCCTGCCGTCGTCGATATTCGCCGTCTCTCCGTCAGGAAGCACAGTTGCCGCCACGACCAAGGGAGCTGGGAAGTCTAGCGTCTTTCATGCGAACTGGAACTCCTTCGAGATGGTGCTGGGAGTTTGCGTTCCGTCTCGGATGAAGTTGTTGTGATCCAAGAGGGCACCATCATGCGGACGGAGACGCTTGAAGGCAGAGTGCTCGGATCTTTTTCGGTGGGACCTGATTGGAAGTGCAACAACAAAGTGGAGATTCTGAGTGACGACAGGCTCTACTTAAGCGGCTGCAAGGGCGAACGGATCGTCGATTTCAACGGGAAACAGCAACTCAAACTGCGCCCGCCGAAGGGGTGTTGTCGCTACTACAGCAATCGGTTGTCAGCCAACTTGTTCCCGTGGTCAGCCAACGGGAGCCGCTTGCTGTTTGACCATACAAGCCGGAGAGTTTCTGTGCTGCGAAACGTCGGCGAGAACGCCCTTGAGGTCGCGCTACTGGGCAATGCCGGGCTTGAACTGCGGAACAACCGCCAGGAGGTTCGCGTGGTAGATACCGTCACGGGGGCTTCCTGCTTCGACTGGCGCCGAAGTTTCCCGATGGGCGACGGGCTTCATTTTTTCCGCGTTGCGTCCGTTTCACCCTCAGGCGAGTTCGTTGCGATGGCAGCGGAAAAAACGCTCGCAATCTACCGTCTTCCCGCAATCTGTCAAATTCAACACTAGCGCGCCGCCCAGCCTTACTGGAAGCCATCACAACTCGCGTTACTCGGGACTTGGGCATTCGACCGATGTCCCAGAACGCCGTTTCTTGCCCGTGACGGGCACTTTTCTGTGTATGCGACTTACCGGGCACTAGAAGCTGAGTCCTTGCCTGCGAACCCCAGCTCGGGGGACGAAAAGATCATGCGTACCAGCCTGCTTTCTCTCAACCTGGTGCCATAGAAAGGCACCAGAAACAGCCCACGGAACACGTCCTTAAACAATGCCCGCTGTTGGTCGAAGTTAATCAATCCGCGCCAGCCAAGCTTCCCGAGAAGAGTAAGCCGCAAGCGTGCAAGGCCGAAAGCCATCTTTGACAAAGATGCCGCAATGTCCTCCTCACGGTGGTGCTCGTAGTAGGGGAAGTTCATCGACGCGCAGGATTGCACCTTGATGAAGTTCTCGACCGTGCGGTTCTTCGGATTCGCAGCCACCTCCCGAATGAGCTCTTGGATCTTTTTGGAATCAGCCTCAAGTGTATCGAGGTTGGCAAACCAGTTCACTAGTTTCACCCCCACCGGATCCCAAAGATAGCCGTTCATGACCAACGGGAGCCCCAGATGAAAAAGCTTGGTCACCGCCAAATGGACGCGCAGATGGCATTGGTAAGCGTCACCCATACATTCATACAGCCGCGTGGTATCCCGCGTCACGCTGCGTTGAAACGTGGCGAGAGCCGTATCGAGATCCTTCGTGAACTCCGTGGTGTCGCAGCCCTTCAAGTCCCTCTGAATGATGGCCGCGATTTGCCGTATCTGAAGGGACGACAAGGCCAGCCCCACACTGTAAAGCGGATCAACCGTATCGCCCGCGTCGCCAACGATGTACCAGCGATCTGGTGAATAGCGTTGGCGGCACTCCCACATGTATGACCCGTAGTAATTCGTATCCACTATCGTACCGCTTCGCACTAGTTCCACGATCACCGGATGTTCCCGTCCCACGCACTCGAGAAACTGCTCCATCGTGCGCACTTCCCCATGGGGATAGACGTCCTTACGGTAGGTAATGCCGATGCTGATGAGCGGTACGTTTTCCGGTGAGCGCATCGGTATACACCAGATCCAGTTGCCCTTTCCAAAGAAATGATGAGTCGCGAAGTAGGGAACATAGGCCCGGTTTTGCTTTTTGAGGGCCCGGATTCGGCTCAGAATTTCAGGATTGAAATTCGTCAGCCGGAACCAGAAAACGCTTTTCTGTTCCTTGACCGTTTCCTGAAGCTGTAGCTGTTTCGCGAGCAACCGGTTCCGGCCGGTTGCATCGACAAGCCAGCGAGCGCGCAGCGTCTGTTTTCCTCCAGCAGGGTCCTGCACTGTCACTGTCTGTAGACCGTCACCGCCGTTGATATCCACTCTTATGACGGTGCCGTCAATCAACTCCACACCGTTCTCTACGTTGCGGTCCCGCACCTCGCGATCGAATGTGAATCTGTTAATTTGGAAGGAGAGTATCTGCGGCGCCGTCGGAATCTCGTCGACTACGTAAGTGCGATCCGTGGGATTGTCGATATCGGGTTTGAAATAGTAGGTCAGGCCGTACTTCGGATAGTGCTTTTCCACAAGGTATGCGCCGAGCCCCAGTTCGAACATGAAATCGACGCTGACCTCGACCAGCGATTCGCCGACGATCGGACGATTCTTGTGCGGGCCCTCAACCACCGCCACCTTCAAGTTCGGGATGCACTTCCGCAAGTACGCTGCCGCAAGTTGCCCCGTTGCGCCGCCTCCCATAACTAACACATCGCTCGTCATGGGCCTCCGCGTTTAGAATATGCGATCTGGCTGTTTATAAATACCATGGAAAATTACGCGAGACGAGGAATGAGGAATCGTAGCATACGAAAATGTACCGGACGCGCTCATTGAGCTATTCCGGATCGAATCGACCTGACCCAAGTGATTGCCTGGTAAACGCGTTCTCGTCAATGTGAATTTGGCGAAACGAGCGAGAAGTCCCGTCCTGGGAAGTTCCAGCGTGCTACTCCAACTGGCCCGGCTCAACCCTGCAGACTAACGCGTTGCCCTTGACCAAGGACCTCTCCAACAGAAAATCTAGAACGTGTCGTTAACTAGAGCGGCGACCTTCTTGGCGAGGTCGGAGGTGGCGCGCAGGTTTTCTCCGTAGAAGCGCACCTTGCCCTCGACAATCTTCTCACGGAGGATCTTGCCGTCGCGCGAAGCAAATTGAATTGTCACCTTGATGGAGGTGGCTCCGGTGACCGTGGTGACCTCGCGCTGTTTTTGGCTGCCCTGCTTGAAAGCCTGGGGGATCAAACGCAGGATGACGAGATCGGGCACATCAGCAGCGGTGCGGTCGCCGCTGCGATAGACGTGCTGAAACTTCTTTGTCTTGGTTAGCTGGAGGATCACGTTTTCGTACGTCGCGACGCGGGTATCCTCCGGGATCAGCAAGTCCTCGGGCGGGTCGGTACGTTCCAATTGAATCGCGGAGGCAGTTAGCTTCTTCGCCTGCTGCGGAGCAGATCCGGGCTTTCCCGGTGGGCTGGGCTTTGCCAGGAGAGAAGCGGCCATCAGAAGGGCGGCCGCGCCCACAGCGATCGAGAAATTGGATAGAAATGCGGCGCGGGTGCGGGGCTTCATGGTTTCTGCTCCTGCGGTTCCACGTGAGGGGTGACCTTCGCGCCCTGCGCAACGAGTTGATCCTTTAACACCGTGGCCTTGCCTGAAGAGAGCACGAAGACGGTTCCGTGAAAGCCGCCATTCGAGTCCACGTATTCCACGGTGAGGACCTCCACCTTGTGCGAAAACAGACTCACAATCCGCCCGCCTCCATAAGGGATGGCTGCTTTGGCCAGCGTGCCTGCCGGGCCGCTGACGTCTTGCCTGCTCTCTTGGCCGGTAAAAATGTCCTCGATGGAAGCGGTACTGATGTCGACCTTGTTTTTGCCGGTTGCAAACTCCAACCCAGTGGGCAGCAAGCTGAGCGTTCCCTTGGTGTTGGGCTTAATGTTTTCCAGGCCGATGACGCACTTGACGTGTGGGATCGAGGTGCTTTGGGAAGCCTGCGGAGTGGTAAGCTGCCGACTAGACGCTAGCGCTGCCGTCGCGACCACGACCCCCGCGACGGCAAAAACGAGCAGACCGACCAGTTGCAGCAAGCGCGGGACAATTCCCCGCTGCTTGCTCGACACTCCTGGATTGATTTGCGCACTTCTAGTTTTCATCTGTTTGTTCCTTTCTTCTGCCCTCGGCACGACGAATTTGTCACCAGATCAGCCCCAAGTGAGAACGCCAGCCAAAAAGTAAACTGGAATCTCCTGTCTAGCCCAAAAACAGCGGCGAGCATACACCCTAACGGTCGTGCGGGGTACGATGAAATTATTTTCAACGGGAACTCTCCCATTGCCCAACGTCAAGTCCCGAAAAGTCGGGTGGTCTCAATGGGTCGACGCAACACTAGCGCGAAGTCCATTTGCGGGAGTTTCAAAAGCTAAAGTCGTTCGCGAGGATTGAATCAAACGGAACACTACCCTGTCTAGGTTTGATGGAGTACAGCCTGACAGATCAGTTCTCTAGGGGAAGTATTGTCGGATCAACTGATTAGATGGTGTTGCATCGACCGGTTGAGTTCGCACGGCTTACCGGCAACTTGCGTACCGGGACCAACTTTTTCGCTTACGGCGCTAATCGGGACTTGCCGGACTATTGCCGTGAGAGCACTTCACCTCCCGGGCGAGTATCTCTCAAGCCGGGCTCTTCGGCGGCCACGCGATCTGGCCGCTGCCGCGGTACGCCAGATTGGCGATGTGGCCGGCGCGGGCTGCGGCGACTCCGGTTTCGACTGGTGCGTTGGGCTCTTTTCGGGTTCTGATGCAGTCGAAGAAATTCTGCATGTGGTCGATGGTGCCGTCGCGGAAGCTGTCTGCCTTGACAACCGGATTGTCCTTGCCTGGCACGCCTTCGTGATAGACGCCAAAGCCGCTTCGGTTGATCTTTAGGGTTCCCTCCGTGCCGCGGAATTCCAGGCCGCCGTCATCGATCGAGGAAGCCATCATGCCCTCATACACGACATCGAAGCCGGGATAACGGAGCGCTGCCTGAACCGTGTCCGGGCAATCCCACTGCTCGAAGATGTATTTGTCGCCGAGCATCTGCGCTTCGCGCGGCTGGTCGGATTTCATGGCCCAGTGCGCAACGTCGATCCAGTGGGTGAAAAGATCGGTCATCGCGCCGCCACCAAAGTTCCAGTACCAGCGCCACCGGTAGAACTTTTCTTCGCTGAACGGCTGATCGGGAGCGCCGCCAAGCCACCGCTTCCAATCAAGGGCCTGGGTGTCAACGGGCTTGGGCGTCATAAAAACATGATAGTTCTGCCACCAATAGGTCCTGACCTGGGGAACACGCCCCAGGCTCCCTCCCTGAATGAGATCGACGGCATCGCGAAAATGGCTCCAGCTGCGCTGCTGCATGCCGCATTGCAGTATCTGCTTGCTGGATCGGACCGCATGGGTGAGTGTGGCGCCTTCCTCCAGAGTGTGCGTGACTGGCTTTTCAAGATACACATCTTTGCCGGCCGCCAGGGCGTCGGCCGCCATGCGCACATGCCAGTGATCGGGGGAGGCGATAATGACGGCATCGATTTGCTGCTGGAGGACTTCGCGATAATCCACGTGCGTGGTCGCGATGCCGTTGGAGCGTGCCCTGACAGCGTCGCGGTACGGTGCATAGACGTCGCTTACGGCCACGATCTGGAATTGGCCGGCTTGGTCGGCGGCACTGAGCAGGGCGCCCATGCGTCCGCCGGCGCCGATAACTCCAACGCGGATGGTGTCGTTGGCGCCGAGGACCCGGGTTGACGCAAGAGCGGTGAGCCCGCTCGCGATGAGAAAGCTGCGACGATTGGGTTGATTTAGCATGGCGCTTATCTTAGCGGGTCGCGGTCAAAGAGGAAAGTGGCCACATTCGGATTTGCTGTTCGCGCAAGTGGCGGCTCGCCGCACCCCCACAATTCGGCGAGCAACGATTTGGGAATTGGCCCCTCTCGGGTGGTTCATGTAATCATTGCCAGTGCGAGGGTGGCAGATGCAACCGGAATCGCAGCGTGTTGGCCCGGTCAGCCTCTCAGAACGCATTCTTTTTATCGATGTTCTGCGAGGCATGGCCCTGTTCGGGATTCTCGCGGCAAACATGCGGGCGTTCGATGCACCCCAAGATGCCTACGGGCACATCGGAGTCCTCTTCCACAGCCGCGTCGACGTACTGGCGCAGGCGTTTATCGATGCATTCATTCAAGGGAAATTCATTTCGATTTTTTCATTTCTGTTCGGCATGGGCTTTGCCATCCAGATGAGCCGCGCGGATGCGCGCGGCACGCGCTTCCTGAGCTTTTACCCGCGACGCCTTCTCGCACTCGCCCTCTTCGGGTTTATCCACGGGCTGCTGATCTGGGCGGGAGATGTCCTGCTGACCTATGCGCTGTCGGGAGCAATTCTGCTGCTCTTCCGCAAACGTCAACAGAAGACGCTGCTGTGGTGGGCGGGAAGTTTGTTCGCGCTGCCGATCGTGACCAGCACCGTTTTCCTGGCCCTCTACTTCAGCCGCTGGCATCGCGCGTGGATGGATCCCAAACCGCCGGACATGAAGAACCTTTACGCCGTCATCCAGATCTACGCGCATGGAACAGTCCGGCAGATCTTTGCGCAGAACTGGGTGGAATGGAAGCATTCGCTGCCCACCTTGGGGTTCGCGATCTATGCCACGGCGCTGTTTCTGTTGGGGATGTGGGTGTGGCGAGCCGGCATCGTGCAACGGCTCGATGAATACAAACCGGTGTTGCAGCGCGTGTGCGCGTGGTGCCTCCCGGTTGGGCTGATCATCAGTATCTACGTGGCGAGCGTGAGAGCGGTGGTTCCTCCCGGCCACGTTTCGCTGTGGGGTTGGTCTGCGGGTGTAATTTGGCTACTGGGCTCGCATATCCTGGCCGCGGGCTACATTTCCGGCCTCGCGCTGATCTTCCTGCACGAGGATTGGCGGCGCTTCCTGGTACCCTTTGCCGCGGTTGGGCGAATGGCATTGACGAATTACTTGCTGCAATCCGTGCTGTGCACCTTGTTCTTCTATCACTACACAACCGCTCTCTATGGACGCATTGGCCCGGCGCTCGGGCTGGTCCCCACGGTCATTCTTTATGCCGCCCAGGTTGTATTCAGCAATTGGTGGTTGCAGCGATACCGCTTCGGCCCCATGGAGTGGTTATGGCGCGGCATGACCTACGGCAAGTTCCCGCCGATGCACAATGAGGAATCTATGCCGGCGATCGAAGCGCCCTCGCTCTCACCCTAGTGGTCCAGGTAAAAGCCATCTCTCGTTTGTACGATCGCGTCCTTTTGCTTCACCGTGAGGTGCAGCTTGTGATAGCCGACGGGAGTGTCCGCTTTCACCGGCGTGTATCCCAGGCTGTATTGGTAGCGTAGTTCTTCATCTATGGCGTCGTAGATTTTATCGATCGGCTCTTTCTTGGAAACTTCAAAGAAGCGTCCGCCGCTGGCTTCCGACATCTGCTTAAGCACTTTCTTTCCGTCGGGACGCGATTCTTCTGGGCGCGGCGGATAGCCGCCCCTTCCGCCTCTCCCGCCCATTCCGCCTCCCATAGGCCGGCCGCCTAATCCTCCGCTGTTCCCATAGCCTTCTTTATCCGCGAAAAGGATGCAATAAACGAGGGTATCGGCGCGCTGTGCGGTCGCGATAGCTTCCGCCAACGTCTCTTTGCTGCCGCGGTCCACTCCATCGGTGAGAACAATCAGAGCCTTGCGCCCCTGCTGCTTTTTCATCAGCTCGTCGGACCCTAGGAAGACCGCGTCGTAGAGCAGCGTGCCTCCACTCCCGTGGCCGTGCGAACCATGTGCACCGCCCCCACCACCGCTGCCGCCCGTGGAACCCCCCGGGGAGCCATTGCTACCGCCCTGCGAAAATTGTGGCGTATCAATATGGTCGATCGCCGCTTGCAGCTTTTCGCGGGAAGATGTCAGGTCCTGCAGCAGCGTAACTTCACGGTCAAATTGAATGACAAAGGCTTTGTCCTTGTCCACGCGCAAAACCTGATCCAGAAATGTGCGGCTGGCGGCGCGCTCCTGATCCAGGACGCGTCGTTGGCTTAGGCTGGTGTCCACCAGCAACCCAAGCGTGAGAGGGAGATCCGATTCCTTCGCAAAGTAGGTAATCGTCTGGGGCTTGCCGTCCTGCTCCAGCGCGAAGTCATCTTTGGTCAAATTGCGGACGATGTCCCCATGCTTATCGCGCACGGTGGCCAGCAGGTTGACGGCGTTGACGTCCAACGTGATGGGCGCGCTCTGTTGGCTGCGCGCTGGCGCATCCGCAAGGAGCAACAGGACGGCGAAGCACAGAAGACTCAGCTTGGACCATACCCGCCGATTCTGTTTTGCGCCAACAGATTGATTTTTGGACACCCTTCTTGACCTCCGCACTCTCATGGCCGAGAACTAGCGCTTCCCTTCCGCTGGTTCTGCATCGTTGGTTGCGGGTCCCCAGACACAACTCGACCTTTTGCCCTCCTCGATAATTCCCTGCCCGGCCCCAAAAGGTTCCCGTATCCGGAAACGTATCTGCTCCTGAAGCTGTTCTCTACTGTGGCTACGAGCAGGCGGGACTGGGCCAGCTTCCAATTAGCGCGTAAGTCAGGTGTTCGAGGTGGGAGACTCGCTGGATGCGGCGCGCGCGACGAAGAGGCCGTAGACAAAGTTGCCGGAAGCGAAGCCGGCGCGCATTGCTCGGAACGCCTTCAAGTAGGAAATTAACTCGGCGCCGTGTTTCGCGGCGAGTTCCCAAAATGCTTTGTCGCGAATGATGTCGAGGCAGAGGTCCCACGTTTTGGCGCAATTCTTGTTCAGGACTTCGCGGTGCTTGATCTGCAGGCCATTCGAAGCCAGGAAATGCTCGTAGTCATCCATGATCTGCAGCTTAACCATCATGCCCGTCTCGATGGGAGCGATGAATTTCCTGGTTTCTTCGGGGGTGAGGTTGTCTTTCTTGAACCAGTCTGTGATCGCGAACAGGCCGCCGGGCTTCAGCAGTCTCGCGGCAGAAGCAAAGAACTCCTCGCGGCGCTCATAGTGGGAGATGGATTCCACGGACCACAGCAGGTCGAATTGTTTGTCGAAGTCCATGGCTTCGGCATCCATCACGAGAAACTGCGCATCGAGTTTCTCGCTGGCCGCAGCCTTGATGGCCATTTGGACCTGCACAGAGGAAGTGTTTATGCCGGTGACCGCAGCGTTATAAGTCTTCGCCAAGTAGAAGCTGCTGGCGCCGAAGCCGCAGCCAATATCAAGAATATCGCAGCTCGGCTTTATCTTTGCGAGTCCCGCGAGATGCTCGATGAGCTGCAGTTGAGCCTGTTCCTTTGTTTCATCCCCACGAATCCAGTAGCCGTGATGCAGATGCTCCCCCCAGAGGGAGCGGTAGTAGGGACTCACGAGATCGTAGTGTTCAATGATCTTATGCTTGTCGTTTGAACGAAGTATGGTGCTCGGCTGGTACTCGCGAACGCTTCCATTTATGGTCATCGGGTATGCTGTCATTGTACATTTGGAAAGGCTTGGGACAAAAAGGAAAAGGCTCCTGGGGTTAGGCAGGAGCCGCGTAAGAATGGCAAGACTCAGTGATTGCGCGGACATCGGGTGGAGCAACCGCCTTCGGCGAGCGCCCCACTTGCAGGCCGTAGGCGGCGTCATTCTGCCGCAGGGCACGGTCGCACCGCCTTGCCAGCCGCGCGAATTCTCGCTCACGCGGTCGCGCTGGATGCGGCATCCTTGAAAAACGCCAGCAATTCCGCGTTGACCCGGTCCTTCAGGGTCGAGCACATGCCGTGCGGCGCGCCCCCAATCACCTTTAGCCTTGCACCCATGACCAGCTTGCTCGAGAGGAGCGCCGAGGCCCCAATGGGCACGATCTGGTCGTCGTCGCCGTGCAGTATCAGCGTCGGAACATCGAACTTTTTCAGGTCTTCGGTGAAGTCTGTTTCAGAGAAAGCCTTGATGCAGTCGTAGCAGGCCTTGTGCCCGGCCATCATCCCCTGCAGCCAGAAGGAATCCCGCAGGCCCTGCGAGACCTTGGACCCAGGCCGGTTCGCGCCGTAGAACGGTGCGGACAGCTCCTTGAAGAACTCCGAACGGTCGTTGAGAACCGCCGCGCGGATTTGGTCGAACGCCTCGATGGGTAAGCCGCCGGGATTGGCGGGCGTCTTCAGCATCAACGGAGGCACTGCGCCGATCAGCACCGCCTTGGCGGCGCGCTTTGTGCCGTGGCGGCCGATGTACCGGGCAACTTCCCCGCCACCCGTCGAGTGCCCCACGTGGATTGCGTTCTTCAGGTCGAGTGCCTCAACCAGCGCTGCAAGGTCGTCGGCGTAGGTGTCCATTTCGTTGCCGTCCCAGGGCTGGCTGGAACGCCCGTGACCGCGGCGGTCGTGGGCAATGCAACGGTACCCACGGTCGGCCAGGAATATCATCTGGTCTTCCCAGGCGTCCGCACTGAGGGGCCATCCGTGGCTGAAAACCACCGGCTGTCCCTTGCCCCAGTCTTTGAAGTAAATCCGCGTTCCGTCTTTGATGGTAATCGTTGGCATAGGTATTCTCCCGATGTGTTTTGGGCTGAAGCGTAGGATTATGGGAAAATTGTCCGCGAATTTCCACCTCAAAGAATTTCCGTCTTCCTGCCGGAAGCGACATTCTTCGTAGGGGTGCAGCCCGCCGCCGGCGGGCACCCCATGTCCGTACGATCTCCGTGTCTCGCGCCTTTTCTTTTGCCGCTCGACCGTACTGGTGGCCTGTCGTTATGAGGACAGCCCGGGCCAAGTATTCTGCCGACAAAGAAGGGCTAACTCGCGCCAGCCACGCTGCGCTGGACAAACGCTACATCGTCTGCCAAGCCAAACGCTTCGAGGACTTTCGCCTGCACGCCCTCTGAAAGCGCGTTGATTTCGTCCACTCCGAGACTCGCGGCACTCACGCGATACCTCAGCTTCCGCTGCCCCGCTGGTGTTTCCACAATTTGCAACACTGCGTCCGCGACTTCCTGGGGATTCCCGGCCGCCGCCGCAAGGGCGCCGCCCACCTTGTTGGAGATCCCTTTGGCAACGCCATACGTCTCCGTGCGCGCCTGGTCGGCAGCCACCACCATATTGCCAAATACAGGCGTTTGATACGCGCCCGGTTGCACGATCACAGATTCAATTCCTTGCGGCGCCAATTCATAGCGGTAGCTCTCCGCCAGCGCCTCCAGTGCGAATTTGCTGGCACAGTAGAAGCCAAAGGATGGGATAACCACGCGGCCGGCGCCGCTGCTGATGTGCACCAGCAGACCGCTTCGCTGGCGCCGCATATGCGGCAGCACTGCGCGGTTCACGCGCACAGAGCCGAAGAAATTCGTGTCCATCAACTGGCGGGCTTGCTCCAGCGTGACACCCTCCTCCAAACCAACGACGGCATAGCCCGCATTGTTGATGGCGACGTCGATGCTCCCCGCCTGCTCTACCACAACGCTCACCGCCCGCTCCACGGAGTCCTCATTGGTGACATCCATCTCCACGACATGCAGAGGGAGTGATTCCCGTTTGGCCAGCGCGCGGATTTCTCCCGCATTTTTGGCGT
>Ga0209517_10002812_pt1 | contig 24150 bp, 18 predicted proteins | sample PeaSoiMetSII2010_FD_187695 | JGI IMG/M metagenome (GOLD analysis project Ga0209517, IMG submission 187695) | Peat soil microbial communities from Weissenstadt, Germany - SII-2010 (SPAdes) (version 2) | ecosystem: Environmental > Terrestrial > Soil > Wetlands > Peat | place: Germany... | reverse complement strand
CCGTGATCGTTCACCCGCCACAGGTAGTCGCCGCTGGGCATGGGCGTGAAGGTGCCGTCGAGCGGAAGAATTTCGAGGCCGTGGCGGGGAAGATCGAGATCGCGGATGATTTCCGGGCGCAGCAGTGAGACGACGTAGGAACAGACCGAGAACTTGAAGCCGGGGACGATTTCTTCGGTGCAAGCCGCGCCACCGAGCACGTGGCGGCGTTCCAGCACTAGCACCTTCTTGCCGGCACGGACAAGATAGGCTGCGTGAACCAGGCCGTTATGCCCGCCGCCGATCACGATTACGTCGTATTTGTTGGAAGCCACTAGCTTCTAGCTCCTAGCGTTTAGCTTTCATGTTCGAGCGCAGGAAAACGCAATGATACTCGCGATGGGAAGCAGGCGGTAGGGAAGATCAGAGGCCGCTGGGAAGGACGCACCATTGAATGAGGCGGCGCATAGGGCGTTTATTGTAGCGCAAGGGCTCGGCGATCGTTGCAAAAAGTATTTGTCGGCCCGCTTTCGTTGAACATGAGATCCTTCGCTCCGCTTGAAGAACGCCAGCGCTCAGGATGACGCGGGGCTTCGGGATGACCCCAACTTCGGGCTGTTTATGGTTGCAGGAGGCGTCATCCCGAGCGGAGCCGCAGTTCAGGCGGAGCGAGGGATCTCCCGGCAAACTGCTGCGTCCGGTTTGTACTGGTCCTGCCATCCTTGCGCCAGGTCCTCCCATTTGGGATTGATCGATTCGATGAGCTTTATCTTCTTGCTGCGCCGCCACGCTTTGATTTCCTTTTCCCGATTGATCGCCGCGTCCGGATAGAAAAAGCATTCGTAGTAAACGAGGCGAGTCAGGTTGTAGCGGCTGGTAAAGCCCGGTATCAGCTTGTCCTTGTGCTGCCAGACGCGGCGGCGGAGATTGCCCGTCACGCCCGTGTAGAGAATGGCGGGTTTTGGTCCATTGGTCATGATGTAGACGAAGAATTGTTTGGGAGGGCGCATCGTTTTTCTTTAGCACGGTGTGGTTGATGGTGTCTGTGACGAATGAACATATAGAGTGGACTAAGGGGAGATCCCTCGCCCCGCTGGCAAAAACGCGGGGCGTCGGGATGACGCCGTCCCGTGGGCAAGAGGAGCGGGTAAATGAAGAGTCTGACTGCGCTGTTGCCGCGCAGGCGCGGGGATGAATATAATCCAGCGACTGGCGCGTATACGTCGATCGAGGGAATCCCTTGCCCATAGGAACCGCATTTCACGAGCGAACCCTTCCCCTTTGTCACAGCCTGAATTACCGCGAGTGGTCGGGATATTACACCGTCAGCGTGTACGAAGTGCACCACGAACACGAGTACAACGCCATCCGCAATGCGGCCGCGCTGATCGACATCTCGCCGCTTTACAAGTATCTCGTGACCGGCAAAGACGCCACCAAGCTGGTGAACCGCGTCATCACGCGCGACATCAACAAGGTCAAAGTAGGGCAGGTGATTTACTGCTGCTGGTGCGACGAAGAGGGCAAGGTCATCGACGACGGCACGATTTCGCGGCTCGAGGAAAAGGTCTATCGCTGGACCGCGGCCGATCCCAGCCTGCGCTGGTTCCGGCAGAACGGCCTCAACCTGGACGTGCAGGTTGAGGACATCTCCGAAAAAGTAGCGGCGCTCGCGCTGCAGGGGCCGACTTCGGCCAGGCTGCTGAAGGCCGTTACGGAAGCCGATATCGCGAATCTGAAATATTTCCGCGTCACCCGCGGCAAGATCGCGGGAGTGCCCGTGGATATTTCACGCACCGGCTATACCGGCGACCTGGGTTACGAGATTTGGATGCCGTGGAACGATGCCGTCAGAGTCTGGGATGAGCTGGCGGAAAAGGGACGGCAATTTGATCTGCACGCGGCGGGCATGCTGGCGCTCGATGTGGCGCGTGTCGAAGCCGGCCTGTTGCTGATCGAAGTGGACTACACAAGCTCGAAGAAGGCGCTGATTCCGCCGCAGAAGTACTCACCATACGAACTCGGATTTGGCCGGATGGTGCATCTGGAAAAGGAGAACTTCATCGGCAAGCGTGCGCTGGAACGCGACGCGAAGAATGGCGTAGCGCGGCAGCTTACGGGACTGGAAGTTGAATGGACCGACGTCGAGCGGCTGTACGAACGTTTTGGGCTGACTCCAGCGGCACCGGCCCAGGCGTCACGCGTGGCAGTGCCCGTATACGCGGGTGAGAAGCAGGTGGGGAAGGCGACGACCACAACCTGGTCTCCGGTGCTGAAGAAAATGATCGCGCTGGCCAGCCTGGAAACGGGCTATGCCAAGCTGGGCACGCAACTGCAGATGGAGATCACGATCGAAGCGATCCGGCTGAAAACGAACGCGGAGGTGGTGACGCTGCCGTTCTTCAATCCGCCGAGAAAGACGGCGGTGCCGGTATAGAGGTGAGGCACAGCCGAGCTGCGCTCGGCCGGACAGCCGAGGGCGGCTGTCCCCACATGGTTCTTGCTTATCTACTCCGCCGCAGCCCGCCGGTTGCGGCGCTTCCAGAAGACATACCCCGGCACACCGATCAGCACGATGGCGATGCTCCAGAATGCTTCCAGGGGCCGTTTCCAGATCGTATTGAGGATCCAGGCGGCGCCAATCAGAACATAAATTCCAGGGAGCCACGGATATCCGGTGCAACGGTAGGGGCGCGGTATCTCGGGCCGCCGCCAGCGCAACCAGAACATACCGATCACAGTCAGCTCATACGACAACACCATGCCGAGCATGACGTAGGTATAGAGCTGGTCATAATGCCCGGTGAGCGTCAGCACCGCGGCCCAGATGCCCTGACCGACCAGGCTGAAAGCGGGCGTCCGCCATTTGGGATGGATGATCGCCATGCGCTTGAAGAAAACGCCATCCCGCGCCATCGCCATGTAAACCCGGGCGCCCGCTAGCGTGCAGGTGGCGGCCGCACTGAAGCACGAAATCGCGATCACGAGCGACAGCCAGACCGCGGCGCCTGGCGAAAACAACGCCGCCGCCGCCGCGTGTGCGATCGTCTCATGCACGGCGATTTCCTTGAGCGGCAGCGCATAGACGTAGGTCACGTTCATCGCGATGTAAATTCCTCCCACCGCGAGCACGCCCAGCACCATCGCCAGCGGCACATTGCGGCGCGGCTCTTTCACCTCGCCCGCGACCCAGGTGATGTACACCCATCCGTCATACGCCCAGTACACCGCGATCAGCCCGACGCCGAGCGCCGAGATCAGCTGCGAAGGACTAAGCCCCATGGTCAGTGGAACGCCGTGGGCCTGGAAATTGGACCAGTGCCCGTGGCCGATGGCGAGTCCCAGAACGACGAACACCGCCATGGCGGCAAATTTCGTCCAGGTGGAGACGTTCTGCAGCAGCGCGCCCCAGCGCAACCCTACGACATTCACATACGTGAGAACGGCGATCAGCACCAGCCCCAACACATGCGCGCGTGTCACCACGATGCCGGCCAGCGACCACACTATGCGCTCCTGCGAGACAAGTGGAAAAACTTGGCCGACGTAGGCTGCGGAGGCGACCGAAAGGGCGGCGATCGTGCCGCCGTTGGCCACGGCGAACAGCATCCAGCCGTAGAGAAAAGCGATCAGATCGCCGTAGGCTTCCCGCAAGTAAATGTACTGGCCACCGGAGTCGGGAAACATGGAGCCTAGCTCAGCAAAAGCGAAGCAAGCGCAGAGCGAGATCAGTCCACCTAATACCCATACCAGCAGGAACAGGACCGGTTGAGGCAGGGGCCCGGCAATGTCTTTGGCGGTTAGAAAAATGGAAGAGCCGATGATGCCGCTGACCAGCAGCAGCACGGAATCGAGCAGGCCCAGACCGCGAATCAGCGTGGGCTTGGCATCGGATGACTGAGTCTGGGCGACAGGCGAGGCCGGGGCGGTTTCCATTATCCGATTCCGAGTTCGTCGGGGGACTCAAGCGGTGTGCCACAGCGGCGGCAAATGACGGAAGCACAATCTCCGCAAGTCAGCGGATCGGTGACTTCCTCGGCACAATTGGGGCAGTACAGCGGTCCGGGGCCAGGCTCGGGCGGCGGATTCTGCGGGCGAGTTGCCATGAAGAGGAAAACTGTAGCACAGAAGCAGTACGCGTCTCACTACAACCGGCCGGATGGGCCGCGGAGCAAGGGGGATGGCTTCCCCTGCTTTCTGCGTGCAGCGAGCTGAGAATCGTCTCGAGTTTCCGGTTAACAGGCTGGCGATCCGTTCTCGTGGACAGGAGGGTACCTCAGGGGCTAGACTGGCGCGCGGCCAGCTGTGGCCAAGGAGGTTCCCCATGTACCAACTACCCTTAGAGATTGCGATTCTGCAACTCTCCAATAAGGAACACGATGAGCTACACGCAGATCCCAAGAAGTGGGTGAACGACCACAAGGTGTTTCCCAAGGCTGTGTCGAGTGTGGTTTTACCGCCGCAGCCTTCCACGCCAGCGGCCTCGTGGATGGTTACAATGGTGCACTTTCCACACTGCGCCGCGATGGGTTCGTGCGAACCAATCTAGAGCCGGAAGACTAGGGTGAGAGGCCCACCCTCCGCTCCAACTCCTGGAATCTGGCATCGGCCCGCAGGGGATCGAGAGCAGAATCTACTTTCATTCCTGTCAGGTAGAGGTCCCGGTCCGTGTAGGCTCTGTCGAGCCACTGGAAGGCCTTTTCGCGATCCCCCAGAGCGGCGTACAGCACCGTCATGAAATAGGGCGGAACGTAAGTCCGACGGGATTGCTCGAGAACTTGGGCCAGCAACTGGTTGGCCTTCGCCGTGTTTCCTTGATGCGCATAAATGCGCCCGAGCAGCACCGCCCAGACGGTCTCTCTGCCCGAGAGGGTCCATGCCTTCATGGTCTCGTCTAAGGCCTGTGGGTATTGGCCTTTGCCGAGGTAGGCATAACCGAAGCAGGCATGAGCGTTGTCGTTATTAGGAGTCAATTCCAGGGCTCGCTGACAATAGTCCAGCGCTTGATCATAGCGGCGGGAGCAATATAGATCCCATCCTGCCGTCGTGTTGTTGTCATTGTAGAGAGGATCCAAGACTTGGGCTGCGAGGACCTGAGCCAAAGCTTCGTCAGCGCGTCCCATGGCGGCCAGGAAGACCGAATACATGCGATGAGCCTCGGCGTCGCCAGGGTTGAGCTGGAGCGCGCGTTGGTACTCGCGGTCGGCCTCCGCCCAGTCCCAGTCGCCGTAAAACCGCACGGTGGCGAGTGCGGTGTGGGCATGAGCCAAAGTCTCATCGAGAGCAACGGCCCGGAGCGCATAGTCGCGAGCTTTAGGCATCGTCTCGCGAGGTGGGACACCGATGTCGTTCCAGTATGAGTCGGCCAATCCCGCATATGCCGGAGCGTAGTTAGGATCAAGTTGGATAGCCTGCTCAAAGTACTGGCGCGCTTTCATACGCTGCTCGGAAGTCCCAAATCGCAAGTACTCTCCCTTGAGATAAGCTTCCTGGGCGGCGGGTTCGACGGGGCGCGCCGCGGCCAGCCGGGCCCGATCTCCCGCGCTCAGGTTGACCCGAATCTCGCGCGCAATGGCTAGCGCCAGTTGGTGCTGCAAGGTGAGCAGATCGCGGAACTCGCCTTCGTACCTGTGCGACCAAAGCTGCCGGTCATCGGCGGCGCTGACCAGGCGAACCGTGACCTGCACCGTCTGGCCCGAGCGCATCACCGCCCCTTCGATGACCGCGTCCACTTTCAACTGGCGGGCGACGTCACGCAAGGGCACGGGCTGGGTTTTGTAACGCATGACTGACGTGCGCGAGATGATGCGCTGCAAGGCGTGCATCTGGCCCAGATCGGTGATGAGAGAGTCAGTCATCCCATCGGCCAAGTATTCCTGTTGCGAGTCCCCTGAGAGATTCGAAAATGGAAGGACAGCCAGCGATTCAATGTGGGGCGCGTCCTGGTTCCGCAGCGTGTCCATCCAACTCCTGTTGCGCCATCCCAGCACGGTCGCCAGCGCAAGTAGTGCAAGGCACGCTGCAAGCAGGTAAAAGCGGAGCCTGCCGCCCAGCCTGGAGGCAGCTGGCGCGCCTTGGGCATTGGCCAATTCGCGCAAGTCGCGCAGCAGGTCTTCGGCCGACTGGTAGCGCTTTTCCGGATCCTTCTCCAGGCACTTGAGGATAATGGCCTCGAGGCGCGGCGAAATTCCTGGCCGGACGTGACTGGGAGGAACCGGCGCCCGGTGCAGGATCTCATCCACCAGGGCAGTGAACAGCTTCTGCTCGAACGGAGCGCGCCCGGTATAGAGTTCATACAGCACCGCTCCGGCGGAATAGATGTCGGTCCGCGCATCCACGGCCAGTCCTGCGAGTTGCTCCGTCGCCATGTAGGGCAGCGTTCCGGAGCAGTCCACCGAGCCGTTGAAACTCAGCGTGCTGGCCAGAGGTCCGAGGCGGAGAGTGGACCAGGCCAGGCCGAAATCGAGGATCTTCAGGCGGTCATCTTTGGTTAGCCGCAGGTTGCCCGGCTTCAGGTCACGGTGGATGACTCCCTGCGCGTGGGCCGCGGCCAAGCCCTCAGCCAACTGCACGCCAATGCGTACGATTTCTCTCTCGCGCAGCACTCCCTGCCGGACCTTTTCGTCGAGGGCCAGTCCGGGGACGTACTCCATCACCAAGAAATCCACGTTGTCCTGGGTGTCGAAATCAATGACGGTGACAATGTTGGGGTGATTCAGCTTGGAGAGGGCTTTTGCTTCTTTGCGGAAAAGCTGACGGCCGCGGTCGTCAGTTCCAGGGGGCAAAACCTTCAGGGCGACATTGTGTCCGAGGTGCTCGTCGCGGGCGAGAAACACTTCTCCCATCCCGCCTTCGCCGACTTTCTCGATGACGCGGTAATGGCCCAGTTCGCAACCAATTAGTGCGCCGTGGTTGAGCGCTTGGCCCATACGGCAAGGTCCCCCACACACGGAATCGTAGGTCCCTCAATGGGAGGAGTCAATGGAGAATGTGCGGCACTGCCGTCGGCGCTTGAATCGACGTCCTTTGGGCCATTATTCTCCCGGAGGAGGCACCATGTCTGACAAGCCCCTAAGCGCCGACGCGAAACTGCAGCAGGAATTCAACCGCTGGGCTGCTGCGGGTGAAGGCGAGAAGATGCAGCGCCATCACCTCAACATCACCGAAAAGACGCTGCGCCTGATGAATCTTCGTGCGGGCGAGCGCGTGCTTGATCTGGGTTGCGGCTCGGGATGGGCGACGCGCCTCGTGGCGCGGCTGGTGGGCGAAGGGCCCGAGGGATTCGGCCAGGTCGTGGGCATCGACGTTTCCGACGAGATGGTGCGCCTGGCGCGGGAAGCTTCGAAGGAGTTCGAGAACATCCTCTATGTTCAGGGGTCGGCGGAGAAGATTCCGTGGGAGGAAAATTTCTTCGATAAAGTCCTGTCGGTCGAATCGTTCTACTACTATGCCGACCAGGACCGCGCGCTGATGGAGTTGTTCCGCGTGATGGCGCCGCGGGGAAGGCTGTTCATCCTGATCAATCTCTACAAGGACAATCCGTACTCGCTGCAGTGGGTGGACAAGCTGAAAGTCCCGGTCCAGGTGCGTTCCGCGGCCGAATACGTTGAGCTGCTGAAGAAGCACGCGTTTGAAAACGTAGAAGCGCGCCGCATTCCCGACGACACGCCCACGCCGGATGACCATCAGACGAAATGGTTCAAGAGTCTCGATGATCTCAGGGCGTCCAAGCGAGAGGGTGCACTGCTGCTGATGGCTTCGAAGCCCGACCTGCGCACGCCCGCGCCGGGATACACGATCTACTGAGCGGTCGCGGGCAGGAGTGCCCGCGCCACACAGACCAAGAAGCATGTTATCGGCGGGACACTCCTTCCGCGGTAGCCTTCTCTCCAGCCTCGGTCAACAGAAACACGCACAAAATCGCCATCTCGGGCTCGATGGGAACACGGTAACGCGGCGCCGGAAAGACGGCATAGTAGATAGCGGGATAAAGCAGGATCAGCCAAAAGAGCAGCCAGGCGCCGGGTTTGCGCAGGCGCAGGGCCCGGAACAGTCCCCAGAAGGCCAGCACCGACGACGTCAGATACAGCGAGTTCTTCGCTGGATTCAGCCACCAGGGCTGCGTGGCCTTGGGCGATCCCGCCCAGAAATAGAAGAACCGCTTCCCGCACAGGCTCGCGAAACGCCAGTAGTCGGCGCGAATATAGTCGAGGGCCTGCCGCTTGCGCACGGCTATGTAGGCGAGTTCCCCCATGGCCTGGTACTGACGCAGGGCGTAAACGTCCTGCGTGGGATGCAGGTACTCCATCCAGGTGCCGTTGGCGCCCGGGCCGTCGCCCAGGCGGAGTTCGGCGCCAAAGTCGTCGCGGATAAAAATGAACTGGCCGAAGGTTCGATAATTGCGCACCAGCCACGGCGTGATGCAGGCGAAGAAGACGATTGAAGCCAGCACAACGCCGGCGAGCGATCGCTTGCCACCCGACTTCTTGTCCGATTGGGCGCGGCGATACCAGGCCCATAATCCTGCCGCAGGCAGAAACGACAGCAGTGTCGGGCTGTTCAGGGCCGCGATGCCCCACAGCAGTCCAAATTCGAACCAGGGCAGCCAGCCATCGCGATCTTCGAGGGTGAGCGCGAGCCAGAAAACCGTTGTCAGCAGCAGGCCAGACAGGCTCGTCTCCCAGACCCAGCGCGTGCACCAGAACATCACATTCGGCAGCAGCGCCCAGGCCCAAGCCGAGCCGACCGCGACCCTCTCAGAAAAAATTCGCCGCGCGATCCAAAAGATCGGAATGCAGGTCAGTGCCGAGAACACGCTGTTGAGCGTGAGCAGAAGGAACGCAGAAACCTTGGAATAAATTCCGAAAGTCAGAAAAACGCCGGCGGTGAGATAAGGATAGAGCGGAGCCTCCCACGCGGTCGGTCCGGTCGACGGGCCGAAAGGATTGCTGAAGCCGTGGCCGGAGGCGAGCGAGGCCGCAATGCGGCCCATTTCCCAGCCGAAACCGAAATTGTCGTCGGTGTTCTTGAAACGGTAGGTGTGGCCGAGGATGATCCAGCCCACGCGCAGGAGCAGGGCGACGGTGATGATCCAGAAAAACGACGTGCGGATGCGGGCCCAGACGTCAGCGAGCCGGCCGCCACGGCCGGTTCGACCTGCAGCCGCTGAGTTCAGTTCCATCGGTGGTTCTATTTGTAGCTGAGCGGGGCGGCGGGAGCAAATGGGGATTGTCGAGCTTTGCTCGACCGGACAGCCGGGGGCAGCTGTCCCCACAGTTGTTTCTCCAGGCTGAGACATCACCCGGAAAGGGGCAAGCCAGCGCCCAAGAGTGGGCATCCGGTAAAATGAAATGTTTGAGCGGAGCTGCGGTTGATTTCTGATCTCATCCTGAGCGCGAAACTGGCGATCTGGGCTGCCCCCAGGGGCATTGGACCCTACATCCGGCAGCATTTTCTCGACACCACGTTTCGCGGGCTGTACCACGTCAACGGATTCGATCTGGCGCTGCTGATCCCGTATTTTGTGGTGCTGATTCTGCTGGCCGGGTATGGGGCGCACCGCTACATCCTCGTCTATCTCTATTACAAGCATCGCAAGAACCGCACGACCGAGCCGGCGGAAACGTTCAAAGAACTGCCGCGAATCACAGTGCAGCTGCCGATTTTCAACGAGCAATACGTGGTGGAGCGATTGCTGGAGGCCATTTGCAAACTGGATTATCCGCGGGAAAAACTCGATATCCAGCTGCTTGACGATTCGACCGACGAGACCGTGGACGTGGCCCGCGCGCTGGTCGAGCGTTACGCTGCGCTGGGACATCCCGTGAGCTACCACCACCGCACTAACCGGGAAGGCTTCAAGGCCGGCGCTCTGGCGGAAGGCATGAAGACGGCGAAGGGAGAATTCATCGCCATCTTCGACGCTGACTTCACTCCGCCGGAAAATTTCCTGATGCGCATTATTCACCACTTCACCGATCCCAAAATCGGCATGGTGCAGACGCGTTGGACGCACATCAACCGGAATTATTCCTTCCTGACCGAAGTGGAAGCGATTCTGCTCGACGGGCATTTTGTGCTGGAGCACTCGGGGCGGGCGCGGACCGGGCTTTTTTTCAACTTCAATGGCACGGCAGGGATGTGGCGCCGCACGGCGATCGAGGAAGCCGGAGGCTGGGAGCACGACACGCTCACCGAAGACACGGACCTCTCCTATCGCGCCCAACTCAAGGGATGGAAGTTCATTTACCTGCAAGATGTGGAATGCCCGGCGGAGCTTCCGGTGGAGATGACCGCGTTCAAGACCCAGCAGGCGCGCTGGGCCAAGGGACTGATTCAGACCGGAAAGAAGATTCTGCCGCGGGTCCTGCGCAGCGACGCACCGTGGCACACCAAGATCGAAGCCTGGTATCACCTGACGGCGAATATCAGCTATCCGCTGATGATCATGCTTTCGGTGTTGCTGCTGCCGGCCATGATTATTCGCTTTTACCAGGGCTGGTTTCAGATGCTCTATATTGACCTGCCGCTGTTCATGGCTTCGACCTTCTCGATTTCGAGCTTCTATCTGGTGTCACAGCGGGAACTGTATCCGCGCAGCTGGCCGCGGGCGCTGCTCTATCTGCCGTTTCTGATGGCGCTGGGGATCGGGCTGACCATCACCAACACGAAAGCTGTGATCGAGGCTTTGATCGGCAAGCAGAGCGCGTTCGCCCGCACGCCCAAGTACCGGGTCGAGTCGAAAAAAGACAAGGTGGGTGCCAGCAAGTACCGCAAGCGGCTGGGGTGGGTGCCGTGGTTGGAGATGTTGATCGGCGCCTACTTTGCGCTCACCGTCTACTACGCGGTGGACAACGAGAATTACATCACCGTACCCTTTCTTCTGCTTTTTGTCGTGGGGTACTGGTATACGGGCTTGATGTCGTTGTTGCAGGGCCGGTTCGGCGGAGCGCTAAGGACCACGACGCACACCAAGCCGTTCCCGGTGGGTGTGTAATCCGCACGACTGCGGCCAAAACGGACTCTGACTTCGCTGTGGGATTGGGGAACCTTTTCAGCTGGAGACCATCTAAACGGGAGTAACGAGGCAACATTCTGTTCGACCGCTTGATGGAGGAGTGGTTATGCGGTTCTTGGCCACGACTGTGATTTTGCTCGGGCTCGCAATACACGCGTTCGCCGGCGAGAACCTCAAGCTGAATCCCCGGCTCGATTACACCAGCGACAGCGAGGACGGGCCGCTGATAACGGGCGACAAAATGGAGGCCGGCGCCGTGGCAGGCAAGCCCGCCTACATCATCCTGTATCAGGAAGGTTGCTACAACTCCAAGCGACAGGCGCGTCGCACGGTGAGCTTGTACGAAAAGTACAAGGGGCAAGTGCAGTTTGTGGTGATTGATCTCGACCGGTATCTTTCGCCAGCGCAGCAGGGGTTGCGAAAGAAGTATTTCCACGGCATCATCCCGCACGTTGTGGTGGTCGACAAGTCGGGTGCGGCTCTCTACGACGCTGACGGCGAGGTCGACGAAAGCATAATTTCAGGGCTTCTGGACAAGGCTCTACAGTGAGCTTGGTCCCGGCTCGACGCCTCATTTACAATCCAGCCGCGGAAGATTCTCATCTGATCACGCGGCAGGGATGAGGAGTCTTCGAAACGAGGATGCCATGTTCCTTTCGCACAGGATTTTCCGCCGGGCTGCTCTCGCGTTTCTTCTGTTGTTTCTGCTCAGCTGCGGTTCGGCCCACGATTCCGGAGAATTCTACGTCCTCGTCTCGGCGAACCTGCGGATTCCTTATTGGAAGACGGCTGGAGCGGGTTTCTCGGCCGCTGCCGCTCAGATGAAAGTGCATTCCGATCTGAAAGGGCCGCAAACGTTCGATCCCAAGGCGGAGCGCGACGCACTGGACCAGGCGGTACAGAAAAAAGTGACCGGCATTCTGCTGGACGTCACCGACGCAGTGCTGCTCAAAGACGGCATCGATAAGGCCATTGCGGCCGGTATTCCCGTCATCACTATTGACTCAGACGCGCCGGCGAGCAAGCGGCTGTTTTTCATCGGAACCAACAACTATCAGGCGGGGCTGATGGGCGGGCAGCGCCTGGCCCAGGAACTGAAAGGAAAGGGAAACGTCGTCGTCTTTACCAACCCGGACCAGCCCAACATGCAGGACCGCCTGACCGGCTACAAGGCGGCGCTGGCCCGCACGCCCGACATCAAGATCACGCGCGTGGTCGATATTCAGGGTGATCCGCGCATCGCGTTTGATACGACCAACCAGATCATCGGCAAAGAGCGGGACAAGGTGGATGCGTTTGTGTGTCTGGAAGCCCAGTCGGGAAAGGATGTCGCCGGCGTGCTCAACAGCTTTCACGTCACCGGAAAAGTGGTGATGGCGATGGATACTGACCGGGAGACACTGGACTGGATCCAGAAGGGCGGGATTGCAGCTACGATTGCGCAAAAGCCTTACACCATGGCCTTCGTCGGACTGGAAATGCTCGACAATCTGTATCATCAGAAACCTGCGACTTTGGATAGGGATTGGTCGAAAGATAGCTTGGCGCCCATCCCGGATTTCGTGGACACGGGTTCGGCACTGATTGATAAATCCAATGTCGAGGCCTTCATTGAGGCAGGAAAAAGTCTTACCTCTGCGCCGAAGTGAACGCCGCACGTATCGAAGATGACTTCGCGGCCGGCCAGGACGGTAAACTGATCAAGCTCAGCGGCGCCCTGCCGTCGAAGGCGGAGGATGTAGAGAAGACGATGGCAGGGAAGTGACATGGCGAAACAGCACTTTTTCTTCAAGCTGATCCCTCCGCGCGCGACCTTTCCCTATGACATCACCGAAGCGGAGCAGCGGTTGATGGACGAGCACAGCCGTTACTTCGAAGAGCAATTTGCCGCCGGTCGGTTGCTTCTCTACGGCCCGGTCCTGGCGACGGGCGGTGCTTTCGGTTTGGCCATCCTGGAAGTCGACGACGAAGCGGATGCGAGGCGATTTGGCGAAGCGGACCCGTCAGTGAAAGGCGGGCTGAACCGGTTTGAGTTTTGTCCCATGCGGGTCTCAGGCGCGCGCGGCAAAACATCCTGAAGCTTCTTAGACTCGATTCGACCGGATTCTCGCGATTCCATCATCTTCGAGCGAGAGTCTTGCAGAGAGGCGCGCTACGAAATGTATTCCTTTATGTACTCGTCTTTTGTGCGCGCCAACTCGCGGACGTCGCCGTCGAAAATGACTTTGCCATCGCGCAGGATCAGGAAGCTCATGGGCACGTCACAGTATTGGCCCCGAGGCAAGGCCCGCAGTTGATTGGTCCGTGGGTCGAATTGATGCGTGGCCATGGTGAAGGCATCCTGCAGGCGGTGCGTCACCAGCAGGGAACTGGTCTTGGCGACGTCCCGCTGTTTCACGATCAGCTCAATAATGGTATTGGAAGTAACCGGGTCAAGACCTGCGGTGGGTGAATCGTAGAGCAGTAATTCCGGGTGAGTAATGATGGCGCGGGCAATGGCCACGCGGCGCCGCATCCCCCCTGACAGTTCGGAAGGAAACAGATCGAGGGTGTGTTCGAGTTCAACGAAACGCAGGGCCTCTCGCACCCGCCGGTCAGTCTCGTCGTCATAAACTCCCTTTTCCTCGATCAGGCGGAAGGCCACGTTCTCGCGCACCGTGAGGGAATCGAAGAGCGCGCTCTCCTGAAAAACCATGCCAAGATGGGCGCGCATGGGAAACAGATCGAGCTCGCGCATGCGGGTCACTTCGTTGCCCAGGACGGTGATGCGGCCGGAATCGGGCTGCAGCAGGCCGAGCGCCAGCTTCAGGATGGTGCTCTTACCCGCTCCTGCCACGCCGAACAAGGCCTTCGTTTCTCCGAACGGAAGCTGGAACGAAACGCCGCGCAAGACCTCGTTTTCCTCGAAGGAGATATGAACGTCATCGAACACGACGGCGGATGCGAACGGCCGTGCCGGCATGGACGATACGGAATCGGAGGGAAGCGTTGGCGCGGACATGGATTATCTGTACGAAAGCACGCTGATCAACAGCTTGGTGACAAAGAAGTCCGTGACCAGAATAACTACCGACGCCCATACCACTGCCTGCGTGGTGGCCCGGCCAACGCCCTGCGTACCGCCGCGCGCGGTCATGCCGTAATAGCAGCCGATGGTCGCGATGATGAAGCCGAACAGAAGCGGTTTCACCAATCCCATGAAGACATCCTGAAACACCAGCACCTGCCAGGCATTGGCCCAGTACTGGCGGGCGTCGAGGCTCAGAAACAGCTTGGCCACCATCAGACCACCCGCCAGTCCAACCAGATCCGAAATGATGCTGAGGAAGAAAAGCATGAACACGGTGGCAGTGACGCGCGGGGTCACCAGTTTTTTCATGGGATCGGTGCCGAGAGCGCGCATGGCGTCAATCTGCTCGGTGACAACCATAGAGCCGAGTTCACTGGCTATGCCTGAGGAATTCCGCCCGGCCACCATCAGCCCGGTGAGCACCGGGCCCAGTTCGCGCACCATGGAGGTGGAGACCAGTTGCCCGATCAGCGTGATGGAACCGAAACGCTGCAGTGTGTTCGAAGTCTGCAGGGCCAGCACGCCTCCAGTGAAGAAACCAGTCAACACCACAATGGGGAGAGAGCCGACGCCGATCAGATCGGCTTGCTGTACCATGTCCGCGAAATAAAGGGGTTTGCGGAACAGATTGGCCACCGACTGCGCAGCCAGGAGGGTGTACTCCTGAACCGACTGGACTTTTCGTTTGGCGAACTCCGTAGGCGAGGTCAGTTCCATACGATTCGGAGGGCAGCTGGGTTGCTTGCTCCAGACGCCGTTGCTTGACCGAACTATAACAGAATCGGGCCTCAGACCTCGGACTTCAGACCTCAGACCTCCGACCTCAGGCTTCAGCCAAACGTCTGGACACAACCCAGTGCTGAATGGGGTTGTTCCGAAAACTCACTGCTGAATGCTGGCGGTGGAACAAACAGGGCAGAAGTCGCGCAGCGGCGACATGAGAAAGCCCGGCACGGTAGTGCCGGGTGGGCAGGAGTGGAGTCCACCGAGTCCGCTTCAGCGGACGGCACCGGATTCGCAACAGACCTTCAACATGCCTCAGCACAACTTGGATCGGTGTGTTGTGCTTGGCGCGGAATCCGGTTCTGGCTAAGCCTGAGGTGTGGGGTCTGAGGTCCGAGGTCTGAAGTCCGAGGCCCGATCCTTACCGGCCCTTCTTCTTGATCTCGATATTGAGCCGGCGGATTTTTTGGTTGAGAGTGGAGAGGGGCATGTGGAAGCGCTCGGCGGCTTCGGTCTGATTCCAGTTACAGCGTTCCAGCATATCGGTGATGACGCGGCGCTCCACCTCTTCGACGATTTCAAACAGCGAGGCGTCGGGCGCCGAGTCGAGCATGGCAGAAGCGGAGCCGCGCCCCAGCATCGAGTCAGGCAGGAGGTCCATGGCGATCTCAGAGCCGGAAGAGAGCACCACCGCCCGCTCGATCACATTTTCCAGTTCGCGAACGTTGCCCGGCCAGGAATAGGCCATCAGCGGGCGCAGAGCTTCGGGCGCGACCCGCGGCACGGAGCGGCCATTTTCCTCCGCGTATCGCTTGAGGAAAAACTCCACCAGCAGGGGAATGTCTTCTTTGCGCTGGCGCAGCGGAGGCAATTCGATGGTGATCACGTTGAGCCGGTAGAACAGGTCCTCGCGGAAGCGCCCTTCACGGACCATCTGGCGCAGGTCAATGTTGGTGGCCGCGATGATCCGCACATCGACCTGAACTTCCTGAATCCCGCCCAGGTGCATGAACCTCCGGTCCTGCAGCACGCGCAGAATCTTGGCCTGGGTTTCCAGCCCCATGGTGGCGATTTCGTCGAGGAACAGCGTGCCTTTGTCGGCGACCTCAAACAGGCCCTTCTTGGAGGCGATGGCGCTGGTGAAAGCTCCTTTGATGTGGCCGAAGAGGGTGGACTCGAGCAAGTCCGTGGGCATGGAGCCGGTGTTGACGGGAACGAAAGGCTTGTCGCGCCGGGGAGAGTTCAGGTGAATCGCCTTGGCAATTATTTCCTTGCCGGTGCCGCTCTCGCCCTGCAGCAGCACGGTGGAGCGGCTGTTCGCCACTTGCGCGACCAGGTCGAAGATTTTCAGCATGGGCTCGCTCTTGCCCACGATGTTTTCGAAGTTGTAGCGCTGTTTGAGAGCGCGCTTGAGCTGGACGTTTTCTTCTTCGGCGCGGCGCCATCCCACGGCAGCCCGCACGTCAGCCAGCAACTTCTCGTTGTCCCACGGCTTCTGGATGAAATTGACGGCCCCGGCCTGCATGGCGCGCACGGCGTTCTCCACCGTGCCGTAGGCGGTGATCATGATGACCGGCAGGTGCGTATCGCGGGAGTGGATATCCGCCAGGATATCCAGGCCATCGCGGCCGGGGAGAGCCAGGTCGAGGAGAACCAAATCAAAGGGACGCTCCCCGATCTGAATCAGCCCCTCCTCGCCGCTAGCCGCGGTCTCGACTTCGAAGCCCTCCATCTGCAGCAGGGTTTCGAGGGATTCGCGAATCTCGGCCTCATCGTCAACGATGAGCACCGAGCCGGCCGGCGACGGACTGCCGTTTACCGCTCCCCGCGAAATGACTGCCGCTTCAGACATGGACCGCCTTCCTGCTCAGGGGAAAGTCGAGGGCAAACGTGGTGCCCGCTCCAGGGTTGCTTTCCACGCGAATCTTGCCCGCATGTTCCTGAATGATGCCGTAAGTGACGGAGAGTCCCAGACCCGTTCCACGGCTCTGGCCCTCCCTGGGCGCCGCCTTCGTGGTGAAGAACGGATCATAAATGCGCTGGATGTGCTCGGGAGCGATGCCTGAGCCAGTGTCGGAAACCCGCACCCCGACGAAGTCGCCATTGGCCGTCTCTACCCGGAGTGTGCCTCCGCGGGGCATGGCGTCCTTGGCATTGAGAAACAAGTTCAGAAAGACCTGCTGCAGCCGGCCTGCATTTCCCTGGATGGGCGAGAGCGACGGCGTCAGATCGGAATGGACCTGGATTCTGGCCGTCTTGAACTGGTGTTCGAGCAGCGCCAGTGTGTCGGAGATGACTTTGTTGACGTCCACATCGGTGAACTCGGTGCCGCTGGTGCGCGAGAAGTTCAGCAGGTTGTTGACAATCTCCGAGGCGCGGAAGGTTTGGCGCGTGATCTTTTCGAGCAGGCCGGATTTTTGCGGGTCGCCCTGCAGTTGCTTGGCCAGCATCTGGGTGTAAGAAGAGATCACCGCCAGGGGAGTATTGACTTCGTGGGCCACGCCCGCGGCCAGCAAGCCGATGGAAGTGAGCTTGTCCGCCTGGAAAAGCTGGCTCTCGAGCTCCACCCGTTCGGTGATGTCGTCCATGATCACGAGCCGGCCGACAACCTGGAACTTGCGCGTGACCAGCGGGGCGATGGCAACATTGAGCGTGCGCATCTCGCCGGCGGGCGTTTTCAAGCGGAATTTGTACAGGTTGTTGATGCCGGCGTTTTGCCGGACGCGGTAGAACTCTTCGACGAACTCCGCCGGGAAGACGTTGCCCAGCGTCTGAGTAAGCGTCTGCCAGCGGGGCATCGCGTACATCACTTCCATCTGCGCATTCCAGCTCTCGATGCGGTCTTCCATGTCGAGCGCCATCACGCCGACGTTGATCGACTCGACGATATTTTCGTTGAAATCCTTCAGGCGCTCATACTCGGTTATCTTCTGCTGCAACGAGGCGTACAGGCGGCTGTTCTGAAGGGCAATGGCGAGATACCCGCCCAGCGTTTCCAGCAACTCGACGTCTTCGCTGGAGAGCAGGTCACCTTTGGTGGTTTTTCCCAGCCCGAGAACCGCCACTGTTCTCTGCTGCGCGCGGCACGGGATGTAATAATTCAAATCCAGGTGGGCGATCGCCTGCTGCGATTCCTCGGTTTCGCGCGGCACCAGGTGAGTGTTCTCAAAGAACAGGTGTCCGGCTTGCTCCGGCCGGGGGGCGGTCAAGAAGCTGAGATCGAGGCTGCCGGGCACCGCCATGCCGGACGACTTGGCGAGGACAAACCGCTCCGGCTCTTCGCCAGTGTTCAGGAAGATGGCGAGACGGTCCACGGCCAGGGTGCGTGACAGACGTTCCAGGACGGCAGAGAGCAGCGCCTTCAAATCTGTTTCGGAACCCAGTTCGCGGCCGAACTCCAGCAGCGTGCGGCGGTAGTCATAGCGAGCGCGGTAAAAGAACTGATCCACGCGGCCCTGAATCCACTTGCGCACCGGGTCAAACAACAGCGCTGTGACCACCACGGCCAGGATCAATCCGGTGGCGCCAGTAGCCGGTTTCTGCATCTGCACCAGCCAGGCCACACCCGCCACCAGGGCGAAGTACATGCCTGCCACGGTCGCAGCCGCCAGGGTGTAAACCACGCCACGCTTGAAGATGAGGTCTACGTCCATCAGGCGGTAGCGGAAGATAGCGTAGCCGAAAGTCAACGGCAGCAGGCCCAGCGAGAGCACCGAGAGCTTGATTGCCCAATCCGGCAGCCAAGCCATGGCGTGGGGAAAGACGAAAGCCGGGACGTAGAGGAGCGTGTAGGGGGCAATCGCCAGTATCGTGCCCCGCGTCACCCACTTGAGCTGCTGGCGCAGGACGGTGGTGCTGGCCCGGCGGTAACTGTGCCACAGTGCGGCGGCGGCGAGCAGAAAGAACACCGCACCGTAGGAAAAATCGAGGCGGTCCATGCCCAGGCTCAGCCGTCCTGTCGCCTCGAGCAGGCGCATAGCCACCAATCGCGTGGCCAGCAGCACTGCGCCGGGCACGTAAACCAGGCTCAGTGCCCACGGATGTTTGCGGACAAAGTCCCCTTTCTCGGGGAAGGTCAGAACAAAGTGCAGGAACAGCGCCGGCTGCAGCAGCCAAGCGACCATGTTGCTCCATAAGACCTCCAAGTCAAAGGCATCCAGCTTGAAGGAGTAATGGAACGAATAGGCGATAAAAGAAACCAGGCAAAAGATGTAAAGGTGCGTCGAACCGGGTGCCGTCCAGCGGCGCAGCAGAACGTAAACCCCGATTCCCAGGTAGATCAGGGCGATCAGCCGCAACCAATTATGCAGATCCCGGTCGGGAGCGGGAATCAGAATGACATTGGAATCGAGTGGGACCGAGTGGCGGACCAGCGAGTATGTCGCCTTCGAGTAGATGCCATCCCGGTAGAGCTGGCCGTTCAGTCCGGCCGTGTTCTTGATTTCCTGGCCATTGACCGAAACTAGCTCATCGCCAGGCTTGATTCCCGCCTTGGCACCGGGGCCGTCAACTTTCACCTGGTCGGCAACCAAGCGGCCACTCCGCTCCACCCATGTCACGCCATCGGTAGGGGCGGCGACCTTGCGCTCCGTCTGGAAATTGAAACCTGCATAGACCACCGCGCCCAGAGTGAGCAGAAACAGCAGGACGGCTATAAAGGTAGCTTGGCTTTCCCGGTTCATGGGCACTGACCCCGCGCCCTTGGGGGGCTGGAGAGGCGAGGCCATAACACCTCGCTCATCTTCAATAAGCAACTTCGCTGCCATGCCGGGTTCCGATTGGGGACAGCTAAGTCCCGCAGATAAAACCACTTCCATGATTATAGATGCATTTTCGAACGTGGACTATGCCTTTTGGGATATTCCTGTGGGATTTTGTATCTATTTCCCCTTGACGATCATGCACTTACACGGAATGGCGAAAGCAAAACATCGGTGCAGAAACAGAAGAGGAGGGTTCCGGTTTTCGTAGGCAGGTTCCAGAATTAAGGAAGCTCACGGGCGTGGAAAACACACGGCACACAAGCAATAGTCAGGAGTTGAATGGGGGACGCGACGTTAGCCCGCTTTGCGCTCTTCGCTCGGAGAAGTTTTTGGAGCCTCTTCATCCCAGTCAAACGCCAGCGTTCGGGCCGAGGTCTCGACCGGCTCAAGTTCGGGGATGTCCTCGGCTGACGGCGCTCCCATTTCGACGAACTTGCGCGCAGAAACCAGCACGCGGCTTTCCAGCGATCCCACCGCTTTGTTGTAGGATTCGACGGCGCGATCCAGATTAGCGCCGACGGCCGTAATGTGGCCGGCCATATGGCGCAGCCGGTCGTGGAGTTCCTTGCCCAGGGCGCTGATTTCGTGCGCGTTGCGCGCCAGTTTTTCCTGATTCCATCCGTAGGCGACGGCTTTGAGCAGCGCGATCAAAGTGGTGGGCGAGGCCGGGATTACCTTTTGCAGAACGCCATGTTCGATCAGGCCGGGATCCTGCTCCAGCGCGGCGCTGAAGAAAGTTTCGCCCGGCAGAAACATGACCACAAATTCTGGCGTGGACTCGAATTGCTCCCAGTAGTTCTTGCCGCTGAGGGTTTTCATGTGCTCGCGCACCTGCCGGGCATGAGCGGCGAGGCAGGCACGGCGAGCCTCTTCGTCTGTGGTTTCGAAGGCGTCGAGAAAGGCCTGCAGCGGGGTTTTCGCGTCCACCACGACATTCTTGCCGCCGGGCAGCTTGACCACGAGATCGGGGCGCAGGCGGCCGCTCTCGCCGGTGACCGTTTCCTGTTCGGCGAAATCACAGTAGGGCAACATGCCGGCAATTTCGACCACGCGCCGCAGCTGAATCTCGCCCCAGCGTCCGCGGACATTCGGCGTGCGCAAGGCGCGCACCAGGTTGCCGGTTTCGGAGCGCAGCTCAGTTTGGGTTGCAATGAGAGACTGAACCTGGGCCTTGAGATCGCCGTAGGCCTCGCCCCGCGCGACTTCCATCTGTTGAATCTGCGCGTCTACTTTGCTGAGGGAGTCGCGCACGGGAGCGACGAGATCGGCAACCGCCTTCTGCCGCGCCTCGAGATCACCCTTGGCCTCACTCTGGAACCGCCTCAGAGTCTCCTGCGCGATCTGCAGGAACGAGGAATTGTTGCTCTTGAGCGCATCAGCCGCCAGCGCTTTGAAGGCATTCTGCAGATCTTCGCCGGCGCGGGTGAGCAGTTCGATCTTTTCAGCGCTGGTTTTTCGTTCCGAATCGAGGGCGGACTCCAGCCGCGCACGGCTCGCGACCAGTTCTCTCTGCTCCGCTAGAAGCCGCACCAGATCAGCCTTTGCAGCGGGCACTTCCTTTTCCAGCAACGTCAGATGAGCTTGCAATGCGGCCGTGCGCGAACGCAGTACGAGCCACGCCAATAGGCCACCCAGCAGCAGGCCAAGGACCGCACTAATCCCGAGTTCCATCGAGGCAGGCAACTTCTCACCCTCCGCACCTGCCTCTAGCCTAGCACTCGCGGCAAGTTTGAGCCCGAACCATGGAACCGGCTGATCCTTCCCGATCCTGACGCGCCCGGCCGACGCAGACAAACCGTAAAGTTTGGTAAAAGAAATGTAAAGCCTGTGGCATCTTTCTCCGGAGTGAGGCAAGCTAGGGAATACGGTCGATTTCGACGTAAGTCAAAAACAACGTCAGTAGGCTGATCGCTCATGCGTCATCTCCATTTCGGTGGTTGCGCTTCCAACCAGGAAACGGTTGGGGCGGAGCGTTGGGACATGCGTTTACAAAGGGCTTCCTTCATTACTGCCAAGGCGCTGCTCTGGGCCGCGATGATACTGGTCTGTCCAGCCATCGCAACAGCCCAGCATCACGGGCACGGCTTCGGAACAGGCATTGCGGGTCCACCGACCCGGCCTGATGGAGTTGACGAGAAAGACACTTTGAAGGATTTTCACCATGCTCTGGCGGTGCAGGCCACCAGCCAGCAGATCGCGGAATTTCAAACCCTGGTGAAGAACGCGGAAGCGGCGAAGGCAGAACTCCAGCAGTTTCAACAGCAGCAGAGCAAGGAAAGAGATGCAGCGGAATCCGCGCGTAACGCTGCTCTCGATCAGGCGCTGCAAAAGGCGCGGAGCGAAACTCAGGAGTTTATCGGCGGATTCTCCGATACGCAGAAATCGGGTTTGAAGGAAATCACCAAGAGGCTCGGCAAGGCGGATTCCGATCTTGAGCAAGAGGAGAAAAAGCTGGATCAAAGTCTACAGACTCCGAATGTGGCAGCCCCGGAGGTTGCGGCCGGCGCCGAAAGCTTGGACAAAGCGCTCACTGACTTCTCCAACCAACAGCTGGCGCTGGGAAAGGAAATGGGTATTACGCTGGCCACTGGTCAGGATCTGACCTTCACCCTCCCTCCGGTGAACAGCCCGGCCAGCATTGCGAATCACACCGTTGCGGTTGCCGTTTCCGGAGCGCTCTCGCAAGTTGCCGTGGAAGGCAGCCGGCGAACATTTAAGTTCGATCTGGTCGCTGACCTCTCGGACCTGCAACAGAGCATTACCGAACTCTTGCGGGTCCAGCTCAACCGGGAGAACCGTTGCGGAGAGCGAGTCGCCGTCCGGCAGGCGATGCTCTCTCCGTCGCCGCCGGCGACCCTTGTGGCTGTGCAGTTGCACCTGGAACGGTGGACCTGCACTCAGATGGTTGGTCGGGTGGCGGCGAACGAATTGGCAGAAAGCGACGCGTCCATTGAGATCAGACTGACCCCCGGAGTGGAAAAATCGAATACCTTAGAACTGACCTCCGAGTTTGGCCGCATCGAGGCAAGCGGCATGATGGCGGACGCGTTGCGCTCTGGCGATCTTGGCAACGACTTGCGCGATAAGGTGACCCAGTCCATTCTTTCTGCCCTGCGGGCTGGAGCAGATTTCAAGAGGACGCTTCCTCCAGCGCTGCAAAGCGGCGCCGTGATCCAAAGTGCAAAATTTCAGGACGCAGCCGGGACCCTGCGCGTCGTCCTGGAGGGGCAGATACAAATCTCCAGCGAGCAGGCCGACTTGCTGGCCAGCGAGTTGAATCAGGCGTTGTCCTCGCGGGAAACGCCACAGTAGGCGGATTCGGCACTGATCTCAAGGATGAGATAAGTACCGCGGATTCTTTCGAAGCCTCGTCCGTGATTTTCTGTGCTACGCTTGCCCCTGCTCTCCGTCAGGCAGTTCCGCGCATGGAATCCACGGCCCCAGTCCGGCCACCTGAAATTGGCTCGCATCAGGTCCGCATCGGCACAGCGGGGTGGTCTTACAAAGACTGGGACGGCATCTTCTATCCGCCGGGCATGCAGCGCCGCAAGACGCATCCCTTGGAATATCTGGCGCGCTTTTTCGACACCACGGAAATCAACACTTCGTTCTATGGACCGCTCAAGCCTGAACTGGCGAAGCTCTGGTGCCGCAAAGTCGCGGCCGTGAATCCGGAGTTTCTGTTTACGGCCAAGCTTTATCGAGCCTTCACGCATTCACCGCTCGCGGTCATGGAGCCCACTTCGGCGGCGACAATTCGTCCTACGGATGAAGATGAAATTCGCACCCGCGAGGGCCTCGACGCGCTGGCCAATGCCGGAAAGCTAGGCGCTCTGCTGGTTCAGTTTCCGGTTTCGTTCAAGAACACTTCGCTGAACCGCGAATACCTCGACCGGCTGCTGCGCCAGTTCATTGAATATCCGAGGGTGGTCGAGGTGCGCCACTCCAGCTGGAACGACGCTGCGACCCTGGCTGCGTTTACGCAGAAGAATGTCGGCTTCTGCAATATCGACCAGCCGCTTCTCGGCCGCTCGCTCGCTCCCACCGAACACGTCACGGCGCCCATCGCCTACGTGCGGCTGCACGGGCGCAACTACAGCGAATGGTTTGTCGATCAGACGCCCGAATCCGACAATCGCAACCAACGCTACAACTATCTCTACAAAGAAAAAGAACTCGAGGGCTGGAAGGAACGAATCGAGAACGTGGCAGAAAAGGCGCAGACGACCTACGTCATCACGAATAATCACTTCGAGAGCAAAGCCGGCGTGAATGCGCTGGAGTTAAAGGCAATGGTCAGCGGCAAGCGGGTGGCAGCGCCGCCCACGCTGATTCGGAAGTATCCGGAGTTGAGAAGGTTCGCCGACCCCGCCGAGGACTTGGGTGATGGGGGCCTGCAAATGCCGCTGCTAGCGTAGCGGATCGGCGTTCGGGATCGTAGGTTGCGGTAATGAGTGCTATCGGGATTTATCGTCGGATGATTGAGCCTAGAAACGGACCACAATACCCGTTGAGACCCTCACATTGCTGTTTTGCGCACCAAACTCCGACGCGAGGCGAGCCCAGTCGATCTGAACCATGCGAAAATCGAAGCGCTT
>Ga0209517_10002810_pt1 | contig 24163 bp, 22 predicted proteins | sample PeaSoiMetSII2010_FD_187695 | JGI IMG/M metagenome (GOLD analysis project Ga0209517, IMG submission 187695) | Peat soil microbial communities from Weissenstadt, Germany - SII-2010 (SPAdes) (version 2) | ecosystem: Environmental > Terrestrial > Soil > Wetlands > Peat | place: Germany... | reverse complement strand
GGTCGGCAGCCGACTGAGACGCCTTCAAAAGTCGCCCGAGTTGGTTCGCCAATTCTTTCTTATGCCAGATACCCAGTATGCAGCGATCTAGCTCGTTTATGTCTACATACTTCTGGCCTACTTAGTAAATGCGTTTCCCGCAGTCGTTCCACATCAGCGAGTGTTTTCTTCGAAAGAATTGCGGGACGCGGTATCGAATGACCGAAAGTTCGACATCGTTCACATTGCGGCATTCGTCTGCCCGCGATCTGGAGAACTCTATTTTAGCGACGTAGATCTCAATTCTGGCAAAGGTCTTGCGACGGAACCAGACGTGTTGAGTGCGGATGCGCTGGCTTCGCTGCTTCAGGTGGCCGGGGCCAAACTGGTCGTCATCGGCAGCTGCGACTCAATAGTCCTCGGTGCCACGCTTGTAAATGTATGCCACGTCGTTGCGGCGCGTGACATGGTCAGTCCAAGAATGATGGCGGCTTGGGTTGAGGCGTTCTACGGTAAACTTGCCCAGAGATCACTCTTGCAGGCACTCGATTTCGCGCTGAAGATTAGTCAAGCACCGATGCGGTTCTATGCGCGGCAGGTCAAGAATGTTGATCTAGTATTTGTGCAAGAGCCGGGTAGAGCTGCGGTACCAACGCAAGACGTGCGTTGACGTTATCGCAAATCTGCTCTTGTTCCGCCGGATTAGTCAGTTATCCGGGAGTGATCACACCGGGATGTGTCGGGGGTACTCGTCCATGGCGGGCTTTCGGCGTATGTTGCACAAAGAATCCTTCGTGAAACGCAACAATGATCCTTCGGCGATCGGTCGAGGCCTATGACAAAGCACCTTGTCATCCACTTGTGAGTTGCGACCTTAGGCTTGACCGTCTCGACTCCCCTCACCTCGTCCATCCTGCTGAACTCTTCAGCCGATACATCATCTGGCGGCTCTCCTCCAGATCGGTCGACCCAGCGAGGCTCTCGCTGTAAAGCAGCAAGCCCTGCTCGGACCGGGATGGGTGAAATCGTACGAACACTCCTCCGCGGATTGCTCCGCTCTCATTCACGTTCATGGCCCTTACTTCGGCGATCTGGCCCGTCAGCGCTTGACGATGGCCCCAGATCCATTGCCGCTGTTCGTTGGTCAACTGAAATGAACCAATTTCACTCTCCACGCCGGTCGGTCCTTCCACGACCACGGCTCCCAGGCTGCCAGCGAACTTTCCTGAGCCTTCGACGCAACGCACCACTTTCACATCCAGGGTGTCATTCGCCTTCACTTTGAACCATTCGTCCACGGCGTCCCTATATTTCACTACGACCCCTTCACTGTAGGGCAGGCCGCGGGGATCGTTGACGACGGCTTGATAGAACTCCACAGGGTCACCGTCTTCCGGCATGGCGGGAACAACATGGAGATGCTTGTTGAACAGACGAATCTCCTCGATCACGTCTTCGTAGAGTTCACGCCGCTGTCCATAGGGCATCTGGCTGACGTCCCTGCCGTTGAACTTGGCGATATCCCAGGCATAGAACTCGACAAGACCTCTCTCGCGTTGGATCTGGATTGCCTTCTCAGGCAGTGCATTCACGATGCCGCCCACGCGAGCGGCTCCGTCATTGTGATGAAGTTCTCCCTGCAATACGGTTCCTTCCTGCTCGGGACCTGGGAAGAGCCTGCGGGCCAGCCAGACGCAAGAGTGATTGCTCACGTCTTCGATGGCCGGGAGCTTATCGTAATAAGGCTCTCCTTCCGGCCGATGGCTGCGATAGACAACACGCATGTTGTGAATGGCCACATTCGCAAGACTGCCATCGTCTTTCCATTCCACGCTGACCGGGCGAGTGGAGTCGGAAATGGTCTTGAGGAACTCCGGCGGCTTCAGGTGAATATCGGGCTTCGCCACCAGAACAGAATTGTCCTTCAGGCGGACAACCAGGTACCGGTCCTCCTCGAAGGCCTGCCGGAAGGCGTAGCGTCCCTTGAGGAGACCGTTGGGGATATTAACCTCGAACGACTGCGTCTGTGGGTCAACTCCTTCGGCAAGGAAGTCAAAGTGGAAGCCTGCCTTCTCGGCATCGTGTTCGTGAACATTGATCTTCCCAAGCTGGCAGCTTCCACCCACCTTGATGACGCCTGTGCCTGAGTAGATAAGCCTCTTTTCGCCTCTGCCGTAGCCCTCTTCGATGACTCCGTTGAAATCGTCCACGGAGTGAGGCTCATTCTCAACCGCCAAGGTTTTGGGCCGCTGATCGGTGGGCAGACCCTTCTTCAATGTGAACTTGGCGTATTCCCTTCCGGTCTGCGGACCTGCCAGGAGAGCGCCATCCACTGTTTTCTTCTGCAAGGCACGATTCAAGGCCAGTTGGCGGGTTCCAATCGGCTGGGGAGTACACAGAAGTTCCCTCGCCCTGCCGAGAGCAATTCCGAATAGCAGCCTTCCAGCTTCATGAACGAGTGTTTCTCCCACGCTTAGAGCTAGGTTGACTAGACGATTCATCTTTGACCTCGATGGGGGTGGGGATTGGAAATCTGCACCGCTTGAGTTGGCGCACCAATACAAGGAAGAATCAATCGGAAAGAAGAGCGCACGCAGCGCGACACATTGCTGGAATACAGCACCGTCGACGGGGTGACCAGCCTGTACGGCAGGCGAATAGTTGAGTATCTAACTACTTTCAGGGCTTTAGGGCTGGAATTACTGCAGGATTGCGTACTCCGCTTTGGCTTCCTTCAGGATGGGGATGTCAGGGTCGGCGTCTTTCCAGAGCGTGAGGAAATCCCGATAGGCGGCGCGGGCTTTGGCGGCATCCCCGAGCACGACAAATGACCGGGCGAGCTGAAGATGAACCAGCGCGCCTAACGGAAAATTCATCACGACGCCGGGGTGGTCTGGAAGCTTCTGAAACTCGGCGGCGGCCTGCCCGCCTTGGCGGAGATGGAGGTAAGCTTCGCCGCGTACATAGACCGGGTAAAGCGTACCGGGTTCCAGAGGCGGTGGCGCGCCCAGCTCATAGGGAGCGGCGCGTTGGAGAACTTCGATGGCTTGCGCTGGCCGATGGAGGTCAAGCTCGACGGCGGCTCGAATGGTGGGCAGCCAGTAAACGTTGAGAATCGTATCCGCAGGGTTGGACCTGGCCAGTTCGTCGGCGAGGGTTTGAGCCCGCACGCTGAAGCCGTCGCGCGCCAGGGCGAGAGCGGCTAGGGTCATTATGTCTTCGGAAGGTGCGAGCGCAAGTGCGGAGTCCGCGGCCTTGCGGGCACGATCAGGGTTGCCGAACTCCGCTTCGCGAAGAGCTGCGTTCACCATGAACACCGCCGCTGTTTCCTGCGTCTGGCTGCGTTTGGCCGCTTCCACCGCTTGCTGGGAGAGTTCCCAGGCTTTTCCCAGATGACCGGAGAAGGCTTCGGTGTCCGACTGCATACTCAAGAAGACTCCTTCTTCCCTGCCCGCATTCTCCGTGGCCCAATTCATGTCCCGCTGCATGCCGGGCGCATCACCCTGAAGGAACTCGATCATATACATGTAGACATGCCCGGAGAGGGGATCCAGCTTGCGTGCCTGGGCTTGCTCAATGGCTGCCCGCGCCTCTGCCAGCCGATTGAGATTGAGGTAGGCGGCAATGAGGTTCCCAGCGTGATAGTCCTTGTATTGACCTACCTGCGCTTCCTTGAGCAATAGCGCGAGCGCGTGCTCGTACTGCCCGGTAAGAAGGTCGTCGTTTCCGAGCCCGTCAAGGGGAACAGGGTCCTGCGGGTAAGTTTGTGACCACAGTTCGTAGATCTGCTCTGCCTTCGACAGGTCGCCTGCGGCGTCATAGAAGCGGGAAGAAATGCTGAAATTCTCCCGCGCGCTCACACGCTCCCGCAGCGCAAAAGCCTTGGCGAAAAACCGGTCGCGCTGGCTCGTTTCATTGATGTTGTCGTATTGCAGTCCCAGCTCCAAGTAGGCCATGGCGAAATTAGGATCTAGCTCGACCGCCCGCTCGAAGAAGGGAATCGAGGCAGTAGCGCCTTTCGCGGAAGCAGCTTTTCGTCCCAGGCTGTAGGCATTGAGGGCTTCCAGCGAGGAAGTTGTTACCTGGTCGAAAGGAGTGTCAAATTTCTGCACGGAGGCGAGGGTCTCGCCGAGCTTACGCCGCAATACGGCTGCCGCCGCACCCAGGGCTTTCAGCACGTCCTCCTTGTGCGGCGCCTGCACCTCTTCACGCGCCAGGGAATCGCCGGTGCGGCAGTTTATGGCGCTCAGCCCGATCACGTATTGGCTTCCTAAGCTGGCGATAGATCCGGTCAGCACGGCCGCGCTTCCGGCGCGTTGGCAAACATCCCGGGCGACATCCGGCGTCAGCCGTTCGGTGGCGGGGCGATCCATAAAGCGCAGCGTATCCCCCACGCGCTGCTCGGAAAGTATGTTCACGTAGGGCGATTGTTCGAGATCCGCGGCCAGTGCCTGCTTGAGTGTGTCGTCAAAGACGGCATCACCCGTGGTGTTACCAAAATCCGCCAGAACGATTGTGTCCTTTGGAGTGTAGGCGGGCGTACGGCGGAGAAAGTAGAGCGTCACAGCCACGGCGGCGAACAGTGCCACCACCGCTACTGTAAGCGGCAGCCAGCGCCTTCTCGGGCGGCCGGCTGTGGGAAAGAGTTGGGCGCCGCCAGGCGCCCCTTGCAGCGGCTCTGCCGACAGCGCGCGGCCCGAATCAGTATCGCGCTTCAGGTGCTTCAAATCGGCGCGCATCTCTGAAGCGTGCTGATAGCGCAGGTCGCGGTCTTTCTCCAGCGCCTTGTCGATGATTTCCTCGAGCTTGGGGGGCAAATCCGGTTTGAGGCTTAGGGGTGGCGTGGGGGCTTGGTGCAGGATGGCGCCAAATACGGCCGCCGAGGTGTTTCCTCCGAACGGTTGCCGGCCCGTCGCCATCTCGTAAAGCACGCTGCCGAAACTGAATAGGTCGGTGCGGGCGTCGAGTTCCTCTCCCCGCGCCTGCTCCGGCGACATGTAGGCCACCGTGCCCATCACCCCGCCGGGGCTGGTTAATTGCTCCTGCGCGGTTCCGGCAGTCGCGGTCGGCATCCCTTGCAGGGCTTCTTCCCCCAGCCCGGAGCCCCTAGCACCCAGCCCCCGTTTTTCCGGCGCCAGCTTGGCCAGGCCAAAGTCCAGGACCTTCGCTTGGCCGCGTGTCGTGACAAAGATGTTCGCTGGCTTGATGTCACGATGGATGATCCCTTTTCCATGGGCGGCGTCGAGAGCGTCGGCAATCTGGATGGCCAGGTCCAGCACTTCGTCCGTCTTGAGCGGCTTTCCGGCAAGGCGCTGCTTCAGGGTCTGTCCCTCCAGATATTCCATGTCAATGAAGGGCTGGCCCTCGTGCTCCTCGATGGCGTGGATGGTGCAGATGTTGGGGTGGTTGGGCGCGGACGCAGCGCGGGCCTCCCGCTGAAAACGCTCCAGCGCTTGGCGATCCCTGGAAAGTTCTCCAGGCAGGAATTTGAGCGCTACCAAGCGGCCGAGCTTGCTATCCTCGGCCTTATAGACCACACCCATGCCCCCGCCACCGAGTTTCTCCAGAACGCGATAGTGAGATATGGTCTTGCCAGTCATGAGACGATCGCCTCACAGCAACATGCAGGCGAACTTTTATTGGCGTCAGCATACGCCGCGTGTACCGGCAAGTCAACGCGCCCGTGGCGCCCGGAAGCAAGCGTGGCGCATCAGGCTGCCGTCGGTGAGGTCAGCGGTTCGCACTCATCAGTTCCTTACGCAGCCTTCGCCAGCTTGTTTCTCTCACGCCTGTCCATGCGCGCCACGACTTGACCCGCGAGCAGATCCACCGCGAATACACCGAAGACGGCGACCGCTTCGAAAACGATCCCGGCGAGATGGCTGACGGCCAGGATGGAGGCGAAGGCCGCGGTGGATTGCATGATCTTGTTCTTGAAGGGACTGGTCAGCCAGATCACCACGTACATCAACAGCAGGGCGGGTGCGTAGAGGACCATGAGCAGCACCAACCCTGTGTCGATGGCGGACTTGCCCAGCCTCCAGAGTCTGGATTTGTGTGGATAGCTCTTGGAATTCTTCCAGAAGGCCAGACCCCAGAGCGCGGCGATACAGGCAGCCCAGAAGAGCTTGTACTTTGCGACGAGTGACATCGCTCGCCTCTCCTTCAATTTGTTAACCGAACTGGTGGTCTCCGATCAGGCCGCAGGGGAGGCTCCGGCTTCCTGCGCGGCGGTGGCTTCGGTGTGAGTCAGCGTATTCGCCAGCTTGGTGGCGTAGCGCTTCAGAGGCGTGAAGCCTAGGTCCTTGCGTGTCAGATGACGGATGCCGAAATATCCGGCGATGGCGACAACAACAGCCAACGCAATAGCAATCGTGTACTTCATGGTTCTGTTTTCTCCTTTTGTGTGAGGTGAATTTGAGTCTTAGGGCGGCTGAAAAGCTCAGGTATGCCAAAGCTGGCCGGGAACTCAAGCCAACCTCCGACGCGTGCTCAATTTGCACCAACGCCGGCGTTTCTGTAATATCGGCCTCATGAATGGCTCAACCATCGTCGTGGCGGGGGCTACCGGCAATCTGGGTGGACGCATTGCGAGAGCTTTGCTCGCACGGGGAGCCAGCGTCAGAGCGCTCATTCGCCACAGCACGGCTCCAGACAAGCTCGATCGACTGCAGCGGCTTGGCGTAACGATTGCCAACGTCGATTTCAGCCGCGCTTCCCAAGCGGTACTGGCATGCTCGGGTGCGGCGTGCGTGGTATCCGCACTGGCGGGATTGCGGGACGTGATCGTGGAAGCACAGACCGTGCTGCTCGACGCCGCGGTCAAGGCAGGCGTGCCGCGGTTCATCCCCTCCGACTTCTCAATAGACTTCACTAAGTTTCCACCCGGCGAGAATCGCAATCTCGACCTGCGTCGGGAGTTCCACCAGCGCCTCGACAAAGCTTCGATTCGAGCGACCACGGTCTTCAACGGTGCTTTTGCCGAGATGCTGACCGGTCAGATGCCGCTGATTCTCTTTAAGCGGAGGCGAGTGCTCTATTGGGGCGACGCGGACCAGCGCATGGATTTCACGACGATAGGTGACACCGCCGCATTTACGGCGAGCGCGGCTCTTGATCCGTCCACTCCTCGCTTTCTACGGATTGCCGGCGATCAACTTAGCGCCCGCGAACTGGCCGCGGTCGCAAGTGAGGTGACTGGAGAGAAGTTCCGCCTGTTCCGCGCCGGAGGTCTGGGAATGCTGGGCGTACTTATCAAGGTCGCGCGCACACTCGCTCCCGGAGAGAAGGAACTCTACCCGGCATGGCAGGGGATGCAGTACATGCGCAACATGCTCGATGGCCGGGCGAAGCTTGAGCCGCTCGACAACGGTCGCTATCCCGGTATTCATTGGACAACTGCGCGGGACGTGCTTTCGGCGGGCCGAGTTGGCTGAGTTGCGCGAGACCGGCGAAGTCACAGCCGAGACTCCAGTCTGGACAACCGACACCATATCGGAACGACGAAGGCAACCATTAACGTATTCACGATGGTCCCGCCGAGCGCAAACGTCACGCCCAACGGACTGCTGACCCCGTGGACGGAGTAATTCACGACCTCGGTCGTGGTGAGGGCGATGACTTTGTGAGAGTTTATCCACCGCAAGGCGGATTCCCTCGGCTTGGCTCGCTTGAAGCCGACGAACCTGGCCAGTTCGTTCAGCTTGCCAAGGCCTGCCCACACCATCGACCAGAATACGGCGCCGGCGGTGAAGGACGAAGTGCTACTCGGAGTGAATGTCATGCTCCTCCCTCCATTTCTTGTAGGTTGCGTCCATGTAGGCTGTCATTTCATGCTCCCAGTTGAGAGCCCAGGCAGTAACGCAGAGAAAGAGAACGATAAGACCACCGGGTAGCACCAACATAAGAGCGATGAATAACAGCTTCTTCCAGTAGAGCTTGAGCAGCCTCCAGAACAGGCCCTTCTTCTGTATCGGGCAGGTCTTAAGGCTGGCCAGCAGCTCCTCTATTTCACCGGGTTGTATGGGCGCACATCTCCTTCTTCCTCTGTCGCGTCTTCAGGACCGTGACCGCGTTCTGGAGCGCGGCGAAGATCCGCCTGGCGCCGCACACGGCAGCCCATGCGACGGCGGCGGCGGCAACGATAGCGACCATATACGCCAGCGTGTCGAGGAAAAGTAGCAGGCAAAGATTGAGAAATGATTTGATCACCAGGGTCTTCCTCCTTTCTTCCTCAGAGCCTGGCGCATCGGGGAATGCGCCAAAGCTAGTCCACGAACTATCTGACGGAACGCATCGTATTGCACGAGCTTCCGAATCAGGTTGACGAGCCCGTCGGCAAGCTGCAACCGAAGGCGATCTTGCCTGGTAACGGCTCGCCCGACTTTGCCACGTAGGACCTTGGCAAACGGGGACGATCTGTTGTTAGGCTGGCGGAAATAGTTGACCTTGGCTTTCAAGACTTTGTTCCTCCAGCTTGCGAGAAAGCCGATCCCGCTGCCGATCTCGGCGAGAGCAAACGCTTCCAGTATTCCGGTCAAGCTTCACCTCCTTATGCGAACAGGCGCGCGATCCAATGGGCCATGCCAACTCCGAGACCGATCAGCACACCCATTCCGATAGACCCGGCGACGCCAGCTACCAGGACGCCCAGCGTCAGCCCAAGCCTGTTCTGAGGGACGTTGGCTTCGGGATTGGCCAGCCTTTCGATGGCGCACAGCGCCGGAAGCTTGGCCTTGAGGGTGTCGATGGGGATGCGGGACTCATGGGAATAAGCTTGGACCTTCTTTGCGACTTCGTTATAGAGCGTCTTGAATTCCTGAGCACCAGAGCGGACGCCATTGGCTTCGTGGCCTTGCGCAGCTTCGGATGCTGCAGCCACGGCCCACCTCAGCCGGCGCCAGTTCCAGCCGAGCTTGAGGGATTTGTAGAGGCTGGCTCCCGACCAGGAACGGCCAGGAGTGCTCGTGCATTCCAATCTTGCGTGTTGCTCAGCGTTCTGTTCGTTCATAAGCGAATCTCCTTTTCTGGCCTGTTTTCAATCTGCGAAAACCTGGGGAAGCAAGGAGCGGGATGGCGAGGTGCCCGAGAAGTCGCAGGGCATAAGGGTGAAGATGCGGGTTGCCTCCATTTTGGCGGCGCACACCGGGCTGCCAGATGGCGCACTGGCGTCTGAAGGCAGAATTGCGCTGTCAAGGCAGAATTGCGCTTGCAAACGAACCGGTGGGGGTATACACTGCAGCGGCTCAGGATGCCAAAAAGGAAATCTTAGCCCAGACCTCACCGACGGCCGGCTGCGCTACGCTTGCTGGACTCCTCCCAAGGGCGTATGGTGCAGGTAGTTTGGGTCTAAGAAATCCCGTTCCACACCAAAGATTAGGAGAAACATATGAACATCTGCTCAAGGTCCATGACCCGGGTATTGGTTTTTTGCATGCTGGTGCTTCCTTTCAGTGATCTGCAGACTTCACTGGGCGCCACCACTCCTTTTGATGCCAGCTCGGTAAAACAACAAGTCAATCAATTCGGTGTGGGCGCAAAGGTAAAGCTCAAGCTTGCGGGTGGGAAGATGTTGCACGGTTCGATCCAGGCAATTGAGGACAAGTCTTTATTCATGACCACCGGCGGGGCTTCAACTCCGCAGCGGATTGCCTTTGACCAAATTGCCCAAGTGAAGCTTGCGAAGATCACCTACAAAGCATCTGGCCAGCCGGATTACCTCGAAATCCGGAGGGTGGTAACCGCTCTGGGAGTAGGTAAACACATCATGGTTAGAACGACCCGAGGGAATGAGTACCATGGCAACATCCAAGCGATTGACCAAGAACATTTCATTATGTTGCCTGACCTCCAAGGTGCACCCGTTCAAATTGGTTATGGCGAGGTCTCGGCAATGGGGCCAAATTTGAGCTTGGCATCCAAGATAGCTATCCTGGTTGTGGTTGCCGTAGTTGTAACAGTCGCGATCATTGCCTTACAGAACAGGAACAAGATCGGTGGATTCTGAGCCACGGGTAGCACGCTCCGGACCGTAGGTTCCTGGTCATGAGGAGAGGCCTACGGTCAATCAGAGTACGATTGAATGTTGCTATCGGCGCAAGCCTTCAGCGCTTTCGCGTAGAGCGTACTCTTCACACGCTGGGCTCGGACCCCCTTTAATGAGGGGTGCAGGAAAGCAATCTGGTTTGAGAGAGACTGTCTTATGAGTGAAGGCAAGTGCGGGTGCGGAGTGTCCGGCTTGAGGCAACAGGCAGGAGGTCTTGCAGTGCTTCGCTTACCGTCAATTCAGAATCGTTCTCTTCAGGAATGCCAGCGAAGAAGCAGCACGTCTCGCAAAGCTTGCCCCGTTTGGGTGGTGGGGCCTGACCTAGATCACCAGGCTCAAGTTGGCCGGAAGTGCAGTCGGTATTGAAATCCAAGATCCCTTCTCCCGGCAGAGAACGATAGCGGGGGCAGTACTTTCGAATTTCCTTGCGGGTGGCGAACACCATAGAGTGGAACTGTACTTCGATCGAGCGTTTCAACTCGCCCTCTGGCGTCTCGCAGAGTAAAAGCGAAAAGGAATCAATCTTTCCAGCCAGCTTCACCGAATGACTCGATCCGTTCCCTAGAATCTCAGGAAGTTTAACCACGGCAATCGTCTTTGGCATACGCACATCCTTTCCCGGGCATGGCCCGGAGCTGAAAATTGAGATTTGACAGTGACAGTCTCGGAGAGCGGAGGCGGAGCAGTTGGCAAGTAACGAGTAACCGGAATTGAACGTCAGACCATCGCATTCACATGCGCAGTCAACGTGTTCAGCAGTCGGGTGGCAACCTGCGCCAGCTTGCGACGGGGGTTCAGGTAGCGTAGCTGTTCCGGGACCGTAGGCACCGGCCGCGCGGATCGAGCGAGCCACGCGAGGTATCCAACCATGCCTTCCGGAACACACCAGGCGAGCGCGAACGAGTCATGGCAGTCGAACCCGAGATGGTTGCTCCACTCATGGCCAAGCGCCTCAAGTAGCTCGCACGAAGCTTGCAGGTGGTTCCAAAAGCCGATCGCCTCGATGTCCTCGATCCTGCCGCTAGAGAAGTCAACTCGTTCGAGGAGCAGGGCCAGCTCTTCGAGGCTCACTTCCAAACGAACTGGGCGGCCAGTCTCCAAGCGTCCGATGGCATCGAGCCACTGACGACTGGGCTGCGATTCGAGGCGCGCCAAGGCTTGCTTCACGATCAGGTCGATGGGTGGAGCGATGGTCAGGCTGCACTGACAGGGCAGATCCAGAAAGGGCAACAAGTCAAAGAGTTTCACGTTCACCTCCTCATTGGGATAGGTTGCAACTTGCTTCGAATCAAACGCGAAAGCTTCAAGCTCAACCTTCGCCGCAGCCAACCTGGCGAGCACACAAATTTCCTGCTCGGGATGACGATCTTTGTCCCGCTTGTCCTTCAGCAGGTAATCCCCGCCCCTGCTGTTGTCCCAGCGGTCTGACCCCACAACCCAGGGCAATCTTCGCCGCCGAATTACATCGCCGGAGAACCCTACGTGCGCCGGCGGTGCGGTCCAGGGGTCTGACCTTGCCACCGCAGCCAATCTTCGTGGTGGAGGTCTGTCATCATCAAGTCCTATTCGCAGGGAGTGTGGTGGGCTATGACAATCATCACAGTGAATACTCCTTTGCTCCCAACAGAGTTGTTCGTTCATGAATTGGAACGACTTCGATCCAGAGAACGTGCTAATGAAGTTCTGCATACTTCCTCCCGGCTCCCGAACTCTCGAAAGCCCGAATCCGTGAGTGATTGTTTTGATGATGGTTGGTGTCAACTGTGGGCGCCTTGCTCAGGCATAGTGCAGATCGCGGTGAGCGAGTATTTGCCGTTGGAAACAAGGATGCCGGGGAGTTCACGGGTGACCGCAGACAGGTGTTCACGGGAAACCCAGCACAGTGGCTCCGACTTACCTTCCAGGAAAACCTGGGCAGCGGGCTCGTCCTGGCGAGTCTTGGGATTGTGATATGTGACCGGCTTGACGGTGACCCGTTGGCCGATCTGGGCCTGGAAGAGCTTCAGCTCGGCTTCGATTCTCTGGCGGTCTTGCTGCTTGAGCGTGATGTCTTTCAACCTCTGCTCGAAGCCATTGACCGCCGGCAGAGCCACAGTGGTAGGCTGCGGCGACGGCTCGCCATCGTCCTCCGTGGCCAGCAGTCCGTGCTCAAGCCGATACTGGCCATCCGGGACATCCACGATGCCTAGCCAACTGGCAGGATTGGGAGTGCTGCCTACCATCCGCACAAGCGTGTCCTCCACAACGACATCGAGATTCAGATGGCCGTAGTCAGCGCGCACCCTGTCCGACTCCCAAGTGATCGGCTCATATTTGCGAGTCACCCCTGCGGCCTTGGCCATATCCAGGAATCCATCGAGGGTGTGCGGACCTCCCAGGATGCCGTCCGCCACTGGCTTCACCGAGCCATCTGGATTACGTGGTGGTTCAAGAGTCAATTCCCGATCAAAGACCAGCTTCGTCAGCTCAGCGTAAATCTCCAGATACATGCCGCTGGCCTTAATGCGGTTGTGGACATCTTCCTCCGCGAACAGATACGCGGACAGGCCGCCTCCTGCTCGTTGGTGACGCGCTCGCCGCGATGGTCCTTACCAGCCTGGAGGAACTCCGCCTTCTTGGCTTCTCGCGTGCGGTTGTACAAGTGCCAGAAGTCCCTGGCGGCCGTAGCTGCCTCGGGACGAGTGGGGAAAGTCAGGATCTCCAAAGGCACTCGCCAGCAGCGCTTCCAACTCTCCTTGTCGGCGTACTTGCGTGCCTTCTTGAAGATCTCGACCCACTCCTCACGAGCAACGTCCATGGCCGTGCTCACTGGAATGGGCTCGTTGTAGTTGCCGCGGCGATGGCGGGGAATGCGTCCCTGACCTTCAAAGCCGCCTTGCTACCAGAACTTTGGAGCTGCCGGGCAGGTATTACGGAATTCCGTGATTGCTGCGCTCGCCCGCTCGACCGATTTCCCGTTCATTTTGATCGAGTCAATGATCTCCTCCAGACGCGACGCGATCATGGGCATCTGGCTCTTGGGCAGGTCAAGCTCCATCCAGCGGATGGCCTCCACGACTTTGCTGCTTGGCTCCATCGCTCTGAGCTGGGCCACGATACTCTCCCGATTGAGCCACAGCAGATTGAACCAGACGATGGCATTGACCACACACCTGATGCCCATCTGGCCGTGCCTGGCATCGACGATCATCCTGATGACGTATAAGTGGTCATACCGTTCGACTTCGGGATGGCGGTCGAACAGGGCATCACCGTCATCAATCACCATCGCCTGCGTGGGAGTGGCCATGACCTGCGGATAATCCTGAAGGGTCTTCCAGTGCGCCACGATCTCCGGGTCGAGCAATGCCAGCACAGAATCATCGAAATCCGCGCCATTAAAGCTCTTGCCCAGACCCGGCGTGCCCTCCGGACTGGCTGCAAAGCCCAGATGGACGAACATCACGGCGCCACGGTCGATATCGGCGAAATGCTGTAGCTGCCGGCCGCGCAGCTTGCCGGATTCTTTATGAGAGGCGTTGGGATTCCTCAGAGAGATGAACTGACCCTCGAATCCGCCCAGATACACCGAGTTGACGTCGGGCAAGGTCGAACGCTCCCAGTGTGGATAACCCTGCCGGTCGAAGACGAACGGCTCCGGGAAGATATATTTCCGCACCGCTGCTCCCGCCAGCTCCTCGGGATTCACGGTCATGAGATCCTTGGGTTCCCGGAAGCGGATGCGGAAGCCATCGGGATCATTGTTCTGCGGAGATTCCATCTGGGTGCGGTAGAAAGCATCACGGCAATGGCGGAATCGCATGGCTGGCAAGCCGGCGCCATACATTCTCCTGAGCTTCCAGCGATTCTCGTCCGTCACGAGATTGCCGGCTTCATCGACCCAGCTGTCCGGGTTATAGAATCCGATCTCCTCTTTGACGCGTTCGTCGTCCCTCATCATTTCGAACACGTCGCGGGCAAACTCCTGGCTGAGGAGTTGGATCAGCTTTTGATCTCGAACTTTGGCCAGGTCGAGATTAGAGGCAGTTTGCACGTCCAGATTGGCCGGGCTGCCATGGAGTTCGTTTAGGACACTTAAATAGGCTTCGCCATTCCAGGAACGAAGCTCTTTCTTGATGTCGAAGACGATCAGATCGTAATCGACATCCCAGACGAGGCAATGCGCCTTGATTTGGCCGGTGGGCAGGGCGCCCGTGATCTGAATAAGATCACCAATGTGGACCGGATGCCCGGTCAAAAGAGCGCCACCCCGGCGAGAGGCCAGAGCCGCTCCCGAAGTCCATGCTTCGGGCCAGCGCGGCCCAGGATCGTAGACCGCAGTGTCGAACGATGTAACCCCATCCGCCAGGATGACCCGATGAACAGAGTCGCACTGATTCAGCTGGCGGACTTCAGCTTCCTTTCCGAATAGCGCTGTCCTGCCTCTCGCCAAGTGCCTTTTGATCCGCTTCGGGACACTCGGCTTTGCTTGTGCGATCCCGAAGCCGAAGAGGCGGCAAGCCTCTTCGTATGGAATCAGCCGATCAAGCAGGACGGCTGAGAACCCATTGTCCCTTACGATCGGGATCACCGGATACCAGCTCTGCCCCTCGATTACAAACCCAAGGCCGGACTGCACGATCTCCAGCGCCAGTCCGAAGGACTCGGCACTGCTGCCCGGGCTGATGCGGCCATACTGCAAGCCATTCAGCTCGGCATAGTGCTCCAGCACTGGGCTGAGTTCGCTGAACCCGAAGCTCGTCCTGACATCCGGCTTTTCGCCCGGTTGGCGATAATGCCGGATGATCAGCCTGCGGCCAGGACGCTCCGGATCCTCAAGCACCGACCACTTCTGGTGCGGCTTGTTGATGTGCGGAGTGAAATACAGCTCTTCGTGATTGGGCATAGTTCGCCCCTCCTTCTGTCGGGCATGCCGCCGACGGGCAGGATTGGGACTGAAGAGTGGGATCCATTCCGGAGGGAATGGGGAAGAGGTGGGATTGCCGGAATGCGGGGGAAAGGTGGGATCCCCTTGCTCCCCGGCCGAAGCCGGGGCTTTCCGGGCTTAGATCAGGTTAGCTGCGCAGCCAGCGCAGAATGTGGGTGGATTGAACGTCCTTGGCACGCTGGACGTCCTGACGAATATCGACAATGCTCCTTTGGAACTGCGCTTCGAGAGAGAGTGGCGGAGGAGCAGATACGCCATATGCTCGCCGTTGCGGCAGCTGGCTGAGCATGGCGTTCAGCTCTCTGCGCCTATCTTCGCGGATTTCACGAGCGATCAAAGCGCGTTCCGGTTGAAAACACCTCAAGGCACACCTCCGTTGTGATCCGGGAAATTGGCTGAATTCGAAGGGATGTTTCGTACTGGTGGGAGTAATAAAGGCGGGAAAGCAATTGCGGAGAACGCTGTCCTCGACTGGAGCGAGGACAGGAATGTGCTGTCGCTAGGAGGGAAGGACATGTGACCCTTCCCCCCAAGAAAGACTCACTTCTCGGTGCAGTAGTCGGTCAGTTTAGAACCGACGTAAACCAGGGTATGCCCTGTTGTCAGCGTAGCTTTCCGTGACAGATTGCAGACGCCAGGTATGACGGTTGACTTGCTGTAGTTGATTGCGGCTGCAGCAGCCTTATCGGCTGCTTTCAGGCATCCGCCGAACAAGCTCGTGAAGATCGTATTCGAATCCATGTGTCCTCCTGGACAAGCCCGGAGGGTCTCTCGACTGCGATGTTCGCGGAGACCCCCCCGGGGCTCGAATGAATCTGGATGGGGCCCCCCATCCGTATCATGACCAGGTGCATATCCGCTTGGGCCATTTCCGGCCTCGCGCCCGAAGCTCTCCCCGTCGGACAACATTCAAGGGAGAAGCGTGTTCAGCGATCTCTAACCTGAAGCAAATGTCGGAAACGCGTAGCGCTACGGGGAGTGGGCAAGGCAGGACCGCGCAACCGCCGTTTGTTGACTGTCCCCGCGCGCCAAGCAAACCACCGTCAGTGGCCGTGTTCGGCTCCGTTGTCGTTCAACACGACGGTGCAGTTCGCCACTATCGTTATGGACGCTGAGTTTGCCTTGGGGACTGAGTCAATGAGGAACTTCTTTCCATCCGCCCCCAAATCGAACGGACAGGCCATCGCTTGAACGGCAACATGGGCGGAGAAGAGTCGAGGAACCGCGCTTTTTATGGTGTGGGTCTCTGGAATTTGAGCACCGTTGGTGGCAGAACGAGCTTCGAGTCGGGGCCCCGCCGCGTTCCTACCCGAATGTAGTCACGCTGGACGAACGAAGCCAAATCTCCAGCCGGGATCTCAAGCGGGTCATCTTGGACGGACAAACAGAAGCCGTGGGTTAGGTTTTCCAGGCCGTCACATTGGCGGGTGAAATAGTAGACATAGAACTTGTCCAGGTTATCCACTCCAGGGTACCAGGCAGAGTCCACGCTACCCAAAAGCTTCGTGCCGTCCACGTTCACAGCGCCCAGCCTCAGACGGAAGTCCTGGACTCCCAGGCTGACATAGGTTGCATTCCCGGTTGCCGTGCCCAGGGTTCCTACCACGGCATAGACTTCGCCATTGTTGAACCCATAGCCGCCCCGAAACTGGTAACTTGCGTCCTGCGTATCGCCGAGACAGTCCATCCCGATATTGTCGCATAGCGGTCCGACCAGGTTGAACGGGTATGACTGCGTGTCGATAAAGCTCGCTGCCCCCTGGTCCGAACAATCATCAAGAGCGCAGGGCTGCCCCCAAGCCGCGCTGATTTCCCGAACCAGATGGTTGAGATCGGGCTGGAGAGGCCATTCGTCAACGGCGGTCCTCCGCTCGGGGCTTTGGCCCGTCCATGCCGGGTAACGCTCCGGCGACCACTGCGGCGGCCGGGGATCACGAATTCGCAGAAGCGTCAGGGTCGGGTTGTGCCTCCATTCATCCGAAGGTGTGCCGTCCCCGCCGCCGTCTTCCGGCATGGAGTAACGAATGCCCGACACGAAATCATCAGCGTTCGCATCAAGACCGACGTTCACGTTTGCGGGAATGCGCTCAGTAAAGACGTCCTTACCCTCGACCCCCAGTTCGTGCAGTACTTGGCGGACCTCCCAATTCATAAACCAGTCGGGCGTGATGATGAAGTAGCGAAACTGGTTGAAGCTTCCGCCTGACTGGCGTTCGATCACCACGTTATTGTTGCTGTTGCTGAGGCTGTCGAAGGACGCAACGCGGTCCTGATTATGCAGAACCTGGTGGAAGAAAACGGGGGCGGCGCGAAGAGAATTGATGAAACGGAATGTATCGTTGTCCGTCTGGTAGTGGCCCTCGCGCGAGAACAGGTAACTTTGCATGCCGAAGTAGGCTGCCTTCGGCGGCAGATACCCGAAGATGACGATCGCTTCGTTCGGGTCAAATCGGAAAGTCGTGCCGTACCCGGGGTCAGTCGCGCCAAACGCGCCCTGGGTCGCCGGATCAATATATTCATCAGGCCAGTAGGGCACCGCCGCCATGACATAGGGCGCAGCAGGGTTGTTGAAATAGCAGGTCCCCATCACATCAAAGGACTGCGGGCAGTCTTGGATGGTCCACAACTGGAAATAGCCCTCCGCGACCTGAAAGCCTCGTTCCTTTAACTCAGCCTCGAACTGACTAACCGTGAGGCCGACTTCTGCGGGTCCTTTTTGCCCCGGAAGAGCGTCATGGGCAACATCTGAGCTGCTTCTTTGGGAGGATTTGGCGGCAGCAGTTGCCTGCTGAGGGGCGCCAAAAACCGCGTTGCTTGGGCTTCCGCAAAGAAGAACAAGAATTGAGGAGACCAGCAAGACGAAAAGGAGATTGCCACTGCTTGCATGGTACCGCTTCAGAGCCTCAGCGAGCCTCAGCGCCGCCTCGCGGCGGGGAAAGAACGGCCCAAGCGAATTCCCACCTATCCACGGATCGGAGGTGGTCGTTACCTTGGCTTCTGCCTCGCCTTGGAACGTCGTCAACATCATCTCGGCTTGCCTGACTTCTTCCTGGGTCATACCGCCTCCTGTCGTTCAGCGTGCGTCCGCGAGCTTCCGCAGCAACTTGTGGTGAACGTCCCCACCGCTGCTCCGAGTTTCCGTATTCTGTGTGCGACCAAAGCCTTACGCTATTACTAGTCGTCGCACAATCTATCTCATCAGCGGAGCGTCCTCCAATGCCCCAAAAGTACTATTGGTGGCTGCCGTCATCGGGCGACCGGTAGACCCAGTGGCCTGGTGTTCTCAGAATCGGATACGAACGGTCGGGGACTATTCACTGAATTACAGCGGCGGTGTTTAGCCAATGATTTGTGGCATGCTCACTCTCAGGCTGGGAGGTTTAGGGTCGGTAGCAGGCTGACGATTTCGACAGGGTTTGGATCTGGGAGGGGCCTCGCGCGGGAGACCGGCTTCGAATCATAGCGTGGAGGATCGCTACTGTGGCTTCTCAAACGACGCCTATTCTGGATACCCGGCATCCCGTTTGAGCCGGGAACTGGTGCGATTGATGGCTAAGGGTGTGGAAAAGCACGAAGTGAAGGGTGGATGGACCGGGGAAGGCAACTGCTCTAATGGGGTCCATTTTGTGGGGGATTTTGTGGGGACCTTCAATGGCTTAGCTACTGGTCGAACTCTAAGCCATTTCTTCTATGTCTAGTATTATCATCGCTATAAAGCTGATGGCAATTGACTTGCTTGAGGCTCATCTATTGCTCCGGAGGCAACCGCTCTATCCATCTGAGCTACAGGCGCACGTCATTGCAGCTAAACAACTTCTCGAAAGTGGCCGGCTCTTGAATTGCGGCCTTGCTTGAGGATTTTCTGGGAACACGGCTTCACTCTCGTAAATTGGCTTACCCTACTCATCCTCCTCCGGCGTCAATCCTCCGTGCCGCATGAACATCGATCACGGCGATCTCGATGTTCGAGTGGCCCATCGGTTATGCCGGCACCGGCTATTCCGTCCTGGATGTGAACGCCGGGTGTGGCATAAGTGCGCCTAAAAGTATATATCGTGAAGGGGTCATGTGGGAAGTCCTCTTTGATGACTCGTTCAGGCGCTTCCTTGAGACTCGTAATGTGTTACGCTTCCCTGTGCTTTGTCTTCGGTCCGCGCACCAGGGAGATCTAACCCTTAGGCGTCTCCGCCACAGATCTCTCCAGCACTTTCTTCGCATCACGCGCTAACGGCGCGATTGGCTTGGCTCTCACTGCGGAAATTACTGTCAGGGCCTTTTGCGGTATTGTTCGTACAGCCTCAAATGTTTGTTATCCGTTGAAGTCAACTGGCCATCGATGAAGAGATAGCGAACTTGCGTCGGGATAGCGAGCGGGTCGCCATCGGTGACGATGAGGTCCGCTATCTTGCCGGTCTCGATTGTGCCCAACTCGTCCGCGAGGCCAAGGATCTGAGCTGGGTAGAGCGTGACGGCTTTCAAGGCCTCGTCGTAGGGAAGTCCATACGCGACCGCGTTGGCGGCCTGGTAAGGCAGGCGCCGCGAAAACGAAGAGTCGTTAAAAGTCGCAAAGGCGATCTTGATGCCCGCAGCGTGCAGTTGGCCGGGCGTGGCGTAGGACTGGTCGTACGGTGCGTCTTCGTCTTCGGGCAGAGCCTGCGTGGGCCCCAGAATCACCGGCACGTGCTTGGAGGCCAGCAATTCCTTGACCTTGTAGGATTCTGATGCGCCACCTAAAATCATCTTGAGCTTTTGCTTCTCGCAGAACTCGACCGCATCGCGAATGGCGCGCTTCCGCTCGGCCACCACCAGCACCGGCAACTTGCCCTGCACGACGGGCACGAGCGCTTCGAGCTTGAGGTCACGATCGAAGTTCTGCCCGGAGCCCTTCTCCATGGCTTGGGCGTAATGGCGCGCTCGCTCCAGCAAGTCGGTCATTTCGAAGATCCGCTTGTCGTATTCCTGCTTCGCTTCCGCGAACGGACGCTCCCGGACGCTGAAAGTGCTGAAGTCAAAAGACCGCGTCTGCATGGTTGGCCAATCCACCACCATGGCGACGGAGCGGCGAATGAGCATCTCCTCGACTGTCCAGCCCGCCAGATTGATGGCGGAAGCCTGGCCGGTTATCACCGAACCTCCACCCCCGCGGAATCCGCCTCCGCCCAAGGGCGTGGCCAGAGCGTGCGTGATGCCGTTGGCGCGCGCCACCGGGATCAATTCGCTGGCCGGATGAACTGCCGTCATAGCCACTAATTGTGGGTTGTACGTCCCCACGTCGCTGGTGTCCACCGAGGCGGCCACGGCTTCGATCTCCCGCAGGCCGAGAGTGGTTGCGGAATCGAAGATGCCGGGATAAACTTCCAACCCCTTGGCATCGATCACCTCGGCATCGCTGGGAACCTCCACGCTCCGGCCTACGGCAGCGATCTTGCCGTCGCGAATCACCACTGTGGCGTTCTCGAGCGGCGGGCCGGCCAGCGTGTAAACCCTTGCGTCGCGCACGGCATAGACGTGCGGGACCGCAGTGGGCTCAGACAGGGCATTGGTTCGAAGCCCCGATGTGACAAGAGGCACGGCCATCAGGGTGGCCGCGAAGGCCAACAGTATTCGTCGAAGGCTCATTTTCCGCAGTCTCCTTCAGGTTCTCGTAGCGCCGACCTTCAGGTCGGTACTTTGCGGTTAACTCTGATGCTGACCTGCAGGTCAGCGCTTCGGTGTGGTCTGCGCCACCTCACGCGCCGCTCGGCTTTGCGGCCGGTTTCGCGGTTCCCGCGGGCGGCGCCCCGGCCTTCGGAGCGGCATTGGGGCCTGCGCCCGGCCGCCCCGGCCTTCTGCGGGCCTCGGCCGTTTTCGACTCCTTTTCGAGTAGTGCTTTCTTTTCTTTCTCCAGGGCCGCGCGACGGGCAAGGTCCTGCTGGCGGTCGAAGTAAACCAGGCCATCGATCAAGACCTTCTGAGCCACGGCGTAGACGCTGAGCGGGTCTTTGTTGTAAATGACCAGGTCCGCATCCTTGCCGGCTTCGATCGAGCCCACGCGGTCCGCGATGTGCAATTGGATGGCCGGGTTGATGGTCACCAGCTTCAACGCCTCATCGTGCGAGAGCCCGCCCCATTTCATGCTCTTGGCCGCTTCCTGGTTGAGGTGCCGAGCTTCCTCGCCGCTGTCGGAGTTGATCGATACCACGATGCCGCGCTCGGTCATGAGGGCGGCATTGTACGGGATGGCGTCGTAGGCCTCCACTTTGTAAGCCCACCAGTCGGAGAACGTGGAAGCGCCTGAGCCGCTCTTGGCGATTTCGTCCGCCACTTTATAACCCTCGAGTACGTGCTGGAATGTGGCGATCTTGAAGTGAAACTCCTCGGCCACGCGGATCAACTGTAAGATCTCATCCGCGCGGTAGCAGTGCATATGCACCAATCGTTTGCCTTCGAGCACCTCCAACAGCGGCTCGAGTTTCAGGTCCCGCCGAGGCGGAATCAAGTTTGCTTCGCCGGCGGCCTTCCTGCGGTTATAGTCGTCCCAGGCTTTCTTGTAATCCAACGCCTCAGAGAAAGCCTCGCGGAAAACGTCCACCACGCCCATGCGCGAGGCTGGATAGCGTTGCGATGTGCCGGGAAGCGAAAAGCTGGAGCGCTTGACGTTCTCTCCCAGGGCCCATTTGATCCCCGGCAGCGCCCCTTCGAAGGGAAGGTCTTTGGCCGGCTTTCCCCAGCGCAGCTTGATCACCAGGGTTTGTCCCCCGATCGGATTGGCGCTGCCGTGCAGGACGTTGGCAGAGGTCACGCCGCCCGCGAGGTCCCGATAGATATCGATGTCTTCGGGGTTCAGGACGTCGGCGATATTCACCATGGAGGAGACGCTGACGCTGCCCTCGTTGACGCTGCCCGCCACCGCGATGTGCGAATGGCAGTCGATGATGCCCGGCATCACAAACAAGCCTGTGGCATCGATCACCTTCGCCCCTTCCGGCGGCTTCAGGCCCTTTCCCACTTCCGCGATTTTGCCGTCGCGGATCAGCACGTCGCCGTTCTCAATCGTCCCCTGGGTGACGGTAAGGATGGTGCCGGACTTGATTAAGGTGACCTCCGCAGCTTGGGCGCCGAGGGCGGAAACCGCCAGGAGGCACAGCACGCTGATCAAACCAGATGCGCGTTTCATCTATTCAACCTCCTGGCCGGTGCTTCCAGCCGGAGCCGCGCCGCCGGCACGCGTGCCCGTAAAGTCCACCGACATGCCGCTCCCGCTGGCTGTCCCTTTCATCTGCTCGCCCTCGAGTGCCCCGCTAAAGATGACGTCGGTGGGGCTGCCTTCCAGAGTGAGGCTTAACGTGAAGCTGAACTGGTTGCCGCTTACCCAGCCCTCGCTGATTGAAACCGTGCCCACGGAGCCGAGCGTCGAACCGGAGACGCCGGTGAGCGACCCGCTCAGCGTGCCATCGATTGCCATGCTGAGGTCCGCCGTGGCTTCCTCCGGCCCCTGCGGGCTGGTCAGGCTCATTTTCCATTTCCCAGTGAGTTTAACGGTCGGCGGCGCCGTCGGTCGTCCCGGTTCGTGCACTTCGTAGCGGCGGCCGTCTACGAAGGTCATCTTCACCTTGGTCTTTTCGTTGAACGCATCCCCATCCGTCACGACCAGATTGGCGATTTTGCCGGGCTCGATGGAACCCATCCGGTCGCCCACACCCAGAATCTCCGCCGCGTTCAGAGTGAAGGCGCGCAGGGCGGCATCGGCGGGCAGGCCCGCGTCGATCGCCTTCTTCGCGTTCTTGAGCGCGTCCTTGGGAACCCCTGTCCCTTCGAAATAGAAAGCGAACTTCACACCGGCCTTCTGGAGCGCGGCTGGGGCGGAAGGCGCGCGATCCCGGAGGCGGAGCACGCGCAATGATTCCTCCGCCTCCGGGTCGGCGTCTCTTTCCTTCTCCGGCCACTTCAGGTTCACCAGCACCGGGACCTTCGCGGCCGCCAGTTCATCGGCATCCTCGTAGGCTTGCTGGCCGCCGTAAATGATGGTATGTGCGGTAAGCCGATCCGTCATCATCAGCGCCCGGTGCATTTCCTGCGCGGTGTTCCCCGGCAACAGGACCGGACGGCCGGAGACCAGCGTATCGTTCACCACGATTTCCGCCCGGTCATAGGCGGGCCGCTCCAGATTTTGCGGGTGCGAGCGGTAGATAGGCTCCGCCTGGTTGTACCAGTTGGCATCCAGAAAGACCTGGCGGACGTAGGCGATCACGCCCATCAAGGAGTCAGGGAAATTTGCGAAGCCTCGTGACGGCTGGAGGGTTATCAGAAGAGCGCTGGGAGCAGACACCACCATTGCGCTCGGCCGATCTCCCGCAAGGTTGATCACCGCGCCTTGGCCCGGGAATATCCCGGTCATCGGCGCGGCCTGGGCGGAAGTGAAGCCGCCATCGCGCCAGGTTTCAATCCGCTTGTCGTCCACCTTGAGTTCGTCCGCGGCGTCTATCCAGGGTGTACTCGCCGGGCGATCCTCCGGGCCGCGTGAGACTTGCTGCGCCTGCTGCGGTTGACCCCTGCCGGCGCCTCCGCCACCTCCTCCGGGTCCCCCCGGGGCAGGCGGGCCAAGTCCCAGGTCGCTCAGCGCATTGATGAAGCCGGGGTAAACCCTCAGGCCCTTGCCTTCAATTACCCAGGCTTCCGGCGGAATGTTCACGTTCTCGCCCACCGCCACGATCAGGCCCTTGGCGATCACCACCGTTCCGCTCTTGATCTCAGGCCCGGAAACCGGCACGATGCGCGCATGGCGAATGGCGAAGTAGCGTGGCTCTTCCGCCCCAGCGCTGAGCGCCATGCCGAGCCCCAATGCCACCAGCACCCACTTCCCTGTTGCTCTTAGGACCGTGTCCGCCCATTTCGTCATGACGCACTCCTCCCGTGTCGCTCTGCGCCGTTCCTACACCAGTGCTGGCTGTCTCGCGAAGACGGGCATCTTACGTCAGGCGATTTTCCGATTCAAGCGATTTGTTCAATGACGTCGACTCAGCCTTCGGGTCATCGGTGACGCAAGTGCGGGAAAAGGAATGGAGGCGAAGATACGGTCTGGTAACCATAGGCGCTAAGATACGGCTTGACCGAGCGGCCCCGCATGGGGCCAACCGTAAGTAGCCGCAGGTTTTAACCTGCGGATGACGGGAGCGTTCCCAAATCAGGCCAACCCCAACGGGGTTGACCTCGGACGGGTCGGCCCCTCCAGG
>Ga0209517_10002808_pt1 | contig 24172 bp, 16 predicted proteins | sample PeaSoiMetSII2010_FD_187695 | JGI IMG/M metagenome (GOLD analysis project Ga0209517, IMG submission 187695) | Peat soil microbial communities from Weissenstadt, Germany - SII-2010 (SPAdes) (version 2) | ecosystem: Environmental > Terrestrial > Soil > Wetlands > Peat | place: Germany... | reverse complement strand
CCGGACAGCCGGGGGCGGCTGTCCCCACATGGGTCTCCTTTGCAGGCTCGCGCGGCCGGTGCTTGCGCCGAGACTCCTCTCGATGACTGGGTCTTTTCTCCCGATCACGCGATTCCGCTGCTGGAGAATCATTTCGGCGTTCTGTCGCTGGAAGGATTTGGACTGGCGGGAAAGACGGCGGCGGCTTCCGCCGCGGGTGCGATTCTGCATTACGCGCGCTCGACCCAGCGCGGCTCGCTTGATCACATTGACCGCATCGGATGGTACGAGCGGCAGAATTGCCTGGTGCTGGACGCGGTCACGGTGAGGAATCTGGAGTTGATTGAGCCTCTGTTTGCCGGCGCGGATGCGGGCGTGACTCTGATTCGCTCGATGGATGCCGCGGTCACTCCCATGGGCAAGCGCCTACTGCGCGCCTGGCTGCTGCGGCCGTCGCTCGATCTGGGCGAAATCAACGGCCGCCTGGATGCGGTAGAAGCGGGCGTGAAGGATATCGTCGCGCGGGAAGAGCTGCGGCGCGCCCTCGATGGCGTGCTCGACTTGGAGCGGCTGCTGAGCCGGGTCACGCTGGAAACCGCTAATCCGCGGGATGTGCTGGCGCTGGCGGCATCCCTGGCGAAAATTCCGGGGGTGAAGGCCGCGGTGGGGCGCCTGGCTGCGGAGCGCCTGAGGACGCTCTGCTCATCGCTCGATGAGTTGGGTGACCTGCGGGAGCGTATTGAGAAGACAGTTGTGGCCGAGCCGCCGCTGACCTTCGCCGACGGCGGCGTGATTGCCACAGGCGTGGATCGCGATCTCGACGAATTGCGGGAGCTTTCCCGCAACAGCAAACAGGTTCTGGCGCAGATCGAGCAGCGGGAGCGCGGGCGCACCGGCATCGGGTCGCTGAAAGTGAAATTCAATTCCATCTTCGGCTATTACATCGAGATCTCAAAATCCAACCTGCACCTCGCGCCTCAGGAATACGAGCGCAAGCAAACGCTGGTCGGAGCCGAGCGTTTCACCACGCCGGAGCTGAAAGAGTACGAAGCCAAGATTCTCGATGCGCAAGAGAAGATCGTCGAGATCGAGCGGCGCATGTTTACCGAGCTGCGCACGGCGATCGCAGCCGAGGCCAAGCGGATTCGGCATACCGCGCTGACGCTGGCGGAAGTGGACGTGCTGGCGTCGCTGGCCCACATCGCCGCTTTGCAGAATTATTGCCGGCCCGCGTTTGCCGCAGCGGACGCCAGCGGCGAAGTGGAAATTATCGAAGGACGGCATCCGGTGATCGAGCAGCAGGAGATGGCGGGCGGCACCGAGCGCTTCGTGCCCAACGATCTGTATATGAATGGCACGACCGACAATATTCTGCTTTTGACCGGCCCCAACATGGGCGGCAAATCCACCTATCTGCGGCAGACGGCGCTGATCGTGATCCTGGCGCAAATGGGATCGTTCGTGCCGGCGCGCTCGGCGCGGCTGAGCATGGTGGACCGGGTGTTCACCCGCATTGGCGCGAGCGACAATCTGGCGCGCGGCCGCTCGACTTTCATGGTGGAGATGACGGAAACGGCGGCGATCCTGCACACGGCCACGTCGCGGTCGTTGATCCTGCTGGATGAGGTTGGGCGCGGCACGGCCACCTACGACGGCCTGGCGATCGCGTGGGCGGCGGTCGAATATCTGCACGCGCGGGTGCGCGCGAAGACTCTGTTCGCGACGCACTATTTCGAATTGACGGAACTGGCCGAGCAGCTTTCCGGCGTGAAGAACTATCACGTCTCGGTGAAGGAAACGGGCGGCGGAATCGTATTCCTGCGCAAAGTCGAGCCGGGCGCAGCCGACCGCAGTTACGGCATTGAAGTCGCCAAGCTGGCGGGATTGCCACAGGAGGTCGTCACGCGGGCGCGCGAAGTCTTATTGGAACATGAATTCGCGGAACAGCAGGCCACGGCCCATCTTTCTCCCGGAGCGACTCCGCCGGCGGCGCAGTTGACGATATTTACGCCGCTTTCGCAGCCGGTCCTGGACAAGCTGCGCGAAGTGGATTTGAACCGGCTGACGCCGCTGGAAGCGCTGAATCTACTGGCGGAGTTGAAGAAGGAAATCTAACCGCAGAGGACGCAGAGGGCAGGAGGAACGTCTGATACCTAACCTGGGCCAGCTTTTGGTCATCGGCTTCGACGGCACGGAGATGACGCCGCGCCTCGCTTCCCTGCTCCGGCGGGTGCAGCCGGCGGGCGTGATTCTGTTCGCGCGGAACATTCGCAGCGCGGAACAGACCTGGCGGCTGCTGCGCGAGTGTCAGAAGTGCGTCGCTGCGCCTTTGTTTACCTGCGTGGATCTTGAGGGCGGAACTGTGGATCGGTTCCGCGACGCGCTGGAGCCCACGCCTTCGGCCGCGGATGTGTTTTCGACCGCCGACCGCAGGCTATTCCGCAAGCATGGACAAATCCTGGGCGAGAACTGCCGCGCCTTTGGCTTTAACGTCAACTTCGCCCCGGTTCTTGACCTGGCGTTCGAGGCTTCGCGGAGCGTAATGGGCTCGCGGACGGTTTCCCCGAACCCGCGCGAGACGATTCGCTATGCGCGCGAGTTTGTCGCCGGACTCCGCGCCGCAAAAGTGCTGGGATGCGGCAAGCATTTTCCCGGCCTGGGCGAGGGCAGGCTTGATAGTCATCACGATCTGCCGGTGATCGAGAAACCGCTGCAACGGCTGTGGGCCGAGGACCTGCTTCCCTACCGCATGCTTCACGCACAGTTGCCTTTCGTGATGATTTCTCACGCGGCGTATCCGCAGGTCACAAAGGACCGGACTCCGGCATCGCTGTCGAAGGTCTGGATCAGCGACATTCTGCGCAAGTGGATCCGGTATCGGGGCCTCATCGTGTCCGACGATCTGGAGATGGGCGGAGTGCGCGGAGAGGCGACGGTCGGGCAGGCAGCGGTGGAGTTTATTCGGGCGGGCGGGGACTTGTGCCTCATCTGCCACCGCGAGGAGTTCGTCACACAGGCCCACGAAGGGCTCATCAAGACCGCGGAGCGCGACGACAGGTTTGCGCAGCGCGTGGCCTCGGCAGCGCGGCACGTGCTCGCATTCAAGAAGAAGTGGGGACGGATGCTGCACGCGGGCGGGGGTGCTACGCGGGCTCCGTCGCCGGCGAAGGTCCAGAGACTGATGAGGAGTCTGTGGGAGTTTGACGAGCAGGTGCGTCTGGAGAAGGCCGCGCTGGCACGCGACGGAGTTGCATGACCTTTTCGCTCGGATTTTGTCGCTGCGCGAAGAAATGGCCCCTCATGATGACAATGGGAAAGACAAAAGAATGATCGTAGCCGGAGTGATGAGCGGAACGTCGGCCGACGGCATTGACGTCGCGCTGGTGGAAATCGGCGAAGGAGGTGAATCTGGGTCCGAGTTGAAGCCAGCGCCGGCTTCACAGCCGAGCGGGCGAGCCTGCCCTGAGCGAAGCCGAAGGGTCGCCCGCTCCCACACGATCAGGCTGATGGGGCATGCGGAGTATCCGTATCCACAAAAGGTTCGCGCGACGGTGCTCGCGGCGATGGATGCAGAAAAAGCCCGCGTCGCCGACCTGGCCCGGTTGAACTACATCCTGGGCGAACTTTACGCTGATGCGGTGCTCGCTACGCAGCAAAAGTTCGGGGTCAAGGTCGAATTGGTCGGCTGCCACGGGCAAACGCTCTACCATCAGGGCGACGCGCGACTTTTTCTGGGGAGGAAGATCGCCGCGACCTGGCAGACAGGGGAAGCGGCGGTGATCGCGGCGCGCGTGGGTGTGCCGGTGGTGTCGGATTTTCGTCCGGCAGACATGGCTGCGGGCGGCAAGGGGGCGCCGCTGGTCCCGTATCTTGATTACTTGCTCTTTCGCGACTCCAAAATCGGACGGATCGTGCAGAACATTGGCGGGATCGCGAACCTCACGGCAATTCCCGCGGCGGCCGAGGCGGACGACATTATTGCCTTCGACACAGGGCCGGGAAATATGGTGATGGACGCGGTGACTGAAGCGCTGTTTGGGCGGCGGTTCGATCGCGACGGCAAGATTGCCGCGTCGGGAACGGTGCTGGAGCCAGTCCTGGGGCGAATACTGCGGCAAAAGTTCTTTCGCGCGAAACCTCCGAAGACCGCGGGACGAGAGGAATTCGGACGCGAATTCGTGAAGGAATTCTTGCGCCTCTGCGGGCCCGCCCGCAGGCAGGACGTGATCGCGACGGCCACGGCCCTGACCGCGCTGTCGATTGCTGATGCGGTCGAGCGGTTCGTGATCGGCACGCCAGGATCGGGCTCCGCACATTCTTTTCACGAGATCATTGTTTCCGGCGGCGGAGCCAGAAATCTCGCGTTGATGAAAATGTTGGCGGACGCTGTTGCGCCGCTTGGAATCCGGTTGAGATTGACTGACGAGTTTGGCCTGCCTTCTCAAGCGAAAGAAGCGGTTGCGTTTGCCGTGCTGGCCTATGAGACGTGGAACCGCCGGCCATCGAATGTGCCCCCTGCCACCGGCGCGAAACGGGCGGCAATCTTGGGAAAGATTTCGTATGTATAAACGTGTGACCTCGGACTGCAGACCCCGGACTTCGGACCTCTGGGCCCGAGGCCTTAGGGCTGAGGTCGAGCGCCCTGTCGCCGTCGGCATAGCGGTGCTTCTGTGCCTGGCCGCAATTCTTCCCGTTCTGTCCTGCTCCACCAAGCCCGACCCCAACACGCTGGTGATGGTCATCGAGTCAAGCCCGACGAATCTCGATCCGCGGGTCGGGATTGACGCGTGGTCAGAACGCATCGACAACCTGATCTTCGACGATTTGCTGTCGCGCGGCGACGATTTGAACGTGGCTGCTGGCCTGGCTGAGCGCTGGGAGATTCCTGATCCGCTCACCTATATTTTTCATCTGCATCGCGGGGTGAAGTTTCAAAATGGCCACCCGCTGACCGCGCGCGATGTGAAGTGGACGTTTGATTCCCTGCTGCTCGGAAAAATTCGCAGCACCAAGGCGGCGGTCTACCGCTTTGTGGACCACATTGATGCGCCAGACGATTCCACGGTCGTTTTCCGTATGAAGGAGCCGGACGCGACCTTGCTGTGGAATTTGTCCGACGGCGCAATGGGTATCGTGCCCTATGGAAGCCTGGATGAGATGACGCGCCATCCCGTTGGCTCCGGGCCGTTCAAGTTCGTCAGCGCGGAAACCGACCGGGAAGTCCTTCTCGAACGCAACGACGATTACTGGGGGGAGAAGGCAAAGCTCGAGCGGGTGCGCTTCGCCATCGTCCCGGACGAGACCACGCAGGCTCTCGAACTGCGCAAGGGCAGTGGAGACGTCGCCATCAATTCGCTTACCCCGGACACCGTCCTCACGCTGGCCCGCGAGCCGGGCCTTGCCGTCGAACGCGGGCCGGGAACGCGACTGGCGTATCTGGCATTCAATCTGCGCGATCCCATCCTGAAAGACGCGCGGGTGCGGCAGGCGATCGCATATGCGCTCGACCGGCAGCCCATGATCGACTATTTGTGGCGCGGCCAGGCGGAGTTGGCGCGCAGCGCATTGCCGACGCAAAGTTGGGCATATGACGGAGACGTACGCACTTACCCGCACGATCCGGAGATGGCGAAGCGTCTGCTCGATGCTGCCGGGCACCCGGCGGTGAACGGAGTTCGTTTTCACCTCACCATGAAGACTTCGCTCGACGCGAATACGCGCATGATGGTGGCGGTCATGCAGCAGCAACTGCGCGAAGTTGGGATCGTTCTCGATATTCGCAGCTTCGAATCGGCAACGTTCTTCGCCGATGTAATTCATGGCGCGTTTCAGATGTACGGCCTGCGCTGGATCGGCGGCAACGAGGATCCGGACATTTTCGAATACGCCTTCCACTCGGCGAAATTTCCTCCCAACGGCGCCAATCGCGGGTTCTACTCCAATCCCAAGGTGGACGAACTGATTGACAAGGCGCGGCGCGAAGTTGATCCCACGGTGCGCAAGCCGCTCTACGCCGAGGTGCAGCGCATCCTGGCTGAGGACATGCCCTACGTCAATCTGTGGTACCTCGACAATGTTGTGGTGCACACGCGCCGGGTGCGAAATCTGAAGCTGAATCCGGCGGGGAATTACGATTTCCTCCGCACGGCCGAACTGGCGCCGCTAAGCGAAGCGGCTGGCGAGCAGACTGCGTCAGACCGATTTGGGCACGCCGCGAACCTCAGGTAGCAGCAATCCCGAACATTTCTCTTCGCAGCGGTGGACGAGAGGCGCATAATCCGAGATAGGAGTAGTTTTTGCGAAGGAGCCCTGTGGAAGCCGGCGCTTCCGAGCTGTCGCGGTTGGTGATGACATGCTGTCTTTGTGTGTTGCCAGCATTGGGCCAGCAATCTCTCGATCCCTCCGCCAACCCGGCAGAAGTTCCCTCCAACTTCACGCTCGACATGGAAACCGCGGCCCGCCTGCGGCCGCAACTGCTGGCGCAGAGCGTTTCGGCCGCGGGGCGCTATGCAGACGGCCGCCTGGTTTTCGACCGGTTGGTCGCGAAAGTCTCAGCTCCAGACAGCGTCCGGTTGGCATGGGAACTGCGCATCGTTGAGAACGATCAGTTCAACGCCTATTGCTCGCCGGACGGAACTGTCTACGTTGAGAGCGGACTGGCGCAGCTTGCCGGTCCCAGCACCGGACTGTGGGCGGCCATTCTGTCGCACGAAATTGCGCACGTGGTGCGGCGCGACTGGGCCCGGCGCTATCTTTACCAGAAATCTCTGGCCAACGACGGCGGCGCGGCCCTCGCGTTGGGCGATCACGGCCTGCCCACCGCCTCCTGGGACGAATCGGAAAAGGCTTCTGAGGACAAGGCTCGCTTCGGCCGCCGATTGGAAGTGGAAGCGGATCGCGACGGCCTGATGCTGATGGCGCGCGCTGGCTATCATCCTGATTTCGTTCCCGCCCTGCACCATCTGCTGCACGCTCGCGGCCCCAACACGCCTGTGGCATCGCTTTATGCCATGCATCCATGCTGGGAAGAGCGAGACCGCGAATTGAGCCATGCCTATGTCGAGGCCAGCATCGATTTCGAGCGCCGTTGGCCAGAATGGTATGCCTCGCCAGGTGGCAACCCTCCGGTGATTGTGTTTGCCGAAGCACCCAAGGTCCGGAATACCGCTTCCAGAGAGGTGGAGATTCAAATTCCGATGCGCTGTCAGAATCTGGCTGGCGCCGTGGAAGTAGTCCTGCGGACCAGTTCAACTCACGGAAAGACCGCTCGACCCGAACGCCTGCCGGATCAGCCCGGATCGGATGAGGAAATCCGGCAGCTCACCGGCTGCACTTCACCGAGAACTACGGTAACCTTCACGCTCGCGGATCCGTCCAACCGGCACAAGTCCGGCGCCCAGTGGACCGACGTCTACGTGCTCGACGCCTGGGGCGCAGTGTTGGCGCGAACGGATATCCCCAAGCTCCCACGCTGACACCCGGTATGCAGGGATCTTCGTTCTAAGCCAACGCGCAGCGATCCGCGGCTCAATCCAGCGCCCACGCCGGGCAAACGCCGCGTGTTACCATCGAACTTTCGGAAGGCCGGCGAGACGCCAGCACTACTCCATGCGAATTCTCTTTATCGGCGACATATTTGGGCGGCCCGGGCGAACCATCGTGAAAGACCGGCTGCCGGGCATCGTCCGCGACCAGGCCATCGATTTGATCATCGCCAATGGCGAGAACGCGGCGGCTGGATTCGGAATTACTCCTGCGCTGGCGGAAGAACTTTTCGAGTTGAATATTGACGTCATCACCACCGGCAACCATATCTGGGACAAACGCGAAATCGTGGATTACTTCCACATGCTCGAGGGCAACGGCCGAGGGCCCGCCCGGCGAGTACTGCGCCCGGCGAATTACCCGGCCGACATGCCGGGATGGGGTGTGTATGAGGGCCTTAAGGGGAAAGTTCCTTATGCCGTGATCAACCTGCAGGGACGGATCTTCATGGCAGCGAATGACGACCCGTTCCGCACCGCCGACCAGCTTTTGCAGAGGATCGAGGCTGAGGTGATTGTGGTGGATATGCACGCCGAGGCCACCTCGGAGAAGATTTCGCTCGGCTGGTATCTCGATGGCCGGGTCACGGCGGTAATCGGCACCCATACGCATGTGCCGACAGCGGACGAACGCGTGCTGCCTAACGGCACGGCTTATATCACCGATGTGGGAATGACCGGGCCTTACGATGGCGTGATCGGCGTGAAGAAAGAGCTGGTGGTCGGCAAATTCCTGAATAGCATGCCGGTGCGCTTCGAGCCCGCGACGGGCGACGTGCGCCTGTGCGCCGTGGTGATTGATTGCGACGAGAAGACAGGCAAAGCGCGCGGGATCCAGCGGCTGATGCTTTCGTAGGACGTTGCTTGGTGCACCTCTCGCGCGCCAAGGAAAGACGTTGCAGGAACGTCTCTACCATTCTCCAAGCGTGCAAGATCAAACGAGTCGCTCGTTCTTTGGAACGGGAGCCCGGCCGCTAGCCTCAAGTCCATTGAACCCAAAGGTACGAGGTCCGCCTGGCGTCTCCCTTACCTCGGTAAAGCAGGCTAGAATCAGACGAGCTGGAATTGAACGACAGAAGATGCGCCGGACAGGTTTGATCATCGCGACGGGGCTTTTCGCGGCCATGCTGGCCCCAGCGGCGTTCGCCGGCGGGAACGATCCCGCTTCGGCTGCGCCCATTTCCTGCGGCAACGGGGTTCCCGGCGGAGTCAATTGCATTGCAACCAAAACACAACTCAAGGAGGCGCGGAACGCCTTTACCAGCGGGCTCAAGCTTGAGGAACACAAGCGCCTCGACGAGGCGTTCGCCCAGTTCGATAAGGCTGCGCGACTGGTGCCGCAGAATCCGCAATTTCTGACCGCGCGCGAACTGGTGAAGGCGCAGCTGGTATTCAACCATGTAGAGCGTGGGAACGTGCTGCTGCTCGAGAACGCGCGGCCGCAGGCTGGGGCGGAATTCCGGGCGGCGCTCGACCTCGACCCGGAGAACGAGTTTGTGCGGGAGAGGCTCGAAGAAAGCGCCCGCGAATTGGCGCCGGATTTGCCTGCAGTTTCCCCTGTCGGTCTGGCGGATGCGGGCGAAATTCATCTCCAGCCGCGGGAAGACCGGGCGACGTTTCATTTCAGCGGAGACGTTCGCAGCCTTTTTGCCCAGTTCGCCGCTGCTTACGGAGTCACCGCACAGTTTGACGATTCCGTGAAGAACCGGCCAGTGCAGTTCAATGTGAATGACTTGGATTTCTTCACCGCCTTAAAACTGGCCTGCGAAGCCAGCAAGACCATGTGGGCGGCCCTGGACGCGCACCAGCTTCTGATCGCGGACGACAATTCGGAAAATCACAAGCAGTTTGACCGCATGTCGCTGGGGACGTTCATTCTTCCGGCTCATTCCACGCCGCAGGAAGCGATCGAGTACGTCAATACCCTGCGCACCATGTTCGACCTGCGCTTCATCAGTGCAGGACAGACCGCGAATACGATCGAGGTACGAGGGCCGCAGCCGATTCTGGCGGCTTGTGCGCGGTTGATGGAGCAACTCAACAACGGGCGGCCGCAGGTCATGCTCGACGTGCGCATTTTCCAGATCAGCCACCAGCTCACCCGCAATATCGGGCTACACATTCCGAACACGTTCAACATGTACAACATTCCCGCGGCGGCGCTGGTGGGGCTGGCGGGGCAAAACATCCAGCAACTCATCAACCAGCTCATTTCCTCCGGCGGCATCAACCAGGCGGGAAGCTCGGGGCTGGCCGGCCTTCTGGCTCAACTGGAAGGCCAGCAGAATTCGATCTTCAGCCAGCCACTGGCGACCTTCGGAGGCGGACTGACTTTCATGGGGCTGAGCCTGGACCAGTTGGCCGCTGCTCTCTCCCTGAACGAATCGTGGGCACGCAGCCTGGAGGACATGACCATGCGGGCCAGCCAGGGCAACGACGCCACCTTCCACCTGGGGGAGCGTTATCCGATTCTGAATGCCAGCTACGCGCCCATTTACAACTCGCCACAGATTTCGCAGGTGCTGGGAAACCAGAGTTACATCGCGCCCTTCCCTTCCGTCAGCTATGAAGATCTTGGGTTGAATCTGAAGGCCAAGCCTACCGTTCACGGCGACGGCAGCGTCAGCCTGGACCTGGAAATGCAGGTGCGTTCGCTCACCGGGCAGTCAGCCAACGGTGTTCCTGTGATCTCGAACCGGGAATACAAAGGGAGCATCAATCTGAAGGATGGTGAGCCGGCCGTGGTGGCCGGCGAAATCTCGCGGACAGATACGCTTTCCATGAGCGGAATTCCGGGCCTTGGATTCTTGCCGGGTCTTAATCAGGCGATGGTCAATAACACCAAGCAAGAGGATGACGACGAACTGATGGTGGTGATCACTCCGCACATTTTGGCAGACATCAGGGAGAGCACGCCTGAGATCTGGATCAGCCAGAAGTAGGAAGACGGGCTTCCGGCGTCGGATGATTGCTACTGGTTTGAAAGGGCGCGGCTTCCAGCCGCGCCGACACGAGCAAGAACCATTCGCGGCTTTAGCCGCTGGGGTTGAGCCGTTTGGAAGCCCTGTGGTATTGGAAAGGAAGACGGCAACTCTGTCCCCGGGGGCTAAAGCCCCAATTCTCAAGCGCACCACGGTGGCGCGGCTGGAAGCTGCGCCCTTTCAAAGCAGCTTCATGAATAACGCGTGCCGGGGTTCGGATACCGGTTTCCGGCCTGATCCCGAGCCTTGCCGCTTCTGACCAATTCCGAACGCGCTCGCCGGAAACCGGACCCGATTCACTTCGCTTGTTTCGCCGCGAACTCGACCAGACTTTTGTATACGTCCGCCATGTGCTCATCAAAGCTGCCGATTTTGCGGCCGTTGATGAACAGGGTGGGTGTGCCGGTCACTTCCACCGACTTGCCCAGCGCGATCGAGGCATCTAAATGAGCTTTTGTCTCAGGCTTGGCGGCGCAGGCCGCGATGTCGGCGCCCTTCACTCCCGCGGCGTCGGCGAGGTCGGTCAGCTTCTCATCCGCGTTCTCGGCAGTGATTTCGGGCTGCTTTTCATATGTGCTGGCGACGAACTTCCAGAAGGCTCCGGTGGAAGCGCGGCCGACGCAGTCGGCATAGGCCGCGGCCTTAGCGGCCCAGTTGTGCATCTCGAGGGGAAAATTCTGGAAAACGAAGCGTGAGTTGGGCTCGGCGGCGACCAGGGCTTCGATGGTGGGCTGCGCCATTCTACAGGCCGGACATTGCAGGTCGCCGAATTCCACGATCATGACCGGGGCATCCCTGGGGCCGCGTTCCGGGCCGGTGACACCTTTTGCGAGAATGTTCTTCACCGGATCAAACGGCCGCGCGCCGAAGGGGATAACGTCGCCGACGAGGGCGTGCTCGCCGTCGGGAGCAACGTAGAAGCGGGTCAACTGCTGTCCTTGCGGACTGGCGAGCACGACCGTGACCTCAGCCAGTCCCGCCACCCCGGCCGGCCGGATGCTGGAAATCTTCCAGGAGAGATCGGATTGGTAGCCGAAGGTTTGCTGCAGGAAGGAATCAACCGTAGCTTCAGACGGCAAGTTGGCCGCGGGGTCGGTGGCCGCGGACTTCTCCGCAGGCTTCTGCGCAGGCTTGCCGGGAGCTGCTTTTGGCGTGGCGGTTTGGGCTGCGGCCAGGCTGCCGGTCAGAAACAGAACAAAGATCGAGTTCAGAAACCTGCGCATGGATCCCTTTCAAATTCGTGATCTCAGTAAAGCGGCCCTTCAGAATACATCACATCAGGATACTTCAAGCCTCGCTCTTGGCGGCAATGGGAAAACGGCGTCCGTAGCCGAAGGCCTTGGGAGAAATCTTCAGACCTGGAGCAGCTTGCTGGCGCTTGTATTCGGCGCGATCCACCATGCGGATCACGCGGCGCACCACTTCGATGTCGAACCCGCGATCAGCCGCGATGCGCTCGGCCGGGTGAGAGTCTTCCACATAGTCCTCCAGCACCGCGTCGAGGATTTCATAGGGCGGGAGAGAATCGCTGTCTTTCTGATCAGGCCGAAGTTCGGCGGAGGGAGGTTTCTCCAGCGTAGCCTGCGGGATCACCGCGCGGCGCGAGTTCACGTAGTGGCTTAGGCGGTAAACCAAGGTCTTGGGAACATCGGAAATCACGGCCAGGCCCCCCACCATGTCTCCATAGAGCGTGCAATAGCCCACACCCAGTTCGCTTTTGTTGCCGGTAGAGAGCACGATCGCGCCCAGTTTATTCGATAGCGCCATGAGCAATGTTCCCCGCGCGCGGGACTGGATGTTTTCCTCGGTCACGTCCTCTTTCTGCCCGGCGAAGACGCCCTGCAACGTCCGGCGATAAGCTTCGTAGGCGGGATTGATGGAAAGCAACTCGAAGCGGATGCCCAGATTCTGCGCCAGGGCTCGCGCATCCTCAATGGAACCGCGCGACGAATACGGTCCCGGCATGCCGACGCCGATGACGTTTTCCGGTCCGACCGCGTCGGCAGCAATGACGGCGGTGAGCGCTGAGTCAATGCCGCCGCTCAGCCCGACAATTGCTTTCCGGAATCCGCACTTATGCATATAGTCGCGAGTGCCGAGCACCAGCGCGGCATAGGCGCTGGCGTCGTCTCCGGCAATCTGCTCATGCATCTCGCCCGTCAGGCTGTTGGAATCGAAGTAGACGAGGTCTTCCTCGAAGGATCGGCCCTGGGCTATGACATTGCCTTCCGAGTTAAGCACCAGACTCGACCCGTCAAACACCAGGCTGTCGTTGCCGCCGACCTGGTTGACGAAAGCCACCGGGACGTTGTGCTGGCGCGCGATGCTGGCCAGCATCTCGCGGCGAAGTTCGCGCTTGCCAATCCAAAACGGCGAGCCGGAGATATTGAGCAGAAAGTTCCCACCCGCCTGCATGAGCGACGCCACGGGATCAGACGCATACATCTGCCGGCTCCAGAACTGCTTGTCATTCCAGGCATCTTCGCAGATAGTGAGCGCCATGCGCTTGCCGCAGAAGGAAAACAACTCCTGGCTCCTGGCGGGAGCGAAGTTGCGCATTTCATCGAAGACGTCGTAGGTGGGAAGCAACATCTTCGATTGCACGAAGGCGATCTTGCCCTCGATGAGCAAGGCCGCGGAATTCATGACCGACTTTCCTGTGTCGGAGTGAGCGGGCGTAACCAGGCCGCAGATTACAGCGATGCCGCGGGTCTCGGCCGCGATGCGCTCCACCGTCTCCTGGTTCCGCGCTACGAAGGAAGACCGTTCGACCAGGTCGCGCGGCGGATAGCCGCATACCGAGAGCTCGGAAAACAGGATGAGCCCTGCTCCTGCGGATTGGGCCCGCTGCGAAAAATCTATGATTTTGGCCGCGTTGCCCGCGAAATCTCCGACCGTGGGATTGATCTGCCCCAGCGCAATCTTCACGACTTTAGTTTACCAAGATCCAGCCAGAGTCAGAATTCCAGAAAACAATGCAAAACACCTGCTACATTATCGTTTTAGCATACGATCATCAACGAGGCCAGAACCATGCAACCGCACCTGAATCAGAAGCTGTTCAGCCAGCTTTCCGTTGTAATTGCTATCTTCACCATCACTCTCACTTCCGCGATCGCGCAATCCGGCGAGAAGCCCCATCCCTGGATGAATCCGAACCTGTCGCCCGACGAGCGGGCTTCGATGGTGCTCAAGGAGATGACGCTGGACGAGAAGATCAGCCTTTTACATGGCACGGGCATGACAGGACTCGGCCCGGTCAGCCCACTGGCCGCACAATCCAATGGCGGGGCAGGATATGTCGTCGGCATCCCACGTCTAGGAATCCCCGCGATTCAAATGTCGGACGCCGCCTACGGCGTCCGGAGCAGCGGCGAGAACGGCCGCTACTCGACCGCGCTACCCGCTGATCTGGGCGCCGCCGCCAGTTGGGATCTGGACGCCGCCTACCAATACGGGGCGCTCATCGCGCGAGAACTGCGCGCTCAAGGCTACAACATGTCGCTGGGGGGAGGCATCAATCTCACCCGCGAACCGCGCGACGGCCGCACCTTCGAATTCCTGGGGGAAGACCCGGTCCTGGCCGGAAAAATGGTGGGAGCGGTGATGAAAGCGGAACAGGCGCAGCATGTGATCGGCGACCTCAAGCATTACGCGTTGAACGATCAGGAGAGCGGCCGCGAAGCCGTCAATGTGAACATCGACCAGCGCGCCGCCCGCGAGAGCGACATGCTGGCTTTCGAAATCGGATTGCAGGACTCGAACGCGGTCGCGGTGATGTGCTCCTATAACCGCGTCAATGGCGACTATGCATGCGAAAACAAGTACCTGCTCACCGACGTTCTGAAGAAGGATTGGCAGTTCAAAGGATTCGTCGTTTCCGACTGGGGAGCGACCCACAGCATGGCCAAGGCCTCAGCCGCCGGATTGGATCACGAGGAGCCGGGATTTATTTTCTACGGCAGTGATTTGAAGGCGGGGGTGGAAGCGGGCAAGGTGCCTCTGGCGGAAGTGGATGACCATGTTCACCGGATCCTGTGGGCTATGTTCGCCGCCGGCGTGATTGATGATCCGCCGCGGAAGAGCGTGGTGGACGTCGAAGGCGGCTTCGAGGTGGCGCAGAGGATCGCCGAGCAGAGCATCGTGCTGCTCAAGAATGAGGCGCAACTTCCGCTCGACGCCTCCAAAGTCCACAGCATCGCAGTCATCGGACCACACGCCGACGTAGGAATGATCTCCGGAGCCGGTTCGGCCCAGGTGGATCCTCCGGGAGGAAACGCGATCATGCCGCCGGGCCACGGCCAGACGATATGGGCCAACCCGGTCTGGTTTCCTACCTCGCCACTGAAGGCAGTCCGAGCCAAGGCTCCGGCCGCGAAGGTTCAGTTCGACTCCGGCGGGGACCCGGCCTCGGCCGCTGCTTTGGCCAAAACCGCCGACGTGGCCATTGTGTTTGCCTACCAGTGGGAGACTGAGGCCACTGATCTCGCAAATCTCTCGCTGCCAGAACATCAGGATGATCTGATCGCCAAGGTGGCGGCGGCGAATCCCCACACGGTTGTGGTTCTTGAAACTGGCAGCCCGGTGACCATGCCCTGGGCCGATCAGGTCGGCGCGATCGTGGAAGCCTGGTACGCCGGCAGCCGCGGCTCGGACGCAGTCGCTAACGTTCTTTTTGGAGAAGTGAATCCCAGCGCCAAGCTGCCTATCACGTTCCCGAAGTCCGAAAACGACCTGCCGCATCCCACCGTAGTTCAACCTCCAAGCGAGTCCATTCCCAACCGCAGGGTGCCTAGCGTGTGGCGGCAGATCGCAGCCGGGCTGGTGCCGTTCCAAGTCACTTACGACGAAGGGGTGAAGGTAGGATACAAGTGGTACGATGCTGAGAAGAAGGCAGTGCTTTTCCCCTTCGGGTACGGCCTCTCCTACACAACTTATTCTTACTCGAAGCTAAAGGTGATGGCGGGGACAAATCCGCGCGTGAGTTTCACGGTCACGAATACTGGAAGCCGCGCCGGAGCTGAAATCGCTGAAGTCTACGCTTCCCTGCCGGCCGCCGCGGCCGAACCTCCGAAGCGACTCGTGGGCTGGAGCAAAGTCAAACTCAACGCAGGAGAGAGCAAGGAAGTCACGGTTGAGGTGGACCAGAAATATCTTTCCATCTTCAACGTTGAGAAAAAGGGCTGGCAGTTGGTCCCCGGAGAGTACACGTTTATGGTGGGAGGGTCGTCGCTGGATTTGCCGCTGAAGGAGACCGTAAACTTGAGATAGGAGGAACCGTGAACGACTCCGGGCTATCTTCGTCTCCGAGGGACCTCGCCTGGGCGCAACTGCGGGGTTCCCTGAAAGACATCTTTGATGAGTTGGGGGGCGGCGAGGCCTATCTCCGCGCTGAACGGAGCTCATTCTCTGCCCCGTCGGCGACTCTTCACCTCGGTCCCGAAGAGTCGGCCGACTAGTCGAAAAAGCCTAGCAGCCTGTGGTGAAACTCGAATTCAGAAATGCGGCGCCTGAAGGCGCGTTGATAACAGCGCACTTGCGGCACGCCTGAAGGCGTGCCCTGATACGAATCTCACTTGCACCACGGGCTGCTAATCTCCGCTCGCGGGAAATACTGTGTGCCTGGTCACGGGTGCCGGCGCAGATCCTTTCTGATCCTGCCACAGCACTCGATTCAGCTGGGCCGCGGGCGCGGCATCGGGACGGGAGAAGTCCATCCGTGACGAGATTTTCGCTCCTGGCGCTTCGTGTTTGTTGGTCTCGTAAATCAGGCCATTCTTCAGATTGCGATAGTCGGCCTTGTACGCCGGTTGATCGCCCGTTCCCGAAAACATCTGGCTCATGACCGGCGCGTAGGCATCGTTGTGGTTCATGGGCGGAAGGCCCAGCAGCATCTCCATGGTGTGGAGCAGGTTCACCGTGGTATAGAAGCGATGCTCAACGTAGGGTTGCGCTGACGATCCCGGAGAATATTTGCTGACCACGAAAGCAGTGGAGCGATGCGCATCCACGTGGTCGGCACCGTCCTGCGCATCATCCTCGAGGACGAAGATCGCCGTGTCGTCCCAATAAGGGCTATGCGACACGGCATCCACGACGCGCCCGAGCGCCAAGTCATTATCGGCCACGGACGCCACCGGACGGGGCCGATCCGGGCGCGTGCCTCCGGTGTGGTCGTCGGGCAGGTACAACAGGACGAACGACGGCAGTTGAAACTCCGGACCTTCGTTCGCCTCACGCGCATGGACGTAGGCGCCAAACTCGTTCAGAAACTCGTCGGCGCGCAGCTGATCCGGATACTCGGTGTTGAAATCCGGATAGAGCGGATCGAAGTGGTCGCGCAGCACAGCCTTGGTGGGCTTGACTTCGCTGAACAGCGGCACGGCCCACGGCCACGGACTCGTCCCGCCATGCGGATCGCCCACGTTCGGCGGAAGGCTGCCGCCCTGCTGGACGTCTGTTTGGGGGCAGCGCGCTTCGCGACCTGACGGTGTTCCCTGCTTCGGACTTGCCGCCTTGCGTTTCTCGTTGCACCACACCGCAGTCACGAATTCGCCGTAGTCGCGGTAGGACACGTGGTTGCGCGCCAGATTGTCCCAAATAAATCCGGTGGAAGGATCGTCAATGTCCGGCTGATTGTGCTCCAGAAGAGATTCCCCGGCTACCTCGCCCTGGAAATCGTAAGTGCGCTCCTGGCCGCGGTAGGCGATCTGCCATGTCTTCTCGTTGTAATCGGAAGTGATGGCGGCGGTGGACCACAGATGTCCGTCGCCGGAGACTTCCCCGCTATCGTAGAAATTGTCGAGCACGCCGAACTGGCGGGCCAGTTTGTGCTCGTTGGGAGTGATGTCCTCGACGTAGAGCGTGAGCGAGGGATCGCCATCGCCCACCTTCAGGTCGCCGAGAACTTGGTCAAACGTGCGGTTTTCCTTGATGACGTAGATGACATGCTTGATGGGATTCTTGCCGGCAGCGAAGGAGATCGTTCCCGGATCACTGGCAAAGAGATTGTTCTGCTCCGCCATGCGCGTCAGCCCGGGCAGGCGATTCATGGTGTCGGGAATATTCAGGCGGGCGATGGAGCCATGCAGCAGCGTCGGAATGTAGGGATGGCCGTGGTGCTTCGTCTCATACACGGTCTTCCCCATGACTTTGTTTGGACCCGCTCCCTCGCCTTTGGCCGTTGCAATGAGCAGATCGTCCCCTTGCACGGCGAGCGCAGTGGGGTACCAGTCGGTGGGAATCAAGCCAATATCACTACCTGTGTGCAGCCCTTTCTCGGCTAGGAATTTCGAGACGTCGAACACCGCCACGGCGTTGATGGCGGAGTACGCGACAAAGAGATACTGGCCATCTTTCGACAGCGCCAGGGCGGAAGGAGAAATGCCGACGGCCAGATCTTTCTCCCGCATGGTTCGGGTGAGCATACCGAGAAAGGCTCCCGTGTCGGTGTCCACCACCGCAACCACGTCGTCATTGGAAAGGGCAACATACAGGAACTTCTCGTTCGGACTCAGCAGCATCGCGGTGGGATGAGAAGTGGGAGCCAGGGGGTCTTTTGATCCGGGAAGAGGAATCGAGCGGGATATGCGCGCTCCGATCAATTCAATCTGCTCGACCTGGGAGCTGTTCCACAGGCTGCACCAGGCGCGAATGGCGAGGTGGCTGACGACGCAGGTATAAGGAAAAGTCGAGGGGATCAGATCGTGCGTGCTTACGTCGAAGGTCTCGATGGCCTTCCCGGTGTCGGGATTGAGCACGGCGATGGTGTCGGCAAGATTCTCGGCAACGATGAGCCAGTCCTTGCCTTGCGGGTTACGCGCCGCCGCTAGTCCCGCGGGATAGGGAATGGCGGTATTCGGCCGAGTCTTCTGCAAACCGGCAGCCACTTTTCTCCCCGGTCTTAGCGGTTGCGGATCGATCGGCATGAAGCGCTCGGGCGTGACTTTTCCTTCCGTGAAGCTGTAAACCGCGATGCCATTTCCCAGGTCGTTGGGCTTCGTCCCGGTTGGATCGGTCAGCGATCCCACGGAAGCATAGAGATGCTTCCCATCCGAACTGAATGCCAAGCCGATGAAAAAGCTCTGGTGCGCGTCATCGCCGAAACGCGAGTCAGGATAGTCGGCGATCTGGTTCGTCTTCAGATCGAGCACCGCGATGGACTGGTGCGCCAGCGTCTCCTGCGTGCCATAGCCGTCGTTGAGCAGAGCGGCGTAGCGGCCGTCGGGACTCAGCACCATGGTGGCCGGAAAGCTATTCGTGCTGCCAATGCGCCCGGGCGAAGGGACGGTCAGCATCTTGCTGGTGGGCAGGTTGATGGTTTTGTCCGCCACTTGCGCATCCTGCGCTGCGACTGCAACAGTGCACAACAGGATGGATGCGACCCATGGGAAACAGCGATACGAACGTGTCACGGGGTCCTCCGGGGAGTAGTCACGACACAATCATTTTCCGATGAGGATCGAGAACCAAGCCAGCTATTTCTGCACGGTTACCGGTTCCAGTTCGGCCTCGATAGTTCGTTCCTCACCCGGCTGAAACCGCAGGATGGGCTGGCCTGCGTTGGCGTCCAGATAGAGCCAGTGCTTGTAGCCGCGGGCGTGAACCAACACCAGCACATCTCTGTTCGACGGGACAGACACCCGGTTCCGGGGCGTTGAGTAGGTGTAGCGGATCGAGTTAGACGGCGACCTCCGCGTCTCTTCGTTGGGTGTATCCGTTGTTTGAGGAGGATCCCCAATGAAGACGAGCCAGGTGAGCCAGAAATGCTCGATGGGCTTTTTCGTGTCCTTTGCGCTCACGTTGAACGTCAGCTGCGCCGGTTTCGGACCCATTTTCAATACCACGTGAGCGGTCGGCTCGGCCTGGCTGAGACTCACGGCCACGCCTGCCTGTTCCAAATACTCATCGTCCAGGTACCCGGCTTCAGGCTTTTCCGCATAGACCCGATTGATTTCGAGGGGAACGTGAATGTTGAATTGCCCGCGAGCATCAGCAGGAGAGCAGCCTTTGTTGGCCGGATGGTCGCCAATCTTGGCGAAGCAAACAACAGCATTGGAAAGGGGCTTGCCGGCATCGTCACCAATGGGAAAGGGTTTGCCGGCGTCGTCAACAACTGTCCCTACAATGCGGCCCTGGTATTGGGCCGGCGTCTGGGCGAACATCGCTAGAGAAAGAACCAGAAGGATAGCCACGGTGAGCGGTGAGCGCATAGGTCTCCCAAACGTGCAAAGCGGAATTCTACTGCCCCAGAATAACTGCAGAGCACCACCGGGCCATTACTTCTACACTCCCGAGGCTCTCGACGAGGGGAGTTCCGATTCCTGATGTTCCGCGCCCTCGGCGTGAACATTGTGGCGTACGTCGGAACCCTGCACCCAGAAGATGACGTCTTCGGCAATGTTGGTGGCATGATCGGCCACGCGCTCCAGATTGCGAGCCACCAGCAGCGCATCCAGAGCTTGGCGCACGAACTCGGGACGATCGTTCATGGTCTTTACCAGTTGGATGAAGGCGTCGTCGCGCATGCGATCGATGACGTTATCCATTTCCAGCACGGCCTGGGCAAGTTCGACCTTTGCCTCAATGAACGCCTCCAGCGAGCGGCGCACCATGGCACTCACAGCCGCGCCCATGCGCGCAATGTCCACCGGCAATTCGGCGGGAGGAAGCTCGACCATGTCCATAACGCGCTCGGCAATGTTGACGGCCTGATCGCCCACGCGCTCCAGATCAGCATTGATCTTGGTCACTGCCAGAATAAAGCGCAGATCCACGGCCATGGGCTGCTGCATGGCTAGAAGATCGAAGGCGGCCTCATCAATTTCGCGTTCCGCCGTGTTGATCATGGACTCGCCTTCCAGCACCATCTGGCAGCGGGTAAGGTCGCGCTCGACGTAGGCCTGGCGGGCGCGGTCTACCGCCTGCTCCGCCAGCCCTCCCATGCGAAGCAACCGCTGCCGTAGATCGTCAAGTCCCAGCTGAAAGCGAGTGCGCATTCTCCGAACCTTCCTTCTCAGAATCTTCCTTATCCAAATCCGCCTTATCCAAATCTGCCTGTAATGTAGTCTTCGGTCCGCTTGTCCGACGGATTGGTAAATATCTTTTCCGTTTTATCGACCTCAATCAACTTGCCCAGCAGGAAGAAACCGGTGAACTCGGCCACGCGCGCCGCCTGTTGCATGTTATGAGTCACAATCACAATGGTATACCGCTCTTTGAGCTGGAAAATCAATTCTTCGATCTTTCCGGTCGAAATCGGATCCAGCGCCGAGCAGGGTTCGTCCATCAGGAGCACCTCAGGTTCCACCGCCAGCGCGCGGGCGATACAGAGCCGCTGCTGCTGGCCGCCGGAAAGGCTGGCGCCCGATTTCTTGTGGACGTGATCCTTGACCTCGTCCCACAGTGCCGCAGCTTCAAGGGAACGGCGCACGATCTCATCCAGCTTGCGCCGGTCGCGGAACCCGTTCAGCTTCAGTCCCGAGGCCACGTTGTCATAGATGGACATGGTGGGGAACGGGTTGGCTTTCTGAAACACCATCCCCACGCGCCGGCGGAGCTGCGTTGCCGAGGTGCCGTTGTAGGCGTCGATTTCGCCGATCTGAACCCGGCCTTCCACCCGAGCGTCCGGAATGGTCTCGTGCATGCGGTTCAAGCAGCGGATGAACGTAGATTTGCCGCATCCTGAGGGACCGATGAGCGCTGTAGCGTGATTCGCGGCCACCTTCAGATTGATGTCGTACAGCGCCTGGCCCTTGCCGTACCAGGCATTCAGGTTTTCGACCTGGATTCCAACACCCATAGATTATGCCGCTCCGAAAGTACCACGCCGCACAGCATAGCGCACAGCCGCGACCGCAGTGACGATGAGAACGATCAGCACGAACGCTCCCGCCCACGCCTGGCGGTGCCAGTCATCATAGGGCGAATTAGCGTACACGTAGATCTGCAGGGGTAACGCCGCCGTGGGCTGGTTTACGTGCAAATTCCAGTAGTCATTGCCCAATGTCGTAAACAGCAGCGGCGCGGTCTCGCCCGCGACCCGGGCGAAGGCCAGCATAATGCCGGTGATCACCCCCGAGGTGGCCGTGCGCAGCGTGATCGAGAGGGTAGTGCGCCAGCGAGAAACGCCCAATCCGTAGGCTGCTTCGCGCAGGGCTTGCGGCACCAGCAACAGCATTTCTTCGGTGGTCCGGCTGATGGTCGGAACCATCATGATCGCCAGCGCAACCCCGCCAGCCAGCGCGGAGAAGTGTTTCTGATAAAGCACCACGATCGCGTAGGCGACGATTCCGATCACAATAGACGGAACCCCATTCAGCACATCAGCGGTGAAGCGAACGACGCTACCCAGGCGATTACGGCCGAACTCGGCCAGGTAGATGCCGGCGCCCACTCCAAACGGCACCCCGATGATGCTGGCGATGCCGAGAATGAGCCCGGATCCCACGATGGCGTTAGCCATGCCGCCACCCGCCTCGCCTACCGGCTTGGGCGTCTGCGTGAGAAAAGCCCAGTCGATCGAGCCGACGCCTTTGTACACGAGGTAAGCAAAGATGGCGATCAGCGGCGCCAAGACCAGCACAACCGTGGCTACCGCCACTCCCGTCATGACATGGTCGGTAAGGCGGCGCCATAAACTGATGTTTGCAACCGTCTGCGGGGCGGAAGCTGTAGTGGCGAGATCAGGCATGACCCCTCGCAGGCTGGCCGCGCGTCACCGTCCACACCAGCAACTGCGCCAGCGCGTTCACGATGATCGTAACCAGGAAGAGCGCGAGACCGATCTCGACGAGCGCCGAAAGATAGACGTTGCCGGTCGCCTCGCTGAACTCGTTGGCCAGAACGCTGGCCATCGTGTATCCGGAGGCAAACAGCGACTTGGCTATTTCCGGCCGGTTTCCAATCACCATGGTGACGGCCATGGTCTCGCCCAGCGCCCGCCCCAGCCCCAGAATGATGGCGCCTACGATTCCGGCGCGCGCATTACGGAGCACACCCACCCGGATCATCTCCCACCGCGTCGCGCCCAGCGCCAGCACGCCTTCGCGCTGATGCTGGGGTACGACCATGAGCACTTCGCGCGCGATCGAGGAAATGATGGGAATGATCATGATCGCCAGGATGATGCCCGCGGCGAGCATGCCGTAGCCATAGGCTGGCCCAATGAATAAGCCGGTCCAGCCCAGAGTCTTCGCCAGGAAAGGCTGTACATAGTGGCTTAAGATCGGCACCAGCACAAAGATTGCCCAGAGCCCATAGATCACACTCGGAATCGCGGCCAGCAGTTCCACGAAAAAGGAAAGCGGTCCGCGCAACGCCTTGGGGCACATCTCGGTGGTAAACACCGCCACTCCCACGGCCAAAGGAACCGCGATGATCAGGGCCAAAAACGAAGAAACTAACGTTCCAAAGATGAAGGGCAGGGCGCCGAAATGCTCATTGACTGGATCCCAATCGCTGCCGGCGAAAAACTTGAACCCAAATGCGTGCCATGACAGGCTGGACCGCGACGTCAGTTCGTAAACGATGAGGACCAAGACCCCCAGAACCGCCAACCCGCACGCGGTCATCGCCGTCTTGAAAATGCGGTCGGGAACCTCGCCGCTGGAGGCGGGGAGCAAGAGGGCTGCCCGACTTGCCTGTACGGATGTAACCGTCTTGGTTTCAACAGGCTGCGGACCGGGCATATTGGGCCGTGGCGTCGCCGGAATGGCCATTCGCGCTAACCCTAGCAGACGGTTGTTACAAAGGTGTTAAAATCGGGGAGCTTTTTCGGCGTGGTTTCGAGGGAGTTGGAAATCACGGTGCCCGCTGCGGCGCTGTACCGCTGTTATCCCGGTTTCTGTTTTCCCGGCAACCGGCAGTCTACCTATGGCGATTGCACCTAAACGCTGTCAGCGTGTGTTTCGGAAGCTCGAGCGAGACGTTGAGAAGCTCTCCGCCCAGCAGCGTGCTGAGACGGTCCACAGCTTCCGCACTTCCACGCGGCGTCTCCAGATTCTGCTGGAGGAACTCATTCCCGGGCGCACCCGCAAGCAGAAGAAGCTCCTCAAAATGCTCCGCGGTATCCGCAAGCAGGCGGGCAAAGTGCGCGACCTGGACGTGCAGCTCGCAGCCCTGCGCAGTTTGAAGATCTCGCTGGAGCCCCGCCGTAAGACTCAGCTGCTGCAAGGACTGCTTGAGCTTCGCGCGACACATGAGAAGAAGCTGCGCAAGACAATAACCAAGCAAGTAGCCCGCGAGATTTGTAAGCGGCTCAAGAGAACCTCGAAGGAAGTAAAGCTCAAGACCAGCCGCGATCCGTTGACCGCCGCGCGGGAGATACTGTCGCGGGTCGTGCTGCCCAGCGGGCCTCTGACCGAAGATGGGTTGCATCGCTGCCGCATCCTGGTGAAGCGGGCGCGCTACGCCGCGGAATTCGCCCCGGAATTACCTGCCGCCACGGAGTTCATCACTCAACTGAAACGGCTGCAGGACATCCTGGGCAACTGGCACGACTGGGAAACGCTGACGCACACGGCGGCCGAGCGCCTCGGCGATGTCAACCAATCGTCGCTGGTGGCGGTCCTGCACAACGTGACCGGAGGCAAGATCCGGCATGCTGTGGCCGCGATCGCGGCTTCGCCAGCGCTTCAGGCTGGGCCGAAGCCCGTTCCAGCGTTGGCA
>Ga0209517_10002807_pt1 | contig 24175 bp, 23 predicted proteins | sample PeaSoiMetSII2010_FD_187695 | JGI IMG/M metagenome (GOLD analysis project Ga0209517, IMG submission 187695) | Peat soil microbial communities from Weissenstadt, Germany - SII-2010 (SPAdes) (version 2) | ecosystem: Environmental > Terrestrial > Soil > Wetlands > Peat | place: Germany... | reverse complement strand
TGATTGCGGTATGGATTACGTAGCTTATCTGGTAAATCAAGTGATGCAGAGCGCGTATTGGTCGAACACTGCGATTGTGATTACATGGGACGATTATGGTGGGTTCTATGATCATGTCGCTCCACCGCAAGTTGACGCTTACGGTGAGGGTTTCCGAGTTCCAACACTCGTAATCTCGCCTTGGGCTAAGCACGCATACGTTGACAATACGCTGTACGAGTTTGCGTCTTTTCTTAAACTCGTTGAAGACAATTGGAACCTTCCACGCCTTCCAAACAATAATGATCGAGATGCACTAGCGGACATTGGGGACATGTCCAATTCGTTCAATTTTGATCAAAACCCGTTACCTACGCTTTTAGAGCCAGCAAACTTCGTAGGGCCACAACCATATATTCCCAGAACTTTTGCCTCAACATCCATCCAGACTTCAACTAGTAACGAAGCCATATCGTCTAACACCCTGGTTACATCGACAACGAACGCTTCCCCTATACCAGGCTTCCAGCTAGAATCAATTATCGTAGGGGCTGCTCTAGGCCTGACCACGTTGATTCTTTTGCGCCGCAGACGCCGTTAACGATCAAGTGATGAAATTGCGAAGCTGATTCTTAATTACGAGACCAGCGCTTACTTTGTAACTGAATATGGTAAAATTATTTTCTGATTCCAAGCTTCGAATAGTATTAATCATCATTCTGGTTTTAATCATAATTGGTCCTGCCACCTACGTGGATTATCAGAATTCATCAGGGTTCCTGCTATCGCTTGTCCTACTCGATCTCAATTGGGCCGATCTCATCATCGTGATCGGAAGCACGATAGCGCTCGCTTGTGCAATTTCTTTGATCTACAAAAACAAATCCAAACGCTCGTGATCTTCGTCGATGCTCAAAAACAATTAGCCACATACTTAGACTAACCTCACTTAGAAAACACGATGCCTAAATAGTACTTAGATTCCTAACAATACTTGCATTGCTAATAGTACTCTTATGCCTGACAGTACTCTTAATCCAACTGAGTTGAGCAACGGATAAGGCGATCGACCATTACTTACTACGTTAAGCTTCACAGTGAATAAGATGGCGAATCGCTTTCTTCAAAACTCCAAAGATCCCAAATTGTACATAGTAGCTGTTTTAATATTGATTTTAGTCGGTGCAATCGTGTTCGAATATTACCAAAATGGGCGGGCACAAAAGCTTCTCGCGGAACCTGGACACCAGCAAGAGACTACGAACATGACTATGTGCCGAGTTCCCACAATGCGAATTTATGACGAGCCGGGATATCATCTGCAGAACGGGACATTCGTATATTCAACAGATTACGACACGATTGTCGTATGGACACTTATTGGCTGTAACGTTGCCATGAACAATTACAGCTTCGTTGGCGTATTCAAGTTATTACCAGTCGGGTTCAATGGACCTCTTATGGCGTATTATAATCCGCAAGCGTTCACTGTTTATCCAGACAACGCAACATACGAACAACGGATCCTTCTTTATTTACCAAGCCTAGGAGAAAACGAAACCCGCGATCTGACGGTTCAACTGATCATTTTGGCGTACACCAATGAGTCAGCGACGATAGCAGGTATGAAGTCAGTTAACATTACTGAAACGGGTTGACGAAGCTAGTCAGATTGAACTGCAACTTGCACATCGATCCCCTTCCTTACGCTTTGCGTTACTACACAGAAATCTTCGAAAATCTCAACACAGCGCCGCATTCGCTCCCGATCAGCTTCATTAACCGGGTCAGCCTTGATATTCACTCTTAGGCTCGGTACTCTCCATTTGCCGGTATCGTTCCTTGCCAAGGTTGCGTGCACTTTAGTCGAGACGTGTTTCATCGGTATACGAGACTTCTGAAGGCAAAATAGTAAACTTGCACTCAAGCAATGTCCAACCGCCGTTGCAAGTAGCCTAGAGGAACTTGGTCCTTCACCCGTTCCAATTGGTGTTGGCTCATCAATTGTAATTTGAGGCAGGGATTCGTCATCGAAAGTCACGGTGAAGGTGTAGTCCTTGACTTGTTCTAGGGTTATGTCGAATTCGGGCTTCAAGGTAAACTCACTAGCCTGCTACCATTACCACTATCTTCTCTCCACTAATCAATTATACGCGCGTTGATTCTCTCCTCTTATGACTTGGAATTTCAAGAATTCGTAGGCGGTGTCAAATTTTCGGTTCAGGTCAAGCCGAATAGCCGAAAAACAGAGTTGATTGTTGAGACCGATGGGACTCTAAGAATGAATGTTGCGGCTCCACCATCTAATGGTAAAGCAAACAGAGAAATCGTTAGGTGGTTAGCGAAGAGGCTTCGAAGACCATCTTCTGAGGTAAGATTAATCGGTGGCCTTCATTCACGAACGAAGATTATCGCCGTACTAAACATAAAATCGGATGAACTGAAAAAGAGTTTGGCTTCAGAAAGTTAACGGTCCTGCCAAACTTTCCTTGCGCATCGTTCGCTGTAGAAACCGTTATCACACAATACCTACAACTATACTCGATTGCTAAATTCCGAGTGCTTAGGCTATGCTTAGCATCACGCGAATATTTCGATACGCTTTCCTCGCCATCATTTTATTGATGTGCGCCCTAAGTTTCACGTCCGCTCCTCCTGCATACGCTCAAACCAGCCCTGCTTCAAACGGGAACTTGGTGCAAGTTGGAATTTATGTGCTTAACATCGGAGAATTCGACCTCAATTCTGGAACTTACACGATGGACTTTTACTTATCCATGCAATGCGTCAGACCAAACTGCAAACTAGGATCATTCGAATTCATGAATGGTCGGGCACAGTCCATCCGTTTGGAGGAGAACTCATCGACTTCAAAGTTCTGGCGAATTCAAGCAAACCTCTACGATAACTTGAATCTACAGAATTACCCGTTTGATTCTCACACGCTATCTATACGTATTGAGGATACAACCCTAACAACGCAGAATCTGACGTACCAGGTGGATCCCGACGGTAGTGGTTTGGATCCATCGATTGTAGTCGTGGGGTGGGCCATCTCCGGTTGGAATCAGACGGTGATTAACCACTATTACCAAGTGTATAATCAGACATATTCGCAATATGTTTTCTCAGTTAACTTGGAGAGAGAACCGGCATTTGGATTTGAGGTCTTTATTCCAGTCTTTTTTTTGGCGTTTATCTCGTTAATCGGTATGCTCATGTACGGCAAAACTAGTTCAGTTCTCGAGAACAGGATCCTGCTAACGGCGTCATGTCTGATCGCGGCGGTGCTCTTCCAGTTCAGCTTGGACAATAATGTGCCGCCGCTTGGGTATCTTACATTTGCAGATAAGTTCATGATCGCTACTTACTTCATCATTATATCGTCGCTTGTCATCGGCGTTCTGGAACTTGATTGTCATCATAGGAAGAATGATATCAGGTCTGCACAAATCCAATATTATGCCATCAGATCAATGCCCGTACTAGCCGTAGCAATCTACTTGCTTCTCTTTCGTCTCTTCCTCTAACAGTCGAACGTGGTCGTGTTCTAGTAGTCTCTTCCACGCCTTACGCCTGCTTCGAAGGCTGCGATAGTTATGAGCAGCCCGACTAGCGCTAGGCCTATTATGATAAGAATTAGTCGACCTTGATCATCCTTGCTTTCACTTCTGGATTCTGTCGAAATCATATTCGTAACCATACTGAATTGACTTGCATAAGAAAACACGTTGAAGGCACTTACGGCAGTGTTGAAGATTGCGATAAATGCTGACCCGATGCTTCGAGTTCTATATGCTATAATGATAGATTCTAGAGCGATAACGATCCCTAAGACTGTAATTACTCCTCCGAGAACCAGGTAGTTGTAGCCTAACATTAACACTGCAACGGTCTGATCGATGAAATTCAAGTAATTCAACACAACTGCCCCGACAGTGATAATGACATATGTCGTACCAGCAAAGGCGAACACGAGTGTTATCGCGCTTAGTGCCTTAGTAACGATTGAATCAGCGGCAGCCCAATTCACACCTGAAGCATAGCCATTCCAAATACTAATCACAAATTCGATGATCAGGAAAATGCAAGTTAACAGGTCCAAAGTCATGTACTCGTCGTCCGCAGATCACTCGCTGAGATTAATCATACTTTGCCTCACCTTCGCTACGACGCCTGGCGTAACCAGAGTACTCATATGTATTGCCGACAGGCAGAGGTTGTCAAGTCAGAGAGGAGTGCGTGAAAAGATGGCTAATACAGCATTTCTTTTGATTGTCAATGTGGCTGTCACGATAGCAGGATTTTGGTTATTTGGAGAGTTTCTCATCAGAGTGATTACGTCAGCGGCCAAGAGAGCTGGACTTCTAACTGGTCAGATTCGTCTCATTAAGGAATGGATATGGTTACTAATAGCCGTGCTCGCGATAGGAGGGGTCGTTCACATTGTCGGCCTAGCCTCACAATTCACAACCCTCACTATCTCAGGGATTATAGCCGTAGCATTTTCTCTAGCACTTCAAACAACTCTATCGAACGTTATTTCAGGCATCCTGCTACTACTCGACAATACGCTCAGGGTCAACGATTTGATTGAATTTAGCGGATTCAAGGGTCAAGTGGTAAAGATAGGACTGAGAAGTACATGGATTAAGACTGGCGAAGGCAACATTGTGATTACCAGCAATAATTCAATCGTAAACGGACCGTTAACCAACATAACAGCAGCCGAACGCCTACAAAAAGAACTCTAGGAGCTTGGAAGAGCCCTGCGATTCCAAGTGTTGCCGATAATTGCAATCCTAATCCTAACACTGTTCGCCGTCTTCCCTAGCTTTCGTTTTGGCGGTTTCGGTGGAGATCTTGGTTGGGTTGCTCTAACGATTTCAGTAATTCTCATAGTTCAAAGTTTTATGAAAACTTGGAGGACATCCCGCAATGACACTCAGTTGGAAGTGAAACAACGAATTAGCAGTTGGCGTGCGTTGCATGTCAGTCTATCTGTTCTGGTGACAGTCTTTGCTGGGGTTCACGGGATCGTATTCCTGTGGGCGATCGGGTCATTCTTCTACGGTTATCTTGCGGGCGTAGCGGCTTTCGCGTTGCTGTTGGTTTTGGGCCTTTCAGGGATTGTGCTCGAGAAGAAGCGTGGAAGTAGAAGCTTCAGACGACTCAACTATATTCACCTCGGGTTGACAGTTATCGTTTTGTGGTTTGCGGTGATTCACGTGATTATCTCCACACCGGCATTTACCGCGCTCAGACTCTGAAATTAATTTGTGCAATCAAAACGTTAGTCAGTTCGACGGCCGGTTCACTCTAGCCAGACGGTTTTGCAGGGGCGTTTGATTTGGTAATGTGAGAAGTTTTCGCCTTTCTTGGCCCCATGCCAGTGCCATAAGAGGGCGGGTATGCAAACGAAGTCGCCTTTTTTGAGTTGTTGAACTGCGCCGAATGTAACCTGCGCTTTGCCATCTTCATCAAGCTGAACCTGGGACTGCACGGCTAGGACTCCCTCACCTTCGGCCGTCACTAATACTTGGTCGGAGTCGTGGTAATGGATCTTGGTCCGGGCTCCGTTCTCAAAACTCACCAAGAAAACTTCGACGTCATTGGTTACGGATTCGTTGATTACTGCTCTTATCTGAGCTTTGCCGACAAAATAGTTCTCAGTCCCAGAAGTGGGCGTTACGTTGTCAATGTTGATTTTCGGCTTGCGCTGAGTCTTTTCGAGTGACCGATGGCCGGTTAGTGACAAGTTAGGATGGCCAGCCTGCGAGTATTCCGCCGTCGACTGCTAGTGTCGTTCCCGTAATGAAGGATGAGGAATCGGTTGCTAGAAATAGTGCAGCTTTAGCGATCTCTTCAGGTTTCCCCATGCGACCAACAGGATGTTTAGCTATCAGATCCTTGGTTACCTTCTCAGGATCAGGGGCCATTTTTAGTTGTGTCATGAGCAGAGGTGTTTCGATGGCGCCTGGGCAGATACAGTTGGCTCTTATGTTGGATTTAGCGAAGTCGAGAGCAATTGCTCTTGTAAGCATCAAGACGCCGCCCTTTGAAGCATCATAAACGGCTTCGTTCTCCATCGCCATGAATGAGTTTATGGAGCCTATGTTGATTATGGAACCTCCACGGTTTCGTAGCATGTGTGGGATAGCGTATTTGCAGCATAGAAATACTCCCTTGAGGTTAACGTCGATAGTATAGTCCCACGTTTCTTCCGTAGAATCTAGAATAGTCCCGAGTGGGGCTACTGCAGCGTTGTTAACGAGTATATCTAGGCGTCCGAACTTGGCGATGGCCTCGTCAATCATCTTTTTGACTTCGGATGATTTTGAGACATCGGTCTTAACGAAGATCGCCTCAGTTTTCTTTCTCACGTCTTCCAGTGCGGCCTTCCCTTTGGTTTCATCCCGAGCGGCAAGAATCACTTTTGCCCCTTCCAGGGAGAATAGATCCGCGATAGCTTTCCCTATGCCGTAAGTCGCACCGGTCACGATTGCAACCTTACCATCAAGTTGCTTTGTCATTTCAAACACGCTTCATGATTATGGTTTGAGAGATATTAAAGAGAGATGAACGTGCCTCAAGCCAAATCGATCTGCCGCGATCGGCGAATAATTATAAGCGCTCGTCTCTAAGTGAGCCGCGGTGAACCGATTGAATGCAATTACGCCAAAGATTGGCTTAGCAACCATAGTGAGCCCGTTTGAAGTCGGAGCAGAGAATGCTGAAAAAGTTTTGTCGCAAGGAGCCGCAGCGCTTAGAGCAACCGGATTAAGCGTTATCCACGCACCTCGACCAATCGATAATGACGATGAAGGTATCCGAGCTGGAAGAGAGTTTGCGAAGCAGGAGCTTGATGCGATTTGTATTCTATATGCGACTTATGCGGATGATACATTCGCTAGTGCGCTGCTTGAACAGTCTGGTTTACCTGCGATCCTATGGGGCACTAACGATTATGATGCTGGTTCGATAGCCGGCGTGCAGCAACTTTCCGATATCCTCACTGAGATTGGACAATACTACAGACCGGTTTACGGTAACCTTGATGACGTTCGTGTCGTAGAGGAAATAGTATCTCTCTCCAGAGTTGCCGCAGCGAAGAGGAGGATAGCCAATAGCCGGATTGGAGTCGTCGGTTACCCGCATATTAAAGGCCAAACTCAGGCGGCGTTCGACGAAATTGAACTCCATCGAAAGTTGGGCGCCCGTGTCGTTAGTGTCAGCATGCACCATTTTGTGACGACCGTCTCGTCTATAGGGGATAGTGAGGTGAGCCCGATTTGGAAGAAAGTCAGCGAGGGCATGGGGTCAGTGTCAGTTAACCAGGAACAGATCAACGAAGGCGTGAAGACTTATCTCGCAATGAAACGGATCGTGGAAGAGAGACATCTGGATGCAATTGCACTTGAGGACTGGAATGAACTGATCGGTCTGCCGAATCTTGGTTTTGCGCTGCTTAACGAGGAGGGTATCCCAGCGGGGTGTGAAGCGGACGTGCATTCTACGTTGACGCTCTATCTTCTCTCTTTGCTGACTGGCAAACCTGCATTCCACGGTGAATTATTGGGCATACTCGAGGAGGAAGATGCATTACTAGTCGCCCATTACGGAGTCGGTGCACCAAGCCTTGCCGAGTCGCGAAACAAGATTAGCCTCCAGCCTGATCGTTCATCGCATAAGGGAGTGAGCTTGGTCTATCAAGTAAAACCTGGGCCAGTAACCATCGCGAGTCTAACCGGTCGTCGAAACTCGTACCGTATGCTGATAGCAGCTGGAGAGAGTATCGACGCGAGAGAAGTATTTCACGGCGGAGTGGTTGCTAACGTCAGATTCAAAGTCCACTGGCGAGAATTTCTGCGTAAAGCTGAAGGCATGAGTCATCATTGGATGTTGGGCTTAGGAGACGTATCGGAGCAGCTTGAAGAGTATTGTGACATGACGGGGATAAAACCCGTCATCACTTAGGCGGTTTTATTCAGGTGGAAGTTTTCAGAAGTTTTCCTAGGAGTTGTGGAAATTTCAAACCTGATCCAGTTATTGTGCAACACACGATAGTTCTCTTTTTCACCTGAAGATGATCTAGTGCCGCCAAACTTGTTGCTGCAGCGGGTTCGGCGATGATGCCGTCTTGGAGTAAGAGGTTCACGGCATTTCGGATTTGTCGATCGGGGACATTGATTACTCGCGTGCCAGAGATACGTAGGAAATTCCTCCAGCGCAAACCTTCAAAGCGATGAAAGCCACTGATGCTATCAGCGATAGCGGTTCGTTTCGCAGTAGCTGCTATTATGGCAGGATTAAGTCGTTTCTGTTTCACTCCTTCCCAAACACCGATGAGGTGTGTCCCATTGTTCGCAGGGCAAACCAGTACGTCAGGCGATATTTTATCCGCTATTTCCATACCGATCTTTTTGTCGCCTTCTATCTTCGCTCTGCATTGTCCTGGATTTGCCACGTAAATGTTCGCGTCTCTCATCTTCTCGTTTGACTCGTGTACCGCTTGCTCGTATGCTCCGGATATGCGATGGAGGATCGGATGGAACGATCGTATCAGGTTCAGTTTTTCTCTTGAGATTCCAGAGGATACGTAAATATGACACTCAAGATCAATCATGCGTGAAAGAGCAGCAAGTGAAATCGCCGCGTTACCAGTGCTCGCGCATCCTACGGCATCAAATCCATGTGCCAGAGCATCTCTTATTGCTTCCAAGTTTTCTCTATCCTTGTGACTCCCTGTCGGATTGCGGGTCTCGATCTTTCCGAAAACATGACAGCCATAGTGAGCACTAGCCTGTGCTAGTTCAATGCATGGCGTCCTTCCAATCAGTGCGGCCACTGGCAGAATGTCAAGCATGCCTTGGGTAACAGGACGGTCGATTAAAAAACTTAGATTGTAACTAATTTTCTTTAATTGAGAAAGACCAGATGCATCCGCAGCAGTCTAAATGGTTCCGTATATACACAGGAATTTACTTTTTGTCTCGTCTATTTTTCCAGCGCGTCGCGTATCGAAGTACTCAGTCTGGGAAGTAACTTCTGAACGTTGGGTATGACTATCGCGAGCTATCGATTCAGCTCTACAACGGTTGCCTTGTCTTGTTTGTCGGGTGGCGATATTTTGTTCGGTAAGCGCTAGAACGATTCATGGATCTATGCAGCTTATGCGGGCGGAATTTCTCCGAAGACCAACGAAAGGTCGATACCTTGTCTAGCTCTGATTACTTTGTAGACAAAGTAGATTACGAGTCCTAATGCAAAGACGCCGACAACTGAACCAATTGAGGTCCAAGTGATTGCGCCTCCGAGGGCCGGATATAGTAGAACTGTGTATTCTAAGTAACCTGCGACAAGCAGTGCGGCAACTCCAACCAATGATACGATTGGAATATTCATGAATTTCCAGTTAGCTATCGGCGATTTTTGGAACAGCTCTTTCTTTCTGTACGGGAAGACGATGGCTGCGATGGCTACCACTATGAAAGCAAAGTTGAGGCCCATCATTAAGTTTACAAGGTATCCCCAGAAACCGGTGAAAGCGGTCAGGTAGGCCATAAATCCAAGCAGTATTCCAGTCACAATCGTTGAGACTAGAGGAGTGTGGAATCTTTCGCTCACAGAAGCTACGGGCTCAGGGAAGACTCTGTCGAACGACCAAGCAAAGAAATTCCTGGTTACTACAAAGTAGCCTGAAGGAATGATGAAAAGAATACTTGCTAACCACGCAAATCCACCTACATCACGCAAGATTTGGTTGTTCGTAACCATTGCGAACAGGTAGCCAAGGTATGGGGGCGGAAGACCTGCTGGATAAGCGCTTGGATTTGCCCCATAGAGGTAGTTTAGTGCGATTGGAAGGTCAAAACCGAAAGCGTTTGGGATTACTACGATGAGGATTGTGTAGAGGATTATCGAGATGTAGGTCGCACCCAAGACCGCAACCCACATGGATTTCTTCGGATTCTGGATCTCTCCCCCTGCATACGGCGCCCACCAGAATCCCCCCCACATCTGCATCGCCCACGGCAACGCTGCTAGACTGCCCACAACCGTCCAACCCGGAATGTAGCCCGATGTATGTGCTGTGCTGATTACCGTGCTCGGGTTAATGTTGTATTGTGTCTGCAGTACTTGTCCTAAGCTCCAAGTAGGGAATATTGCGGTCAGTGCAAGAGCTACCCAGCCCACTAAAGTAGCTACGAAGAGCACCTTCAGAATCAGTGCAACTACTTTTGTTCGAGGTATGAACGCGATTGTGAAAGCGGCTATGCAGACCAGGGCGATAATGAAAGAGTTCATCGGTTGGGCTACAACCGTCGCGAGGCTGGGGTAGCCTATAGCGAAAAGAAAGCCCGGAAGGAACACGCTTCCGACGAGCCACGCGTTAAGGCCTGTCCATGCTAACGCCAAGAAAGTCATAAAAGTGCTAACCATAAGTCCCAACGATGGATGCAGGGATCGACTAACCCATACGTAGTCTCCGCCGGATCTCGGCATCATTATGCCAAACAGGACGTATAGAATTCCAAGAATCGAGACTAGCGGGACGCTTACAAGAATTGATAGAGCGTAGTTCGCTGAAGAAACTGTAACTGATCCCCAAGCGTACAGTTCCATTAACCCCATGACGAAGTTAAGCTGCGAAAGAGCAATCAAGGCCCCTTCGAACCCGGTAAGAGATCTGAGAAGTCCGGATGCTTCACGTAGAAAGATCTTCGGTTGATTCGAAGCCATAAGTTGACCTCCCCCTTCGATGTATTAAAAATTTGCGTGTGGGTTCCATGCTTCGTCACAACTTAAAATCTCTCCAAGAATGTTTAGGCGATCCATGTTCAGAGTGTTCTTCGCAAGCGACATACACGCGTCTGATATTGCGTTTCGCAAATTTCTCAACGCAGGGAACTACTACCGTGCCGACGCTCTGTTGTACGGCGGAGACATCACTGGAAAAGCACTGATATTTATCGAGAAAGATCGTGAGGGCACCTACCAAGCAGATTTCTTGGGAACCCACGAGGTGATCAAAGGGGAGGAGCAACTCAAAATCCTCACTCAGAAAATTATGGATAGGGGATACTACTATAGGATAATGGATGGACCCGAAATCGACGCTGCGATGCAGAGCAAAGATGAGATGCACAGGCTCATAACTGAAGAGATGATTAAAAGAGTCGAAAACTGGCTTGACCTTAGCCGGGGTCTTCTCGCGAAATCTCAGAAGAAAATGTATCTATTATTAGGAAACGACGATCCTAGAGATGTCCTCGACGCTATACGAAGCAGGACAAACGAGAATATCATCGACATCAACGAAAAGAATTTCACTCTAGATTGTGGTATAGAAGGAATCGGGGTTCCGTTTTCGAATATCACACCCTGGAAATTGCCCGGAGACGTCCCTGAAGACGAATTGCAGAGCAAGATTGAGAAGCTCGCATCGGGTGTGCAGGATATTCACCATTCCATTTTCCTCATCCACGTTCCACCAGTTGACACTGCGATCGACGAAGCGCCATTGTTAGAGGACTTGAAGATCAAAGTGGATGTAACAGGCATTAAGACGACGCATGTCGGTAGTATCGCGGTCAGATCGGTCATAGAAAAATTTCAGCCAATGCTATCGCTGCATGGGCATATTCATGAGTCGAGAGGCGTAGCGAGAATAGGCAAGACGCTTTGCATAAACCCTGGCAGCGAGTACGAGCAGGGAGTGCTGAGAGGGGCAGTAATCAACATTGATGAAAAATCCAAGAAACTTAGGAGCCATCTGCTCGTGTCAGGTTAATTCACTCGCCTTAAGGAGCGAGAATTATCTTCATTGATTTCTCTTTGTCATCCCACACTTTAATCGCGTCATGAATTTGAGTTAATGCGAAACGTTGGGTGATCAGACGCTTCAATGGGATTTTGTCTGTTGCCACAATGTTGGCGGCTTTTGCGTAGTGAGCGTAAGTGTAACCTGAGTGGCCTGTGAGGAACGTTTCATTGTAGTGGATCAAGTTGGGTTCGAACTGAACTGTGACTCCTTTGGGTGTTCCTCCGAATATGCTGATATAGCCTCTACGTGACACCATCTTCAATGCTTGTAGGACCGTCTCCTGCATTACCGCGGTAACGACCACGATATCTGCCCCAGCTCCCTTCGTAACATCGAGAATCTCTCTAACAACATCGCCTCTTGCGTTAACCACGTGGGTTGCACCAAGCTCAGTTCCCAGCTTGAGTTTCCAATCGACCAAACCTACAAGGATAATTCGTTCTGCGGCGTAAGCCTTGGCCAAACCGGTGTGGAGCAAACCCATCGTGCCATCTCCAATTATGACTACGGTTTTCCCTGGTCCGGTGCCTAACGTTTCAATCGTGTTCAAGGAACAGGCTAGAGGTTCGGTCATTGATGCCACTTCGTAGCTCACGTTTGAAGGGAGGGCAAAGATTCCTCGTCGGTCCACAAACCGTTTAGGAATTCGAACATAATTTGCGTGTGCGCCGTTTACATTGTAGCCAAAAGCGATGGGTTGTTCGCAGACATTTTCGTGGCCACTTCGGCACATCCTACAGTTTCCACAGTATGAATCTGCAGGGACGTTGACTCTGTCTTTTTCTTTGATAGATTCTACACCGGGTCCGATTTCGTGGACGTATCCGGCGAATTCATGACCGAGTGTGATTGGCGGTTTTACTATTGAGCTACCGTTCCTGAAGATTTTGACATCGGTCGGGCAGAGCCCTGATGCTTCAACCTTTAGGACTATCTCGTCCCTTCCCGCTTTTGGGATTTCTTGATCTTCAATTCTTAAATCGTTGGGCCCATAAAATACGGCTGCTTTCATTCAAGATCAGCTACAAAGCCTTGAGAGCTTCGTCAACGCTTGCATTCTCTTTCACTATTTTGGAGATTGCAAGGATCATTTTCTTTGGTTCTTTGTATTGCCAGATGTTCCTTCCAATACTGGTGCCTATTGCTCCAGCATCCATGACTTGTTTGACGAACTCCAAAACTTCTCGACCTGAATTCATTTTGGCTCCGCCTGCGGCGATAACTGGAACGAGTGAATATTTCACTATCTTCCTGTAATAGTCCCGTTCTTCTGGGAAGTAGCATTTCATAATATCTGCCCCCTCTTCGCATAGGCTCCTTGTACCCTGACGTAGTAGCTCTCCTCTGTTTTCAGTACTTTTACTCCACGGTTCTACTTCACCCATCAGTGGAATTTCATGTTCGTGGGCTGCATCGGATAGGATTCCGAAGCGTCGAAACATTTCATTTTCATGCGGATGTCCAATCGTGATTGTGTAGACGAGACAGTCGGCGCCGTCTCGCATTGCTTCCTCGACTGACGTGATAAGCATCTGGTCTGCCGGATCTGCTGAAGTTCCGGTTGCTCCAGTTACTCTGTAGACAATTCCCATTCTTCCGGCGAGAATGTCCTGAACCTTGAACAGTGTCCCTCGCCTAAGTAGAATCGCGTCTGCTTTAGCGTCTACGAATTCTCTCACTAAATTCGATGGATCTTCCAATTCTGGGTAGTATGCTTCAATCCCATGATCAATCGGCACGACGATGCTGCGGTTAGAAGGCATAATTCTTGCTAGCCGAATTTTCTTCCCAATTCCAGTCATGGCAACTCATGCGCCTTAGAAAAAGTTCGAACTAATAACTTTGCGTTGAAATACTAGTCCACGAAATCAAGAGGAGTATTTCGCGATTAACTTGAAGTCTTCCTTATGCCGCTCGTATAGGTTCAGGTAGATTGAAAAGAGATCATCATACATCTTCCGAAGTGAAGGGTCAGGATAAATATTCTCGCGTGCTCGTTGCCATTTCTTGGCCTCGATCCATGTCTTCTTGATGCCTCCGGCCATGTAGCCGATGTAAGCTGTGCCGACAGTTGTTGACATTGACGGATCGTATGATAGAGGTATTCCGGTTATGTCCGTCATAATTTTCCGAAACAATCGGCTTTTTGCGCCGCCGCCTGTTATTTTGCCCGTGTCGATTTGGTATCCTTTTTCTCGCATTATTCGAATATGGTGGAGTAACGAGTACGATACTGCCTCCATTGAAGCACGGAGAATATCGTTTTGCGTTGTATCTTCGTGAAGACCGAAGATTACAGCACGCGCTAACGTGTCGAATATAGGGGTTCGTTCACCCAGAATGTATGGGAGTATTATGATTCCGTTAGATCCCGGGACTGAGGTGGCCGCGAGTTTTTCTGCTTTCGTGAAGTCTACTTCATTTTTCATGAAAAGTCGGAGCATATATTCGTAGAACAAGCCGGATGCTGCTGTGCCTCCACCGACAAAATATAGGCCTTCTATAGGACTAAGATCGAGATACAATCTCCTGTCTGGTTTTGGCGAGCGCGTGGGCGTGTAAATAATTCCTGTCGTTCCTAGTTCCAATGAAATATCTCCTTCATCTACCAAGCCCATTGCGATCGGGGCACTGACGGCGTCGACGCAAGAGCTTGTAATCAGTACCCGGTTTCGATTCAACCCTAGATTCGATTTAATTAGACGTGAAGTGACCTCAGTGGTGTGAATTGTTTGATGGAGTTCAGGTAGTGTTGATGAATCCAGGTCTAGGAAGGAGAGCATTGTTTCCGACCAAGCCATATTAGAATAATTTAGCAACCCGCTCTCCAACGCGGCTGTGAAATCTATGATTTCTTCGCCCGATAAGCGCCAGATAATGTATGTGCTGAGGTCGAACAGCTTCTCGATCTTGGCTGACGTGGATGATTCATGCTTCTTGAGCCAGAGAAGTTTCGGTGGATATTGCTGGATGTTAGCCTGATTTCCGTTTATTCTTAGCAGTTCGTCGACTCCAAGTTTTTCGTTGAGTTCGTTGACTTCGGCCGAGGTGCGTAGATCGTTGTACAGGATGGCCGGTCTCAATATCTTGTGTGCTTTCCCCATCAGTATCATGACCGGGGCCATGCATGAGATCGATACGATTGTGTCTTCATGTTTGATGTACTCCGAGACTTGTTTTAGCGCGGTGGTTACGTTACGGAACACTTCTTCGGGATTGATTTCCGTGAAGCCGGGCCGAGGATGGTTTAGCCGCGCTGTGGGTCGCCGTATTGTCCGCTTAACTTGTCCATTCGGGTCTACGATGGAAGCCTTGATGGAACTGGTTCCTATATCCAGAGCGACAATTTGGATTGCCGATCACCGCACGACGTCTTCGATTTCTCTCCACCATTGCTTGTTGGCACCGCGTTTGGCTGCCTTGTTCCACTCTTTGGATTTCGGATTGCTCTCAATTTTCTCAAGCAGGTCTTGGATTCTTTTCGCGGAAAGACTCAGGCTTGGTTCAGCCATGGGTTCACTGAAGAGTTCTTTGACTCTTACAGCTGATGCCTTCAGGTTGCTTACGGCATCGTAACAGAAACCCCAATCATTTGAGAGAACTTCAAGAATCCTTTGGCCCTCTTCAATTTTCCATGTATCGACCGTTAATAATGCAATGATGTCTAGGAGATCTTTGTCGTTTATGTAGTGAATCTGTAGTTTGGTTAACAGTAAATCATCACGGTTAAGATTTGGATAATCTAGTTCCAGTCTTCCGCGTATGTCGATGTCGTGGTTGAATTCGAGTTTATCGAGAAATATGTCTACGTGGAATGTTCCTTGTGGATGATAATAGATTCGTCTGCGGTCGCCGAAGAGTGCGTTGATGATTTTATCCTTCTGAAATTGATACTGCTCCAAGAAGAGCGCGTTCAACTTTTTCGTTTCTTTTGAGTATCCCACGAGATCGAGGTCAGCGAAGGTAGACGTGGACGATCTTCCGGCTTTGCGGTTTTTTATCAATAATTCCCTGATCGCCACATTATTTCTGATGAGGTTGAAGATAGCGATTCCGCCTGTGATGCGAAGTGCAAAATTCTGTTTTCTCGCGTCATCAACTATGCGTAACCCTTCTTGGAATAATTCGTCTCCGCTTAGTTCGGCTTTCTTGGTGACGTCGGGTGTGCTCAAATTCGATCCATCCAAACGGTTGGTGATCGCATGAACTTGTTGGGAAGGCGGTTCGTTCTTTTTAAGACATCTCAAACTTGGAAAGCGGGCTTCACTCTAGATCTGAATTGTTTCTTTTGGATTATTTCCATCAACGAGCCTCAGCCATGGCTCGAACGATAGCTTGACGATGACTTGACTATTTCCCGAAATCTCAAGGAATATGTCTAGAGGTTTCATGAACTGCCTTATTCAAAATGACGTATGAACGGCAAGTGGGTATCAGAAAATAATTTCCTTGAAGGGTTCTGCTTATGGTTTCGAAAGCAGTTGGATGATTTCGGATAGCTTGTTAATTTCATACCGTGGAGTGGTTGTTCCTTTCTCAAGCTTCGCCTGGCCCTTTCGCAATCTTATCGTGTTTAGTCCTGCTCGGTTTGCTACGTTTATCTCGCTATCAGGGTTGACTCCCACGTAGGCTGCTTCACGTACGTCTACGTTCAACTGTCGAACTACCTGCTCAAGGACTTGTTCGGTTAATTGGTTGAGCTTAAGGTCTTCTGATACGACAACGGCTTGGAAAAGATGCTGCAAGCCCAAGTTGATCAGCTTTTCCCATTCTTTGACCGATCGACCTGATGATGCGATTCCAAGTTTCAAACCCATTTCTCTTAATCGGAGCAACGTCGGCACGGTATCCGGATAGGGCTTTAGAAATACCGGGTTCGTGCTACGGTAGGCGACTACTCCTGCGGCTACTACGGCTGGATCCCATTTTAGACCAAGCCTCTCCAGGAGGCTGTCAAAGTGTCTGTTGTTGTTCGGTCCAAGTTCCTTTACGATTTCTTCCAATTTTCGGTATCCTGTCTCGACATCAACCGGTAAGCCGGCTTCGATCATGGCCTTGACGGCGCTTAGTCGAGCGTTGGATTTCTGTAGGAATGCGTCATAGAGTACATCGTCGATTGCAAAAATTATCGCTTTCACGTTTGTCATCTTACAACCTTCTTCAATTTGGGTGGATTATCAGGGTTTAGACCTCTTGCCACTGATGAGTAATACGAGTAAAGCTGTAGTGATATAACATCGACGAGTGGGAGGAATATTTCATCCACGCCTCCTACTGTTTTGATGTGTTGTCTCTCATTTGAGTTATGTTTCGAACTAATTATGACCACAGGCGCCTCGAAACGTTCGAAGCTCTCCGCTAATTTCATGACTTCATCACTCCTTCCAGGATTCTCCAAGATCAAGATAGGTGTTCTTCTGTCGACTAGCTGCATTGGTCCATGAAGGAATTCTCGGGTTGCGAACCCCTCGGCATAGACGTTACAACTCTCCTTCAGCTTTAACGCTCCTTCGAGCGCAGTCGCATAGTTTGGACCACTACCTAGTAGAAAGAAGAATTCCTTATCCTTGTATCTTTCAGCAATTATTCGCGTATCTTCCTCGGAGAGCTGTATCGATCTTTCAACGAGTTGAGGGATTTGGTTCATCATCGACGTGAGAGCATCATATTTTGGAAGCGGTTCTATTAACTTCGCTAATTCCAGTATGAGAAGTTGAGCTGCCAATATAGTGCAGGTGAAGCTTTTCGTAGCCGTTAGCGCCTTTTCAGGACCCGCACGTGAAAATAGCTTGAAGTCGCAGATTCGCGCGAGTGAACTCTCAGGAGTATTCGTCACGGCTATCGTGCGCATTCCTGATTGAATCGCGGAATTTGCTGCATTAATCACATCTGTGCTTTCACCTGATTGCGAGATCGCTATGAGGACCGTATCTGTATGAGCCCGTGTGGTCCAGGATGCGAATTCTGAGGCAGGAATGGTGCTCGACAAAATGGAGGTGATGGTTGAGATTGCGTAGTTAACTGCTAGGCAGGCGTGGTAACTTGTTCCACTTCCCGTAAGATAGATCAGTTTTAGGTCTTTAGCGTTAAGAGTTTCAGCTATACGGTTTGCTTTGGCCCACTCTTCTTTCAGAGTCCGCGTTAACGCGTCTGGCTGTTCATAGATTTCTCGCAACATGTGATGCTGGAATGATTTTTGCACTATTACCACCAGATTTGACGATTCAAATTATATTTCGTAACGTTCACAGTGCTTGCAGTACCAACGTTGAAACTCGACGATGTACGTTAGGTTTCCGTGACAATTTGAGCACTTTGGAATTGAAGACTTTTTCGTCGTAGTATGCGTCTCCGATGGTTTCCCATTCCGGGTCTCGAAAAAACGTTGTGGTTCGATTACGAATTGTCATTATTGGAATTGTTGAGAATATGGCGGTTGAGTCCTCGCAGGAGGGCGTAGATGACCCGGAGCGTGGGAATCTCAACATTCTTCGATTGAGCAATTTTTGTTATGTATCCAAAGGTCTCTTCGACTTCTATCTGTTTGCCATTCAAGACGTCCTGGAGCATTGAGACAACCACTCTCTCTTCATCGCTACTTTTGCGGGCCCGATCCGTAAACTCCTGGATCATTCCTTTTTCTTGCGATTCGAGAATTCTTTTGATTGGGAGTAGATTAGGGGGATTATCCGGAGTTAATCCGACTGCTCTCATGATGTTGCCTCCTTCTCTGACCATTCTTAGGAAGACTTCTGTGAGAGCTAGGTCTTGGAGCGACTGATTCGCGTTAAGTCGCGTTAGCGATGCTAGGCCGGCGTTTGCGCAATAAACTATCAATTTTGCCCATTTGATCTCGGTTATGTTAGCCGCGTGGTCGGTAGGTATGCGCGATTGATTCAAGATTTCAACGATCTCTTTTACTCGCTCGCTTCTTCCTTTGGGTATTTCACCTAACCAAGTGTATCCGACTGCTGTGTAGTCGACTATTCCAGGTTCGGTTAGTGTCGCTCCAACAGTAGATACGCCTCCGATGACATGCCTTGAACCGGCGTACCTCGAAAGCAACTCATCTTTCTCGCCGGCGTTTTGAAAGGAAATGAACAATGTTTTGCCGAAGAGATGTGTTGAAGTCTCGAGGATGCTCTCTGTGTCACGTGACTTGACGGTCAAAAAAGCTACGTCAGCTGCCTCTACACTCCCAGCTGTTGAAACTACGTTTAGACGTCGATTGATTTCGCCTTCTGGAGTCCTAATCGTGAGGCCATTATTCTTCAGGGCTTCGTAGTTTTTCCCGTGAGCAACGAGGGTTACGTCATGGCCGGCGATATCGAGCATTCCGCCGTATATCGAGCCGAGAGATCCTGCGCCGAGGATGAGGAACTTCATGCTTTCACAGTAATGATCTGGCGAGGTCGATTTTCAAGAGTTTCTTCGCCTTTGCGTCGTTACCTTTTTACTGGATCCGTATGTGGATTTCACGTATGGTACGATTTCTTTCGCCGCCATTTTAAGGAATTTTTCTTCGTCTGGACTTGTGCTTTGGAGGTAGATGTGGTTGAATCCCATCTTTACAGCTCGATCTATGGGCTTGATGATATCTTCAGACTTGGTTCCGATAAAGAATGCCTTTGCTAGGGCTTCATCAGATACCATCTGGCCCATTTCTTCGATCTCTCTTGGGTCGTATATGGGTAGCCTGAACATGAATGGAAATAGGTTACCTCTCCAGAATCGTACTTTCTTAATTGCTCTATCGAAGTCTTGGTCGTATGAGACGCCTAATTCAACTGCTCGCTCGATTTTTTCTGCATCGCGTCCGGTTTCTTTGGCTCCTTCGGCTAGGGCTTTGAGAAGGACGTTTTTGAGTTTGTCAGGGTCTACGAGAGTTGTCAAGAATCCGTCCGCATATTTGCCGGCTATTTTTGCGACTTTCGGTCCGAATCCTGCTACGTATAATGGGACTTCTGTTTCAGGCTTGGTGTAAAGCTTCGCCTTGCGCAGCTTGTAATACTTGCCGTTGAACGTTACGAAGTCGTTAGACCAGAGCATCTTCATGACCCGAATCGCTTCTTCCAGTCGTTCTATCCTTTCTTTTAGTGATGGCCATTCGTATCCAACTGGAATTTCGTTCATCGCTTCTCCTGATCCGACCCCTAGGAATATTCGATTGGGAAACATTGCACGTAGGCTGGCGAATGCTTGCGCAACGATTGCTGGATTGTATCTAAATAGCGGGCACGTAACGGCTGTACCGAAACTAATCTTGCTTGTTCTTGCTGCGGCTGCGCCGATGAAGACCCACGTGTGGCTTTCCTGCGCTCCGGTATGCGACCAGGGATGAAAGTGGTCGCTTACCCAAAGCGTCTCGAATCCGGCTCGTTCAGCTAGAGTGGCATGTTCTAACAAAATCCTTGGATGATATAGGTCGGGTTGTGAGGCATAACCGATTGTGAACTTCATGACGTGTATCTCCCGACGGAGAGAGGGATCTACTGATTGATAATTCTATGTACGGAATTGGAGTGCAGATTCCGTTATCATAACCTCGCATAGACTTTTTACGGTCTCGTGTAATGCTCGGTCAGTCGACCTGCTTTGAAGATTACGAATATTGAGTCTTATGTTTTGCTAGTGCCTGACTACGACAGCCAGGCATGTAGTTCAGCCCAGGACGACATTGTGGTTAAGATACTGACGGATGAAGGGATCGTCGGAATCGGGGAGACGGATACTAATCCGTGGGCTACGAAAGCATACATCGAATCGCCAGGAACCCACATCATGGCGTTGGGGGTTCGAGAGTTACTGATGGGTCAAGATCCGTTGCAACCCGAAGCCCTTTGGGATCGCATGTACACTGCGACAGCGATGCCAGGAAGGAGAGGTCTCGGCATCTGCGCGATGGGCGCTCTTGACATGGCTCTTTGGGACATCAAGGGAAAAGCGCTGCAGAAACCGATTTGGGAATTGCTTGGGGGAGCCAGGCGAACAAAGATCCATCCCTATGCTAGCCTGCTACCAAACGGCAACACGTTGGATGCCTATTCCTCGAATCTTCAAGAGAAATTATTGCAAGCCAAGAAATATGGATTTACAGCGGCAAAGCTGGAAGTTTGTGTCAACGGCCCGTATTCTCATAATGGGCTCCAGGAGGCTGATTCTGAGGTCACGAAGATAGTTGCTTCTTGTAGGGAGGCGGTGGGTCCGAATATGACGCTTATGGTCGATGTGGCATATGCTTGGAATGATTGGCGAACCGCGCTGCAGGTAATCGAGACGCTCGAACCATACGACATTTACTTTGTTGAAACACCCGTGGCTACAGATGACTTAGATGGTTACGCTAAACTGGCGCGAAGAAGTCCGATCAGAATTGCTGCAGGCGAATGGCTGCAGACCCGTTTCGAATTTCAAGACTTGATAGATCGAGGGCACATCGACGTTGCACAACCCGACATAGGACGAGTCGGAGGCATAACGGAAGCCAAAAGAGTAACAGAGTACGCCGCACTTCGAGGCAGATTGATGACCCCACATTGCTGGAAAACAGGAATCGGCATTGCTGCTTCAGCACAGCTTGCCGCGGCTTCATCCAATTGTCCATTTATTGAATACTTGCCTGGAGAATTATCAGAATCAGCAATCCGGAAAGAACTGGTCAAAGATGAACTTAAGATGGTCCAAGGGGAAATCGACTTACCTCAGAAACCTGGATTGGGCATAGATCTTGACGAGGCAGCGATTCAGAAATACAGGGTGAAATAATAGGATCACATAGTGATCTGGACTTTGCATCCCTCCTTACTTTTGGCGACTTCGAAAGCTGAAGTTGCGTCGTTTATTGGAAAATGATGCGTGACGAGTGACTTCAAGTCTATTTTCCCGTGCTCGACCAGATTCATTGCCTCTTCGTAATTCTTCCAGTTTGAAGCGAACGTTCCGTACAATGAAATTTGTCGTCTCACCAGATTGGTAATGTTAAGCTCAACTGGTTTCGCGAAGATTCCGATGCTGAGAACTTTTCCTCCTTGCCTAACCATATCGCATGCGTTAACCAAAGCTTGCCCTGATCCAGCCGCGACGATTGCAACATCAGCACCTGATCCGTTTGTGGAGTTCAATGTTTCTTTGACCGAGTCGGTTTGAGTTGAAGAGATCGTTGTGAACCCGAGTTTACGAGCTAGTTCGAGGCGTTCTTTGTCGATCTCAATGCCACTGATCAGAATCCTATTTGATCCTGACGCGCGAGCAACTTCTGCTGCAAGTAATCCGATCGGCCCTGGTCCTATAATACTAACGAAGTCAGCAGGTTCAATTCTGCAGATGTCAAATATAGCGTGACAAAGTACAGAGAGAGGTTCAATGAGGGCTGCCTCAGTGAAGTCTATTTTTCCACTTAATCGATGCAAGTGCCTACTTGGAACGACGGTCAATTCTGAGAACCCTCCGTTTCTGTGAATTCCCATAATTGAAAACTTCACGCAGAGATTCGTCTGGCCTTCACGGCAGAACTTACATTGCCCACATCCGATCACAGATTCTGCGACCACTCTTTCTCCATCGACGAAGTCAGTCACATTGGTGCCCACGTCAACTATTTCGCCGGCAAATTCATGTCCAGGTATGAGTGGTAACTTGGCGAATCCTGCGTAGGCCTGAGTATAATCATAAAGACCAAGATCGCTCCCACAGATTGAGGCTCTATTAACTTTGAGCAGTACATCATTTGATCCGAATACAGGAGCCGGCACTTCCTTAACGGTAATTCCAGGCTGCGGTTTGTCTTTTACTACTGCCTTCATTCAGATCAAACTGCCTTTCACATAACGGGCTGACTTAATTGAACTGCGAGTAGTCGCGCCGAGCTTTCGAAACTTCAAGTATGACCAACTTCCAACTGGTGAGGCGAGACTAATGAACTACCTCGTCACGGGCGGAACCGGATTCATCGGTGCGTACACCATAAGAGATCTCTTATCCCGAAATGACAGCGTAGTTAGCTTCGACGCTTCCACCGATGATCAAATCCTGAGAGACGCCCTCGACTCTGAGGGGTTGAAGAAGCTAGTTCGAGTTTCGGGGGACATTCTTGATCTTCCCTTATTGCTGGACACAATCAGGGCGCACAAGATTGATGTGATCGCACATTTTGCGTCACTACAGATCCCAGCTTCAGACGCTAATCCTTCTATGGCTTTGAAAACCAACTGTCAAGGCACACTGAACATTCTTGAAGCCTGCAGACTTTACGATCTTCGCCGCTTATTGTGGGCTAGCTCAATCGCTGTGTTTGGTCCTCCAGAGCTGTACGATAATCAACCTGTACAAAATGATGCACCACATCATCCGGTAAGTGTCTACGGAGCGTGTAAATCGCTTAACGAATACATGGCCAAACATTACTTCGACACGTACGGAGTGGACAGCATCGGTCTCAGATTCACTGCAGTCTACGGTGTAGGGAGACTTCGCGGAAAGAGCTCCTTCACTACCAAGATGATCGAAATGGCTGCTCGACGTGAGGCGTACACAGTGCCGTATGGAGATGATATTGTTGACTGGGAATACGTAGAAGATGTTTCGAGACTCGTTGTCATGTCTTGCGACTTGAAGAAAAAAACGAGGTCTCGCGTCTTCAACACCCAAGGAGATGTCAGACCGGTGATTGACGGAGTTAATTTTCTGCGTAAGATTTCGAAATCACAACTCGAAGTTGAAGGCGGTAAATTTGGAATTCCATGGAGGTATGATACGACGTCGTTGAAGAACGAGATCGGATTCGAACCACGGTACTCAATGGAGGAGGGGATACAGAAGACTTACCAAGTCTTCCTGTCAAGAGACCCATGATCATTAGAACCACAACATCTTTCTAAGGACGAGGCGGGTTCAGGATGAAGACCAGAATCAGTTCTCTGTCATTAATCGATTTGCTTCTAGTTTTAGTGGTCGTTATCTGGGGCGTCAACTTTACGATAGTAAAAATAGCGCTTTTGGAAATGAACCCTCTCGTATTCAATTGTTTCAGGGTCATCGTAGCGAGTGTGTTCCTTATCATTCTGAGTTGTTTCAAAAAGAGTAGTCTCCCAAGTAGGAGCATCTTTTTTCAACTATTCGCTATCGGTTTGATTGGAAATGGGATCTACCAAGAACTCTTCATTCTTGGGATTTACAGAACCGCAGCCGGAGTGACGGCACTCATATTGGCGGCAACTCCAATTTTCGTAATGATCATCGACTCAATTTTGCACGTCGAGAAGATAGGTTATCGAGAATGGATTGGCGTGATTTTTTCATTTATCGGCATCATGTTAATGATTCATATCGAATCGCTAGGCTCTGTAGGGAATTCAGCCCTCATTGGAGACC
>Ga0209517_10002806_pt1 | contig 24180 bp, 15 predicted proteins | sample PeaSoiMetSII2010_FD_187695 | JGI IMG/M metagenome (GOLD analysis project Ga0209517, IMG submission 187695) | Peat soil microbial communities from Weissenstadt, Germany - SII-2010 (SPAdes) (version 2) | ecosystem: Environmental > Terrestrial > Soil > Wetlands > Peat | place: Germany... | reverse complement strand
CTGCGCACTCTGATACCCGAGCGTGCTCCCTCTCCTCCTCTGGAGGAGAGGGCCGGGGAGAGGAGGCCCTTCTCTCGATTTCCGGGGCAAGGCCAAGGCGATGTCTAGCAAGCGCTTTTTCGGGTAAAGATAAGCAGCTTGCTGCCGCTTTCGAAAATCAACGGCGCTCGAAGGCGTCGGCCAGCCAACTCGCTGTTGCAGCACAGTGTTCATCGCGGCTCAACAAACAGCCCGAACTCCGCCAGCGCAGGACAAACTGCAGCCTTGGTGATTCGCAGCCGCACGCGTTCCGTGGTGACCGGTTCGGTGCGGATGAGGCGGTGGTTGCCGATGCTCGTGGCCTGGGCGAATTCAGCCCATTGGCCGTCCTTCCATTGGTCCAATCCAACCGCCTCGATTCGCTGTCCCAACGGCAGATACTCCCGCAAGCTTACCACGTTGAAGGTCACCGGTTTGCCCAACTCGAGCACCAACTCAGGCGTGGTGACCTCGTCGTCAGTCGCCCAGTACGCGCCGGGCCGGCTGCGAAGAACGTGTTCCGCGGCGAATTGTTTGGAGCCGCCGCGCGTGTTGCTGGCGCTTACCTTCGCGCCGAGCGCCAGGTCCTTCGCGAACGTGGCATCAAGGTGTTGGCGAAATGCTTTGAGCGATCGGATATCGTTCTCGTTGATTTGACCCCGGCGGTCGGGCGGAATATTCAGGTTCAAGCAAGCGCCGCGCCCAACCGACTCGTAATAGATTTCGAGCAACCGCTCGGGCGATTTCACCTTGCTGTCCTCGCTGGGATGATAAAACCAGCCGGGACGGATCGAGACGTCGCACTCGGCCGGAATCCAATCGGTGCCGGGTCGCTCGCCGGAGTTGAGGCCCTCGCTTGTGCCGCCGGCATACCGGCCCGCGCCGTTCACCGTGGCCCAGCAGGGGTCGCCCGCCACACCCCGCTCGTTGCCAACCCAGCGCACGTCGGGGCCGGCGTCGCTGAACATCACCGCTCCAGGCATCAATTGGCGAACCAGTTCCCAAGTGTTCTTCCAATCGTAATAAGTGCGGTTATCGATATGCCGCACCTCGCGACTGCCGCCGTAAAAGCCATCACCGCCATTCGCGCCGTCAAACCACACCACGAAGATATCGCCGTAGTTTTTCAACAACTCCCGAAGCTGATTGCGGTAATACTCGACGTACTCGGGCCGTCCATAGACCTTCGAATTGCGGTCCCAGGGGGAGAGATAAACACCGAACTTCAAGCCTTGCCGGTGGCAGGCCTGGGAGATCTCTTTGACTACGTCCCCGTGGCCGTCCCTCCAGGGACTGTTCTTGACCGAGTGCTGCGTGTACGCGCTGGGCCAGAGACAAAAGCCATCATGGTGTTTAGCGGTCAGGATGAGCCCCGTCATGCCCGCGGCTTTGGCTACCGATACAATCTGGCTCGCATCGAGCGCGGTCGGGTTGAAAACCTTCTCCTCCTCGTCCCCATATCCCCATTCCTTGTCGGTGAACGTGTTCACGGTGAAGTGGAGAAAGCCGTAGAATTCCATTGCGTGCCAGCGCAGTTGGCGCTCCGTGGGCAGCGGCCCAAAAGGCGCAGGTGGACTTACCCCACGGGGTGGCGCGGCCGCCTCGCCGGCGCTCAGCGCCACGCCCCGCATGAAGCAGAAGGTGGCGCACAACAACAGTCCCAATCGTCCGCAGGCTCGTTTCATATAGGCAACGAAGGGTGCTCGTTCAAGCCTCCCTGCGCAACGAATTAGCTCAGTCGATGGAGAAGCGGCTCGGTTCATTTTGCGTCCCCTTCCGCCAACTTGAGCGCCGCCTGCAGTGCTTTTTCATCTTCTTTGGTGGGCCCGTGGAAATACCGTCGCGCATGAAGCCTCCAATAAAGCACCATGAGCGCGGCCAGCAGGAGCATCGTCCAAAACACCAGTTCATTCGGCGGAATGCTAAAAATGACCAGGATAAAGAGTGTCCAGGCGATCGCGACCCCGTTGATCAAATTTCCCCAGCGTCCCAGGCTCCAAGGTGCGCTCCGCGGGGTTGTGTATTCGCCGTGCTGCCGCCGCTTGTTGCGCCAGTTTAGGTAAACCGGGATGATGTAAGCCAGATACAGGGTAATCGTGCTAATAGACGTGACTACCGAAAAGGCGGCAGCATAAATGCAGATCGCCACTACCAGCACACTGGTGATCAAGATCGACCAAATGGGTGTGCCAAACCGGGGGCTCACCTGTTTGATGAGAGCCGCGCCGGGCATGCCGTCGTCGCGGGCGAAAGCGTACCAGGTTCGCGCCATGGAAGTAAGTCCCGAACATCCGCAAAGCCACATGGCGACCCCAATGACGACCGCGATCAAGTTAGCAAACAACGCGCTTAGATTATGGTCAACGATATAAAGCACCGGGTAGGCGTCGGTGGCGGCCTCGGCCAGTTTGCCGGGTGGAATGCACCAGGTCAAAATCATCAGCAAGACGTATCCCACCACCGCGGAAACCACCACGGAAAGAAAAATACCCCAGGCTGAGTTCAAATGCGCCTCCACCGTTTCTTCGGCGGTGTTGGCCGAAGCGTCGAAACCGGTGTAGGTCCATTGCGCCTGTAATAACCCAAGAAGGAACACTAAGGCAAACGGCGCGGCTTTGTAGAGCGCGGCCAAACCCGGTACCAGGGCGAACAACGGCGACGCAATCTTCGTGTCGCCGAATACCAATGTGGGACCGATTTTTCCGCCTGGCAAAGTGTCGGAGGCGGCGTCGAGTGGCGTTACCGAATTAGCATGAGAAAACAGGAAGGCCAGCGGATTATGATACCTGGCAAAAAGGGTCAGCAACAAGGCAATCAGCAGGACACCCGCGATGTGCCACCAAACACTGAAATCGTTCAGCCGCGCCATCAGTTTTATCCCTGTGATGTTGATCAGAATCTGGGGGATCATGATCAGCACCATCACGAAAATCTGGAAGTGATGGTTGTCGAGTGTGCCAAAAAGCGGCACGTGCAGTCCCGTGCGTAGGTGAAAAACCCTGATTGCCGCTCCGATAAGATACACCGCTGCCGCCCAGTTGGTGCCCGCAGTGATTGTCAGTTGGCCAATCATGTTGAACCACGCGGTTGTCCAAGCCCAGGTCTTGCCACCCAGACGGGAAGCCCAGAAATAGAGTCCCCCCGCAGTAGCGTAGGCCGAAGCCAGTTCCGCCATGGATGCCGCCACGCAGAGCGTAAAAATGCTGACGACCGGCCAACCAACCGAGTTGATGATCGGTCCAGCGAACTTGAGGCCGTAGCCGAAGAGCACGATGGCTCCCGTAAGAACTGAAATGATCGAAAACGAAATCGCGAAATTGGAAAACCCGCCCATCTGCCGGAAGAGTTGCTGGCGATACCCCAGCCTCGCCAGTTCCACGATGTCCTTTTTAATCGCCTCTTCGCGAACTGGCTTGCCCTTGCTCACGGCTAAATTCTCTCGAAGTACCGGACCCGTTCCCAATCTGTCACCGCATCATCGAACGCCTGGACTTCGCACCGCGCGGTATGGACATAAAACTCAATCACCGCCTCGCCGAAGGCTTTGCGAGCAAGCCGGCTGTTGCTCAACAAGTCAGCCGCCTCGCGCAATGATCGAGGCAGGGAAGGCAGCTTGGAATCGGTATAAGCATTCCCCTCATACAGTTCGCCGCAATCCAGTTTCTCGTTCACGCCTGCCATGCCCGCCGCAATCATAGCCCCGAAAGCGAGATACGGATTGGCATCCGCGCCCGGCATGCGGTTTTCCAGCCGAAAGGAGTTGCCTTCACCCACCACCCGGAAGCCCACTGTCCGATTATCATAAGCCCAAGCCATTTTGGTGGGCGCCCAACTGGAGGACTGATAGCGTTTGTAAGCATTGATGGTTGGGGCGTAGAAATAACTGAGTTCAGGAGAATACTTCATCAGCCCGCCAAGAAACTGCCGAAAGAACTTTGATCCTTCGCGCTTTTTCGGATCCCAAAAAAGCGCCTTTCCCTTCTGCCAAACACTCTGGTGAATATGGCAACTGCTTCCCACTTCGGCTGCATCGATCTTGGACATGAAGGTAATCGCCTTGCCGTTTTGATAGGCGATTTCCTTGGCTCCTTGCTTGAAGACCACATGCCGGTCAGCCATGGCCAGCGGTTCAGCGTAGATGAAATTCACCTCGTGCTGGCCTTTCCCCCATTCGCCCTTGGACGATTCCACCGGAACCTCCGCCGCGTCCATGAAATTTCGCAAGGAGCGAAATATCGCTTCGTCGCGCGCCGGTTGGAGGGTGTGATAATCGATTCGATAATCGCTGGCCGGGGTCAGTCCGGTATAATTGCCGGCAAACGCCTCCCGGTAGCTGGTGTTATACAAAAAGAACTCCAGCTCGCTGGCGATCTTGCATACCAAGCCTTTCGCGCCAAGCATTTCCAGTTGGCGTTTTAAAACCGAGCGCGGAGCTTCCTCCACCAGTTTCCCGCCCGGATGATGCAGGTCGCAAATGACCATCGCTGCGCCAGCTTGCCAGGGCAAAAGCCGCACCGTGGAAAGATCCGGTCGCATTTCAAAATCGCCGAATCCTTTCTCCCAATTGGCCAGCTTGAAACCGCTCAACGGCTCCATTTCCATGTTCGAGGCAAGGAGATAATTGCACCCGTGCGTTCCGCTCTTTAACGCGTGGTCCAAAAAGTAATGCGCGGTCAACCGTTTGCCGATCAGCCGGCCAAACCCATCAGGAAACACCATTAAAAGGGTGTCGATCTCTTTGCGGGCAATCTTTGCTTTGAGTGTCGGCAGGTTCATGGGCGCCACGGCAACGGCTATTCCGCGATGTAAATGTTTTTAAGTTCCGTGTACCCCTCCATCGCCGCCATGCCCAGGTCGCGGCCCAAGCCGCTCTGCTTGAACCCACCGAATGGCGCTTCCAAGTGGACACTGTTATGGCAATTCACGCTCAACACACCGCTCTCGACGCGGCGCGACACTCGCAGGGCCCGGTTCAGATCCTTGGTCCAAAGCGAACCGCTCAAACCGTACGGCGACGCGTTCACCTCCGCCAGCATCTCCTCTTCGCGGTCAAAGGCCCGAACGCAGGCGACCGGCCCAAAAACTTCCTCCCGCCAGATGCGGTCAGAAGTCTCACATCCCACCACCACGGCCGGGTTGAGATAACAACCCTTCCGCGCCGGCCGGTCGCCCCCGCAGAGAACCTTGAGATGCGGCGTTTTGGCAGTTGGCAAAAATGTCTCCACTACCTCGCGCTGCTGTGCCGACACCAACGGGCCGATCTGGGTCTCCGCCTTGGCGGGATCACCGATCACGACTTTGCGTGTGGCCTGCACGAATAATTCCACAAATTTTTCGTACACGGACCGCTCGACAAATACCCGGCTGCGCGCGCAACAATCCTGGCCGGTATTGGCAAAAACACTCATCGGCGACGTGGACGCGGCCTTTTCCAGATCGGCATCGGCGAAAATGATATTGGGCGATTTGCCGCCGAGCTCGAGCGAGACGCGTTTGATGTCCCGCGACGCCACTTGCATGATATGGGAGCCGACCGCGGTCGAGCCGGTGAAGGAAATTTTCCGAATCAAAGGGTGCTTCACCAGCGCGTCGCCCATTTCCTCGCCCGAGCCGGCCAAGACCTGGAGACAGCCGTCTGGCAACCCCGCCCGCGCCGCCAGTTCGCCCAGCCGCAAAGCGGAAAGGGGTGATTGGCGGGCGGGCTTGAGCACCACGCAGTTTCCCGCCGCCAGCGCCGGCGCGACTTTCCAGGTGGCAATGGGGAAGGGAAAATTCCACGGCACAATCGCCGCCACGACGCCCATCGGCTGGCGCAGCGTGAAATCAAATCCACCTCGCGCGACGGGAATGGTTTGCCCGTAGAATTTTGAAATCGCCCCGGCGTAATATTCAAATGTCCGCGCCCCCATCGCTACTTCATCTCGCGCATCGGAAATAGGTTTGCCGATCGCTACGCTTTCCAGTTGCGACAATTCCTCCGCATGCTCGCGCAGCACCCGCGCGATTTGGAACATCACTTCCGCCCGCCGGCCAGGCGTATAATCGCGCCAGCTTCCTTCGAATGTCCGTTGCGCCCCGCTAACGGCAGCCTCGACATCGCGCTCGGACGCCGCGGCGACTTCGACCAGCACTTCCTCAGTCGCGGGATTAATGATGGGCAATGTCTTGTTGTCCGAGGCGCCGCAAGATCTGCCGTCGATAAAAAGTTGATTCGGGAATTGCATAGGGATCAAAGTGCCAGTTGGTAGAGAGATCGCAAATCCTTCTGAGTCACTGGGACCGGGTTGGTTTGATGGCAGGTGTCCTCAAACGCCTGTTCGCTCATCGCGTCCAACTGCGACTCTTTCACGCCATACGCCCGCAAACCCGGGGCCAGGCCGACTTCCCGGAACAGCCCGCTGACATGCTCGATGGTGGCCGCGTCCTCCGGATTGCTCAACCCGAACGCCACGCCCACGCGGCGATACAGGCCCGGAACGCGTTCGGCATTGAACTTCATCACAAACGGTGCGCACAACGCATTGGCGGTGCCATGATGCATCCCACAAAAGGTCGAAAGCGGATGGGCCAACGAATGTATGGCCCCCAGGTCCTTTTGAAAAGCAATCGCCCCCATCATAGCCGCGACGAGCATCTTGCCGCGCGCTTCGAGATCGTCTCCGTTCTTCACCGCGCGCGCCAGTGATTGCTCGATCAAATGGATGCCTTCCAACGCGATCCCGTCGCACGGCGGATGAAACACCGGCGAAGTAAATGATTCGATGCAATGGATCAGGGCGTCGGCGCCCGTAGCGGCGGTCAGCTTCGGCGGCAGACCGCGGGTCAATTCCGGATCGAGAACGACCAGGCTGGCGATTAACGCGGGATGAAAGATGACCTGTTTGCGGCCGTCCTTGATAATGACCGAACTGCGGCCCGCTTCACTGCCCGTGCCGGCCGTGGTGGGGATGGTCACACAGGGAGCCAGCCCGCTCCAATCGGCATCAAAATCGAAGGGGATGAGTGGCTTATCCGGCCGCTTGACGCAAATCCGAATCACCTTGCCGACATCCAGCGCACTCCCGCCCCCAAAGGCGATCACGGAATCGCATTTGCCCGTTCGATAGGCGGCGGTAGCGGCTTCCACGTCCTCAATGACGGGGTTCGGATGAACCCCAGAAAACACCGCCCATTTCTTGCCTGAGATTTTTTCCAACGACTTAAAAGCATCGGTGGGAAGCAGTCCGGGATCAGTGACAATTAAGGGCTTATTCACGCCCAGCGCAGCCAAGTGGCGGGGCAGCTCTTGTAGGGAGCCGGCGCCGAAGCGGATGTTGGTAGGGAACGAGAAACTGGAGCTCATATTATGAAATCAAGCATTGGCCTCATACGATATTTGTTTCATTGGCTGCGCGCGATACCGCTTACCGAGGGAGCCGCGCTTGAGCCTATGTAACCCAGCGATTGAGACAAGCCATTATTTGTGGGGTTGGTCGGGCGCGCCCGCCTTGCCGGAGCTCAGCGAAGGCAGGCCCGCCCCGCCGTAGCTCGGCGAAGAAGGGTCGCTCCGTGCGCGCGTCCGGTGACCCAGCGTTTGACTCGAACAATTATTTGTGCGCTATCAAAACACTGCTTGCAAATTCGCAGAAATTGGATGATGCTCCCAGCAATTGGTTGGGGTCGTAGCTCAGTTGGCAGAGCGTCTCGTTCGCAATGAGAAGGTCGCAGGTTCGATTCCTGTCGGCTCCACCATCCAATCATCAGGCTGATTATGAGTGCAAACACAGCAAACAAACTCAGCCGCCGCCGTTTCTTGAAAGGAGCTGCCGGAACTGCCGCCGCCATCGGCGTCGCCCCAAACATCATCCCCGCCCGCTTGCTGGGAGAGGACGCTCCCAGCAACAAGATTACCTCCGGCTTCATCGGGGTGGGCGATCATGGCACAGGCTGGAACTTGTCTTATTATCTCAGGAACACGACCGCCAAAGTAATCGCCGTCTGCGACGTGGACGACAACCATTTGCTGCGAGCCAAGGAAACCGTAAACGACCGGTATGGCAACGAGGATTGTTTCGCGACCGGGGATTTCCGCGAGATTCTCGCGCGGAAGGACGTGGATACGGTGATGATCTCCACGCCGGACCACTGGCATACGATCATCAGCCTGCTGGCCATCAAGGCGGGCAAGGATGTCCAGTGCGAGAAACCCACATTGACCATCCGCGAGGGCCAGGTGCTCACCCAAGCTGTGCGCAAGCACAAAACCGTCTTCCAAACCAGCACGGAAGACCGCGGCGTGCCCGAATACCACCGCATCGCCGAGTTAGTGCGCAACCACCGCATCGGCAAACTCCAGCGCATCGAGGTCATCCTCCCCCGACAACCCACCGTTCCCGGCGATCCGACGCCGCAACCCGTCCCCAAGGTGCTGGACTACGAGATGTGGCTCGGGCCGGCTCCTTTCGCCCCCTACACCCGGGATCGCGTTCATTTCAACTTCCGTTGGATCTGGGATTATTCGGGCGGGATCATCTGTGACTGGGGCGCCCACCTGTTTGACACCGCCCAGTGGGCCAACGACACCGAGCGCAGCGGCCCGGTGGAGATCGAAGGCACCGGCACTCACTGGTCGGGCGGCCTCTACAACACGGTCAAAGACTACGACGTGACCTATCGTTACGCTAATGGCGTGGTAATGACGTGCAAACCCGGAAACCCGAGCATCAAGTTCATCGGCACCGAGGGCTGGGTGGGCAACACCGGCTGGCGGGGGCCGGTTGAGGCCAGTTCCCAGGAAATCCTCGATTCCAAGATCGGCCCGGAGGAACTCCATCTCTATACGAACCCCGCATTGGAGCACGACGACTTCATGAAATGCGTGAAGAGCCGGAAGGACCCCTATTTCCCAGTCGATATCGGCCACCGCGTCAGCACGGTGTGCCACCTGGCCAACATCATGTTGCGATTGGGCCGCAAACTCAAATGGGACCCGCAGGCCGAGCAGTTTCTCAACGACCCCGAGGCCAACCAGATGCTCGACCGCAAACGCCGCGATCCCTGGCAGTTGCCGGAAGTGTGAAATCGGGAAGCCTCCTTTCCCTCTCGCGCACACATTGGGACCACGAACCTGCTCGGTCCATGGACGGTTGCTTGGTCGCCCGGCGCGTACCGCGCGAAGCGTATGGAGTGCGCGCAGCTTGCTGCCGCTTTCGAAAGCCACGGGCGTCCGAAAGCACGGGCCAGCCCCTTCACACTTCGATCGCCGAGCCTTCCCCTCTCTCTCTCCTCAGCAGGAACAACTCTCATTGGGAGCCCCGCCCCTCCTCCTTCTCTCCGCGCCTCAGCGCGCCAGAATAACAGCCCTGGCCTCGCCGAAATCGGCATTCGCGGCCACGACTCCTGCGGCCCGCGGTCTCCTGGCGTTGGCGAGCGATAGCGAGTCAGCCGTCCTGGGCCCGCGCCACCACCGCGGACCCCTCCGGAACGCCGCCTTCAGGCGCCTTCAGGCGGCAGCAGCCCCTGTCCAACGTCCGCCCTCCCCCTCGTCCCTAATCCGCCATCCATCACCTCGCCGCGCCCGCATTCCCGGCGCAACTCAGATCGGTCCGATCGGTCCGACTCCTGCTGCCTTCCACCGTGCCTCACGCTTGGAGCCTGGCCGAGTTGCTTTCCCATGCCGCGTGAGCTTAATCTCGGCCAGCAAAAAACCCCGACAGGATTTCTCCTGCCGGGGTTAGCAACAATTAACGCGCCATTGCGGCTCGTCAACGAGAAGACATTTATCACCGACCACCATCGCCTGTCAAGCTTAACCTGTGCGCCTAAGGCACCGGCACAATCCGCCAGAGCCGCGCTGGTTGGCCGAGCGCGGACACGTCGAAGTAAAGCTGCGACGTGTTGGTCAACGTCACCGTGGCCAGGGTGACCCAGGCGTCGGTCGGGCCAATCTGGTTGATGTAATCCAGCCGCAGGGAGTCGCCAATGTTGCCCGTCAACGTGATCGCCGGGACCATGCCGGCTACGCTCAGCGACGGAACGACGCCCGGGGTTCCCGACTGCCAGGCGCGATAGAAGCGCTGCGGCGGCAGCGGCGTGGAAAGGTCGAAGTAGAATTGCGAAGAATTGGATAGAGTCACCGTGGCCATCGTCGCCCAATTCGCTGTGGGACCAAGATTGTCCCGGTAATCCAGGCCCAGAAAGTTTCCCGGCTGCGCCATTAAGTTGACGCCTGGCACCCACCTTCGAGCCGTCGGTGCGATCACATTGAGTGTGGCTGGCGAGCTGGTCACGGCGCCGTAAACACTTGTGACCACCACAGTGTAGGTGCCGGACTGGGAAAACAAGATGTTGGCAATTACCAAGTTGGAGCTTGTGCAACTCAGGATATTGGTGCCGTTGAAGTACCATTGATAACCCGGCGGCGGGAATCCAGTGGCATCCACTGCGATCTGCACGGTGGCGCCTGCTTCCGCCGTCTGAGTTTGCGCTGGGATTAGGATGGTTGGGGGCCAGCCCACATTCGCCTGAGCGATGTAGGGGGACACGTTGGTCCCGGCCAGGGAAAAGTTTCCACCGGCGAACAGATGCCCGGCCCCGTCAGCCGCCAGAGCTAACACAGGAACAGAATTGTTGTTTCCCCCGGAGATCCCCGAGCCCAAGGCCGACCAGGCGCTGCCGTCCCATTTGGCGGTGTTGGTGGCCGGCACCCCGCCCGCCGTGGTGAATTGTCCCCCAGCGTAGAGATCGTTCCCGCTCACGGCCAGCGCATTGACAGAAGGCCCACCTCCACCGATCCCCGAGCCCAAGGCTGACCAAGCACTGCCGTCCCATTTGGCGATGTTGGTGGCCGCCATCCCACCCGCCGTGGTAAATTCTCCGCCGCGTAGAGATCGGTCCCGCTCACCGCCAGCGCCTCGACATAAGAAATGTCGCCACCCATCCCCGATCCCAAGGTCGACCAAGCATTACCGTCCCACTTGGCGATGCCGTTGGCCACCACACCGCCCGCCGTGTTGAAGCCGCCCCCAACGTCGAGATTGGCCCCGTTCACCGTTAGCGCAATAATTCTGTTGCCCTCCACCCCCTCGCCCAAGGCGGACCAGGCGTGGCCGTCCCATTTGGCGACACCGCTGGCTGGCACACCGCCCGCCATGGTCAATTCTCCCCCAGCGTAAAGATCCGTCCCGCTCACCGCCAGCGCCTCGACTGTGCCATACTCGTTCATCCCCGAGCCCAAGGCCGACCAGGCGCGGCCGTCCCATTTGGCAATGTTGTTGGCCCTCACCCCGCCCGCTGTGGTGAAGAGTCCTCCCGCGTAGAGATTGGTCCCGCTCACCGCTAGGGCATACACATAAGGATAATCGCCACCCATCCCCGAGCCCAAGGCCGACCAGGCGCTGCCATCCCATCTGGCAATGTTGTTGGCCGGGATCCCGCCAGCCGTGGTGAAGCGTCCCGCAGCGTAGAGATTGGTCCCACTCGCGGCCAGTGCAAAGACGGTGCCGTTCATCCCCGAGCCCAAGCTAACCCAATTGGCATCGCTGAAGGTGGGTGTATCCGCGCGGCCGGGCACACTGAGGGTCAAAGCGAGGGCGGCCAGGAACGGGTTGAAGTTTCTGCATGAGTGGTTTGTGAAGTTAGGTTTTGAATTCACAAGGGGCTCCTTTCGTTTGCAGGGAATGTGTTTGGGGAGCGATCCGACGCCAACGGCGTTCTGGACGGGTCTTGCAGGTTGCAGAATTCCTTCGGTAGGTTTAAGGCCCTTCCAACGTCCATCCAAAAGCCCGCCATCCGACCAGCCATTGGTGCAGATGCGATCACCCGATGAGAAGAGGGCCGCTCCCGGTGCTGGTTTGTTGCTAACTCCCCAGAGAAAAGCGGACCAACACAACGATTATTAAGCCGTCCTTGTCGTCCGTCAACAACAATTTTAGTTTATTTTATCCTCTTGAACGCTCTCACAACTTGGTTCCTCACAACAACCGCTCGCGTCGAACGCCTGCAATCCTGAAAGGACTGTGCAAACCAGCCCAGGGTTGTGGAGGGTGGCGGGGCACTATCCCGAGTAAGAAGTCCTAAAAAATCCCCCCCCTTTCCACCCGCTTGCCGAATCGGCTCTCCGCGGTGATGTGGTAGCGACCACCGGCCGATAGTCACCACCTCACCAGGGGCGGTTGAGGTCGGGACGCCGTTTTCGGTTATCCCGAACGCGCGCTTGCAGGCTTGGGTTTGGTGGGCTTTGGGTTGGCACCCGTGCCCGAATTGACGCGGTGTCTATTGCCGTCATCTGTTCGTCGATTACCCCGAGCAACTCTTGCCGGCCCTGCCGAGTCGTCGCTGAACAGGTGAATACCGCCGGCGGCTTTTCGAACCACGCCGAGATGCGATCGGTAAAGGCAGCGATGTTCGACTGCGCCGTGGCGGCGGATACCTTGTCGGTCTTGGTGAAGACGAAGACGAACGGCACAGCGTGGCGCACGAGCCATTCCACGAACTCGAGATCAATTGCTTGGGGCGCCAGACCGGACTCGATTAACGCAAAGACCAGGCAGAGGTTCGTGCGATTCTCCAAGTAATGGTTCACGCTTTGGTTGAACCGGGCCCGGTCCTTCCGCGCGCCCTGGGCGAAGCCGTATCCCGGCAGATCCACCAGCCGCCAACGTTTGTTCATCGTGAAGAGGTTAATGAGCTTGGTGAACCCCGGGGTGGGCGAGACGCGGGCCAACCCTTGCTCGCCCGCAAGCATGTTCAGCAGCGAGGACTTGCCGACGTTCGAGCGGCCGATGAAGGCGAACTCCGGTAGCGACTCATCCGGACACGAATCCAAATCCGGCGCGCTGCAATCAAAAATGGCGGATGAAATATTCACGATTGAAAACCCATAGGCCAGTGTCGCACAAATCCACCGTATTGATACCCCCATTGTCAGAAAAGGCAGAAAAGGAGCTATTTAATCCTTAATCCTTCTTGCTGAACCCGCGCTGGGCCCCACGGTCGCTCTTCCGACGGTCTTTCCAAGCGGCTCTCTTTTCGGCTTCGCGCAGGAAGCGGATTTCGAGTTGGAGTTTGAGGAAACTGTCATACCGCTCGCGCGGGAGTGTGCCGGCGGCGAGCGCTTCGAGCACCGCACATTTTTCCTCCTTCGTATGGGTGCAGTCGCGGAAGTGGCAGCGCACCGACAGCGCGTCAAACTCAGGAAAAGTTTGCTTCGATCCTTCGCTGGCAATCCAGATGTGGAATTCTCTCATGCCTGGCGTGTCAATGACCACGCCGCCTCCTGGGAGGAAAATCATCTCACGCCACGAAGTGGTATGCCGGCCTTTGGCGTCCTTCGTGCGCACTTCCACCGTTGCCTGGATGTCTTCGCCATACAGGCGGTTGATGAGGCTCGACTTGCCGACACCCGAGGTGCCGATGAACACGGCGGTGTCGCCGGGCTTGATCAGTTGCGCCAGTTTCTTCACGCCTTGCCCGGTGAGCGCACAGGCCGTGAGCACTAAAGCGTCCCCGGCCACGCGAGTGGCATCCGCCAGCCTGGCGTCAAGGTCGTCGCACAAATCGATTTTGTTTAGGAGAACGACCGGGCGAGCGCCGCTTTCACGGGTGATGGCTAGCATCTGCTCCAGACACGCGGCGTCGAAACTCGAGTCCGCGGCGGTGACCAGGAACGCCGTGTCGATATTCGTGGCGAGGATATGCTCAGCGCTGGCACGGCCGGTCATCTTGCGGCAGAGTTTGGTCCGGCGCGGAAGGATCGCCTGAATCATCGCCTTCTCCTCGTTGGGAACGAGTTGAACGGCGACCCAATCCCCGACCTTGGGGAGTTTTGAATTGGACCTGCGTGCTTCGTGGATGCACTTGCCGGTGACTTGCGCCAGAAGTTCCGCATCCGCGGTCCAGACGCGGAAGAAATGTTTATCCTCGACCGCCACGCGAGCCGGAACCAGACCCTTGGCATGGTGGGGCGCGAACTGCTGGTTGAGGTCAGCATTCCAGCCCAACTTCGTCAGGTCCATAGGGGCGTGCTGGTTGTATCGTTCATGGCCGACATCTTACGCCCGGACCCCACTCCTATGAAGCCCGAAGTTGGAGATTCCACCTCAAAAAATGGGATAATTTCGCAGAAAGTGGCGCGCCCGCCGCGGCTCGAACGCCCATCCGCCCATTAGCGGGAATAACTCGCGCTCCTCTCCGTGCCCTCGGTGTCTCTGTGGTGGACTCCTCCGCTCCCATGATTTTGTCATCAAGAGAATTTTCTTTGCAAGTTCGGGCGCCCCAAACGTCTTGTAAGTATGAAGCTGATGTTTTCTGAATTAATCAAAGTGAACCTTCAATTAAATACCCCTATGAAGCAAACCTCTCTCTTTCACCTGCCTCATCGGGCTGCGCCGCATCGGCGGCCAGCTTCACTCGTCATCCTTCTCCTGGCCCTGGCTTCGGCGCGCGAAGCGGCGGCGCTCCCGCTCGCGCATGAGGGCTTCCAGTACTTCCCGGCTCAGCCGCTGCCGACCATGGTCGGCGGGTTCGGTTGGGCTCCCGGACCCTGGACGGGCAGCAGCCAGATGGTGGACACGCCGCCAACCCTGAGCTACCCGTCGGCGCTGCCGTCGTCAGGCGATGCGCTCTTTAACCCGGCGGCGGGGGAAGCCTGGCGTTACTTCGGGTGGCCGTTCAACAACGCCGGAAACGATCTCTGGTTCAGCTTCCAGCAGGAGACCGCCGCCCCCGGCAGCGGCGCGTTCGTGGATATCCTGCCTTTGAGCGGCGGGGACATTCGGGTGAACAAGGACGCGGCGGGCAACATCACCCTGAACGGCGTCCCGGCCGGAATCTCCGCCGGCGTGGGGAAAGTGGATTTCTTCCTGGTGCAGGTGGTTCAGTTCAACGGGTTCCTCACCGTGGTCAACCTCTACCTGGATCCTGGAGCCGCACTCGGACCACCGAGCGCCACGTTCTCTACCACGATGGTGTTTCAGGCCAATGAGTTTTATTTCCGGACCGATCCGGGACAGTGGCTTGACGAGATCTGGGTCGGCACGACCCCCCAGGACGTGAGTGAAGCCGCCAGCCAGGGAGCAAACGGAGCCAGTGGCGCACAGTTTTTCCGTGTCGTCGGCCCCTCGGCGACCACCATCACCTCCTTTGGCGCGGATGGCACGCTGGTTTTCAGCAACGCCATCGTGGGCGGCACTTATACCATCCAGACCGCCTCCTCCCTGGTCGGCGTCTCACCCCCGGGAGGCGGACCCGGCGCAATCACTTGGCTGAACGATCACCAGGTGGTAGCCTCCAATAATGTGGTCACCGACTCGGAGTTGGTTGCGCTCCTCAATCCCTTCTTCTGGATGGCGGACATTCCGGGTGGGACGTTCGTGATGGGGGACACTCTAGATGGCGAAGCCGATGCCACCCCCACGGAAATAACCGTGTCGGAGTATTACATGGATCGGACCCTGGTGCCGTACTCGCTCTGGCGCTCGGTTTACACTTGGGCCACCAGCCACGGATATGGTGCTGGTTTTGCAAATAACGGCGTGGGCAAGAAGGCGAATCATCCAGTGCAGGCGCTCGATTGGTATGATTGTGTGAAGTGGTGCAACGCACGGTCGGAGCACGACGCTTTGACGCCGGTATATTACCTGGATGCAGGCTTGACGCAGGTGTACCGGACCGGGGAGCAGACGCCCTATGTAAATTGGTCTGCCAATGGCTATCGGTTGCCGACGGAAGCGGAATGGGAACGGGCGGCGCGGGGCGGTTTGAGCGGGCAACGCTTTCCACTTGGCATGGATGTTAGTGACCACGATGCCAACTACTTTTCGGACCCCACGCACTACTTCTACGATTTCGGACCTGGAGGCTTCAACTCAGTTGGGACAAGCGGTGGGCTTCCCTATACTACTGACGTGTATCATTTTGCGCCGAACGGTTATGGGTTGTACGACATGGCGGGGAATGTTGAGGAATGGTGCTGGGACCGGTATGGAACGCCCTATGGACAGCCATCCACCACCAATCCAACCGGGCCGGTCGCAGGAACCGATCGTGTTAACCGCGGCGGCGGTTGGAATCAACCCGCCCCTTGGGCGAAGTGTGCCTTTCGCAGCCACTACATGCCCGCCTTGCCGAGCGAAGGAGTTTTGTACCTAGACACTGGGTTTCGGTGTGTGAGGGGCCACTAGTTTTTTGCCCTGTTTGCCCCTCATGGATCAAGCCACCGGACCGTGTCCCGGCTTTGGAGGCTCATTCGGCGGCGGCGGCGAACCAGGCGGAGGTGTCGCCGGTGGCCCGGGAGGCTGACGCGAGCTCGTCCTCCGCGCATAGTACTCAGCCAGTTTGTAACCCTTCATTTCTCCGGCTGACATCGATCCCTGAGGTTGATCTTCATAAGTTTATTCCTGCGCTTCTTCAGGAACCAGCCGTTCCCTTCCGGTGGTCCGCGCTGCCTAGCCTAACACGCACTCCTTCGTTAAACCAGCCTATTGCCTTGAGCGCCGAAGCCGCGGATTGCCCGTCTGGATGGGGCCCCAGATCTCGGCCATGAGGGCATAAATTTCCGGCTCAGCGGTTTTCAGTTCTGCGCGGTTAAAGGGGAAGAAGTCGTTCAGGCCAAAATACGTCTCCGTGAACTCCGCGAAAAACTCCTTCGCATCCGTGAGGGCGTAATGTCGGGTGCGCGTCCCATCGAACAGCAGCACCTTCTCGCCGTGTCCGCTCTCCTGGAATTTTCGATACGCCGCTAAAATCCGCGGCTCCTCGAATCCCAGCACCTGGTCGTGATACGCATGCGCCAATTCGTGCAGCACCACCCAGGGCTGCTCGTTGACCTGCCGCGCTCGGGCGAAATCCGCCGCCTGGCAAATATGCACGCACCGGGCCAGCTCCTTGGAATAGCCATGTTCCTCGAGCCAACTGGCGCTCGGATGGTACTGCATCGACCGCAGCCGCCCGTGTGTCAAATCCAGTACGATAGTTATGGACTTGAGCTTTTCGAGCCGGTCTTCCGCCACGACATACTCGATATCGCTCAGCTTGGCTGCGAGCATCTCGAGCGCACGGCGGCCCAGCTCGTCATTCGGCGCCGTGAGCAGGCGATCATCAACTCGCACCGTCCAGCCATGCACATTCTTAACCATGCGCGAAACGGGCTTAGGCAGATCCTCGACGTCGGCGCCAGCAGCATCGGTTTTTCCGAGTGCCAGCGTAATCGGCAACAGCAGCAACAAAAGCAAGTGCTTCATTCGACCGGCAGTCTGACGAAAGAGAGCAGGGCGGTCAAAAACGTTCAATCAACAATGTCCCCCGGCAGAAGCTACCGCTCGCAAGGTAGGGCGCGTCACTCCGTGCGCGCCGTCGTAGGTCCCAGAACAAAGATCCTCCCAGCAACCTAATAATTATATTGACAAAACGAATCGGATTAGCCGGAACCGCATCGGGCAGCAAATCGTCAAAATTCTCCACTCACCACCGGCCCTCTTCACTTCGGGCGCGTCTGAAGCCTAATTGCCGACCACAACCTTTGCTTTCAGCCGGATGTCGGCGGAGGAGGCGCCGATCATGATTTCATAGGCGCCCGGCTCGACTCTGAAGGTGTGGCGCGTTTCGTCCCAAAAGGCCAGCCTCTCCGCCGGGAGCGTGAAGTTGACCGTGCTCCTCGCTCCCGGTTCCAAGTGGATGCGTTGAAAGCCACGGAGTTCCTTTGCCGGCCGCTTCACGCTGGAAGCGATTTCTCGAAAATAAATCTGCACAACCTCGTCGCCGGCGCGCAACCCGGGATTGGCGATCTCAGCGCTGATGTGCGTCTGGCCGTCGGCCTTGATTTTATCCGGCGACACTTTCAGTTTCGAGTACTGGAAAGCTGTGTAGCTCAATCCGTGCCCGAACGGGAAGAGCGGCGCGCCGTTTACGTACATGTAAGTAAAACCTTTGGTGATGTCGTATTCGTCCATCGGTGGCACCTGTGCTTCCGCCCTATAAACCGTGTGCGGCAGTCGGCCGGCGGGGTTGGCGAGGCCCAGCAAGACATCGGCGATGGCGTGTCCGCCCTCCTCGCCGGGCCACCAGGCTTGGAGTATCGCGCGAATGTTCTGCGCTATCCACGGAACCGTGAGTGGGCCGGCGCTCATCTCCACCACTACGGTTTTCAGATTCGCCGCAAAGACTGCTTCGACAAGCTGCTCCTGGTTCCCCGTCAAACGGAGCGTCTTCCGGTCGTGCCCCTCCTGCTCGACGCGAGCATCGCTGCCAACAAAAACCAAAGCGACATCAGCGTTGCGTGCCGCCGCAACTGCTGGGCCTATATTGGTCTCGTCATTTTCGTTCTCCACGACGTCGATGCCAGGTGTGAACGAGATTTCCACGCCGGCCTGGCACCGGTCTTTTAGTCCCTGCAACGGGCTGATCTTGTCGGTTGCCAAGCCGTTGTAGTTGTTCATCACGACGCGATTTGCCAGCGAGCCGATGACGGCGATGCGTCTGAGCTTGGCCTGGTCCAACGGCAGCAGGTGATTTTCGTTTTTCAATAGCACGATAGATTCCTGGGCGGCCTTGAGTGCCAGCGCGCGATGTTCCGGGCAGCCAATTACGTTCGTTGAAATCTTGCTGAACGGCACGGAAGCGAACGGATCGAATTCGCCGAGGCGGAAGCGGACCCGCAGCACGCGGGTCAGCGCGTCGTCCAAGCGTGCCTCGGTCAGCTTCCCATCCCGGACCGCGTTCGGAATGTTGTCTTGAAATTCCTGGTCCGAAAAATCACAGCCCGCCATCAACGACTCCGCCACGGCGTCTTCGTAAGTCATTTTGCCTCGTTCGTGACCGTTCACCATCGTGCGCACGCCGCCGAGGTCCGAGACGACAAATCCCTCGTGGTGCCACTCGCCTTTGAGGAGGTCGGTCAGGAGCCAGTGATTGATATTGTTCGGCGTGCCGTTGATGGCATTGTAGCTGGCCATGAGGGATTGCGCGTGGCCCTCGACCACGGCGTCACGAAAGTGGGGCAGCCAGTATTCACGGAGCATGCGCTCGGATACAACGGCGTTGAGTTTGGTGCGGTCTGACTCGACGTTGTTTACCGCGAAGTGCTTTAGGGTCGCGGCGATTTTAAGATACCTGGGGTCGGTGCCCTGCAACCCGCGCACATAGCTGACGGCCATGCGGCCAGTAAGAAACGGGTCCTCGCCCCAGGCCTCGTGATTGCGGCCCCAATACGGATTTCGCCCGATGTTGATGACCGGCGCGCGGTAAATGAGTCCTTTGTGCTCGCCAAGCGCATGCGGGTCCAGGTGCCAGCCATTGTAAATCGCCCGCGCTTCATCGGAAAGCGCAGTGGAGATCTCGCAGACCAGATTGGTATCCCAGGTCGCGGCGAGCCCGATGCAAGCGGGGAAGAGCGTCGTGGGCCGATCCCATTTTACGCCGTTCAAACACTGGTTCCACTGGTCGGCGCGGATGTTGAACCGCTCCAGGGTCGGGCCGCGATGATTCAGCAAAATGGCCTTCTCGTTCAGCGTCAGGCGCGCGATCAGGTCCGCCACGCGTGCATCCACCGGTTGGCGAGGATCCAGGTAGGCTGGCGAGGATAGCTGGCTTTCCGGGGCTTCGGCCGCCGGCACACCAAGTTGTGCCAGGGCAACCACCAGCAAACTCCAAATCAATTTCATTCGAATAACACTCTTCGATCTTCGACACGGAGGGCGCAAGGCGTGCCTCCTCATTTGGTCTGAATCCGCAGGACGCTCACTGAGAACGGAGGCAAGGTCTGCCGGAAGCGGCGGCCCAGCCCGGCGATCTTCTCCGTGATTGGCGCGACTTTGGTGGGCTCGGCAATGGAGTTGCCGTCCTCCAGCCTCACGGACTTAAGCACTATGCAGCTCCCGCGGGAATTGACCCGTCTGACACCCGCCAAGTCGATCTCCAGGGGCTGCGGCCGGGAGTTGGCATTAACCAGTTTGGCAAACAGGGCGCCATCGTTCGTGTTTTTGGTGATGGAAAAATTCAATGCCGGTTGGCCTGCCGGGAGCGCGGGATCCAGCTCTGCTTTGACGACGACCTGCCCCTGATTGGCGTTGAACATCTGGATAACGTAATAACTGGGGCTGCCATAGCAGTTCAGACCGTCGTAGCCGATCAAGTTGGGACGCCACTGCCGCGCACCGGGATTAACGTTGACCAGCATTGGCGCATAGCACTGCATGATGATGAGGTCGGAGTTGCGCTCCATTGCTGTCAGCCACGCGGCATCGCCCAGAGCCGCCTTGAGCGTCGGAGTCGGTGGCAAGGACCTGGATTTGCTGTCCCACGGCACGATATCCTCGTAAGCGGCCCATTCGCCGACAAAGATCTTAGGCCTGTTCCGGTCGTATTTGTCAAAATGCGCGGGCGCATCCTGTTCGAAATTTGCGGCAGACCGGTAATAGTGTTCGTCCAGGACGTCAGGGGTTCGACTGTGAACGCGTTTCTTTTCCGGTTGTTCGTTGCCGACGGTCGAGATGCATTGGAGCCGCGGATATTTGGCTTTGATGGCATCATAGAACTGCGAAAAGCGCGCGTCGTAGGAGCCCGTTTCATCAAACCAGTCCTCGTTGCCAATCTCGACATAATGGAGGTTGAAAGGCACTGGATGGCCATCGGCTGCGCGGCGAGCGCCCCAAGTCGTTTTCGTATCGCCGATAACATATTCGATCTCATCGAGAGCGTCGGCGACATAAGGAGCGAGGGCCGGTCCGGGCTTTACGAGTTCATTCTTGGGCGGGAGGCTGTAGCCGGCATAGACCGCAAGAACCGGCTGGGCGTTCAGGTCTTCTGCCCATTCCAAGAACTCCAGCAAACCCAGGCCGTCGGAAGAGCGATAGCCCCAGCAACCGGGGTGGCCGGGCCGTTGAGACAGGTCCCCGAGTGTCTGCTTCCACGGAAATCGGGTGGCAATGGTCGAGCCTTCCAAATAATTCCCGCCGGGAAAACGCAGGAACGTTGGCTTCATGTCAGCCAGCTTTTGCATCACATCAGGGCGGTTGCCATTGGCGCGGTGTTTCCAGGTAGGCGGAAATAAAGAAACCAGGTTGAACCAAAGCGTGCCAGGAGCGTTGACTGCCAGCACAAACCGCGCGTCTGCAGTCGCCGCCATTCCGCGGGGTGTGGTCAACGTCACGGAATACTTCCGCCACTCGGCCTTGAGGTGCTCCACGGTGGAGCGGGCGAATGTCTTGCTGGCATCGGAGCTCTCAAGGGCGACGGTGAGGGAACCGTTGAAGCGCGGCGTCGTCTTGGCGTAGAAGGTTGCACGATACAGAGTATTTGGCCTTACCGGAATACCCCAATAGCCGTCGTTGGCAACGCCCCCAAGAGCAGTCGCGGAAGCTTTCGCCACGTCCACGCGCAGGCAGGTCGTGAGTTGCTCATTCATCGCCTGGGAATTGTCGAGGGCGATGCTGGCCGCCGCGCCTCCGCTCTGCATGGCAGTCCAATGGACGGGAATTGTGGGGTTGTCGTTGAGGGAGGGGTTCTGGATCAGCTCGGCATAAAGCCCGCCGTCGTAAGAGTGGTTGATTTCCTCTGTCATCATGCCGGAGAAGATCGGGCTGACCGGCGCGACAATTTGATCGGCTTGAATCCGCAGTACCGGAGTCTGCTCCGTGGTCTCCGCCGAGAACGCCGCTTCAGCAACCACCAGAACAGCCGCCAAGAGCATGGGGCACGTCTTCATTTACCGTTTTTAAATCTCCTATTTGCCGAGTTCCTCGTTCGCGAACCTTGGCGCGCTTCGGGAACTCACTTTTCTTTTTCCGGCGCGATGGCCAAAAGGGGAATGTCCATTACCGGCCGATCCACTTCCAGCTTCACAACTGTGTCCACGGATTCGAGAGCCGTGGGGGGAATTTCTATTTCGAGCTTTTGACCTTTTCGGCTGAACGCCACCTTCCCGCCGTTGAGCAGCGTTGCAGATTTGACTCCGGTGGCTGGCGCGGGCAGAACGATATGGCCATCGGTCGATTTTAAAGCGTGGAGATAAATGTGATTTCCCTTGCGTGTGCTGGCGAGGGCGGCGGTTGGTTTCCACGGACCACCGCGTGTGCCGTAGATGCTCTCGCCATGCTTAGCTAACCACGCGCCAATGTCTTTCAGGAGATTTGCCTGCTCGGGGTCAATCACTCCGTCCGGGCGCGGGCCGACGTTCAGCAGAATGTTTCCGTCGCCGCCCGCAGCGCGAATGAGCATCTCGATGCAGGCGGCGGGAGACTTCACGCCGTCGTTCGCGCCGCCCCAGGCCCACTGGTTATGGGCGGAAACGGTCATGCAGGATTCCCAAGGGCGATCCAATTGAAACTTGCCGATCTCTTGTTCAGGCGTGTCGTAATCGCCACCGTCGCCGGTTCGGTTGTTGACGAGAATGTCCGGCTGAAGCTGGCGCACCAGCCTGATGGTATCAGCGCCGCGCCGGCCATACATGGCCGGAACGTCATTCCAGAGCGTCAGCAGCGGGCCGTAATTTTTGATGAGTTCAGTGACCTGGTTTTGGAGGAATCTCTCGTAAGCATCCAAGTCGGACTTTTCGCGCTCAACCCTGCCCGCCGGGCTGGTTACGGGCCAGTTCGTGTTATACCAATCGGTAACTGAATAGTACGTGCCAAATTCGATCCCTCGCCGTTTGCACGCGGCGGCGAGTTCCTTCAGGACGTCACGATGAAACGGGGTGTGCATGATGTTGTAATCGGTGAATTTCGTGTCCCAAAGGCAGAAGCCGTCGTGGTGCTTCGTCGTCAGCACGATGTATTTCATCCCGGCTGCTTTGGCGAGACTCACCCACTCGTTGGCGTTGAAGTTGGTGGGGTTGAATTGCTTGTAGAGGTTGTCGTAAACTTCAATTGGTGTTTGGTCGCCGCGGGACCAGCCGATTTCCCGCCCGGTCAGGCTTACCGGTCCCCAATGGATAAACATCCCGAAGCGTAGCGATTGCCAATGCGCGACGGCGGCAGGATCGGCCGGGGGCCAGTCTTGAACTGGTGAACCGGATGTCGCATCGAAACTGGCAGTGATGAAACCCAGACCAAGGCCGGCAACCAGGTAAAATTCTCGAAGAATCCTCATTGCGCGACCGGGGTGAAGCGGAGAGCGTTGAGATTGATAGCTTTCCAGGTGGCTGAGTCTTTGGCCCGAACGCTAACGACCAAATTCCCGCTCTGTTTGATTTCCACGGTTCCCAATTCCGTCGTGGAAAACTTGTCCCAGCCCGCCGTGGCAGGCGCTTTGGCAGATATTCGTTCGCTGCCCGCCTCTACCACAAATTCCGCTTCACCGGCTGCTGCAGCCGTTGTCGCACTGACTCGGTAAACTCCGGGGCGGTTGATTTGCGCGTTCCAGGAGACCCATTCGCTCGCGCTATCCCAGTAGCCGATATCCGGCGTGCCGCCCTGTTCTTCCAGTTTGAGATTCTCACCGTGCAAAATGGCGTCCTCCGCTCCAAAGGTCAGCCGCCCATTAGAATCCGGCGTGATGAAGGCTGGCACGACGGGGATCGCAACTGGCTTCAAGTTGCGGCCGGCGAGGCGGAGTGTGCAGGTAAGATCGCTGACGTTTTCGTCCGGCAACTCCACGACGAGTGCTTCCGTGGTTTGCGTGAACTTCAATTTGCCTTTGTGACCAAGCAGTTCGACGCGCCGGATCTGGTTCTGACTTGTGTCATCTGTTTTGGCCAGGGAACGAAGAACCATTCTTTTGTCTTCCGGCCAGCCGAGCGCGATGGCATATAGCGTCTTCCCCTTGGTGGTGAAACGAATATCTTTTGCGCTATATTTGAAATCTTCCTTGAAGGCACCGCCTTTGGCGCGCACCGCACCTTCGCCGAAGACCAGCCAGGGGCGTGTGCCGTAAATCGCCTCGCCATTTACCGCGCTCCAGTCGGCAAGCTGATGCAGCATCGTCTCGACTTCGGGGTCGAGGGTGCCGTCGGGACGCAGCACCACGTTAAGCAGCAGGTTTCCATTCTTGCTCGTGATGTCAACCAGCATGTGAACAGTCCAGCTCAAGGGCTGGTACTTCCAGTGCCGGTTGTAAAACCAGTCTCCAATGGAAGTGTCCGTCTGCCAGGGATGAGGGTTGATGCCGCCGTTGACGCCGCGCTCGAAATCCTGCACCCAGCGGCCCTCCGACGGCTCTTTGCAGTTATAGACCACCTCGGCTTTTCCGCCA
>Ga0209517_10002802_pt1 | contig 24221 bp, 18 predicted proteins | sample PeaSoiMetSII2010_FD_187695 | JGI IMG/M metagenome (GOLD analysis project Ga0209517, IMG submission 187695) | Peat soil microbial communities from Weissenstadt, Germany - SII-2010 (SPAdes) (version 2) | ecosystem: Environmental > Terrestrial > Soil > Wetlands > Peat | place: Germany... | reverse complement strand
GATCAGACAGACCCACGGCCTCGACGGCTCCACTGCGATGACGATCTCACCGCTCTCGACCGCTGCTATCATAACCCAACACCTTTTTCATGAGCTTTCGCGGGCCGAAGGCCCATGGGGACAGACCCAAGAAGCAGGTTTGCGCTAACTTGCTCGAGGATTCTGTTCGGGGCTAGTGCTTAGCTGAATTAATCAGCGAAGTCATTCGCCGGAAGCGGAAGGGCGGGGCTTCAGCCCCGCCGCTCATCTCGCAAGGTAATTACGGGGCTTTAGCCCCTGAAGCGGCTTGGCTTCGGGGCCTAAAGGCCCTTCCAACGCTGCGCCCATAGACGGCGGGGCTAAAGCCCCGCCCTTCCAAGAGCCGCCTGAAATTGCGCGCATTAATCCAAGCACTAGTCAACATGGAGACCCGCGGACTGTAGGGCGGCCCGCAAGTCACTTTCGTCAAGAAAGCCAACGTAATCTTGAACTCAGGTCTGCGATGGTCATTTGAGGTTGATGGTACCCCGGCAACTGGCCGCGCCGCAGATGCAGCGCATGGTCTCATCGGTGTCGTCGTAGTTGTAATCGATGGTCAGTTCTTCGCCTTTGCGAATGGGGCGCAGGCTCATGTAGATAATGTGCCCCTTAAAAATGCGGGTCACTAAGTTGGGCGCGCAGGAGTGGTTGACCAACTCGGCGCCCGAGCCGTTCACGGTGCCGTCGAGCATCCAGCGATGGCTGAGGACGAACAGATAAGGGGTGTGCCGGCGCTTGCGGGCCTCCTTCTTGGTGATCCTCTCGCCCATGTACTCGATCACCTTGCGATTGGGCGGGATATCCTCGGCGGCGTAGACGCCCCGGCCGTGGATTTTCGAGCGGCCGACACGCAACCGGAAACAACAGAAGCGAGGGTCGATCTTTGCGGTTTGAGACATGACCATAAGCTGGTCTTTCCCTGGCATTCTGCTACTCCTCGTCGTCTGCCGTCCTGGGCGCTGTTGCGAAGGTTGACGTGTCTTTCCAATCAAAGCGCACTTGGCGCGTCGGCAGTTGATGCGCCTGCGCGTACTGATTTCTCGCGGCGAGAGTCTGGTTGGCCCACTCTCCCAGCGGGTATCGCAGCTCTCTGTATACAAGGTAGCTCATATCCACCGTTCTCACCGGAAGGTGGTCCTTCACATTGTCGACCTGGTCGAGGTGACGGCGCCCGTTGGCCTCGGCGACGCGTGGCAACCAGGCTTTTTGCCATGTTGCCGTGGCGTCGCGGAGAGCCGCGTTCCGCCGCTGCCGAATGTTTTCCGCAATGTCCAGCGCCCGGTCGATATCGCGAAGTGCGCGAGCCGCATCCGCCCGCGCCGCCGCAGCTTCGGCCGACTTCAGGCCCGAGCTGATGCGGCCCAAATCCAAGATCATCTCCAGATTCTGGCGCGAGAGACCGGCGATGGAGAGCAAGACCTCAAGGTTATAGCGGTTGAACTCCACGCGTTCGAGGTTCGTGTGCAGCAGATCGAGAAGAGAATCGTTCTGGACCAGATATTGGCTGGCCAACTCGAGCCGCCGCTGGTTTTCCCTCCCCCAGTCGTCGTTCAAACGCAGAAGTTGTGGCTCGGGGACGGGCAGGTACGGAAGTGATTGGTCATGAGCCGGCCGGGGAGGATTAAAGACGCCGTACGACGCGCCAAAGATTGGTGTGCGGGCGCTCGAGGCTATCGTCTCCCAACTATCCTGCCAGAACTCCGCTTGTTGGCTCATTCCCTGGTAAACGCGTCCCATCTCTGCGGCGCTCGGCCCATAAAAGAGGCGATAGAACGAGTTCATCAATTCCGCGGGATCGAGTGAAGCGCGGTTCCACGCCACGGCAGGCCCAGTTGCATAGCCAAGCCAGAACGTCTCGGGATGCAGCCCATTGTCGGCCCATCCGGCTACGAACGCACCCATCAAATCTGCCTGGCGCGGCAGCGTGGAGTCAGGTTGCGCGGGGGGCTGGTCAGTTGAGGAAGCGGAGGAAATCAGCTCCTGCATTTCCGACACGCGCCCTCGACCGAGCGGGCGAGGGCGCAGAAGTCTCTCGGGCGGCAGCGGGTAATAATTCGGGAAGAGCGCCTCTTCACCTTCTGTTGAGGTATAAAGCAATTGCCGGATTCCGTGCGCCTTGAACACGGGATCGAACTGCGGGCCGTAGGTCTCGCCATTGATGAGGTAAGAAGGCAGCGAGCCGATGTCTCCCGGTTCGAGTGGAAATTCCCCCCAGAAGAGCACTTTACGCCCGTGGTCGTCGAGGTAGCCCGCCGTCTTGGTCAAGAATTCCGCCAGCAGCTTTCCCACGCTGCCTAGTTCTTTTGCCCGCTCCGCCTCGTTGCACTGCGGGTTATTTGCCAGCCCGACGTAGTAGGGCTCATCGCTGGAGAGGACGAAATACTTGCCGCCCTTCGTGGCCTCGACGAGATCCTCGAACATACCCTGGAAGAGCGTATAAGTTTCCGGATTGGTTGCGCAGAACTCATAATTGCTTTGCGGATACTCCCTTAATCCGGCGTATTCCGGATGTTTCAGAATGAACGCGTCGTGCGCCGGGCCGTCCAAGTAGGGAATCAGTTCGACGTGATACTTCCGCCCGTAGTCCGTCAGGTCCTGGAGTTCTGACGGCGAGAGCGCGTAGGGCTCCACGACCGCCGGGGCATGTTTGTACTGAAAATGTCCTTCCAGTTTGATGGCAAATGCATTGATCTTGTAAAACGCCGCTTGGCGTAAGGCCGCCTTCAACACCTCGAGGTGTTCGAGATGGTGCGCGTCGTCCCAGTAGATCACCCGCAACTCGAGGTCCGGCCAGTCTTCGATCTCCCCTTCCGGCAGCCACAGCTTTCCCCCCTGCGGCTTGATGAGTTGGAGAAGCGTCGTAACGCCATAGAACAGACCGGTCGGCGTGTTGCCGCTGACTGATACCCGGCCAGCCGACAACTCGAGTTTGTAAGCCTGTTCGGCCAACGCAGGTCTATCGCGGTCGGTCGCTTCGCCGGCCGCAACCACGCCTGGAACGATCGCGAGCTTGATCGTGCCGCTGCTCGATTGCTTTTTCGACTCTCCCAGCGCCAAATGAAAGCGTTCATCCAGGCCTTCCTTCAGGATCGCGATGGCCGTGTCATCCGGCTTAACCGCTGGTCCGAACTCGAGGCGCCACCCCGGGGTCAACTCGAAATCTTTGCCGCCGAGCGTAACCCGCTGCGGGTTAGGCAGCACCGCGTACCCGCGCGCGTGGAGGGCCGACGCGGTCGCGGCAGAAAGCTGGGCCGGGAGAACGCAGACGGCAAGAAGCGCAAAGTAAGGGAACAGCGAGGAACTATGTTTCAACGGTCCGCGGATTCTGCTAATTGGGTTGTTCATGGTTCTGGTCGCCAGTGATGCCAAAATAAGCCCCGAAGGGGCGCTCTACCATAGCCCGGGCCAACGGCCTGGGTTCGCGAATACACGCTTCCATTCGCGGCAAGCCCTGAAAGGGCGAAACAGCTTAGAGACCCGCCCGACTCTATCCTCCGTCCGTGCGGTTGACTATCACGCCCTTTCAGGGCTTGCGATTTCCGGTGGCATGAACATCGGACCCAGGCCGATGGCCTGGGCTATGTTTGGTCGCCCCTTCGGGGCTGAACGACACCCCATCGAGGATTAAAGCATTTTTGCTGGAGATGCGGCTTACTCTCCCCGCGAAAATATTACCACAGCGCGGAGGAGCCGCGCCCGAAACGTAGCGCGGGCGAGACGCCCGCGCTTCCTCGACGCGCCGCCAGTGGCATAAGTGACTACTTTGAGGAGGGCTGGAATCTGGACACGGTATGCGTTAATGTGGGGTGACGATGCTTACGGACCGCCAACCGCGCAAGCCGACGCTACGGGCACAGTACTGCGCCAGTGACAAACTCTGCGACCTTGAAACGCCACCGGACGACCGCTTGCGCAAGCCCGCCGTGGCTGTTGATTTGGCCATGAGAAGCGACAGCAGCACAGCCGTCCGCGAAGCCTGCGCGGAGTTTTTGCGCGCGGCGTCGGAATTCTACGGGGTGTCCCAACCGCAGGTGCGAGTGCTGGCGGCCCGCCCGGTGCGCGTCTATGAGGGCGGCGGCGCATCGGAGCTTTTTGGAGACTACGACCTTCGAAAAAAGGCAATCCGCGTCTGGATGCGGACCGCGGTGCGCAAGCAAGTGACTTCGCTGGGAACATTTCTCAGCACGCTTTGCCACGAGTTCTGTCATCATCTGGATGTCCACCGCCTGGGGTTTGGAGATACGCCCCACACGCGCGGCTTCTATGCCCGCACCGCGGTCCTTTATCATCACGCGCGCGGGACTCCCATGAAGCAGCTTGTGTGGGTGCCGCTGCGGGGCGGACGCTGGCGAATCGATTGGGCGCGCACGAATCGAGGTGACTATGGAGTACGTTAATCTTGGCAAGACGGGGCTGCGCGTGTCGCGCATCTGCCTCGGCTGTATGAGCTACGGAGCGCCGGCTACAGGCGAACTGAAGGCCGGCAGGCACGCCTGGGTTTTGAACGAAGAACAGAGCCATGCCTACTTCCGCCAGGCGCTCGATCTGGGCATCAATTTTTTCGACACTGCCAACGTCTACTCGGGCGGCGCAAGCGAAGAGGTGCTGGGGCGCTTCCTCAAGGCCCATACTCTGCGCGAGGCTGTGGTTGTCGCCACCAAGGTGTACGGAGTTATGCGCGATGAACCCAACGGCCGCGGCCTGTCGCGCAAGGCCATCCTTTACGAACTCGACGAGAGCCTTCGCCGATTGCAGACCGATTATATCGATCTCTACCAGATTCACCGCTGGGATTACGAAACGCCCATCGAGGAAACCCTCGCGGCGCTCCACGACGTCGTGAAATCCGGCAAGGTGCGTTATATCGGCGCCTCCTCGATGTTCGCGTGGCAGTTCACCAAAGCCCTTTATCTCGCCGACCTGCACGGCTGGACGCGTTTTGTTTCCATGCAGAACCACTACAACCTTCTCTACCGCGAAGAGGAGCGCGAGATGTTGCCTCTCTGCCTAGCCCAGGGGATCGGGGTCATCCCCTGGAGCCCGCTGGCGCGCGGCCGCCTGGCGCGTCCCTGGCAGGCGGAGCAGACCAAGCGCTTCGAGACCGACGGGTTCGGCAAGAGCCTGTATTCGAAGACGGAGATAATCGACCGCCCGGTTGTGGATCGACTAACTAAGATCGCGGGCGAGCGGGGCGTTTCGCACGCTCAACTCGCGCTCGCGTGGATGCTCAGCAAGCCTGGGATCACGGCGCCCATCGTCGGCGCCACCAAACCCGATCACTTGACGGAGGCCGTAGCAGCGCTCTCGCTGCGCCTCGCGCCGCAAGAGATTGCGGCCCTCGAGGAGCCGTACATCCCGCACCCGGTGGCAGGATTCAATTGAGATTTCCCTGACGCCCGGAGCTGTGAAAAAATCACCAAGGCCTGCCATTCCGAGCGGAGCGAGGAATCTGCATTTGCTTGTTTTCCAGGAGACAACGCAGATCCTTCGCTTCGCTCAGAGTTTGTGATTTTTTTGGATTTTTGGCCATTTTCGAGCACTTAACTCTTTTGTTATCAATGGCACTTTTTCGCAATATCCAAAAAAATCACGCTCTCTCAGCATGACGGCGTGAGTTTTTCACGGCTTCTCCGTCACAGGGCTCGCAAACACAAAGCCTATGTAGCCGACTTCTTGTCACATTTTGAGCCACGTGTTCCGGCTCGAAAGCTTCGATTCGTTCTTGCAAAATCCCCTGTTTTTGCTCGTTTCAACCTCGAAATTGTGCTGATTTGCGCGCAAAACGCGCATAATTTGCAGCACTCAAAAAAGTGATGTTCTTTGTTTTCAAGTACTTCTTAGCTTCGTTCCCACTATTCTTCATTTTTTGTGGTTTCCTACATTTCCCCATAGCCGGGACCCTTCCGCTTCCCCCTGCGCCTCAGCGCGCCTTGGCGCCCGCCTGTGACAATGTGTCCCTAACGACACCATTTAAGTAGGCTATCACAGACCGATGAGGTTGTCAAGTAGAGAATGCAAAAAAGCGGGCACTTCCCCGGGGCTTCCTCTCCTGCCCGGCCAGACCAGGAGAAGTGGCTGTGCCGAGGCATCGTTCCTCCATACGCCCGAGGCCGCAAGTCGCGCACCTGCCTCTTCCCGCAAAACGCCATTTGCTTCTCGAGCTCGCATCAACCGTTCGCCGACATAACCAACCAAGTGATCGCCTGGGGTGGATGCATACAAGCGATATATTCGCGGCCCGCGATTGGTTCCGAATCCCGCTATAATGGTTCCGTCGCCGATTGCGGCCCTGCTGACATATCGATTTTTCGTCAAGGAGGGCTTCTTTTGAATTTATTACACCATACGGCGGGGAGACAATGGATCCTGTGAGTCTTTCCCCCGAGCAGCAACAATTGGAGCATCAGGGAGAGGCGGTTGAGGTTCCTACTACTCTCCAGGGAGACAATCTTTGCCTTTCTCGGTGTCTTTGGTTCTTGACCGGTGACCAGGACGGTCTCCCGCCACCGGAGCCTATCGGGGCATGGAGTCGAGATTTCCTAGGAAATGATAAGCGTTTCCACAATTTGTTCTATACAGCGAGCATTCTTGAAGCAAGACCTTTAAAGGATCTGAGGTGTTTTTGCGCTGGGGAGTATCTTGTCCGGGTTTGCAGGCGAGACCAACAACAGGGACATTGGGTGGTTTTGACACGCGAGGGAGTCTTTGACCCCGGTTTTCCGAGAAAGTCGCTTCCGGTCGACCTTTGGACGAACGCCTTTGACAATGTCTACGTAATAGCCCGGGTCTATCAGTATACAAGTGGGCAGCCACGGTCGGTCGCTTCCTGAGCCCGGATTCATCGTTGAACCCACGGGGGCCGCGGTGCTAAGCTGCGCGCGTGTCAAACGTCCGTCGCCGGCTGGCGCAGGGCGAAGCCCTGTGATCGTTGGAGTCGCGATACCTGGACACCGCAGAGCTTGGCTCTGCGCCAGCCCCGGTAGTCGTCACAGTAGAAGTGCACGTTATGGTTTCAGAGAAAGCGCGCAACCATTTCGACGTAGGCCCGGTCTTCGCCGGCGAACGAAAGTGCGATCTCGTAGCGTGACATCTCGTTCCTCTCTACCAATAATTGGCTAGATCGCCGACCGGCGCAGACCTGGCAGCAAAAGGCGACCGTCTGCGCTGGCCCCTAGCTTCATGTGCCGGTTGTTTCAGGATACTCGTCCTCATGGCTTACAGTCTTCCTGGGGCTAACAAAATACCCTAGTTCAGTTTGCATCGCCGCCATTTCACTCTGATGCTCGGGGGTCCACCTGGGCAAGAATAATTGACAAAGGTCCAGTGAATAGCCCCGGGGATCATATCTTTCGGTAGCAACGCCAATGACAGTTGTCGACGATGGGTTGAGTCCGCGGGCGACGAAGCACCGATTTGCCAGCTCGGCTTGGCGCACTTGCCGATCATACCCACGAGGCGCAGCGAAGAAGACGTAGACCACGCCCGATGGTGCTACGAGCATTCTGGCTAACGATGTCCGCCGAGATTCGTCCAAAACTTCCTTGAATGCCGCTCCAAGAATTCTCCTTGAGAAGCGGTTTTCCCTGGCCATCGTGCGCAGGCCCAGTTCAGCGCTCGTCGGGGATGACCCCGGTTCCAGGTTTCCGGAAAGAGCGTCTCTTGCGAATCGTTGAATTAATCGGTCCCACTCATAACTAATTTTGTCGGCCCTTTTCCTATTTTGATATTCAGGCTTCTTTTGAATCGTCTCCCAAAGGTAATCCGGCGTCACCAGGACGTCTGGCGGATCTGGAAAACGTCTGCCCCCATGGAGGTAAATGGCCAGTAGATCCTCCTCCCTAGTCTGGATCAGCTCTTTTACTCGCCGACAGAACTGCTCCTTTGCACTCAGGTAATGAACAAAGTCCTCAATTGTGTCAAGTTCACTGAGCACGAGGTGGAAAGCCGTCCCATCAAAAACGTGCACGAAACCCTTGCCGAAGTCACCGAAGCTCAGCGGAACGACGCCTTTACTGCCGACACCTACCGCCACCCTGTGAATTCGCGCTTCGTTGGTCGGCGGAAACTGCACCCCCAGGGAATTATCGGCGCGAACCACCTGAACTGCTAAGGGTATGTTTCTCTCTGCGCCATAAAGTTGTTTGACTGATTCCTCAATCGCCCGCCTTCGCCACCGCTCAAACTCAACAGGCGAAGCCGTCGAGTCTCCGAGTCGAATCTCTTTCACGCTAATTATGATCACATCGGGGGAACACACGACTAGGACATCGCAAAGTTCCTTCCCTGCGATCTCGCGTCTCGGATTTGCGTAACTCCATAGTGAAAGAAACGACTTGCGAGACAACTCGTAAACGAATCGTTCCGCTGGATTCAATCCGTGGCTAGGTTTTTGAGCTTTGTTGTTCACGGTGATACCCAAATGCCTTTTTCGCTCCCTTGGAGAAGGCTATCCAGATAAACGAGAACCGCGATCCACAACGATAGTGACTAGCGCCGCTACTCGCTATCGTCGGGCGGGGATGCATCATCCGCCCACCCGTCTGATGGCTCGAAATATTTTTCAAGGCTCAGGTCGCGCCTGAGGAAGCTGGTAGAATAACCCACCAGATGGCGATAGAGCCACCCGAGCGCGGCTGCCCGACCCGGTAAACACGCAAACAGAGCATCTCCCTCCCAACGGACTAAGTAGCTTTTCTCTACAAGGATGCCCCGGTTTAAGACGGATACCACATCAACCGCTCCTCGGTTTTCTTCTTTTGCCATTAACTCCGCAAGGGTTTCCAACTGAGCTCCCTCCTAAGCGAAAACGCAGCAAAGAGGTCGAAATAGAGTGAGGATCGAGTCGATATGCCGAGAGCTTGGACGGGATAGTCTCAGCAGGCGCACTTTCTTAAGCGAGCTTAGAGCTTCGTTCAACTTTTCGGTCGTCAGATTGGACTTAACTTCGATTACTGCGAATACTCCTTCCGCCAAAAAGGCATCAGCTTGTCCAATCCCTAGCGCTGCGGCGTCGTCACGAAGGATAATTATTTCTAGCTGGCCAGTTCTATTGCCTTCGCCGTCCCACACCTCTCCCCTTCGTAAGGTGAGACGAGGCGGTAGGACACTCGTTAGGTAATCCCTGAGATATTCTTCACGGTTGTCACCCATGTTCGTGGTTGACGTCTGCTGCTTTGACCCTACGTATCTGTCGAGCAGCGTGGCAGCCTGCCTGTCGAAGCAGTCGTAAAGTAGCGGACGTCTCGGGGCGGTACCCATAAAATCAATCCCTTCTGCCGCGATCGTTATTGGTCCTCGCGCCAGCGCGCAGAGTTGCGCCTTCACCAGTGGCCGCGTCCAGCGCCCGTCTCCGCGAGTTGCCGTTTCCGACAGCACGGGTAGTATGCCACAAGTGGACATGATCGGCGGGAGCGGGGTAAGAGGGCCCCGACGCGTTGCAGCGCAATCCTTGCTCAGATCGGCGCACGGATTTTAGCGGCGCTTTAGATCACTTGGCCGGTTAAACGGCCTACCCTGAGAAGTGCTGCCGACGTGTGCCTCTGGGACGGGGCGGGACGATGGGTTTGTGGCCGCCGGCCTAGGTTGTGGTGGATGGGTCCTCGGGGGCAATTCGGCCGGTGTGGATGTCTCCAGACTCGGTGTGGAGCGAACGGTGTGGGAGATGCTCAAGCAAGAGGCATTGGCTGAACGCCGCCGGCGGCGCCTGGAAACGACGAAGATCGAAGGCGCGGGCAGAGCCTGTCCTGAGCGGAGCGAAGGAATGCTCCCGACACAGCGGGCGACAGAACGTGCGAAGAAATGAACCACAGAGGCGCTGAGGCACTGAGACGGGCCTTTCTGTTGAACTCTACGTGTCTCGGTGTCTCGGTGGTGAACTGATTGTTCACACTTTCTGCGGGGCGCAGAGTCAGCTTTTGGCGGCGGGGCGGATGGTAGGGGCGCCTACGGCGGCTTTCAATTCCGGAAGGCTTTCGATCGCCTCGACTACTTTTCTGGCCACTTGACTATCGATCTCCGATTCGCGATTCAGCACCACGGGGTATCGAACTACCAGGTCCAGGCGGTTTTCACCCAATTGCAGGCGGGCCTGCGGGCTAGGGGCGGAGACGGGAACGTTAAACAGACCGCCGAGCGTCTGGTGTTGTTGCTCGAGGCCTTCACGGAACTGGGCGTAAACCGAGTTGACGGCCTCGAGCAGCTTTTCTTCCGCCAGAGTATAGTCGCCGCCCCGCTCGAGCTTCACTGCCACTTCGTGCCAGGCGTAAGCGGTCCCGGGAATTTGCTTGAAGAACGGCGCGCCCTGGAAGAGCACCGAGTTAGAAACCACCACCACCCGTCCCGTGGGGTGCAGGTCGGAACCGGCCCCGCCTAATTCCATCAAGGAAAGCCGGACCAAGCCGACATCGATGATATCTCCCGTAACTCCGGAAACCGTGATGCGATCGCCCACTCTTACGCCGTGCCTTCCGATCAAGAAGAAATAAGCGGCGACCGAAACGATGACGGTTTGCAGAGCCAGCGCGATCCCGGCGGTGATGAAACCGGCGAAAGTGGCGAGCGAGGCGAATTCGCTGACGAGTCCCAGGGCGAGGACAACAGCCATAAGAAGAATAGTGACGATGCGGCGCACAAGCAAAAGCTGATGTCGCTTCCGGGCATCACGGACGTATCGAAATATCGCCTTTTGCGAAACCTCGGAAAGCCCTAAAACGATGACGATGCCACCCAGCAGAAACCCCAGACGGATTGCGACCGTTTCGAGGATACGTAGATAGCCGCTGTGGATCGAGGATTGCCACTCGCGCAAGCTGGCCTGGCATTCTTCGAGCACCATAATCTCTTGCGTTAGAGGAACTGCGGCGCCCGCGATTTGCTTGAATTGCTTGGTGAGCAAACTCATCCTGCGGCGGTTCGCTTCCGCGCCGGCGGGGTCCTGCGGGGCAGGCTGGTTGGTCAGATCGCGCCCTTGTTGAATTGTAGCGCGCAGCCTTGCCCGCAGCGGGGTTTGAACCTGCCGCGCCGCATCCGCCACCTCGGTGGCGCCCGAGACCAACTGGTCAAGATCACGGAGACCTGCTACTCGAGTGAATAGAAGCGAGGTCTGGCTGATCAACCCTGTCCCTTCTGCAGCGGCCGGCGAAGTGTTCGGGGTGGCGGTCGCGGCTGCTTTCGGCTGGGTCTTTGCGAATACATCCGGGACCGACTTCTTCAAATCGTCGATCTCCTTTTGTAATCCGCCGGACGCCGCTCCGCTGCTGCTCATAAACGTCGTCAGCTTTTCGAGCGCTTCCTGGAGAGCTTTGTTGAAATCAAGTTGTTCCCGCAGAGTTTCCCGCTGAGAATTTAATTCCTGGCGTTTCTTCCCGGATGCCGTTTCGATCTGGCGGTTCACAGCCTCGATCTGGGCCTGGGTTTGACTGATCAGGTTGGCAGCGTTGGCCGCAGCTTTGGTGATGTTCTGTTGTTCAGTCGAGGTCTCCGTCGAAAGGGCAGCGCCTCCGCTCCCTTTTTCCGCGGCCAGAAATGCGGCTTCTTCTTCCGCCGACTGGAAAGCGAGTTCGAGCGCCTGTTTCGCGAGGTTGCGGGCGTTCTCGAGATAGAATGCATCGCTCGGCCGGCCTGCGGATTCGTTGGCGCTCGATAGCTGCTTGTACCAGGTAATGGCGGCATTGAGATGCCGGATGATGGCTGCGTCCTCTGGGCGCTCGTTCTGCACAGAGGCCGCGCTTGTAACAATCGAGAATTGCATGAAAACTGCCGCAGCCAGCGCCGCTCCGAGACAACTTGCCCAGACCCTCAATCCTCGCATCACCTGATTCCCCTTTCCGACTCTCTTTGTTAACATGATTAGAAAATGGCCGCAAGTATGGTGCGGGGGAGTTCTGTATGTTGTCGTGCCGGCTCGTCGCCACGACACGTCGGCGGCCTGGGTTGCGCCGCGAGGAGGAAGCATGCCGCTGAAGATTGAATCGCGCGGCCTGAACGGGGTTGTGGTGCTGGTCCCGGAAGTGTTTCAGGATGAGCGCGGCTATTTTCTGGAGGTATTCCGTGGGGACCGTCTTAGCGAGGCCGGCCTGCCCGCAACGTTCGTGCAGGAGAACCAGTCTTATTCGCGCAAGGGCGTTCTGCGCGGGCTGCACTTTCAGTGGGATCCGCCGATGGGAAAGCTGATGAGGGTGACGCGAGGACGAGCATTCGTGGTGGCCGTTGACCTGCGGCTCGGATCTCCCACGCTGGGGAAGTGGTTTGGAATCGAAGCCTCACCCGAGAATCGGAGGGCTGTGTGGGCGCCGGCCAGCTTTGCGCGCGGGTTTCTGGCCCTCTCGGAGGGCGTGGAAGTGCAGTACCTGTGCACGGGCGTCTACAACTCGACGGCAGAATCCGGAATTCGATGGGACGACCCGGACATTGGTATCGGGTGGCCGGAACAACCGTCGCTGATTTCAGAAAAGGACCGCCACGCCCAGACGTTTAAGGAGTGGATGCAATCGCCGCAAGCAGGATATTTCATCTACTCGAGGCAGGCAGTTGGAGTATAAACTGGTTGCCAAGTGCGGTCGGCTCGAAAGGTGTGGGGCGGCAGGCTTGTTCTCTGGTAATACATAGTATCATCGTTTTACTTATATTGAACTAATGTATATACACGTTATGTAAGATGAGTAAGTTGGCGAAAAAATTACTTGACAGTCGCCGCGAAATCGTATGTTATCTACAGGTTGGGGTGGCAGGCGTAGACCATCCGAGTTAGTGACGCGAAGCCTCTCTGTGCAACTGTTGCCAGTCACGTCTGGCGAACACCATTGACCTCGCAAAGGAGCCTGTCTCGGCCGGCACGGGTGGCGGCGCCAGCCTTTTGGGTGGGTTGATTCACTGTTGAGAGCGAGCTGAATCCCTTTCCCAGAGTCCGCGAATGACAATCCCCTACTTAGCGCCTTGCTTGATTGCAGTTTGACAGTCTGAGCGAAAACACTTTCTCCTTTTGACGCTCACTACGATGTGGTCAACGGGAGGGACCGCACCTTAAATGATCACTATCGTGCTCCTCTTGTTGATTCTCCTGAGTCTCTGGGTAGGTTTTTACCAACTATTCAAACAGCAGGGCCGTCTCCTGCTCCGCCTGGACGAACTTCAGTCGCGTACGTCAACGGCTCACACCGAGCTCGAGCACTCGAGTCCGGAGACTGAAGCGCCCGGGTTGCCGCTCAAAAGTGAATTCCCTGCCTTCAGTCTTCCCGAGCTTGCCGGAAATGTGGTGTCTCTCGACAGCTTTCGCGGCCGGCGCGTTTTGCTGGTGAACTGGAGTTTCGAGTGCGGATTCTGCGATTCGATCGCCCCGCAAATGGCTTCTCTCGAGTCCAGTTTCGAGCGGCGCAACGTTCAGCTTCTGCTCCTGGCCCACGGCGAGTCCGTCACGAACCGGGAAGGCGCGGCTGAGCACGGCCTGAAATGCCCAATTCTGCTCGTGGGCGAGCGGGAAGATGGTGGGGCGTTTGGGACCGAAGGTACCCCGGTCGCATACTTCGTGGATGAGGAAGGTCGTGTGGCGGCACCGGTGGCCAGGGGAGCGGATCGCGTCCTGGCGCTAGCGCTGGAACTCGCCGGCCCACAGACCGGCAGTAAGAAGGACCCCACGGAGCATCGTGGGGATGCGGAAGCGCCACACCCCGCCGAGGCGCCCCATCCGCATCGGCTGAGGCTGCCGCGATTTCTGGTCAAATATGAAATTGGGCTTGGGGACCTCATCAAACGCATGACCTCGGCATTGGGCATCAAGACTTGCGTGGGGTGTGAACGTCGCGCTCAAACGCTTAACCGCTGGCTGGTTTTTTCAGGTCTCAGCGGCAGCGGTCTCAAAGCAGGAACTTCGGCGCCGGATTTTCAGTTGCCTGACCTCCAGGGCCGTATGGTTTCGCTCCAGGAGTACCGGGGCCGGCGGGTGATTCTGTTCTTCAGCGATCCTCAGTGCGGACCCTGCGATGAGCTGGCTCCGCAACTCGTCCGCCTGCATCGCGAAGGTGCGAACGGCGGGTTGAGCATAGTGGTGGTGGGGCGGGGCAGCGTGGAAGAGAATCGCCGCAAAGCGCAGCAGTATGGCATGGATTTTCCGGTGCTGCTTCAGGACAGGAAGTGGAAAGTGTCGAAGGCGTACGATATTCTCGCTACGCCCGCAGCGTTTTTGATCCGGGAAGATGGTGTGATAGCAAGGGACCCGGCGGTGGGAAGCGACGCAATACTGACGCTGGTCCGCAACGGCCGGGTGCAGTCAGGATGAGGACACAACGAGCTCTTTGATAGACGACATCTCGAGGATTATCCCCAGCCCGGTTTCAAGATACCATGCCTTCAGGATGGCAGGCGGAGCGGTGGGAGGCGCCGTCTTGAGTTCTTTGGGCTTGAGAAGGGGCGCGTTTGCCCAGGGCCCGCCATGATTCGGTCGCAGTTGGGTGCTGCTCCCCGAAGCGAAATCTCACCGCGCCTGCGAGTGCGGGCGGTGCTGTTCCTGTTCGTGGTCGCCGGCGTCAGCGTGGGGCTGGCGGTTGAGTGCCTGCTGGCAGGAATCGTCGCCTCCTTCAAGTCGCCTGCCATGGGTCGCCGACTGCTGGCGTGGGACGCGAATGACCCTCGCCTCGAGGACCAGCTCGGACAAGCTTATAAAGGCACCAATCAGGACGAAGCTCTGCGCCATCTGGAGCGCGCCACACAGTTAAGTCCTGCCAGCCGGCTCTACTGGTCGGACCTCGAGTCGGCCTGCGAATCCGCCGATGACGCGCAATGCGCGGACCAAGCCCGCGAACGCCTGCTGCGGCTATGTCCCATGGCACCCGGTTATTATTGGCTGGAGGCTGATTCTTGTATGCGGATGGATCGGCTCGACCTGGCTTTTGCGCAATACCGCCGCTTGCTGCAACTCGATCCTACCTATGCCCCTTCGGTTTGGTCCAATCTCCAAAATGTACAGCAGCCGGAGCCTGTTTACGAAAAAGTGCTGGCGGATAATCCTGATGCCGAGGTCAAGGTTGGGTATGTCGATTTCCTGAGCGATGAGGGTGACGACGATACGGCCTATCGGATTTGGCGCCGGCTGGCGGCGGGCTCTCTTTCCGTTCCTTACAGTTCCGCGGCGCCTTACCTTGATCGTCTGATTACTCGGGGCAGGATCGACGAAGCCATGAACGTCTGGCAGGATCTCGAGCGGCTGGGAATCTTCAAAGCGGGCTCAGAAAAGGGCAATCTGATTTTCAATGGTGAATTTGAAAGACCACCGTTGAAATCGGGGTTTGACTGGAGAACAGGCAACACAACTTATCTGGTCATCGACTTTTCCGCTCCCCAGGGTTACCATCAAGACCACTGCCTCCGGATAGACTTCACCGTCAGTCGCAACGATGAATACGAACCGGTTTATCAAGTCGTGCCGGTCCTCCCCCTCCAGACCTATGAGCTCGAGGCATTCGTCCGCACGCAAGATATCACTTCCGATAAGGGCCCCTGTTTGCGCGTGCGTGATATCCGGCCGCAGGGATTTCAGGATGCGGTCAGCGAGACTTCCGTGGGGACGACGCCCTGGCATCCGGTCCGGCTGTCCTTTACTACCGGACCGCATACTGAGGCGGTACAGGTTTCATTTTGGCGGCCGCGCAGCAGGGTTTTCCCGACGGAGATTGTAGGGACAGCCTGGTGGGACGCAGTTTCTCTTCACCCCCAGCGCGGCCCGAATTAAGACAAGATAAGGACAAAGGGCGAGATTTGAAACGGCAAGACGACTTGGTGCAAGCACAAATCCTCCCGGGCGCCGCGAGTCAGCATCGCCCATTTCCCATTACCTCTCCGCCTGCTCCGCTCACTTCGTACCTCCTGCAAATCTCTCGCGTCTTGCTCTTCGCTGCCCTGTTTGGCGCTCCTCTGGCCTTTGGCGCCGTCGTCCCTTGGGCATGGATGAGCCTCGGCCTTGTCGCCAGCCTGGCGCTTTTTTTGTGGGGACTGGGAAGCATTCTGCAGGGCGAGTTGAAAGTGATTTGGTCTCCGCTCTACATTCCCCTGGCGATCTTCGTTCTCTTGGGTGTGGTTCAGTATGCAGCCCGAATGACGCTTGACAAGTCAGAAACGCGCCAAGCTTTGGTGCTGCTGATTACGGATCTGGTGTTTTTCTTCCTCGCCGTCCAGCATTTCGGGGGGAACCGCAGCACCGTTTTGTTGCCCTTCGGTCTTGTGGTGCTGGTTTTTGTCGGAGGCTTGGGACTGTTTGCCATTCTTCAGTCCGCTTCGGGAGCGGAACGGATTTATGGCATCGTTGAAACGCCCGGCGGCGTGCTGTTCGGCCCCTACGTCGACCGCGATCACTTCGCAGGACTCATGGAGATGCTCCTCCCGGTTGCCGTCCTCTACATTGTCGGACGGCACGGAAGGCTTACGCTCGAGGCCTCGATATGGCGTGTTTGTGTGGTTGCGTTGGGGCTGGCATCATTGCTTCTTGCCGGCTCGCGGGGTGGCCTGCTGGCCCTCTCCGCGGAGATCGCCGTCTCGAGCTTCATCATCCGCCGGGCGTCGGCCCGCATCGGCCAGCGGCGCCGCCTGGCCAGTGTTGCCGCCCTGGCCCTGGTGGCGGGCGGAGCGCTGTTTGCCTATATGGACCCGGGCTGGGCAGCGAAAAAGCTGGGCTCTATAGCCTACGTTGATAGGACCTGGGCGGAGTGGACCGGCGACCGCAAAAAGATGGCCGGCGACACCCTGCGCATGTGGCGTGACCATCCCCTGCTGGGTGTGGGCTTGGGAGATTTTGAGACCGCTTACCCCCGCTACCAGAGTTATCCGAGCGACACCTGGGTCGATCACGCCCACAATGACTACCTCGAGGCCGGCGCGGAGACCGGACTGGTTGGCGGGCTGATCATCCTCTGCGCAGTCGCCCTGTTTCTTCGCTTGGCCTTTCGCAATTGGAACAACCCCTTTCGGTCTCACGCCGGCTGGATTCGCCTGGGCGCCGCCATCGGATGTTGCGGTATGCTGGTGCACAGCCTGGGAGATTTCAACTTTCATATCCCCGCCAACGCCCTTTGGTTTGCAGTCCTCGCCGGGATCGCGGCCACCAAGTCTGATTGACCCGGAGCTCTTTTCGCCTGTCATTCCGAGGGGTAGCCATGGGCCTGTGGCCCACCCGAGCGGATGATAATCAACGTCGCCCCCGCGAAAGCGGGGACACGTTGTGAGTCAGGAGAAAGATGCATTACTGCTTTCGCGGGAATGACGAGTCCGGGCGTACTGCTTTTCAAATTTGGCCAATCAGGATAATCTGCCAAAGGAATTGGGAGATGTCACAGTTTGGGGTAGTGGCGGCTTTACGCCGCCATTTGGCGAACTAAACTCGCCGCCACAACATCGCAGCAGAGGACAAGAAGCAATGACGCGAGGGTTGCTCGACTTCCGGCACGTTTCAGTGATGCTGGGCGGCAAACGAGTGCTTGACGACATCACCCTCAGTATCGGGGCCGGAGAGCATGTCGCGATCCTGGGACCGAACGGATGCGGCAAGTCGACGCTGATCAAGACCATCACGCGCGAGTGTTACCCGCTGGCTGTGCCCGAATCGTCACTGACCATTCTGGGCCGCGCCACCTGGAACGTTTTCGAGTTGCGCCCCTTGTTGGGAATTGTTTCGAGTGAGTTGCTTCAGCGCTCGACACGGGAGATTACAGGCCGCGAGATGGTGCTCTCGGGATTCTTCAGCAGCATCGGGCTTCAGCCTTATCATCAAGTCAGCCGAGCAATGACCCGCAAGACCGATCAGGTGCTCGAACTTCTGGGCGCGCGGCACCTGGCGGATCGCGAGATGAACGGCATTTCGCAGGGCGAGGCCCACCGGCTGCTCATCGGCCGCGCCCTCGTCCACGATCCCATGGCCCTGCTTCTCGACGAGCCGAGCAACAGTCTGGACTTTCGCGCTGCCCTGGGACTCCGGGATATTTTGCGCAAACTGGCGCGGGCCGGAACCGGAATCCTGATGGTAACTCATCACCTTGCCGATATTCTTCCGGAAATCGACCGGGTGATTCTGCTGCGCGAAGGCCGCGTCTTTCGAGACGGCCCCAAGCGTGCGCTTCTGACCACTAAACACCTTTCCGAATTGTTTGGTCTTCCCGTCCAGGTCCTGCAGCGCGACGGCTACTATCACCTTTGGTGATCCGCAATTTGGTGCTTGAGGAGCCCCGAAGGGGCGGCCCAACTCACCCCAGGCCAACGGCGCATAGGCGTCAACCTAAGCCTGCCGCCGTCCGCGAAATGCGTCTCGCTGCTACTTTCGCAGGCCCGGAGGGCCGAAAGATTGTGGCCCACGGCGAAAGCCGTGGGGTGGCCGGTGCTGGTCAACGATCAAGCCCGCGTCAGCGGGCGACAGACTCCCGGCGCTCCGTCCAAAATTTCTGTCGCCCCTACGGGGCTTGCTCATGACGCTTATGCTTTATCCCATGGCTTTCGCCATGGGCCACATTCTGCCGCCCGTCGGCTGACGGGCTCGGATGGTCGTGGCGATCCAGGTTGACGCCTGCGGGACGTTGGCCTGGGGTGAGTTGGGCCGCCCCTTTGGGGCTGAACGCAGAGGCCACAATCGACCGAATGTGGTCCGTTCCGCACGCCGGGTCATCCGTGTGTTATCCTCTATTTTCGGATTTGCCGAACGGTTGAGAAACGCAGGCGGACGATTCAATCAACTCTTGCCTCTCGACTCTCAACTGAGAACTTCCTCGACTTCTTAATACGATGCCGGTAACCAAGAATGCGAAGGCGGAAAAAACTCCCCTGGAGAAGGTGTTTGGCCCTGGGGGATGGCTGGCGCGCCGTCATCCGAATTACGAGTACCGGCCGGGCCAGCTCGAGATGGCGGAAAGCGTCGAATCGGCCAGCGAAAACCGTCAACACCTGATTGTGGAAGCGGGCACGGGAACGGGCAAGACGCTGGCCTACCTGGTTCCCATGATGCGCAGCGGGCGGCGCGTGGTCATCTCGACCGGCACCAAAAACCTCCAGGAGCAGCTCTTCTTCAAAGACATTCCGTTCTTGAAGAGGCTCTTCCCCGACGTGCGCGTCGCCTTGATGAAAGGGCGTCAGAATTATCTCTGCCGGCAGAAGCTCTACGACATTGAAAAGCAGCCGGTGCTGAACGGTCTCGAGGAAGTGGCGCAGTATCCGAAGCTGAAGGACTGGGAAGCAAAGACGGAGACGGGAGACCGAGCTGAGCTAGGCTGGCTGCCCGATTCGAGCGAATTCTGGGCCAAGGTCGACGCGCGGCGCGAGACTTGCACCGGCCAGAAGTGCGCCCAGTTCGATCGCTGCTTCATCACCCTGATGCATCAGCGCGCTGCCGCCTCCGACCTCATTATCGTCAACCACCACCTCTTCTTTGCCGACCTGGCCATTCGGGGATCGGAGGTGGCGAGTCTGCTCCCCGACTACGATGCCCTGGTGTTCGACGAGGCGCACGACATCGAGGACGTGGCCACGCAGTATTTTGGGTTGCAGGTGAGCACCTATCGTTTCGAAGAGCTGGCGCGCGACTCGGAAGCCACCTTGAAGCTGAAAGGCTTGAAAAGCGATGAAGTGCTTCAAGCCGTCGCGGAGTTGCGGCGCCGCGCCGAGCTCTTCTTCGACCTTTTTCCTAAACAGGAGACTCGCGCGAGTTTTGATAACCGGGAATCGTTTCTGCAGATGAACGGCGGCATTTACACCAGTCTGCTCAATGCCTTGGTGCGCCTCGAAACCGAGCTCGGCCGCTTGAAAGACCGGCCCGAGGAACTCAATAACCTGATGAGGCGCGCGGTCGAGGTGCGCCAGGCGCTGCAGACGGTCCTGGAGAGCAAGGAACGAAACATGGTCTTTTGGTGGGAGCGGCGCGGGCGAGGCCTCTTCCTGGAGGCTACCCCGATTGATGTGGCGCCCCTGCTGAGGCAGCGCCTTTTCGAGAGCGTGGACACTGTGATCCTGACCTCGGCCACGCTGGCCGTAGGCGGCAACTTCGATTTCCTCAAGAGGCGCCTGGGGATCGAGAATGCCAAGGAGCGGATCCTGGCTTCACACTTCGATTTCCCAAGTCAGGCCTTGCTCTATACCCCTCTACATCTGCCCGATCCGCGCGAGCCAACCTTCGCGCGCCAGGCGGCTGAAGAGGTTGTCCAACTCTTGAAAGCCACCCGCGGGCGGGCGTTCGTCCTCTTTACATCACACCAGCAGATGCGTGAAGTTTACGAGCGCGTGCAACCTCACATTCGCTACCCCATGATGATTCAAGGCTCCATGCCCCGCACTGAAATGCTGGATCGCTTCCGTAACACACCCCACGCCGTGCTATTCGGATCCAGCTCCTTCTGGCAGGGCGTGGACGTGCAGGGCGAGCAGTTGAGCGCCGTGGTGATTGACCGTCTCCCTTTCGCTGTCCCCTCGGACCCCATCATCGCGGCAAGAATCCGGCAGATCAACGAAGAGGGCGGCAACGCCTTTATGGATTACCAGGTTCCGCAAGCTGTCCTGGCACTGAAACAAGGGTTCGGGCGGCTGATCCGCAGTCAGACAGATCGCGGAGTCCTTGCCATTCTGGACAACCGGATGATGCGCAAACAATACGGCAAGACTTTCCTCGAAAGCCTGCCGCGTTACCGCATGACGAATCGGCTGGATGAAGTGAAGGGTTTCATGCAAGGATAGGGAACGGGGATTAGGGACCGCGGACCAGGGAACAGGGGCAGAAGCTGTTTCAAAACCTCCCGTAGCCGATTGCAAGCTGGATGGTCGAGCGCGCTCGAAGCCGTGCCCCCCCGAGGGGGGCAAATTGAGTAGCCGGGGGTGAAACCCCCGGACCAGACCCCCCACCCCGCCTTCGGCACCACTCGCGCGGCTGAGCGCTCGGGCGGTGGCCGGGGATCCTGGGCGGCATTCAGTAACCTTTCGGCTAACGGGCGGTTTTGAAACAGCTTCTCAACATACCGTGGCCTAGTCATCTGGCATGAGACGAGGAACTCAGTGCAGGAAAGCGCTGCGGAAAGAGTCGGGCGAAGGGTTCGGCTCTGTTTCCTAATCCCTGTTCCCTCTTGAGGAAGGTAACTCAGAATGTTTGAAATCTCGGTTGATTACACCTTCGCTGCGGGGCACGCTCTGCGCAACTACAAGGGAAAGTGCGAGAACGTCCACGGACACAACTACAAGGTTCGTGTGACAGTTGCCGGAGACAAGCTCAATGCGAACGGGTTGCTAATGGACTTTGTTGAACTGAGGGCTGAGCTTAAGGGGTTGGTTGAAAAGCTCGACCACCATTTCCTCAACGATATTCCACCCTTCGACCGGTTGAATCCTTCGGCCGAGAATCTGGCCGCGTATATTTGCGGCGAAATCGCGCCTCGGGCTGCGAATCAGGGTTTGCTGGTGCAGGGCGTTACAGTTTGGGAAACCGATACGACTTCCGCGACCTACAGACCGGAAAAGCAGTGACGAGTGATGAGTGACGAGTGACAAGTGACGAGCAAGAAAGGCAAGAACCGACTGACGAGTGGCAGGCAACAAGGACAGCGACGAGTCACAAGTGGGGCGCAAGAAAGCCGGGAGCGTAGCGGCGATTGACTAATAGCGAGTGACAAACCTATCCGCGTGGATCTTCTTGCGCGTCACTCGTCACTAGTTTTTCCTACCACGTCCAGAACGCCACGGCGGGGTGCATCTCGGCCTGGTGCTGTTGGGCGCAAACTCCCTGCTTGCAGAAGTAAACGTCCTCGCACCAGCGGCAGCGGGCTAAATGTTCCCGTTCACGGACGGCGCCGCAAATGGCGCAACCTTCCAACAGGTCCGCTACGATATGCCGCGAGTACTTCCGCCATGTGTCTTCAGCTTCATTCTGTTCGCGGATCTTTCCTAGCTCATCTTGCGTCAACATAATCCGCTCCTCGCGCACCTGCCAAATTGGATGCAATCAAAATGCCAATGCGTACACCCATCCGATAATAAAGATTGCCCTCTAACTCAAACGTTGCCTCGTCAATTGATTAGATTAAGTATCGCCCCAAACCATTATGCCATGCTTTTGTCAAATTATCACCTGACGAATGAGAGATTCTGCGCAAAAAGGCAGGATTCAGGAGTCTGAACAAGACCGTGCCCCGAAACGGTTTTGACCTGCCTCCCTCATGTACCATGGATGCGGCTTGGGATGTTCAGTCTTGTGAGGCCTGATTCCTGAATCCTGAATCCTGACTCCTGCCCTTCGATTCATGTAAAATGGACTGGATTGAGGAGATTCCGTCCAGGAGCTTTCGGGAAGAGATGGTAATCACTGAGATTTTCAAGTCGATCCAGGGCGAGTCAACCTACGCCGGCCTGCCTTGCCTTTTCGTGCGGCTTACGGGCTGCAATCTGCGCTGCCACTGGTGCGACACCGCCTATGCCTTCTATGGGGGGCAGAAAATGACGGTTGCAGAAGTGCTTACCAGACTCCAGCAACTGGGTGGCAACTTAGTGGAACTGACGGGCGGCGAGCCCCTGTTGCAACAGGAAATCTATTCCCTGACTGACCAACTACTTGCCCAAGGCTTCCGGGTGCTGATTGAAACCAGCGGTGAGCGCAGCGTTGCCCAACTGCCTCGCCAGGTCGTCAAAGTGCTTGACGTGAAATGCCCGGGGAGCGGTGAGGAAGGCAAATTCTGTTTTGACAATCTGGGCTTGCTGGAACGAAAAGACCAGATCAAGTTTGTGATTCTGAACGAGGATGACTATGGCTATGCCAGAGACTTCCTCGCCCGGCACGACTTGCATCGACATGTCGACGAAGTAATTTTCTCGCCGGTCTTCGACCAGTTGTCGCCGCGCAGCCTGGCTGAATGGATTCTGCGCGACAATCTGGAGGTGCGCCTGGGGCTGCAAATTCACAAGTTCATCTGGGGACCCGAGACGCGGGGCGTGTAGCGGCACGCCATGGCGTACCCGTACCGGCATCGGGCAGAAAGCAGGAGGCAGTAAGCAGAAAGCACTAGTGCTTAGTTGTGTTAATAAGCGCAATTATTCTGAGTCCAGGAAGGGCGGGGCTTTAGCCCTGCCGGCACGCAGAGCACGGTTGAAGGGGCCTTTAGGCCCTGAAGATACGCGGCTTCAGGGGCTAAAGCCCCGAGGAGTGGCCTGTTCTCTGAGGCGGGGCTGAAGCCCCGCCCTTCCGACGCCAAACGAATAAGAACACTTACTTCTGCAAGTAAGCACTAGGCAGAAAACAGCAGGCGCCCGGCAGAAAGTACTACACACACCGTTAGCAGTGTGAGCGACGACACGCAAATGAAGGCAGACCACGGACAACCGACCACGGACAACGAACAACGCACTACCGGCAAGCCGCTCGCCGTCGTTCTCGCCAGCGGCGGCATGGACAGTTGCGTTACCACAGCCATTGCGAACCTTGACTACCGCTTGGCCATGCTCCACGTGGCCTATGGCCAGCGAACCGAAGCGCGCGAACTTCGGTCCTTCAACGCGCTCGCGGATTTCTACAAGGCGGAACATCGGCTGGTCTGCCGTCTGGATCACCTCCGGCAAATCGGCGGCTCCTGCCTGACGGACCCTGCCTTGGCAGTCGAGGCGGCCAACTTGGATCGCAAGGAGATTCCTTCCAGCTACGTGCCTTTTCGCAATGCCCACTTTCTCTCGATTGCCGTTTCCTGGGGCGAAGTCATCGGCGCCCGCAAGATCTTCATCGGCGCGGTTGAGGAAGACAGCTCCGGGTATCCCGATTGCCGCCCCGCTTACTACGAGGCGTTCAATCGTGTAATTGCTGCGGGCACCAAACCGGAGACACAACTGGAAATCGTTACGCCGGTCATCAGAATGCACAAGAGCGAAATCGTTCTGCGGGGAATCGAATTGGGTGCGCCCTTCCCAATCACCTGGTCATGCTACCAGGCGGAGGACGCGGCTTGCGGAGTGTGCGATAGCTGCGCGTTGCGGCTGCGCGCTTTCGCAGAAGCTGGAATCGAAGACCCCATACCGTATGCCTGCCGCCCTCAGTACGGCCGGAAAGAGCTTCGAACGTATTGATCTCCATCCGCCTGAGACTTGATTTTCGAGTTTCTTGCGCTATCATAAGCAGGCCCCAATCCGTCGATAACCGGCCCGCCGTAGGGGGGCGGCTTGCCGTCCCCGCGTTTCTGCTGGTCCTGACGAGGGTAGGGCAAGCCCTACCCCTACAC
>Ga0209517_10002801_pt1 | contig 24235 bp, 11 predicted proteins | sample PeaSoiMetSII2010_FD_187695 | JGI IMG/M metagenome (GOLD analysis project Ga0209517, IMG submission 187695) | Peat soil microbial communities from Weissenstadt, Germany - SII-2010 (SPAdes) (version 2) | ecosystem: Environmental > Terrestrial > Soil > Wetlands > Peat | place: Germany... | reverse complement strand
TTGGCGATGAGCCGGGTCACGCCCGCCGCCGCCACGGCGAGCATAGTGCTGGAGAAGTAGCCTGCGGAGCGGTCGTAGCGGATCGAAGCAGCGAGGGCCGGGATAAAGAAGTCACCGAGCCGGTCAGGAATACGCCAAGCCAACCAATGACCGGAGAGACCGCAGGGAACGCCTTGCCGGTGTAGTGCGCGAACGCCAGCGCGAGCGTATAAGACATCCCGGAGTAATTCGCCACATAGGCAATGCCAACCACGGATGCCAGAGTGATCAGTGCAAACCTCAACTGCTTGACGGTCGCGGCAAATACCCTTACTCCCTCCATTGGACTGATTCTCAGCACCGCCATGGAGATCAGCGACGACAGGAACATGGCTGAACCGGAGGCGGTGCCGAACTCCCAGCGGAAATTTGCCGCGTACTTCGCCGGCTTTGGAACAATAGGAGCCGTCCTGTAGACCATTCCATCCAGGAAGGGCCAACTGGTAATGTTCATGACACAATGACCAACATTGGCAACCCAGGTCTTGAGCGCCGGGATAGTGCAGATGCCCAGCGTAACCATCAGGATTGCGAAAGGAACCCAGGCCCTGACGGTTCTGCCCGTGCTGTACTTTCTTTCTGTCTCGCTTGCGGTATCTGGATCGTTCTGGAACCGCCAGGTCGACTTCGGCTTCCATAGCTTCAAGAATGCCGTCAGGCAAATGATCGAAACCAGGGAAGATAACAGTGCCGGTAACTCCGCGCCGATGTAACGGCTGACGAGCAGGCAGGTTGCCGCGTAGCTTCCGCCGGCTACGAGCGCGGCCGGCAGAGCGCCCATGGCGTTCTTCCAGCCGGCCATCACTACCAGCATGAAGATTGGAATGATGAGCGCGAGCACAACCATGTCGAGGCCTACCGCCCTGGCCAGAACATGATCGTTGATCCCTGTGACACTCGCCATCATGAGCGTGGGCACTCCCAACGGTCCGAATGGCACCGGCTGCGTGTTGCAAATAAGGCAGATGAGCGCCGCCGGTAAGGGAGAAAACCCGAGACCGATCAACATTGCCGCGCAGACTGCAACCGGGGCTCCCATGCCGGATGTACTTTCAAGGAAAGCGGAAAACGAAAATGCGATAAGCAGTGCCTGCAACCTTCGATCGGTCGATAAAGCGGAGATGGAGCTCTTAACGATCTCCAACTGTCCCGAGTCCACCATCAGGTTATAGAGGAAGACCGCAGCCACAATGATCCAGCCGATTTGAAGCAAGCCGCTGCCGAGCATGCGATAGGGATCGGCATCCTGTATGCGACGATGGTGATTACCATCGTCAGGAGCAAGGTCAGCAGCCCTGCCACATGGCCCTTCATTCTCTTGACGGACAAGGCCCAGAAGAGAAAGAGGATCGGGATGGACACGACGGCCGCAGTAAGCCCAAGGCTGTTGCCAACCGCCGAATAGTTATGGAACCATGGCGAATGCAAGGAAAGTCACCCCTTTACTTTCATTAATGTTTAGCTCACTTCGGCAAGCTGGACAGCGGCAGGCTTTACTGCCGCTCAAAGCTTGACTGAACCTTGAACGCGGCGCTAAACGAATTCGCGAACGGCGTCGATTGCAGGACCCATCGAACAGTCGGCTTCGCGTGCAACGATTACATCGATCAGGTATGAAACCCTCGACTTCATCGCCCGCTCAAAGGCCGCGGACAGATCCTTGGACTCAAAGATTCTCTCGCCCTTGCCGCCAAAGGCCTCGATCAGCTTGACGTTATCGGGATAGATCTCGTCCTTATTCCCGTCCTTTGAATACCACAGACTTACTCCGTGCTCGTAGCCATAAATGTATTTTTGATTCTGACGGATCAGCCCGAGGTATCCGTTGTTGACTACCACAACAATGACAGGCAGGTCATGTTGTCCAGCCATTGCCAGTTCTTCCGCCATGAACAGCAAACCCGCGTCGCCGACTATAACGACACAGGGATCGTCGGGGCAGGCGACTTTGGCGCCGATTGCGGCCGGCAATTCATAGCCGAGCGTGCCCGCTCCTCCTGAAGGAATGTAGCGGCGGGGCAATTCGATGTCCTGCAGTTGGCCTGACCATATCTGCGTAATGCCGCAGCCCGTAGTGAAGATCGTGTTTGGCGGGAAGAACTTGTTCAGCTCCTGAAAGACGCGGTGGGGACGGATTGGCACCTCTTCAAGGTCCATGGGACGATGCAACTGCTCGCGGGTTTCAGGCAGGCGCCTGACCCTCTCCGAGGGCTGCGGATGATAGCCGCGATTCTTCGCTTCTTCCAATAGCGCAAGCAAGGCGCCCTTGGCGTCCGAGACAACGCCCACATCCGCGGGGATCACATTGCCGATCTGATGAGGTTCGATGTCAATGTGGATGAACCTGCGGTTTCCCTTGTATACATCAAGCCTGCCCGTGTGCCGGTCGGTAAAGCGGCAGCCAACGCCGATAACCAAGTCGGACTCGAGGAACGTCTTATTGCCAATCGGCTGTCCAACTTGAATACCGGCATGCCCCGCGTTCAGCGGATGCTCATATGGGAGGCCGCCCTTGCCCATGTACGTCATGATCACAGGAATTTGGAGATACTCCGCCAGCTCACGAAATTCGGCAGTTGCGTCGGAAAGGATGACGCCGCCCCCCAAAATCATGAGCGGCGCATTGGCTTCCATGATCAGGTCCATGGCCAGACCAATGGCTTTGGGGTCCGGCGTCGGCCGGCTCCAAGGCAATGGGCCGTCTTTCGCAGGATCATAGTCAATCTCAGCCATCTGCACATCGAGTGGCAGATCGACCAACACTGGCCCCGGCCGGCCGCTGTGTGCGGTGCGAAATGCCTCGCGGATGAGGCTCGGCACGTTGGCCGGATTCGTAATGCACCAAGTCGCCTTCGAGACCGTCTTTGCGATCGTCGCAATATCGACACACTGGAAGGCCTCTTTGCCAAACGAACTCACAACAGCGTTGCCGGTAATGGCGATCAGCGGAATGGAGTCCGCGTGCGCCGTATACAGGCCGGTGACAAAGTTCGTTGCCCCGGGTCCGGATGTGCAAATTGCCAGGGCCAGCTTTCCAGATACCCGAAAATAGCCGTCCGCGGCATGCACCGCACCCTCTTCATGGCGGGCAATGTAGTGCTTGATTCTTGACTTTTGAAGAAATCCATAGACAGGATTGATGGCGGCGCCGGGGATACCGAATGCAACTTGGATACCCTCGTCTTCGAGAATCCTAACAACTACTTCTGCGACTTTCATGGGAAGTCCTCTAAACGTTTACATAGTCATTTCAATGCATCCACTTTCCGATAAAACCGAACATAGTCGAAGTCGATATGGCCGGGCAGGCGCGAATCATCGACTGCATCGGTATCTCCGAGACCGGATGCAATCGAAGTCAACCAGATGTTGACCTTACCCTGAGGCAACGAAGAAATATCCGCGGTCTGAGCCAGGTGGCCATCGAAGAAGTACTTGACGTCCGATGGCGTGTATTCGCAACCGTAGACGTGGTAATCGAAGAGCGGCAGTGTAGTGACTCGCTTGTGACCGAAGGACTCGTGGCCGCCTTTCCACTTGTGGGTGGTGATGCCGTAGGACAAGGGGTCGATGGAATCGTTCTCGATGACGTCCAGTTCCAGATCGGCCGTGGCCGTACCGGTACTACCGGAGCCGTCGTGGCTCATCAGCCAGAATGAAGAATGCCATCCTTTGCCAGCCATGATGCGCATCCGCGTTTCGAAATAGCCATAGCCAAAAGCTTCCTTGCTGATCACCCCGCCGCCGGTATAGTTTCCCGGGCCACCTTCCGGCACATAGCCGAAGAAGTTTTTGCTCAGAACCGCGGCGGTGGTATTCAAATCCTCCCCATTCTGCGCAACCTTGTTCAGTGTAATCAGGAGATTTCCGTTGCTGAGAGAGATGTTGCGCGACAACTGTGTGCTCCAGTCTTTGGTATCGGTGCGGAAGTCCCACCTGGAGCGGTCGAGCGAGTCGCCGTCGAATTCATCGCGCCAAGCCAGCTCATACCCAGCGGGCACTGAGGCTTTTGGTGGTGGCGCCAGTGCGCTTTTGCCAACTCCGCGCGTCAGGGCTTCTTTCAACTCTGGAAGATGGTCCTGATAAACGCCTCGCGGCGATGTGTTGTGCCTATGCGCGATGGCTGCGGCCATGCCCACCACTTCGCCCATCATTCCCGTGGTCCTCTGCACGCGCACCGATCCGAGGGCGACGTGTGTGACGCTGATGTCGCGCCCTGCCATGAACAGGTTCTCGATATTGCGCGAATAGAAGCACCGGTACGGGATCGCATAGGGTGGCTTCTTAATGTAAACCGCAACTGTGCGGAAGGAATCGTCCTGAAACTGCGCAAGGTTTTTGGGGTCTGGAACATGCAGATCCATGCACCATGTGGCCGTCACGCACGCGTCGGGGAAGGTGCGGCCCTCAACGATGTCCTGCTCTTTGAGCACAATATCGCCCATTAGACGCCGCGATTCGCGTTTGCCGGCGACGAATCCCACCCACCCCACGAGCCGCAGGTTCTGGTACTTCACTTTGTTGACACTCAAATTCTTTTGGAACGACCAGTTTCCGTAAATGGCGCGAAGGAGCGAGTCGCGAATCAACTCGGCATCTGTAATCTGATCGCGAGAGCAGCCGGCCTCCCAATGCACTCCGCCACTGGTAGCTTTCTGCACGGTTTCTTCGTTGAACTGTAGCGCCCAAGGCGTCTCGGGGAACGCAACCGCGTTGCCTGTGTCTTCGGAATACCACATGATCGTTGTTCCCGAAGTGTGACGATCTGTGGTGACCTGCGCGCTGGGCTCGCCGGTTTCTGCCTGGCTCTCGCGGCCATAGCGATAATCGGCACCGGCGAGGAATCCTATGTCCCCGTCGCCGGTGCAGTCGACAAACAACGGCGCGCGGAAGCGCAGCTCGCGACTGCTCATCACGTCGCGCGCGATAATCGCAGTGATTTTGCTTCCCTGCTTTTCAACGGCAAAGGCGTGCGTATTCATGAAGAGCCCAATGTTTTTCTCAGCCCGTACCACGCGGAGTTTCTTTGCGTCATCGTAGGTGGCGGCTGGCTTGCCAAATCCGCGGTGAGCGGAATCGAGCTCGGCGACTACAACTCCCAGGGCCGGATAGGGAGGAAGGTTCACGTCGCCGACCGGGCTGACGCGAATTTCGGAACTACTATTGCCTCCGAGCACGGGACGATCCTGGATGAGCGCGACGCGCAGGCCTAGCCGAGCCGCCGAGATTGCCGTTGTGGAGCCCGCAATGCCGCCGCCTACGACGACGAGATCGAATGGCCCCACTTCCTCAGGTACGGGCCCAAGGCCCAATGCCTGCTTGCGAAGTGCGGCGAGGACAGGAACGTCATTCGGCGGTCGGAAGCTGGTGTCGGCGGCAAAGACAATTGCGTCACAGCGGCCGTCGAAGCCGGTCAGGTCGTGGAGCACGAGCGCAACCTTGCCGCTGGGCAAGTCAATCACTCCACCGTCCTGCCAGTGCCACGCTTCGCCTTCAGTGCCGAATGTAGTCTCAAGAGGCTTCCCATTCACCAGCAGGTTAAAGCGACCTGGAGCGCCGGGCGCTTTCCACGGCGCGACCCAATCCCGAGTCCGCACCCACACGCGATACGTGCCGGCCTCAGGAATTTGGATCTCTGTGTGTGCGTCTGCGACCGGCATTCCCATTCCGTGTGCGAGCAGAAATGCGGAACCCATCCTGTCAGAGAATTCCTGATCGATCATCCATCCGCCCGTGTCGGCGAAGCTCTCCGATTCAACCAACACCAGGTGCGCATTCGAAGCGGCCAGAAGCGCGGCAGCGCGGCCCCACGCGGAGCGGGCGGCCAGCGACGAGGCGGAAAGCGCCAATCCTGAGCGAAGCAGATCACGACGGGGAATTTGAGACATTACAGACCTCCATACAATGAAAGCAGGGCGACGACAGCGCCTGGATCAAGCGCAGCCATCAGGGACAACCGTAAGCGCCAGCAATCCGCCTCCTTGTTTCATCAACTGTGAAAAATGGCCCTATTTCTTATACACCTCCGCTCTTTGCTTCCTTGATGAGATAGTCCGCCGCCCGGAACGCAAGCGCCTGAATGGTGAATGCGGGATGATTCCGTCCACCAGTGACGAAGCTGCTGCCATCCACAATAAAGAGGTTCGGCACATCGTGCGCACGGTGGTATTTGTCGACAACCGAGGTCTTGGGGTCGTTGCCCATGCGGCAGGTGCCTCGGGCGTGAGGGCCACCCCTGGCGTCGCCCACGGGATCAGGCCAGACGGTGGTTGCTCCTGCTGCCTGAATGATCTCCACTGACTTTTGTCTGAAGAACTCGACAGCCTTCAGGTCGTTGGGATGGCTTGTCGAAGTAACGCGCATCGCAGGCAAACCCCAGTCGTCCTTTAGGTCAGGGTCCAGATCCACGCAATTGCTTTCGAGGGGAAGCTGCGTGATGTAGCAGGTGGTGTACATCATGTGGTTGGCCTGCTCCCTGAGCGCCTTCTTGTATTCCGCACCCCACTTCGCAGTGGTGTGCACGCCTTGCAGCGCGAACAGGATCGGAGTCTCCATCTCAAGGCCTCGGCCAGTGATGCGTCCGCCGCCATAGAATCCCCGTTTGGGATCGCTCGGCACAAAGTCGAGGATGGCGGCGCCGCACACGATGCCCTTGTATTCATTGAGCGGATGCTCGAAGAGCCCGTATGCGTGAGCGCCATTACCGCTCATCAGATACTTGCCCACGAGACCGCTGGAGTTCGCAAGTCCGTCAGGGAACGGGGCCGACTTTGAAAGCAAGAGGAGGCGAGGCGTCTCCATGCCGTTTGCACACAGCGCCACCGCCTTGGCCTTCTGAAAGATTTCGTTCCTGTCAACATCAAAATAGATGGCTCCCATAACGCGGCCAGCGCTGTTGACCGCGATCTCGCGAACATAACTTTGCGTTCGGATCTCGCAGCGGCCGGTCTGCTCAGCGATCGGCAACATGGTGACGGCCGTGCTCGAACGAGCTTTCACCTGGCATCCGTAGCCCGAACACATTCCGCAATTGATGCAGGCGGGACGCCCCTGGTAGGGACGGCTGAGAATCGCGGCAACATTGGGAACCACAGTCAGCCCAAGCTTTGCAGCCGCAGTCTTGAGCAGTGCGCCGGAGGCCTTAAGCGGCAGTGGCGGGCACGGATAGGGTTTCGACATCGGTGCAAACAACGGGGAATCGATGCGACGGCCGGAGATTCCCAGCTCCCACTCGCCCTTTGTATAGTAGGGCTCCATCTCCTCGTAGCTGATGGGCCAGTCAGCAAAGCCGGTACCGGCGATAGTCCCCTCGTGCGTGGCTTCATTGAATTCGTAGGGAAGATGGCGCCAGCTACTGCCTCCGTAGGTTACGGTTCCGCCACCGAGCACGAACGGCAACGTCATCTTTGCAGGGATGGCCTTCTCCTTGTCATTCCGGCGGAAGGTGTTCCGCTGCTTGTGAGGATCGGACATGAAACGGTCTTCCGGGCCTGACGGGTAGATATTGAGGAGCTCATCCTTGCTATAGTCCTGATCGCGGCCATACGCGCCCGGACCTCCTTGCTCCAGCACTACTACCGAAAAGCCGGCTACTGCCAGTTCCTTGGCCATTACGCCGCCGGCGGCTCCGGACCCAATGACCACAAAATCAACTTCAGTGCCTGGCTTGTACTTAACCATTTTTATCTCCTCCAGTCCTGAGCCAGCCGGCTCACCATCTACTGACGACCTGTTGCGAAGGCCGCACTCACGCATGCCCTGCCGGTGCGCTAAATGTCTGCGACTGAATGCATATGTCGTTCTCCCGGAAAAAGGTTCTGTCCGCGAGGCGGGGGTACTCTTACCAAGGGTCGGTTGCGGCGTCGTAGTAGCCAAACGGTGGATTGAAGTTCAGCATATCGTCGTAACTGATCAACTTCCATCCAGCCTGATCGAAGTTGCCGCCATGTGCGGGGCTGGCAAACATACCGGTAATGGTGTGAAGGCGAACCGCCGCGAAGAATGCCGTACCTTCGATCGCTTTGAGCAACTGAATTTGCTGAGCAGAGGACAACGCCGCAAAGCTCGCCGCGCCCGGGAACATTTCCTTCGTTTTGGCCTGTAGATCCTTTAGCCCTTCAGTGTAGAGCGGCTGGCTGTCGCGAAGGAAAATTGTCAGTGCGCAGTCGATGAAGTAAACGCACCGGGCCTCGTGCGCGCCCGGAGTCTCGTCGGTGGGAATGATTTGGGACGCCATCGCATCGATGTCAGCGGCTTGCTCATTTGTGAAGAACGCAAAGCCAGGTGGCTTCCCCCCGCCCGCCTGTTCCGCATACGCCTTCGCATCCAGAATCCCGGCCCAGTTTGAAGCCAGCCAGCCGGCACTCAACCCAAGCGCAGATCCAACCAGGAACGATCGCCGTGATTGCTTAGACATAACTGTTCGCAACTCCTTGTCAACATTCGCAGTTTCCGTAAAACCTACTCGTGCGGCCTTGCCACTCACGTAATATTGCTACTCTTTCAGTTCGCTCTTACCTCTCAATCCGCAAAGTTAGGTTGTCCAATGCATCGTGGTCGATGGGATTGCCCAGACCCGGGGCAATTGGAGCATGCACAAAACCATCCGAATCGATTCTGAACTTGGTTTTGTAAAAGGGTCGATCCGTATTCTCGGCCGGAAATGGCATCTCAAACCAAAAAGCATTCGGTAGAGCCAGCTCCAATTGGAAGTGCACTGCGATATCCGCCACGGTTCCCCAGTTGTGCGGGTGGCACTCCAAACCATGCGCATCCGCCAGAAGACCTACACGCATGCCGCCGGAGATTCCGCCCACATTGTCAATCACCAGGCGAACCGCATCTACCGCGTCGCGCTTGATGTACTCGGCAAAATCTGCGATTGAGTAGAGAAATTCGCCGACAAGGATTGGAAGGTTCAGAGCTGCACATAGTTCGATGAGACCTTCCTGATCGGAAGATCGTATAGGGTCCTCAAACCATGCATAGTTCAGTTCATCGAGTAGGCGGCCAACCTTCATGGCCTCGAAACGGCCATAGCGCATGATGGGGTCGAACATCAGACCGAATTCATCGCCGACGATTTTGCGAACTTCGCGAATCTCCTCCATATGCCCTAAATAGGCTGGAATGGCTGGCCCGGTGCCATGCTGACCCGTGGCGGGATGGATCTTGTAGCCCCTATACCCGAGTTGTTTGGCCTTCAATGCGTTGGAGGCATAGTCTTCCACCGTGGGCAGCAACTGCGAGGTAGCATAGGCCATCAGGCGATCGCTCGACGGATTGCCGCCCGACAGAATCTTATAGACAGGCCGGTTTACGGCCTTGCCGAGAATGTCCCACATGCAGACTTCGGCTGCGGCGGTGTAGAAGTTTGGCCATGCTCCGTCGCCGCGTGTCGTCATCCCGGAGTAGGCTGGCCCCATGCCCGGACCGCTGGCAGCGGCTTTCCTTTTTGATTCGTAGCTCCCTCTCAGGCCGGGCGCGTCAAATCCGAAGGGACCTTTGAGACCGCTGGTTGCAGTGAGAGTGGGCAGCAGGTCGATGATATTCTTGCCGACGAGCGCAGTCTTTGCCCATTCGAGCCATCCGCTTGTTGGGTTGTGCGAGCCGATCGTGTAGTTGCCCTCAAAACCGCTGTTCGAGACGACTGAGACCAGCCTGCTCGCTTCTGTGCTGTACAGGCGGCCCGCATTGTCGATTTTGGTTGTGTCAATGACATAGACCTTTACTTCCCTGATCGTAAGATCGGGAAGGTCTCTTACCTTGGCGCCAACAGACTGGACGGCAGCCGAGACAGGATCGTGAATTAGGGCTAGACCGGACGCCGCCGAAACGGCGAATCCGGTGGTTGCACCGATGAAATTGCGTCGTGAAATCTGGCCCCTCACGTTTTGTCCCCGATCTGCTTTCAATCACCGCTCAATGCGTGCAGTGATGTTATCCAATGCGTCGTGGTCGATCGGAAAGCCCAGCCCCGGCGCCGTCGGTGCGTAGATATATCCGCCCTTGTCTACACGGAACTTGTCTGCGTAGAAAGGCCGATCAGCCCATTCGGCCGGATGCGCCATCTCAAACCAGAAAGAGTTCGGAAGCGCCAGCTCGATCTGGAAGGCCACAGCGATGTCGGGAGCGATACCCCAATTGTGCGGATGGCACTCCAACCCATGGGCATCGGCCAGAAGGCCCACGCGCATGGAGCCGGAGATTCCGCCCACGTTATCGGCAATCAGACGAACGACATCCAACGCATCATGCTTGATGTACTCGGCGAAATCCGCGATAGAGTATAGGAACTCGCCGACAAGAATGGGAAGGTTGAGGGCCGCGCATAGCTCAATGAGACCCTCTTCGTCTGTGGAAACAATCGGGTCCTCATACCAAGCAAAGTTCAGCTCATCCAGCACGCGCCCAATCTTCATGGCCTCATAGCGGTTGTAGCGCATGATCGGATCACACATCAGCAGGTATTCGTCCCCTACTGCCTTGCGAACCTCGCGCATCTCCTCAATGCACCCGAGATACTCTGGAATCGCTGGCCCTGTGACATGTTGCCCGCTGCCGGGGTGAATCTTGTAGCCCCTGTAGCCGAGACTTTTTACCTTCAGAGCATCGGCGACAAAGTCCTCTTCGTGCGGCAGCAGTTGCGAGGTGGCGTAACACATCAGCCTGTCGCTGGCCGGATTGCCGCCCGAGAGAATCTTGTAGATCGGCCGATTTACGGCCTTGCCGAGAATGTCCCACATGCAGACGTCGGCCGCTGCGGTGTAGAAGTTCGGCCATGCTCCGCCACCGCGTGTGGTCATCCCGGAGAAGGCAGGCCCCATGCCCGGGCCACTGGCAGCGGCTTTCCTTTGTGATTCATAGCTCCCTCTCTCGCCGGGCGAATCAAATCCAATCGGGCCTTTCAAGCCACTGGTTGCGGTCAGCGTAGGCAGCAGGTCAATAACGCTCTCGCCGAGAAGCGTTACCTTGGCCCATTCAAGCCATCCTTTGGTGGGGTTGCGCGCACCGATGGTATAGTTGCCCTCGATGCCGCTGTTGGTAACGATCGAGATTAGCTCACCGGTCTCCGACGCATCCAGCTTGCGGAAGTTCTCAATCTTGCTCGTGTCGGTGACATAGACCTTCACTTCCTTGATGGTCAGATCGGGAAGGTCACCGGCCTTTACACCCACCGACTCCGCGGCGGCTGCGATTGGATTCCCTAGAGAGGCAAGGCCGGCCGCTGCCAATCCCGTAGAGCAAGCTAAGAAACTGCGTCGCGACGTGGTTGGGTTCATCTTCTTCCTCTGCTCCTGTGTGATTCAAAATGTTCCTTCGCTCGAGAGAATCGAGAGAATGTAAGCTTTCGAGGAGTTCGCGACTTGCAGCCTTCCGCCCATTGCGCAGGCCATCAGCGAACCAAGAATCGCATGGCTGATATTAAAACGCTATTCGTACGTTCGTGTGTAAACAAAAGTACCGGCAAGGTATCCCCTGCTTTCGTCTGCATAGGTGCGAGCCCCTAGAGCCGTTCGGAGGCCGGCGCTGCTTGATCGGAAATTTTCCCGCCCCGGAAAGGCACGTCTGTGACGTTCTTTCCGGGGCGCTTTCGTTCTTGACTCAGAAGAACAGCTTCGCAGCGAATTGAATCTGTCTTGGATCGTAGGGAGCGTCGCGAGTTGATCCAATCTCGCCAAAGTTGGCATTGGTAAAGTTACCCGAATTCGCAACACCCAAAACACCGTTGCCGCTGAAGTTGGGCGAGTTGAAGTTCGGATGATTAAGAATGTTGAAGAACTCGGCCCGGAACTGCATCGAGAGCTTATCATTCAGTTCAATGGCCTTGAACGTCGAAAAGTCGAGACGGTGGAAGCCAGGCCCTCTGGTTGCTGTAAGATTGCCGCCCAGAGCGTTCGCGCCCGCTACACAACCGGCCGGTGTAGTTGTTGATCCATATGCACACGGTTGAGCAAATGCCGCCGGGTTTCCGTACCAGCTGAGCTTACCGTTCGTGTCGGTGTGCAGGCCCAGTTTCTGGTCCTGCCCAGCAACCTCGACAACGTAGCAAGTGCTGCCGGTGGTTGTGGCCGTCGGGCAAGTGAGAGCCACCGGTTGTCCGCCCTGAAGTGTGGTAAGCCAGTTTATTGACCACCCTCCGACCAGACGATCGAGCATTCCGGGCCGGTTCAGGAAGCGCTCATGCCAGCCGAATGGCAATTGATATCCGCCGCTGAAGTGGATCACGTGCGGCAGATCGAAATTAGCGTAGGTCCAATCATACTTGGGACCGTAGCCCGGTATATCTGCCGCGCGGAAGCCGCCCGCAGTGCCGCCGGCATCCAACTGATCCCCGGCATCCGAAAGCGCCTTCGACCATGTGTAGGCGAGAAGGAAGTTCAGCCCGTTCGAATACTGCTGTTCAAGCTTGGTTTGCAATCCGTTGTACATGCTGTGCCCTTCCGTTTTCCTGAAGCCTGCGCCGCGCGCGAAGTCCGGGAAGGGCATCGCAGTTTTGACATTGGCTCCGGGAGGCAGAAGCGAGGTCACATTGTTGTTGCCGTGCCCCGACTCCTCATGCTCCATATCCGTCATGACGTATGCGACCTGCAACGACATGTTGTGCGTCAGCGAATACTGGAACGTAAGGTTGGCATTTGTGTTCCGCGGGGTCTGGTAATGGAACTGGAGGCCCTGCATCGCCAGGGATGATGCGTTCACGAGAGCGGACGAGAACGTAGTGCAGGAGAGGCCTGCCTCAAGCGTCGCCGTTCCGGTCACGGTCCCGGCCGTGTTCGTTGCCGTTGCGCACCCGGCATAAGGAGAGCTGTAGCTGATGGGTGCGACAGCCGAATACCCGGTCGGGGTACCCGACGCCACCAGCGGGGCGTAGCTGAAGCTGAAAATAAACGGATAATTCTCAGCCAGATCGGGTGAGGATCCGTAATTCTCAGACTGGTTGAAGAACAGGCCTCCACCGGCGCGCACCACAAGTTTTCGAGTCACCTGGTACGCGATACCGACACGCGGTCCAAAATTGGTCATTGGCGTTTGCACCATTCCATTGCCATACGCGTCGGTCGACAAGAGCGTAATTCCATCTTTGGCCAGCAGATCGAGAAAGCCGTTGCCAGCAAGGCTCGGGGTGTTGGCGGTCGAAGACAGGACCCTTGGGGCCTTCCCGGTCGCCGGGATGATGAATACCGGGGTGTTGCCCTGAGGACCACCGTATGGAACGAAGTCGGCCTGAGCGCCGTTCTTCTCCAGGATCGGATCGAAGTACTCCCAGCGCAGGCCTAAATTGAGGGTCAGCTTTGGAGACACCTTCCAGTCGTCCTGGACATACGGCGCCAGATACTTCCTTTCATGCCAGTATTCCTGCATGTTGGAAGCAGTCACCGCGTCGCTGCCGCCCGAATAGTTGACCCCATTTGCCACCGTTGCTGCAACTGGAGTCAGCAGAAATTGCGCTCTGCCCGTCGTGGAACTGTTCAAATTCACAACATCGGTGTAAGTGCCGTTGAAATCAAAAGTGCCACGCGAAGCCGGGATCATGATGTTGTTGAAGAACCCGTGAAGGATTTCAACACCCGCCTTGAGGCTGTGTCTGCCCAGGATCTTCGTGAAGTCGTCGGAGAACTGCTCCGCAATGCCGGTTTCGATTCCGGGCAGCCAGGTCGGCCCGCCGATCGAGCTCAGCCCGCTAATTGTGATCGTCGGAAGACCGCCGTTGTGCGGCAACTGCGGAATACCCTGGATTCCGAATTGCGCCGGAACGTTCAGCTCATTTGCAACCGGACTCCAGCGTGTCGAGAAGTAGTGGTTGAACCCGATGCGCGCCACGTTGATCATGGTCGGCGTGAACACGTGGGTATATGCCAGGGCATCGGCGTCAACCCGCACCTGGACAACGCCCTGCGCGTAGATGCCGCCGTCCGCTATGCCGCCAAAAGGCCCTGGAATGAACATCGGGTCATTTTCCCAGCTGAAGCGGTAGAAAGCCTGGTCCTTGGGCGAGAAATTGAAGTCGAAGCGCAGATCAAATGCGTTGCGATGCTCGTACAGGTGAGGGCTCGCCTGGAAGTTATTCGTGACGCCAGAAGCTGTCGGCAGAGGATACAGGTTCATCATCTTCACGGCATTCGCATCAAGACGGTTTGCGGGAATCTGATTCAGGTTGCAGGCCGCGGTCGTGAAAGTTATCGTGCCCGGATTGCAGGTTCCGAACGGGTCGCGAACATAACCGTTGGCTGTCGCGGTCAGTCCGGATACAGGATCGATTTGGCCCGACGTGACCTGCCGTGTTGTTGCGGGATCGAGAATGGTGCCCGGCGTGATCTTCCGCCCGAGGAGATCGGACCTGGCGGTACCCGTCACCAAGTCGGAAAGATTGGTGTAATTGCTGTTACGTTCCAACACCGTCGGCACGGTAAGTCCGGATTGCGTGTTCCCCTGAACACGCTGCAGCCCTTCATAATCACCGAAGAAGAAGACTCTGTTCTTGAGGATCGGGCCGCCCAACGTGCCGCCGAATTGGTTCTGGCGCAGCACACCCTTCTTGACCTTTTCGAAATAGTCTGCGGCGTCCAGTTTATCGTTGCGGAAATACTCCCAGACCGCACCGCGGAAGCTGTTTGTACCCGACTTGATGGTAGCGTTAATGACCGCGCCCGAGGAACGGCCCTGTTCAGCACTGAAGTCTGCTGTCTGGACCTTGAATTCCTGGATCGCCTCGATCGGAGGAAGAATGACAAAGTTGGTTGCCACCATGCCGGTGTAGTTGTTGTTGTCGATGCCGTCGAGCATGAAATTGTTCTGGGCCGATTTGAGTCCATTGGCAGAGAAGGCGCCCGTGGCTGCAAAACCGCGTGTGTCCGCCTGCCGGGTCTGCATGCCCGCTCCAAGCTGGGCGAGGAATATCCAATTGCGTCCATTGAGCGGCAGATTGTTCTTGGTGCGCTCGTCAACCACCTGCCCCACCGAAGCTTCCTCGGTCTGCAAAACGGGCGGTGCAGTGGTTACCTGGATGATCTCTGTTCTGGCGCCCGGTTTGAGTTGAATGTTCACCATCAGGACCTGCGAAACGTTCAGTGTCAGATTCTGCTGGTTTGTCTCGGCAAATCCGGGAGCAGTGGCCGACACGATGTAGTTCCCGATTCTGACTGGAGCAAAGGTATAAACGCCGCTCGCGTCCGTTCGCGTCTGGAGGGTTGTGCCCTGGTCCGTGTTCAGAAGCCTCACTTGCGCGTTGGCAACAACTGCGCCGGTGGTGTCTTGAACCGTCCCGGTAATGGATCCCTCGTCGACTTGGCCAAATGCGTACTGACTTTGAAGCAGAACGAAAGCGAAGCATGTGGATATCAGGAAGGTGAACTTCCTGAGCCAATTGGTAGTCTTCAGATCAAGGCTCATTCGAATATCCTCCATTTGCTTCCCGCATGGTCTTTGGCCCGAGGGTAGATCTTTGACATGCGGGCCTTGAAACCGTTTACAGGCAGGAGCCGCGCTTACTTGCTGATCGCTGGCAAGGCACAACTTCACTCCCCAGCCTCCCCAACGAGACTAGAGAACGCCACGGCCTCGCGACGGAGCAAACTCCCGAGGGTTGATGCTTGTCCTATGCTGTACAACGGTACTCAGTCAGGTTTTGTGCTGAGCCATCCAAAGTATTTTTCTGCAAACGTGATTCAGGTTGAGAAAGGGCCATCGCGGACGCAATCGTCCGCGATCCCTCTCTTGGCAAACGTGGCGCCGGACAAATCGATCTAACTGCAATTGCAAATGCTCGGAGCAATTGACACTACTCATTTTGCGGCACCAATACCGTGAGTGGTTCGACCCGCAAGTCAAATAGATTCTGCGAGTTTTGTCTAGCCGCATGGCCTGATTCGCCCCCCGCCCGGAAAGATGCGGGGGTGGCGCGGGGTCCCGGGGCGGGTCAGTGTTGACTCAGTAGAACAGCTTCAGAGCGAATTGAATCTCCCTGGGATCATAGGGAGCATCGCGAGTGGACCCGATTTCGCCGAAGTTGGCGTTCGTAAAGTTGCCCGAATTCGCGACCGCCACTACGCCGTTGCCGCTGAAGTTGGGTGCATTGAAATTCGGATGGTTCAGGATGTTGAAGAACTCAGCCCGGAACTGCGCCGAGAACCGATCGCTCAGGTGAATATCCTTGAACGTCGAGAAATCGAGCCGATGGAAGCCCGGCCCTGTGGTGGCCGCAAGGGAACCGCCCAACGTATTGGCCCCGGCTATACATCCGGCCGGTGTAGTTGTGGACCCGTATGCGCATGGTTGGGCGAACGCCGCTGGGTTCCCGAACCAACTCAGTTTTCCGTTCGAGTCGATATGCGTCCCCAGTTTCTGGCTTTGACCGGGAACCTCGAGAACGTAGCAGGAACTGCCGGTGGTCGTGGCCGTCGGGCAACTGAGAGCTACCGGTTGACCGCCTTGCAACGTCGCGAGCCAATTGACCGACCAATCTCCAAGAGCTTTCTGCATAATGCCGGACTGATGCAGGAACATCTTGTTTTTGCCAAAGGGCAGCTCATACCCACCGCTGAAGTGGAGCACCTGACGGATGTTATAGTCGGCGAGGGCCCAATCGTATTTGGGCCCGTAGCCCGGAATATCGGCCGCGCGGAAACCGCCCGCAGTTCCGCCGGGATTTAGCAAATCTCCGCCATCCGTGAGCGTCTTCGAGTAGGTGTAAGCAAAAAGGAAGCTCAACCCGTACTTCATTTGCTGCTCAACCTGCATTTGCAGGCCGTTGTACATGCTGTGCCCCTCGGTTTTGCGGAAAGAAGCGCCGCGTGCGAAATCCGGGAAAGGCAACACAGTTTTGACGTTTCCTCCGGGCGCAAGAAGCGCGGTGACATTGTTGTCTCCGTGTCCCGTCTCTTCATGCTCGGCATCCGTCATCACATAGGCGACCTGCGCCGCCAGGCTGTGCGTGAGCGAGTATTGGAGTGTGAGGTTGGCGTTCGTGTCGCGCGGGGTTTGGTAATGGTACTGAAGTCCCATGATTCCCAGCCCTGAGGCGTTCACAACAGCCGACTGGAACTGAGGGCATGAGAGACCTGCCTCAAGCGTAGCGGTTCCAGTCACCGTACCGGCGGAATTGGTGGCCGTGGCGCAGCCGGCAAATGGAGTGGAGACGCTAATTGGCGCCACAGCCGATAGCCCGGTAGGAGCGCCCGACGCCACCAGTGGGGCGTAGCTGAAGCTGAATCCGAAGGGATAATTCTCTGCCAGGTCGGGCGAAACTCCCACATTTTCAAACGCGTTGAAGAAGATGCCTGCTCCGGCGCGCACTACTAGCCTGTTGGTGGCTTGCCACGCCAATCCCACGCGCGGGGCCAAATCGTTCTTTGGCATCTGCACCATTCCGTTCCCGTAGGCGTTGGTTTGTGCGAGTGCGATTCCATCCTTGGCCAGCAGATCGACAAAGCCGTTGCCGTTAAGGCTCGGAGTCGTCGCAGTTGAAGACAGGACTCTTGGGTCCTTTCCGGATGCTGGGAGAATGAAAACCGGAGAACCGGTGGGACCGCCGTATGGTAGGAAGTTGGACTGACCGCCATTCAACTCCTGAATGGGCGGAAAGTAATCCCAGCGCAGTCCCAGGTTGAGGGTCAGCTTCGGGGTTACCTTCCAGTCGTCCAGAACGTACGGCCCGTAGTAATCCTTGACATGGTAGAACCTGAAGATGTTGGAGGCGGTCACCGCGTCGGAGCCACCCGAGAAGTTGACTCCGCCATCGGCAGGATAGGTCGCCGCAATTGGAGTCATCAGCAATTGTGCTCTACCCGTTGTGCTGCTGTTCGCATTGGGAACATCGGTGTAGGTTCCGTTGTAGTCGAAGGTACCTCGCGAAGCCGACGGCAGTTCCACTATAAACTTCACGTGTAGGACTTCAACGCCTGTCTTAAAGCTGTGCTTGCCCCAAATCTTTGTAAAGTCGTCGGCGAACTGTTCGGCTTGGCCGATCTCGTCTCCGGGCAGATAGGTGGCGGCGCCTAGCGAGCTCAGTCCACTGATGGTGAAGGTGGGAAGGCCGCCATTATTGGCCGTCTGCGGAATGCCCTGAATACCATACTGCGCCGGAATTCCTGAAGTCCCTGCAACCGGGCCAGCGCGTGTCACATGAATATGGCTGAACCCCAAGCGCGCCACATTGATCATGGTGGGTGTAAACACGTGGGTATACACCAGCGCATCCGCGTCGGTACGGTCAGTCTGGATGCCTTCTGCGAAGATGCCGCCGTCCGCTATACCTCCGAAAGGACCGGGTAGATATTCAGGGTCTGATCCCCACGTGAAACGATAGAAGGCTTGGTCTTTTTGCGAAAGATTGAAGTCGATCCTTGTGTCGACGCGGTTGCTGTGCTCGAAAAGCTTAGGACTCGATTGAAAGTTATTTGTGACCCCGGAACTGGTCGGCGTCGGGTAAAGATTCATCATCTTGATGGCATTCGAATCCAACCGGCCGGCGGGAATCATGTTCAGGTTGCAAGCGCTGGTAAAGCTCAGGGTGCTGGGACCGCAGGTTCCGAATGGATCCCGAACATAGCCACTTCCCGTTGCAGTGAGACCAGAGACCGGATCGACCGTGTTGGCGGTGACTTGCCGCGTTGTGGCTGGATCCAGGATCGTGCCCGGAATGATCATGCGCCCCAGCAGGTCGGCTCTGGCTTTTCCCGTGGTCACGATGTCAGAGAGATTCGTGTAACTGCTGTTGCGCTCGAGCGTTGTCGGCACCGATAGTCCGGATTGCGTATTGCCCTGAACGCGCCGCAGGCCTTCATAATCGGCAAAGAAGAAGAGCTTGTTCTTCAGGATCGGCCCGCCGCCGGTACCCCCGAATTGATTTTGACGCAAGGCGCCCTTCGAACCCGGAGTCTTCTCAAAATAGTCCGCCGCATCGAGTTTGTCATTGCGGAAGAACTCCCAGACGTCGCCATGAAGGTGGTTGGTTCCTGCCTTGGTCGTAGCGTTAAGAACCGCACCCGCAGAACGGCCCAGTTCAGGACTGTAGTCCGCTGTTTGCACCTTAAATTCCTGGATCGCATCCAGTGGAGGAAGAGAGACCCATCCCGTTTGGTTCAAGCCGAGATAGTTATTGTTGTCAATGCCGTCGAGCATGTAGCGATTTTGCGCCGGCTTCAAGCCGTTGGCAGAAAAGGTGCCCGTGGCCGCATTACCGCGGGTGTCCGGCTGCGGAGATTGTGCCCCGGCGACAAGCTGGGCCAAGAAGATAACATTGCGCCCATTGAGAGGCAGACTGTTCTCGGTCTCATTGTTAATCACTTGCCCGACCGAAGCTTCCTCGGTTTGAAGTAGCGGCGGTGCAGTCGTCACCTGCACGCTTTCAGTCGTTGCGCCCGGCTTGAGTTGAACGTTGACCATCAGGATCTGGTTTACGTTCACCGTCAGATTCTCCTGTGTAGTAGTAGCGAAGCCATTGGCAGTGACGGACACGGTGTAGTGCCCAATTTTGAGCGGCGAAAACGTGTACCCGCCACTATTGTCCGTTCGCGTCTGAAGACGTGTGCCCTGGTCCGTATTCACGAGCGTCACTTGTGCGTTGGAAATTACCGCGCCTGTCGGGTCCTGGACGGTTCCAGTAATGGTTCCTTCATCCATTTGGCCAAATGCAGGCCGGCTTTGGAGCAGAAGGAAGCAGAAACATGAGAGGGTCAGGAAGCCTAGGTTCCTGATCCATCTGATAGTTTTGCGATCATTGCCCATCCGAATATCCTCCGTCTTCCCCCCGCGTGGTCTTTGCCCCAGAATCGTAATTGGCCACGCTTAGGCGGTAGCCGCTTACAGACCTCCCCGGGGACAACTCGCAGATTGCGCGGAATACATCTTCAGGTTTCGTGTCAGCGACCGGGGAAAAGCCGCGAACCTCATGCCAAAGCTTTGCTCCTCCGCATACTTTGTGGGTCTGAGGACCGCTCTGTTCTGTTAAACGATTCGCAAAGGGGTTTTGTGCTTGACTGTGCGAGATATCTTTGCGGAGGGTGTCTTTCCACAGTTGCAGTCAAGTTGTGGCAGAAGCGCGGCACCAGTTTGTAAAGCAGGGCTTGGAATTCCCTGAGCATGCTGCAGTCGGGCTAAATGGGTCGTAGCAGCCGATAGTGGAGGACGCTCAGCGGTCCCGGAAGAAGTGTGGAGCGAGGATGAAATTGACCAGGGTCTCCCGAGAGCCATCTCCTTGATTCGACGCCAGATCGAGTTTCGACAAGATGCCAGATGCTCGCCGGGCTCAGATAGCAATCGCACCTCGGTGAATCGACAGGAGATAACAGAACCCCACTGCAAAGATATCTTGTACGGTACAGCACAAAATGCGCCTGCGAATCGTTCTTATATAGAGTGGAGAAATTCGCAAGTTTCAAGAGTATGCTGATTGGCAACGGTTTGACTCTGGTACGGCTAACGCGGATTTCGACTGCCAACCTCGGCCTTGGGTTTGTGGCTTTGATGGCAAATACAAACAGTGTGCCCGGCGACATTCTTAGCCTGAGGCTGAACGTGGCGAAACCGGATACAAAGGAGCAGGGCAGCGACGGAATCGATGAGCAGACGGTGCGTCTGTACGACAGTCTGCGACCGTCGCTTTATCGATACCTCCTGAATGTCGGCCTGCACCCGGCGGACGTCGAGGAGATTATCCAGGAAACCTTCCTTCGTCTTTACAGACACTTGCATAAGGGGAGTGGGGATGGGAATTTGCGCGCCTGGATCTATCAGGTCGCGCATAACCTCTCCGCGGACTTTAGAAAGAACCATCGCAAACTTGTCGAGACCACTCCTGAACTGCTGGGCGAGTTAAGCGACTCACGAGTCGACGACTCGCCCGGCCCCGAAGATCAAATTCTGCGCAAGGAGAGGGTCATGAAAGTTCATAAGGCTCTATCCGAATTGACTAAATTGCAAAGAGACTGCGTGAACCTCCGCGTAGAGGGGTTCCGCTATCGAGAGATTGCTGGAATTCTGGGGGTAGCCACTTCAACCGTCTCCAGTTCTCTACGGAACGCAATCACTAGGCTAGCCAAGGAGTTTTCATATTCATGAGGAAACAACCCAAAAGTGTAGGCGATTCCTCGTTCAACGGACTCCTACATGCTGGTCACCTGTCCCCCGAAACGCTGCTCCAGTTTCTTGATGGCGAGCTTTCGCAGAAGCACGCCTCGCTGGTCAAATCCCATTTGTATTCTTGCTGGGTCTGCCGTGCTCGCAAAGAAGACATAAGCCGTAGCGTTGCCGCCATCGTGGAGCACCAGAATGCCATAGCCAATCCTTACCTACCGCCACCGCCAGATGACAGACGCATCTTCCTCGCTCGTCTCAATGCGCTGGCCTCGGAGCTCGGGAGCCCGTTTTCATTCCCCTTCCAGCGTTGGATCGTGCGGCTCAGTCAACTCATAAAGTCAGGGCAAAGGAGCGCGCTAGTACGGGCTGCCGCCATATTGCTTCTCGTGGTGTCAGTGGGCATGCTCTATGAATTCCGGAAACCCCGCATTGTTTCGGCGAAGGAATTTCTCGACCTCGCGTCTGCATCTGAGATGAATGGCCTCAAGGATCAGCCGCATTCGGTTGTGATCCAGAAGATTAGGGTTCAGGTAAACGGCAAGACCCTGACGAGCACCATTTATCGAGATGTCGCTCATAAGCGTGTCGCAAGCCGAACCAGCGCCGGCGGCCAGGACGATGCCGAAATAAAAGGGGTCCTCCTTAAATCCTCTTTTGACTGGGATGGGTTGCTTGACCCGGACGCGTATGGCCGCTGGCGAGCAAGCCAGCCGAGAGAAGAAGATGCCGTTAAGCAAATTGGCAAAGACCTGTTGAAGTTGGAGACAAGTTCACCTCTTGGGCCGGTTGCTGAGGCGTCGCTGACGGTGCGCACGAACGACTTTCACGCAGTTGAAGAGAGCCTACGACTTCGGGACGACGCCCAGATACAGGTTGCGGAAGAGTCCTGGGTCGTGGTCGCCAGCACATCCATACCGCCGGGCATCTTTGCGCCTGCGGAGTCTGAATCTTCAATGGACAGTCCGGCAGCACTCCAGCTGATTCCAAACCGGAGCGAGGCTCCGACAGAGGCAGACCTCGCCAATTCGGAAGTGGAAGCGCAGTCGGCATTGCACGAAGTCGGCGCCGATCTAGGCGAACAGATTGGATTTACACTTCGGCCCGACCGGGTGATCGAGATCGACGGGGTGATTGCAGACGATGCGCGAAAGCGGCAATTATCTGGTGCGCTCCGGGGCATTCGCTATGTGCGATTGAACCTGCTCACCGTTGAGGAAGCCGCGGCCCAAGAGGAGCAGAAAGAACAGAAACCCGGCGTGAGCCAGGTGGCGCGAACGGAACAACGCCCCGTCCAGTTAACTGCGAGCAACCCGCCTCTGCTTGAATCCCAATTGTTGGCGCGTTTCCCGGATAAGGATCAACGCAGCCAGTATGTCAATCAAACGCTGTCGTTAGCCCAGTCAGCCTCAGGACGCGCGTGGGCACTGAACCGGCTTGCCGACCAATACCCGCCCAGGCAAATTGTTCTTCTCAATAACATTGAGCGCGACAAATTACATATGCTACTTACAGACCATATCTCCGCACTGCGCGAAGATACCAGCGCTCTACTGAACCAGTTGGGACAGATTCTTTCACTCACTTCCAACACCTCGGTGGCCAACGCGTCCGTATCCGATCTATCAAATCACGCCACTGCAGACAGACCGCAGGCCTCAGAAGGCTGGCAGGACCATATCCGCCGTATCCATTCCTCCGTCGACGTCGTCCATGAATCCATCGCCGCGCTTCTTGCGGGTTCTCCAGACGGCGACAAGGAGAGCGTGGACACGATCGAATTGAATTTACGCACAGCGCTCAACCGTTTGCAAGTAGAACTCCAGATTTCGGACCAACAGATACGCAAAACTGTTGTGGCGCCGAGAGAAACCAACAGATGAGGCTGCAACGAGGCAGTCTAGCTTTTCCAGCTATCTGCATCGTGACACTACTGAGCATGGTGCCACCGCTCCGGCCACAAATGTCATCCGCTGAAATGGCAGGGACTGTCGAAGACGGCAAAGGTGCAGTCATTCCCGGCGCAACAATGCTCATTGTCAGTCAGGACACGGGTGCTACGCGCTTGATCAAATCTAATGGGAGCGGCGAGTTTGTTGCTCCTGCGTTAGAGCCGGGGCACTATCGAGTAACCATCACGGCTCGAGGTTTCGAGACCTTTACGGCGAAGGATATTACCCTCCACGTCGGAGCGAAGGTCAATTTCAATTTTGCGCTGAGAATCGGTGATGTTACCGAAACTGTGACCGTGACAACGAGCGGAGAGTTGATCAATGCCACATCGGCAGAAATCAGTTCGGTAGTGAATGAACATGCAATCACCGAACTGCCCCTGAACGGCCGCGACCCATCTACGCTGGTGCTTTTATCGCCCGGCACAGCCAACGTGCTCAACACCGGTGGCGGCCTCTTCCAATCGATATATTCGCTTCCTAACGAGACAGGCGCTTCCGCGAATGGCGGTCGCCAGGGAAGCACTTATTACCTGCTCGATGGTGCGCCGAACATGGATACCTCCTTGGATTTGGCGATGCCGTTTCCAAATGCAGATGCAACCCAGGAGTTTCGCGTTGTAACCAATAACTTTGACGCTCAGTACGGATCGTCGCCGGGAGCTGTGGTAAGTATCCAAACCCGTTCCGGTTCCAATAACTTCCATGGAGGGCTATTCGAGTTCATTCGCAACAATGACCTGAATGCGGCTAACTACTTTACCCATGCGGTCGACACGCTGAAGCGCAACCAGTTTGGCGGCGAACTCGGAGGCCCAATCCTCAAGAACAAGCTCTTCTTTTTTTATAACTATCAGGGCACACATTCGGTTTCCAATGGCGCCTCGAACAGCGTCTATACGCCCACGGCGGCTATGTTGAAGGGCGACTTCAGCGCCGTTCCTCAGGCGCTCGGGCCACCCTTTGCATCAGCGGGAGGGAAACCGAACCAGGTGAATCCTGCAATTCTCTCCAAGGCTGCTGTCACGATTGCCGAGACTGGCCTGCCCCTCGGCCAGAATCCAGCGTCAGGTCAGGTGAACTACGCATCAGGCATTACCATCAATCAATTCAATGAATCGACTGCCCGCGTGGATTACGACCTGTCCTCAAACCGGCGGTTCAGCTTG
>Ga0209517_10002800_pt1 | contig 24238 bp, 32 predicted proteins | sample PeaSoiMetSII2010_FD_187695 | JGI IMG/M metagenome (GOLD analysis project Ga0209517, IMG submission 187695) | Peat soil microbial communities from Weissenstadt, Germany - SII-2010 (SPAdes) (version 2) | ecosystem: Environmental > Terrestrial > Soil > Wetlands > Peat | place: Germany... | reverse complement strand
TTCGTGATCCTGGCGCTGATCTTCCTGGCCACGACCCTGATGGCGCGCCGCCGACCCCCAGCCCCGGGCGCGCCCCAGACCTGGTCACCGGGTCAGACGACCACGACGACCACGGAAACGAGCGGCGACGCGACACCACCGCAGGCACAGCCCTAAGCGGATAGTCTGACGAGGGAGCGAAGGGGAGGAGAGATGCCCAAGAAGCCATCGGCGTCGGTGGAGGTTACCGAGGTTACCGAGGTAACGCTCCGAGGCGTCGAGGGCTTCTTCCCGAAAGTCGTGACGAAATTCGGGACGGGAGCGATGGTCGTCTGTCCGAAGCGGTACCTTGGACGTGAGGTCTACGTCATCATCCGTAGACCCGTGGCAGGATTGACGTCTGAGGCGCTTCCTTCTGAGGAGTCAGCTTCCCCCGCCTCGCATTCCGTGCGGTCGGATCGATGGGAAAGCGAGGCCGAAGGGGGAGGCTCGATTAGGGGAGGGCTGATTGCGATCCCCGCTGCGAGAAGTCGTCGCTTCTCGCCAAGTTCCAGGACAAATCCGCCGACCGAGCGAGAAGAATCGGAAATTGCCTCCTACCCGCCGGGAGGATCATAGGATTCCCTCGATCCAGTCCGTTACCGACATTGTGCTTCGAGTGCAGCATCTAGCGGTGGGCCCGTAAGCTCGCACTAGAATTCCGGCGATCTGGAGGGCTCTTGCGTGGTATGGATGAAATCGAACACCTGAAGGATTTCGGGCTGATTGAATTCCGCCGATACCTGATCAAGGATGGATTTCGCAATCGGTTCGCGGAGTATTTTGAGAGTTTCTTCCCGGAAGCCTTCGAACAGATGTCAGCCATCGTGCATGGCCAATTCCTCGACCGGTGGAACCCTGCCGGCTTCACTTGGATTCGAGGGTTCCATGATTCGTACGAGCGAGGCAGGGTCAGCTCGAACTTCTACTACGGTCCGCTCTGGAGAGAACACCGTTCGCGGATCAACGAAATGTTGGTCGATAGCGACAATGTGCTGCTACTCACGCCCACGACGCCCGAGAACGAGATCCCGATACTACCCGCGGTGGATCCCACACTAGTCCACTCTCCATCGAGAGGGGTGGTCGTCGCCCAGATCTTTCCAGTGAAACCCAATAACGTCCAGCTGTTCCTCCACTTGGCCGAAGGGATGTTTGACAAGTACCGAACCCTAGGAGTTCGACGCGCAGGCCTGCTTAGAACCGTGAACGGGCCGAACACGTTCCCTCAGCATCCGATTCGAACCGACGGACCCTTCGTCGTTTGGCTCGGGGTGATTGAGAATCTCTCGGAATTCGAGAGCCACATCCACCCGCTTGCGCAGGCGGCGATGCCTTCGCTCTCGACCATGGAATCTTTGCGGGGTGAACCTGAACTTCTGGTGCTCGACCCGACGCGCAGATCTCGACTCCGTTGGCTTCCGAGCGGAGTGAGCGATGTGAACGAAAACGAGACCCGGCGGAGTACGACCGGCGAGGCAGAAGCGGGTCCCACGGCCAGGTCCCAGGATTGAGGAGGTTCGAGCGTGGCAGAGAACGGCACGGCTCTGATCGGTGGAGGCCCGCCCCGTGATTATTCTTCTCCACCATCCTCGTCCGAGGGACCAACGACCACTGAAGACGAAATCAATTTGGCGCGACTGGACGACGAGTATCAGGCCGCCGTGGCCAGAAATGATGCAACGACAATGGGGCAGATCCTGGCCGAGGGAATGATCCTCGTCACCGGTACTGGGAAGACCTTCACGAAGCAGAACCTGCTCGAGGAGGCCCGGAGTGGGAGATTTCAGTACGACCGCCAAGACCGCTCTCGTCGAACGATTCGCGTTTGGGGGAATACTGCGGTCGTCACGGGAGTGGTTTGGGCCAAGGGCAAGGAGCTTGGCAAGCCATTGGAACATCGGTGCTGGTTCAGCGATACGTACATCCGCACTTCGGAAGGATGGAAGTACGTCTTCGGTCAGGCATCATTGCCTCTGACGCCCCCACCGGTCTTGGCACAGTTGAATCTCATCGCGTCCGACATGGCGGCAACCATCGCCTTCTACCGCCACTTGGGTCTCGACATTGGCGACGACCCGTCCACTTCAATCACCGATCATGTCGTAGTGAGGATGCCGAATGGATTCGAACTCGAAATCGACGACGTCGAGTTCGTGAAGCAATGGGACCCGGGTTGGGAGAACCAGGCTGGGAAGCGACCTAGCGTGCTCGGGTTCTCCGTTTCTTCGCCACTCGCGGTTGACGAACTCTACGCGAAAATGATTCAGGCAGGTTACCGGGGCCTCCAGTCACCCCATGACGCCTACTGGGGTGCCCGTATCGCGGTCGTCGAGGACCCGGACGGGGGCCCTGTGGGTATCATGAGCCCGATCGACCTCGCGCGACGCAGCGCCCTTCCTTCTCCTGAAGCGACATAGACTGTCGTGGTTCCGGTTCACCCAAGAAGCCCGTCTCTGTCGACCTGCAACGTCGCTGCGACCGCCTTCTGATAGTCCGGGCCTCCCTCAACTAGACCCCTCAATCAAACGCTAGTTGCCAACGCGGAGCGGCTTGACGCCTCGCCGGGCTCATCGCGGCCCACCCTCGGTTAGCCGCATCTGTCACGAAGCCTGCGCGGCCGCCCGCGCGCTCCTCGCGGTCAGTCATCGAAGGCGCGCGCCCTGCATGAAGGTCGCGCGACCACGTTCGCCCGCCGGTCCCGCGGTCGGTCATCGGACCCCCGTCCACTTGAAAGCGCCTTAGGTGGGGTAGTAGTATTGCTCGACATGGTCGAAGGCGTTTCCAGTTGCACCTTGTGTCGGGGCCCGGAGGGCGACAAAGAGCTCGAGCGAGTTCAGGTTTGGGAGGACCGACTGTGGCGCCTCACAACCGCCCGAGAAGGCGAGCTACTCGGGTTCTCTTATCTCGAGCCCAAGCGGCATATCCCCCACATCACCGACCTGGCCGGTGAAGAAGCTGGAACCCTCGGGACCGTCCTCGCCCGAGCGACGAGCGCGCTGCGAGACGCGACTGGGGCGGAAGTGGTCTACATCTACGTATTTGGAGATGGAATCCCGCACTTGCACCTTCACCTAGCGCCGCATCGACGCGGGGATCCACTCAGCGACCGAATGATTCGGGGGGAGGTCATCGAGACTCAATTCCCGAGCGGGGCCACGTCCTTTGTCAGCCGTGACTTCCCGCAGTTGCCTGTCTCGGAACACGAGCTAGTGAGAGAGCGTCTTGTACGCGCGTTGAAGAACGCGCCGGAAAGCGGGTAAGGTCCGGGTCGGTTTCGCGCGGATTCCGCGGTCGCTCTCGCGCGCGCTGGTTGTAGTCCCGTCATCGGCCGCGCGCACCCCGAATTAGCGGGCCTATTATGGGCTGATAGCCGGCGTGCCCTCAGACTCCCTGAGTGCAACACGATGCCGGTACCAGAGGACAATCCAAACGAGGACGCCGGCAGTGCCGGTGATCATCATTGCGAGAGATAGGTAGGCGAGGACTGTCGCCCAAACCGGGAGGCTTTGACCGGAACAGGGGGCGAAACCGCCAGCCGGTGGTGCACTGCAAGAAGGATAGTGATGAAGAATGAGCGGTCCGGCCCAGAGTGCCAGCAGGAGTGCAAATCCAGACGCAGCAACCAAGCCACCTACTATTGGAGGCTACGGAGAGCGGCGGCGACTCGAGTGGTGGGAACCTTTGTCCTCCTTCATGCGGCCAATCATCACCCTCCCACTACGAGATTCCACATCGAAACATACCATGACCGATCGTGCTGGTCCCACCCCTTTTGCGCGCGTAGTCACGCAAGTGACACCCCGCAATTGCGGCAGAAGTGGGCGAGAGAATTCGTTGGCCGACCACAATTCGAACAGAAGTTCGACCCGGAAGCGACGGTGGGGGGTGTGGGGAGGGAGAAGCCAGGCGGGATCGGTTCAGGCTTGACGGGCGAATAATCGGAACTGGTGGAACGCGCGTACAAAGGTGCACTTGCGGTTGCGAAGGGCCGATTCGCTGGAGCCTCCTTCTCGTCCGCCGCATCCCCGAGTTTCACGGCAGCAACGACGTATAAGATCCCCGAAATTAGACCGCCCGATATCAGAGATAGGATGCCGAACACCAGGGTAGGTATCCGAGCCCCCTCGTAGTCACCGTCACGGGTCCGCGAGTACTAGAATATGTAGACCAGAATCAGCCAGACAAACGCGAGGAACGCTAGGAAGAGGACAAAACCTCCGAGAAGCGGTACAAACAAGAAGTAGAACCCGACTCCCAACAAGACTAGGAGCGTAAGCCCCTGGAGAATCAGGCCTGCAGTGATGAGCGTCTCCGCGGTCTCAGCAGAACGCCGAGGCATGCTCCGCCTCCTCAGGGACTAGTGTTTCCGGACCACTTAGCTTCGTTCAGCGAGTTCAAGAAATGGTCCCTTCACCTCTTCTGGAGAAGTGGAAGGTTTCCGGACTAGAATCTGCACGGGGTCGACTCCTATTCCGGCATTGTCCCGCCACTTTCGGACACTCTTTCCCTGTATTTCCTTGCTTTCGGATGTTTCGTAGCCGCCCGGCTCGCCGTGATCCTTTGGATGTCACGGTGTACTGAATTGGACATCACTTGCGCATCAACCATCGAGTCCCCAGAGTGGATGTGATCGACCGCTTTAGGGCGATGAAAACTGGGCACAAACGATGTTACACCCAATCTCAGAGGGCTCGGATTAGGTTACACCCAGACGGCGACGCCGGTTGCGACCTGACGAGGATCGCTCACCGGCCCTTCCTTAGCTCTTCTGCGACGGCGCATGCCACAGCATACGTATCGATATGCAGCCGGGCGATTCTGAGCACCGTCTTCGAATGAGCTGGGTCTTGCGCCTCATGGAACTCTACCGTGACGCTCTACGATCCCGCGGTCGGGTCATCCAGAAAGCCGAGTTGGCTGGGAGCCACCGGCGGTCCATTCGAGACCGGGGCGCCGTTGGGACGCGTCCCCGCAGGACTCGAACTCGGTGGGGGCGCTGAAGCGCTCTCCCGCACTTCATCACAGGAAGGCTTGCGGTGCGCCCAAGCTCGCTCCCGGGGCTCCCATTCGAGTCCTGAGAGAAGAGTCCCCAAAGGGATCACGCCACCACAGCGACGGCACAGCTTCGACTTCGCGAGTCGCTCGAACGGCACCATGATCCTAGTCCCCCGCTACTCGTAGGTACTCCTGTTCCGCGGCCTCGTTGTCCCGGTCGTCGAGCGCGCTCACCGCGTCGTCGTAGCCCCCGCGGTACGCCTCGCTTCGAACCTCGTTCAGCACGCGCAGGACTTCGTCCAGCCCGATCTTGGTATCCGACTCGGCCAGTAGTTCGGCGATCCTCCCGAGGGCTCGGTGCATCGACTCCTGTCCGCTCATCACTCCTAAGGCCCGGAGTTTGGAGGGGCGAGCGACTTCACTGATGCTCCGACGTCACTGCGAGCGTAGTCGAGTCCCCTCAGCCGGATACCCAGTTGAAGTCGTGGGATTCGTTCAGATGGACCGAAAGGACGGGTCTCGGGAAGTCCACGAGGCTTTGCTTCGCTGCTTCGAGAGCGAGCTCGATGCTGTCTCCTTCGACCTCGAACATGACCATGACCGACCACCGGAGTCGACGGGAAGAGGTCATTTCGGGGTTCCCACCAGCCATCTATCTGCCGCCCACGGCAGGATTCGCGTAGGTCGTTCGCTTTTTAGACTGGTTTTACGGTTTGGAAGCCCGCTAGCTCGTCCGATGGTCATCACGATTAGGTCCCGGGGTTTGGAATTGGAATCCCTGCGCGTGGTCCTATCAGCTGAGGGAGGTAATTCTTCGCGGATAACCCGGACCGTACAGGCAAACGGCGAGATCACTATGCGGCAATCCCTGAAGGGGGACTCTAACGGGTCGCCAGATCCTTGGAATTCCTTTGGCGGCGTGCGACGCCAAGGAAATTCCGAGGTTGATAAGCCTCTATCCCGGAGAGCAGCGACTCCCTCTCAAATGAATTCCCACGTTTCATACGGAAGGTCCCCGGTCGTGGTGCCCACACAGACAAGAGCACGCAGCACAGGGTCGTAGGTTGGGCCGAAATAGCAGGCGACTCCCGGGTTCGTCGTCTCGCTGGTCACGTTTAGGAATCCCTCCGTGCCGGTCTTCCAGATCCACGTGCATGTGTGCGGGCAGCCGTTCGAGTACGTGTCCCCGGTGCCGACCATAGCATGCAGCGAGGGGTCGTAGCCCAAAAGGTAGGAATTCACGAAGTAGATCGGTGGGTGAAAGTGGAGAATGGACCACGTGCCGCCGTGGAGCGTCCAGGCGCTCTCGAGGTCGTTCGGGTCTACGACCTTGCCAATCGCAAGGTCATCGGTCAACCCATAACGGAGGGCGTTGCCCGGGAGGTCCGGGAGCCGGGTCCACGCGCCCCCATGATATGCAAAGACCCAGGGTGTGGCACAGTCGCACCAACCGAAGTCCCCGCCGTACAACAGAACGAGCCCATCCCCCGAGTCGTACACCACGCTGGGCCAGGCATCTCCGTCGCTGGCGGGCGGGGCGTGGCGGGCGGGGACATACTTCCACTCGTTCCCCGCAAGTTTCCACACCATCACGTGACAGTTTCCCAGGGCTGAGATGATCGCTAGATACCCGTCCGCAGCGTCGTACACCAGGTACGGATAGCAGGCGCCGCCCGCAAACGTGGAAGGAAGGCGCACATGCAGGTTGACCCACCCTCCCGATAGGAGCTCGTACGTCCCGGTCACGCCACTTGTGTTCTCGGAGATCATGACTTCGTGTCCAATGCCGGGGTCCCAGACCGGACCTGCCTCGATGCCATCGGTGATGTTGCTCGTACCGACGAGCGTGGTCCAGGCGTAAGAGGGGGAGGAACTCACCTCGATCGGTGCGGCTGCGGCCGTACCACTCCACATCATCACAGCGATTGTTGCTACAAGGAGAGCCTGAGCCAATAGGCTGGTGCTCGTGGCAGCGTGTCGAAGCGAGTTCGCGGGACTACTCGGACCTCGCCGGCGACCTCGTCGGTTCGATGCTGTGATGGAGAGCGTCATGACTCACGACAGAACATACACCGTTGAGTAGACGTCCAGCGCATACGTGTCGCCCGTAATGGGATCGTAGGTGAACCAATCGACCCCGAAGTTGCCATGGAGGTAGACTTGATGACTGACACCGGCCGGGTTCGTCGCAAAGACATCCCCAGAGGCGTCCGCCGTCAGGATGAGGCGAGTAGAGACCGAGTACCCCAACGCCCACTCCCCGCCAGAGCTTAGGACTGGGAGCTGCGTGACGACCGTGTTCGTAAGGGGGTCGATCGCCACAAGGTAGTCGTGACCGATCTCGCCGACGTGACTCACGATTACTTCGTGGTCAAAGGAATCCCACGCGAGACACTCGGGGAGGTTCCCCGCGCCCACCTCGCGAAGCCAGTGATAGGTCGAACCGTTCAGGATTGCGACGTCATTCCCTCCCCAGTTCGCGACAAAGATTTCGTCGTTGGGAGTGACCAGGATTGCGCTGGGACTCTCGTAGAGCGAGAGTCCTGTGGTGAAGACATGTGAGAGGTGCCCCCCCGAAAAGACACTTACCGTGTTGTCGCAATTGGCGATCATCATTGCCTTTGTCGCCGGGTCGTACGCGATGGCGGACGCAGTTCCGCACCACCCCGGATTTGTGAGCGTGGTCACGATAGCGGTTCCTTGGATCACGTAGACTGTGGGAAAGTCGTAGTCGGTCACCCACACCTGCCGTGTCGAGGGATCGTACGCTAGGGCCCCCGGGTCCGCGTTGAACGGCAGACGCACATTCGCCACTACCTTGCACGGCGGAGCGATGACCGTAACATTGCCGGCCGAGGGGAACCCGCCACCACCGACAACTCCGGCGACCGAGATATAGATCAGTCGATCGGAAGAGTCGAAAACGCCGGCTACCGGCCAGATGTATCCGTAGCCTCCCGGGTTCGGAGTCGAGCAGTTTCCAATCAGCTTTGGATAGTGCTCGACAGGTAGCGAGGACGCGGCAGGAGTTTGTGCCGCTCCGGCCGGGCGAGCCGCCACGGCGAAGGGGGCGCTCAGAATCAGTACTGCTACGCTCAGGACCAAACCGACCCACGCGTAGGCTGGACATCGACACCGCGCCGTCGGGTGGGTGGCCCCCCCGCGCATGGTCGATGGGGCAACCGGTTCGTGGGTCTTAAGCGCTATGCAGAGCTCGATGGACTTACCTTGTCGGCACGTCGCCGTAGGATGCGTCCCTTCCTGACTACGCTGCGGTTACTCGCTTGTGTTCAAGTGTCTTTCCCGGCAAGTTTTGATAAGTCCGAAGGAACACGGGTAGGTCACCAGCCTCTAAGTGCCTGCCATCCTAGCCGTGTAGAACTCCTGCCGTGCGAAACGGTCCGTCTACCGTGAGCCTCAAGTTCACGGTTCTGAAAGTGCGCCTTTGCGACGGTGGAGCCGGAGGGGAATGCCGCCGAATGGTCCAAATCCCAGCCCGTAGCCCTCCTGGAACTGACCCGCCCACACGTCGTCGATCGACGAGCCCCGACCGCTGGGGTGCCTGCTGGTTACCGAACGATCAGAGTGAGATTCCAGCCCTGATCCGGGGGGGATTCTACCGCGACGCTTCCATCAACTGAGGTCCAGTTGTCCCAGCCATGCTGGGCAACAATAAGCGAAAGCGCTTGAGTTGGTACGCCAGGTCCGGTCACGTTGCCGAAAACCTCCGCGTACGAAGGATGGCAGACGCGGTACGACTGAAATTCGAAGGCCACCGAATCGAAGTAGAAGTTCACGGTCGCACCCCTCGAGCACGCAGACTGTGGCGGAGGGACATTTGCGACCTCACAATGTCCTTTACCCCCAAATTCTGGAGGACCCACGCACTGACTCGGAACGGTAGAAAGAAACCCCGGAGCGACCCAAATTGCCAGAATCGCCGCGATCGCGACCGCGGTCAGAGCGAACGTCAACGCGGTTGCAAGTCGGGTCGGGACCATGGACGGACCTCCCCGGTCGTCAGACTTGAATTGCCTCAGTCGGATTTCAACATTCCAGTGTTTCGACTAATTTCTGACCGGGCGCTCAGATGTTCGGGGGTTCAACGGACGACGTTCCTGCGCTCCCCCGCAGCTAATCGGCTTCACACTGAAGTCACGCCTCCACAGTCAGATTCACGAGGTCGCCACCGTTCCACGCAACCCCGAACCGTCCATCCGGTGCGGTCCAGGACATCCACGGATTGAACCGGGGAGCAGCGTTACTATCGTACAAGCCGAACGGGTAGGTGACGTGATTCGACTCGGATCCGGTTCCGTTGAGAGCGACGCCTCCCCCTTGCCCACTACACCAATCTGAGTACCAGAGTTTGAACGTCGTACCATGGAGCGAGACAATCCAGACGGGACTGGTGGCATTGCCGCAGTCAGGAACTGATAATGCGACTATCTTCTCGTAGTAGGTGGGTTGGGCAAGGAATCCGGGCCAGCCAAAAAGGAGCACGAAAGCGAGTGGAACCACTACAATTGCGACGAACGCCAGCCGGGTCGTTCGTGAACTGGCTGTCACGGCAGGCCTAAATCCTCTTGCCGTGTGAGCTGGCATAAGCATTCAGCGGAGGAGCTTTCACTGCCGATTCTCCCCCAATCGACGGAGTCACATCAAATCGACGTACGTGGCGGTTTGGTTGAGAGATTCGATTAGAGTATCTGGGAGGAATAATAGAAGCCTGTGTAGGGAAGAACCCGCCCTTTTCAGGTAACTCGGGCAGCGGAACTTCACGGCCTCAGGCAATGACGTAGATCTCGCCTGTGTAGTATCCACACACGTACATGTCGTGATTGACCGGGTCGTATGTTAGCTCATACGGCGACGCGCCTTGGGCGAGATAGACATGTACGAGCACCCCTGTATTGCCGATCTCCCAAACATCATTGTGCGCGGTAAAGTAGAGCTGTTTCGTGTAGGGTGAGTAGGCCACGCCGCCGACGCCACCTTCGAAGATGTCGTGAGTTATCCAGTAGTGGAAGGTGAACGTGTGGGTCCGCACGCTGTTGGCGTTGAGAAAGACCACCGAATGAGAACCCGGGAACACATTTCCCCGACCGAGCACGACCGTGTCGTTGAGCGGATCCCACGCGAGGGTGTTGTAGGGCGAAGCAACGGCTGCAAACTCCCCGAGGAACGCAAGTGTGCGATCATCGTACGCGTTGACGTTGTTTCCTACGGAGAAAACGTACCCGTCCGCCACCAGGACGGCACCGGGCACGTTGCCCTGGTCGAAAGTGTCGAGAACGACGGTTGCCCGAGTAACGCCCCCCACAATCGAGAGGAATAGTTCGTCAACACCTCCGTGGCCGTCGGGTGAGCACTGGTCAGCGATTAGCATCGCACGGAGGTATGCATCCCAGGACTCAAATTTAGGGCAGTGCGAACTCCCCCCAAGCCAGACAGTCTTCACGAGGGCTGTTCCGTGGAAAACGTAGGCGACGCCTTCATAGTCCGTCACGACCACTTCCTGGGTCACCGGGTCGTAGGCTGTCCCTATCGGAAACTCGGCGCCTGTCGGGGCGATTGTAGCGACCACGTCACACGGCGGCTTCACAATTGAGATTGACGCCGAGCCCCCGTTGGCTACGTAGACTAGGCCGTCCGCTGGGTCGGGTACATCGGAGTCAGGGGTTGGAACCGAGCAGTGGGCAAGGACCTTCGGGTCGGCGGCCGCTGAGATGCTGGTGCTGGCAGCGGCTAGTCTGCCAGAAGGATCGCCGCGAACGGGAACAGAAGCGAGAACTCCGAACGCTCCCGCCGTGGGAGAGAAGATGACAACCCCGATTACGACTAGGGCGAGGGCGGGCGTCGATCCCTGCCACCGTTGGAACGTTCCGCGCCGCCTCGGGGACACGAGCCTCATGGCGCCGGGTCCGGATTGAAGGGCCTCCAAGGTCAGAAACGCCTCCGCTTAGATGGATTTATGCATAGGTGTCGAAAAAGGGCCTGTCTCTCGCTCTCCCGACTATGAGGACCGGAATCTTTCTGGGCAAAACGGACCCTTTTTGCGCATTGGTTTTCGCGTCCGCGGGGTGATTGTCTCCGAGCCACCAAAGTCGAGGCGGAGACTGGGCAAAAACTAGGTTGCACCCGAGGCGCTCGCTCGAGCTTAGCGCACCTGACGGTCCGAAACTCCCTTGCACCCAATTGTCCACAGCAGTAATGGCAGTAAGCGGATGCTTCCCAAGAAAGCTGGGTCGGCGGGAGTCTAAAGTCTCTCGAAACGATTGCCCAACTATGCGTCCGGTCCCGTGGGCCATTACGGGCGGTCTGCTGCTCGTCCTCGGAATTGGTTGGGCTGCGTACTTTGCGGAGGTTATCTATCCAAATGCGCTCAACTGCCCGCGTGGTGCCTCATGTGCGGTTCTGACACCCCTTTGGAATCAGCCGGGGATGTGGTACGGGATTGTGACGGCGGTGACAGGGGCGATTCTCCTGATAGTTGCCTCTTCGATGTGGTTAAGCTTCCGACGCCGGAAACCAATTCCCCTGTCGGTCCCGAAGGACAACCATCAAGGGTGATCCACTCGACACGGAATGAGTGAAAGTAGAAGCCGAACCTCATTGAGCATGTCGAATAAGCCGGTTGGTCGCGACTCCAGTAGCTGGTTGCAAGTCTAGTTGCACACACATCCGAGTAGGCGCAATGTGCGCTGAGCACTCCTGGAGACCCCACAATTCTTAGCGGGGCCCACACCGTCGCCTCTAGACGGTGGCGCCAACCTTCGTTGCACCCTCGACTTTCGGACTCGCTGGCTCCTGATCAGGCTCAAGGGCGCCCAAGTCTTCCGGACGATGACGTAAACTATTTTACTCCGCTGCTCGTTTGGGAGCCTATGGCTGCTCTCGCGGACGGGCTCATGGGCTGTTACCGCTGCGCCTATGTCTGGCGGCCCGGCGGTCGCCGAGCCCCGAGGATGTGCCCTCGGTGCAAGTCCCGCCTTTGGGACGCACCGAAGCTCGTTCCGATTACGCACGGCAGGGGCTACGGCATCAAGGAGATCCTGTCGCCTCATCGAATTGCAGTGCTAGATGCAGCTCGGCTCCACGGGTTCGACCATGTCCGAGTGTTCGGTTCGGTGCGCCGCTCGGAGGCGAGTGCGAGGAGTGACGTGGACCTCCTCGTAAGCCGTCAAGCACGGACCTCCCTCCTGGATCGTGCTGCCCTGGTGAACGACCTCGAGAGAATCTTGGGACGTCCCGTGGATGTTGTTCCCGAGGAGGGGCTGCATTGGCTGGTTCGTCCACAGGTATTGCACGAGGCCGTGCCGATATGAGCGACGCCAGCCGGCTGGCCGACATGCTCGAACGCATCGATCGGATTGAGCGCGCGACGAAAGAAGGGAAGCAGTTTTTCTTCGCGTCTGAAGTCATTCAGGATGCCGTGATCCGGAATCTCGAGGTGATCGGCGAGGCGGCCAAGTCCGTTTCTCTGCGGACCCGACGTCGATTTCCCCGAGTGCCCTGGAGCGAAATGTCTCGGTTCCGAGACCTGGCGATTCACCACTACGGCAAGGTTCTCTCTGAAGAGGTCTGGGCCATCGTCGAGACGGATCTCCCTACTATTCGCCACCTAATCGCGAAGGTGCCTGCAGGAAGGTCAACGAGACGCTGAGCGACGGGGGGACTCCCTACTCCCATCGCCGGATGACCTGGTCGGTACCCAGGCACCTGTCGATTCCGAACGATAGGAAACGACCTGGTTGCAACTTTGGTTGCACCCGCCATCGAGTCCGACGCAATCCCGTGCAAGAGCCTCTACGACGGTCCGAGTCCCCTGATTGGAGATTCGCTCAGATGAACCGAAAGGACGGGTCTCGGGAAGTCCGCGAGGCTCGTGGGCGCCGACGCATCGGATCGATAAGCGGACCTTCGCGAGGATGAGAGAATGGCTGAGGAAGGGGAAGTCGGCGAAGGGGCATTGGAGAGGGCTGCTCGCGCACATGCAGGTCATCCTCTCCGGCGGAATCCTCTTGGTGGACACTCCTCCAGAAATCTTCTTAACGGAACTGTCTTTCATGGCGGCTGAGGTGGAATCGGTCAGGATGGCGGGCATAGGCGGGCTCCCTCTGGGCGTGGCCATCCTGGCCATCTTGGTCGGGATCTTCGGATTCTTCGTCTTCCTCGTCGGAATCTTTCTCCTCGTCGGGGTGGCACTTGGAGGGGTGGCGGTGACCAGCGTGTTCGGGGTGACAGGAACCCTCGCGGACATCATCATTCTGGTCATCGGGCTTGTCATCCTCGGCGTGGCGGTCGGCCTTTGGAACCAAGAGTTGTGGGCGCTGGTCCTCGCTATCCTCGTGCTCCTCGTCTACGCGGCGTTGGAGTTCGTCTCCGCCTCCTGGCTCGGCCTTATCGTCGTCGTACTCCTCCTCATTTATCTCGTGGCGGTCGCGAGGCATTTCGACTGACCCGCGAGATTTCCTAGTCCAATCGTACGGTTCGACCCTTCGCGGAAAGCACCGGGGAGGTGGTTCCGCTCTACGCGTTGCGCTGGGAGATGAAGTGGTTGTTCAAGAAGCCGAAGAGCCACTCTCCCCGAGACCGGATTCGTAGTTGAAGAGATCTGCTAATCCTTTCGATGAGCGGGCGGGCCGCGCTGGAATCGCCGCGACGCCGCGCCTGGTCCGCGACCGCTTGAAGCCGAACCTGCAGTCTAAGTGAGGCCGTAGAGAAGTTCGCGCAATGCTCCCGCTCTCACGGGAGTGCCCTTTAGACACGCCGGCCGAATCCTCCCCATGCTAGCCCTTTTAGTCCGATGGAGGTTGGAGGGAAGAGGCACATAATGCCGGACCGGGTTCGGTCGGTGACCAAGCGATTACGACCCGGCCCGGGCACACCGGTCGACGTCAGAACGGTCGAGCGCAGGTTCGGCGGGACCGAGACGCTCGAGGGCGCCGGGGTCCGGCTTCGCCGGATGTTCGGGAACTCGGAGGTTCCCCTCTTGGACCCTTTCCTGTTGCTCGACAATTTCGGCTCGACCAACCCGGCGGATTATGTGAAGGGTTTCCCGTGGCATCCCCATCGCGGACTCGAGACCGTCACCTACATGATGAGCGGCCGGACCGCGCACGAAGACTCCCTCGGCAACAAGGGCGTTATCGGTTCGGGCGACGTCCAGTGGATGAGCGCCGGCAGCGGCATCATGCACCAGGAAATGCCCCAGCGCACCGAGGGGCTTCTCTCGGGGTTTCAGCTATGGGTGAATCTCCCGCACGCGCGGAAGATGGAGACCCCGGCCTACCGAGGGGTGACCGCCTCGTCGATCCCTGTCGTCAAGGAGGAGGACGGGCGCGAGGTCAGCGTCATCGCGGGAGAGTACCATACCGTCGAGGGACCGGTGCGCCACATCCCGGTCGACCCGCTGTACATTGATGTCCGCCTTCCTCGGAAGGGGACCTTCGACCTTCCGGTGAAGCGGGGATACACGGTCTTCGCGCAGACGGTCGAGGGGTCGGGCTCGTTCGACCGGCTCGGCATGCCGGCCGTCGAGTCGGACCGGGAACGTCTCTACACAGGAGACATGGACCCCGCGAACGACGCGACGTGCGGAAAGGGGGAGACCGTGCTCTACGGCGACGGCGACCTCGTGAACATCGTGGCCGGTGAAAAGGGCCTCCGGTTCCTGCTGGTCTCGGGAAAACCACTCGGCGAGCCGGTGGCATGGTACGGACCGATCGTGATGAACACCCGCGAGGAGATCGTCCAAGCGTTCTCCGAGCTGAACAAAGGCGACTTTATCAAAGCGAAGAAAGTCATCAACGAGTCCTGATTCCTCTCTAAACCAGCTACCTGAGGGTTCAAACCCCAGCGGATTCCGAGCGTTTCAGCGCCCGAGCGCTTCGGACGGCAAACCCGCCCATTACCTAACCACGCAACCCAGGTTGACCGGCTGGATTCAGGGGGGGTGCCCGTGGGCTCAACTTTGATGGAGCTTTCAGAGTGGCGCGCCCCCGTGAGCTAACTACCCTCTCCCGAGCGCTTAGAATTCGATGTCGCATCAGTGTAGAGTGGTCGGTTCAAGAGAGCAGTCCTCCGTTAGACCTCGCCCCTTTCGCCCATTTCCTCTTGGGGTCATCGTCACTCAGCGCGGTCGGATCCGCCCCACATCGGTGAACCGAGATCCGGGCAATCGGAGGATTCAAGCGCCGGAGGTCGTTCCCTCCCTCCATGACCCACCACGTCAAGACCGTGCCGGTCGGCTACCACACCGCAACCCCGGTGCTAACCGTCGATAACGGGGTACAAGCGCTCGAGTTCTACGTTCGGGCGTTCTCCGCGACGAAGAGGGGTGGGGTTTCCTCCTTCGACGGCAAAGTGATGCATGCCGAATTCCAGATCGGAGACTCGGTTTTCATGCTGTCCGACGAGTTTCCCACGATGGGCAACAAATCGCCTAAGTCGCTAGGGGGGAGTACGGGGGGAGTCTGGCTCTATGTGCCGGACGTCGACGCTGCATACCGCCAGGCAATCGGCGCTGGCGCGACATCCCTCGCCCCACCGTCGGACATGTTCTGGGGGGATCGGTTCGCGAGTGTCCGCGATCCGTTCGGGCACGTTTGGTCGATTGCCACCCATCGCGAGGATGTGCCGCCCGCTGAGATGGAGCGGCGATCGACGGAGTTCTACGCTCAGATGGCTAACCGCGGGCCCTAGGAGCGTCTGGCGCTCCGGCGACGAGCGTCGGGTTCGACGAGCGTTCTGTCCGTATTGCGTGTTTAGGGTAGCGCGTCCCCCTTCGGCAAACTACCCGTGCCGCCCCCGGGCGGAAAGGACTGATCCGAGGCGGGTCTAGCGACCGGGCCGGGGATGTCACTTCAACCCATCGTTGAACCGAATGCTGGCATGACTCCCGTTACAGAACGGCTTGTTCGCGGAGGCGCCACATCGACAAAGGGCGACTCGATTGCGACGCTCGTAGGGAGTGCCGTTGGCCGACTCGATGCGGACAGCGCCCCGGACCCAGAGGGGACCGCTACACTCCATTGCCGGATCCTCGACAACGCCGATGGACGGGGGGAAGGCGGGCTCGAAGGGCTTCTGCGTCCTCTTGTCGACCACGACCAAACGGCCCCCTGGGCAGTGCCCCGCCTCCCGGATCACGAGCTCGCGCGCGGCCGGGTCGTCGGTCTTCTCGATGAGGGACCAGATCTTCCCACCGGGGTCGCAGAACCGCGCGAACGCGCACAGGCCCTCCGCGTCGAGCAGGGTCATCGTCGGACCGTCCATCGTTTCGACCTGGCGCAGATACGGCTGTCGGCTTGCCGTCTCAGTCCCGTTGAATCGTACCTTGACGTGGCTCGAGTCGCAGAAGGGCTTGTTCTTCGATTGCCCGCAGCGGCAGAGATGGTACTCTTGGGAGGCCGGGAACGACCGGCCTCCCACCCAGTTCCACGAGAAGCCCTCGCGATTCGGCTCGATCGTCTGTACGCTCAACGGAACTCCACCGGTCACGATGTAAGGCCCGTTCTCGGAGACCACGATCTTCGGCTGGGCCCCGCCGGGCGTGTCGTCGCGATGACGCGCCGATATTTCCGTTGGACCGAACTCCCGACCCGCTCTTCTTGCCGATCCGTCCACGTATCGCTACCGAGGAGCCGAGGTGAGGAACACACGGGTTCCGGAGGCGCCCTCGAGCGACACTTCGTTCGTGTTCTCGATCAGCGCGCCCGCTCCGGCCTCCACCGGTTGACCGCCGATACGCGCGGCGCCGTCCAGCACGTAGGCGACGGCCCTTCGGTCGCGCCCCATCGGGCGCACGCACGGCCCCGGGAGGCGAAACTCGATGTCCATACATTCAAGCCCGGCGCTCGACGCGACCGGGGCCCGTGGTCCGACCAACCGCCGCTCGATAACGCCGTCGCTGCCCCGAGGGGGAATGGGCCCGCGAGCAATCTGGACGCGGTGCGGGGCCTCTCCGGCGGTCGGTGAAAATCGAACGATCGCGGATACCCACCGAGCACGGGATGAAGGGTCCGGGTTCAGGTTGTGACGAGCCTGCTCGCGCGCGGTGAGCAGTGCCACCGTTCCGGTTTCGAGAACCGACCGGCACCCGGCGTTGTCCTCGTATTCGACGCGGCCTTCCAGGACGTAGTTCACGACCTCCTCGCGCCGGTGGGGATGCCCCTCGGCGTCGATCCCGCCGCCAGTAGTGACCGTCTCCGCGAACCGGACAAAGGGGATCCAGGGACCTTGGGCCGGCGAGGGAAACAGCACGCGACCCGAGACGTCCTCGAGATCGATACGGCTCGAGGCGACGCGCAACTCGCGGGGCCGCTCCTCCCTTCCCGCCACGGATATCGTCCGTCCCTCAATGGGCGGACAGGGCTGGCTAGCCGTTCCGCTGGATATGGTTTCCACCCTTCCCGGCCCCCGGCTCTCGAAGTTCCCCCTTCCTAGGGGGCGGGCCGATAAGAGGGCGTGAACGCTGGGGCCCTTGAACCGGTGGGACCCGTTCCTGGGGTCCCCGCGCCTCTCGAACGTCGGGCCGAGCAGAGTCAAAGACGACCGCCGCACGTCGGGAGGATGCGCGGGCGACCCCGTGCTTACCGGGCGTCTCTCGCGGCTTGTCCCGAGGAAGGTTGTTTGAGAGCTTGAAGTAGCGGAAGGAACTCGTACTGTCCTACATGGAGCCTCCCGTTGACAAAGAACGTTGGAGTATCTCCGACACCGGCCTCGGCAGCACTCTCGAGGTCCTCGTCGACGCGGCGTGCGGCCGCCCCGGAGGAAAGATCTCGGTCGAAATCCTCCATCTCGACGGGCAGCCCGCGGGCGAGCTCCCGGATCGCCCGGTCGGAGAGTTCGTCCTGGTGCGAGAAAAGCCGGTCATGCATCAGCCAGAACTTTCCTTGAAGGCCAGCCGCCTCGGCGGCCTCAGCGGCGAATCGTGAACGCGGATGCTGTTCCGGCCGGGGAAAATTGCGAAAGACGAAGCAGAGGTCGTCGTTCAGTTCTCGGAGGAGCTCGTTCACCGTGCCCGCTACATGCCGGCAGTGGGGGGAAGCGTAGTCGCCGTATTCCACGAGGGAACACTGTGCGGAAGGTGGCCCGAGGCAGTTATCCCGCGATTCCATCGGCAAGACTAGGTCGGGTAATTCCTCGTTCTCGCCCATGGACGCCCCGTTCCCACGGAGGCGTGGTCAGGCTTCTTTCTTTCGGAGAGCGGGCCGATCGTCAGGGAGTTCGACTCGGAACCTCTCTGCTGTGCCGACAGGTCCCTCCCTTCGGCCGAGGCGGGGAGAGAGATGAACCGCCCCGGGTACGAAAACCACCCTTCTCGGACGCGTGGATACATTCGGATTTTAGCGCGGGAGCGGTCCCGCGCCCGCGTGACCGGGGGTTTGATGTGGGGCGCGCGCGGCCGATGACGGGACCGCGATGAGCGCGCGGGGCCGCCGGCTGCTCCAAACGATGACACGTCGCGTTAGAAAACGCACCCCTTTTGCGCATAGAACGGGGCGCCTGCGGGACGATTGCAACCCAACCGCCCGGGTCAGTGTCCAGAGTGGGTCCAAGATACCTTGGTGTCTAGAGTCGCGCGCGTTCTCTCGGGGAAGAAAGCCTCCCGGGGCGTTTCGGGGCTGTTTAGTGGCCAGTTCGTTGGACGCTCTCGTTGCACGCTCCAAGCCAGAAGCTGTGTGCAACGGCCTTTGCACAATCGACATCCGTCCGCCAGGAGGCGGCGGAATCTCGGGTGGTACCCTCAACTACTGGGCGGAGCGATGCGTGGATTGCGGGTGGGTACCCGATACAGTTGGAGTAGAGCGACGAATCTGGGATCGTCGCGAATCGCGTCGAAAAAGGTCCCCGGATAGAACAGCCAGAGAATCCTGTCCCCTTCTCGGTAATCCTTCTCCAAGAGGTCCAGCGCCTGCGCGTTCTCACCTGTCGCCGCGTAAAGCATCGCGAGGTGGGCGGCCGAGGTGTACGACCTTGCCTCCCCCCGTTCCGTGTCGGCCGCAATCACACGTGCGGCCTCGGGTCGACCGACCAGGGCGTTGAGCAGGGCGTGATCGAATCGCTCGTCATCGTTCGCGCCCGTGAGCGGCGTATCGGCCTCGCGAAGGGCCTCGGCTCGCCGGCCCGCGGCGACGTACGACAGTCCGAGAAAAACGTGAGCGTGGACGGAGGAGGAATGACGTTCGCATTCCTCTTGGCCGTATCCAATAGCGGCATCGAAATTGCCGGATTCGAGTTCAGCCCACGCGAGGCTCCGCTGATGGTTACCCCCCGGATCCAATTGAATCGTGCGTCGGAACACTTCCTTCGCTTCGCCGTATCGCTGAAGGGCATTGAGAAGAAGTCCCAAGTAAGTGTGCGCCGTGACGTTACTCGGGTTGATTGAGATCGCCCTCCGAAACTCCTCCTCGGCGAGCGGCCAATCATGGTCGAACTGCATGGCAATGTTTCCGAGGGAGGCATGGGCTTCGGAGGAGTCGGGGTCGAGCTCGAGCGCGCGCCCGGCGAGTTCTTTGGCCCGAGGGACCACACTGAGCATGGATACCTGATCTCCCGCCACAACGACGTAGAGGTTGGCCCAAGCGGCAAAAGGTTCGGCAAATGTGGGGTCGAGCTTCGTCGCCTGTTCGAAGCATCGAACCGCCTCATCGAAAGACTCCCGGGGGTTGCTCGCCGCCACGAGCCCTCTCAAGTAGCAGTCGTAGGCCTCGGGGCTCACGACAGTCCGTTCCGTGCTCCCCCGGCGCTCCGCCTTGCCGAGTTCAAGCTTCAAAGCTTCCGCGGTCCGGGTCGCGATGTCAGCCTGGACCGCGAAGACATCATCGATTTCTCGATTGTAGCTGCTCGCCCATATGTGACGCTGGGTGGCCACGTCGACCATTTGAAGCGTGATCCGGATCCGATTCCCTGCCTTGCGCACGCTCCCTTCGAGGACGGTGTCCACGCCCAGCTCCGCTCCGACTTGAGCGACCGACTTCGGTGCGGACTTGTAGGGGAATACCGACGTACGAGCGATGACGCTGAGGCCATTGACCAGGGATAATGTGGAGATGAGCTCCTCCGTGAGGCCGTCGGCGAAGTACTCATCGGCGGGGTCCGGGCTGAAACTCGCGAGCGGTAGGACCGCCAGGTTGTGGGTTCTCGCCGGGCGGGTGGGCGGGGACTGTACCGGAGCGGCCTCCCCTAGTTGAGCGACCCTGTAGACGGGGGTGGGGAGGCGAATGTTCTTGAGAACGACCGGAGGGAGCCTCACCAGGGGTCTCGAGATCTTGTTTTGAACCTGGTCATACACCTGCTGGGTGAGGCAGATCCCCCCGGGCTCGGCCAACGGTTCGATGCGTGACGCGATGTTCACCGCGTCCCCGAGCATATCGCCGCCGGCCTCGACCACGTCCCCGACGTGGATGCCGATCCGGATCTGGATCTTTCGTTCCTCAGGGGAGCTGACGTTGTGACTGAGGAGGGCTTGCTGGATTTCGAAGGCGCATCGAACCGCGTCCAACGCGCTTTCAAACTCGACGAGGAACCCATCACCTACCGCTTTCACTTCCCGGCCCCGGAATCCCAGGATGATAGGGCGAAGGATTCGGTTGTGCTCGTCCAAGACCGCCAGGGCGGCCGCCTCGTCCTCTTGGGTCCGGGCCGAGAATCCGACCATGTCGGTGAACATTATCGCGGCAAGCCGACGGCGAGAGTCTGTCACACTTACGGAACTCCCTTGCCCGAAGTTAAGGGCTCCGAGAGGTGCTGATACGCGGCGGCGCCCGCGTCCCTTGGTGGTCGGTGCCACCGTACTTGCACCTCGCGTTTGCCTTTCCGCCGAGGTCGATTCTCCACGACTACCGCAACCGTCTCTCCCGCCACGAGGACGAAACGCACCCCACCCGAACTGAGCGCACTTAGCGGTTGCAAACTCCAATACACCCAGGTCAGGACTCGAACGCAAGCGAGTCGGTGGCTAGTCGACATCCAATTGCATTACACCCTGGCTGTTCAGTACCCCTGCCGAGCGAATCGGTCCCGCGTATTCTCGCGGGCGTCATGTTGCTCAATAGCTGCTCCTTCCCCACATTCTGAGGACCCGGCGACACTGGACGCGCACGCCCGACACCACAGTGCCCACGGAACAGCTTACGCGAGAACTTGGTCCGGAGGGCTTGTCAATACTGGTTGACCTGAGCTTCAAGTTACGCTAGCTGAGTAGCCCCGTAGGCAGTCGCACAACCGAAGGAGATTCACTCCATGAACTCCGTGCTTGAAGCGTACGCAACCTTCAACCAGGGCGCGTGGCCCTTGTGGCTGTTCTGGTATGGACTCGCCGCCATCGCGGTCGTACTCCTGCTACGCTCAAACCGACTTGCGTCGCGCTTCGCCTCTGCCTTCCTGGGAGCCTATTCGATTTGGATCGGTGTGGTCTTCTTCTGGATTCTTTTTGCCCCGATCAGCCCGAACGCTTGGTTCGTCGGCATAGCGTTCCTGTTCCAGGGTGCGCTATTTTTCTGGGCAGGCGTGGTACGGTCCGACCTCAAGTTTGAACCGACGCGAACCGCGGGAGCGATGTTCGGGGCGGTGGCCATTGCGTATGTCTTGGTCTTTTACCCGGTTGCGGGAGCGTTGGAGGGCCATCCGTTCCCCGGAGAGCCCATCTTCGGGATTTCTCCCTGCGCCACGGCGATGTTCATGGTCGGATTTTTGCTCTGGAGTCGACCGAGGCTTCCGACATACCTCCTTTTCGTTCCCCTCGGCTGGGCTTTTACCGCTTGGATCAACATGATTCCCATGACCATCTGGCAGGACGCATTTGGTCTTCCGATTCTGGCCATCGGCGGCGTTGCTCTTCTAATCTGGCGTGACCGGACCACCGTACGTCGAACCCTACCGATTGCCCTGGTGGTCGCGGCAATGGCGTTCGCCTCGGGTCACGACGACTGGGAAATGGGCGCCGCGCTGATTCTAGCGTCCCTCACCTTTGTCCTCGACTTCGTTCACCGGCGCCGTGGCGAGACAGTGCGGCTCCCTCGGCCTGCACCGCCGACGTTGCCGGCATGAACACCAGGGCAACAGTGGTTTCCACTCTCGAGGAGGGTCGCCCCTTGGGTTCGCTCATGCTTGGGTGTGGCAAATCGGCCCGTTGCGCCCACAGACCTGTACTAAGACGTGTGGGGACTACCACCCGAACAGCCTTCACCGATCAGTTCTGTTCATCCTTGAGATCGCGACGTCGAGCATTGGATGGTTGCAAACTAGGTTGCACCCACACGTTGACAACCCCTTCGATAGAAAAGGGTCCAAGGGATTGACAGAGCGGGCGTGGATATCAAAAGCGCCCGTTGTGAGCGAAATCCCCCTCCGGATCGCCTCGACAATTCCTGGCCGCACCGTGAGTGGAGGTATGACCGCACAGATCCCCCCGTTACCGGGGCATGCCGCTTGACACGACCTCGAGGGGGCCCGGAAGTGCTCAGATCTCATTAATCGAAGTTTTAGCTATGACAAGAATCCGCGACCTACATGGAGAAAGATAACATTCCGAGATGGAGACTCTGGGTTTTGGGACGGCTGGACGTGACGCTCATATTGTTCGAGTTATTTCTGAGTGTGATATTCATTTCACTGTCATACCTTACGGGCAGCCTCTACATCAAGGGAGTTGGAGTTGGATTGATGATTGCTTGGGTGACAACTGCAGTGGCCTACCTATACAAGCGTAGAACAGGTGGATTTGGGGACCGCGTGGATGGACGACGGGAAGGCCGAGTAAACGTCCAGCCCCCCAGAACGAAACAGGACCCTTATCTGACCCCACCGTCTCCGTAAGGACCGATGCCCCGAATGAAGGAACTGAGAGCCGATTCAGGCGCGTTATAAGCATCGTGTAACCATTCGTTGCACCTGGCACACGATGGCAGCCGCGTTCGTCAGGGGTCTTTGGAACCGCCATGACGCGGTCGAGCTCGTTGGCTTGGTCGGCTTCATAGTCGGGGTCGGCGGGATCTTGTTCAGTGACATTCCGGTGGCGTTGGTGGGCTTCGGCGTCTTCGCGCTAGCCGAGACCGATATTGCCATGCAATGGGCCTACGTCACGGTTCCCACGGGCTTAATTCTGATCTTCGCGGGTGTCGGGGTTTACCTCATTCACTAGCAACTCTCGCTCGATGGGTTTTGACGCGCGCTGCGCCACGCCTTCGAAAAGCACCGCTTTCCGGACGCGAAGTTCGATGAGAACCCGAGCAAGGGGACGGCGGCCGATGACCGCCGCGCATCTGAGGAAGGATCGAGCGTGCAATGACCGACCGCGAGGAGCGCGCTGGGGAGATCGAACGTGTTCAGTTCCCTAATGTATTGGCTGGACCTGCATTCGATTCGGTGGATTCGCCCATGATCGCCGAGCATTCGAGGGGGCAAGGAGTAGAAGAAACGTGACCGATGGATTGGTTCTATCGCCCGGGGAAGGACGGAAGATTCAGGGGTCGGGCATGTCGCTCAAGTTGGGCGCGGATCGTTCGAAGCGGTGGTCGATGTTCGAGGCCGAAGTTCCGCCCGGGTTCGACGTGGGGGTCCATCTCCACCGGGAGGCCGAAGAACTGTTCTACATTCTCGACGGCGAACTCGACCTGCTCGCGTTCGGGCCACGCATTCGCACGAAGGACGATTGGCGTACCTGGGAATCGAACACGGGAACGAAGGTGGTACGAGGCGGGCCGGGAAGCGCCATGTTCGTTCCAGTGGGATGCCCGCACGCATTCACTAACCCCGGAACCACGCCGGCTCGAATGCTCTTCCTCGTAACCCCATCCGGTCACGAGCACTACCTCGATGAACTCGGAGAGTTGGTCGGAAACAGAGGACCACCCGACCAATCCGCGATAGTGAAGCTCCGCGCTCGTCACGATATCGAACAGCTTACCCCGTTGGTTCCCGGCCGCGCCGCCAATGGACCGGGTCAGCCCCGGGCGTAGACTTGACTCAAACCGCACGCGTTCGATTGGACATGATACGTTCCCTCGATGGCGCGCAAGTCGCTTTCGGCCCGCCGCCTCTCCCGACCTCGGCGGCGGCCTATGGAGAGTGGCACCTACGTGGGAATGGACCTGAGCAAGACGAGCACGATGGCGACCGCGGTGGACCCTCTGGGCCACCGTATACGGCAGAAGAAGCTGGGAGTGACCGACGAGGAACTCGTACGGTTTCTCGAGGAGATTCCCGGTCCCAA
>Ga0209517_10002799_pt1 | contig 24245 bp, 22 predicted proteins | sample PeaSoiMetSII2010_FD_187695 | JGI IMG/M metagenome (GOLD analysis project Ga0209517, IMG submission 187695) | Peat soil microbial communities from Weissenstadt, Germany - SII-2010 (SPAdes) (version 2) | ecosystem: Environmental > Terrestrial > Soil > Wetlands > Peat | place: Germany... | reverse complement strand
GGCTTCCGAAACGTCCACCAGGTGCGCCAGCAGGCGCGTCCGCTCGATGTGCCGCAGGAACTGGACGCCCAGTCCGTGGCCCAGGTGCGCTCCTTCAATCAGCCCCGGAATATCGGCCACCACGAAGCTGCGGTAGTTCTCCAGTTGGACCACTCCCAGGTTCGGCTCCAGCGTGGTGAAGGGATAATCGGCGATCTTGGGCCGCGCCGCCGAAATGCGCGCGATCAGCGTCGATTTGCCGGCGTTCGGAAAACCGACCAGCCCCACGTCGGCCAGCAGCTTCAACTCGAGCCGCAGGTGCTTCTCCTCGCCGGGGTGTCCCGCTTCGTGCTCGGTGGGCGCCTGGTGAGTGGATGTGGCGAAGCGCGCGTTGCCGCGTCCGCCCTTGCCTCCGCGCGCCACCGTGAAGCGTTGGCCGGATTCGGTGAAATCGTACAGGCGCTCGCCGGTGGCCTCGTCGTACACCACCGTGCCCACCGGCACATCCACGTCGATGGAGCACCCCTCCGCCCCGGTCCGGTTGCTGCCTTCGCCGTGGCGGCCTCGCTGGGCCTTGTGCTCGGGATTAAAACGGAACTTGAGGAGCGTGTTTTCGTGCTCGTCGGCCACCAGCACCACGTCGCCACCCCGGCCTCCGTCGCCGCCGCTCGGCCCGCCGCGCGGGACGTACTTCTCCCTGCGGAAGGCAAGGCAACCGTTGCCGCCATCGCCGGCCTTTACCAGAATTCTCGCTTCGTCGATGAACATGGGGCCCGTGGCGCGAGCGCCCGGTCCTGCCGGCTACGAGAGTGTCGCTATGAAACCGTCGAGATGCTGACGAACTTCCCCAATCGCCCGCGGTCCTTGAACTCCACTACGCCGGTCACTTTGGCGAACAGCGTGTCGTCCTTGCCCCAGCCGACATTCAGTCCCGGCTTGATCTTGGTGCCCCGCTGCCGCACGATGATCGAACCGCCCGGAACCAGTTGGCCGCCGAAGACCTTCACGCCGAGCCGTTGCGCATTGGAGTCGCGCCCGTTTCTGGAACTGCCTAGACCTTTTTTATGAGCCATTGCGTCACCTACACCAAAATGTCGCCGACCTTCACTTCCGTGTAGGACTGGCGGTGCCCGATGGTTTTCTTGTACTGCTTTTTCCGCTTGAACTTGAAGACCAGCACCTTGTCGCCCCGTCCGTTACCGACGATGGTGGCCTTCACCGTGCCGCCGGCCACCAGTTCGCCTCCATCCTGGAAAGCTACCTTGGCGGGCATCTCGATTTCGGAGCCGACTTCGCCGGCCAGTTTTTCCACGCGGAGAACGTCACCCGGAGCCACCCGGTATTGTTTTCCGCCGGTTTCAATGATCGCGTGCATGCAAACCTCGTTTGGGAGCCGGAACGCACCAAGTGCGTCGGAACCACTGGAGTAAATTATCAGTGTACTACAGCCGGGACGCCGGGTTCAAATGCGTGAAAGGTGGGTCAAGGTGGGTCGGGAGTGGTTTTCCCCAAGAGCTAGACGTATTCGAAAAGGGCCATGAAGCCGAAATCCATGTGGACCTGCTGATGGCAGTGGAACAGCGTCAGGCCGGGATTATCGGCCACAAAATCGATCTCCATCTCCTGGTAACCGCCGAGCATGACGACATCCTTGATGACGCCGGATGACTGCTGCCCAGATGCACGAGTCAGCTCGAAACTGTGGCGGTGAAGGTGGATCGGATGGATATCGTCGCTGGCGTTGCGCATGCGCAGCCGGTAGCGTTTGCCCTGCTGCACGCGAAACATCGGCTGCATATGATCCTCGGCAAATGCGACACCGTTGATGGTCCAGCGATTGAAGCCGCCCTCGGCTGCGTTGTCCTTGGCGAAGATCATATCGAAGACTTGATCGGGGGCTGGAACTGCCGCCTCCGGATTTCCGAACTGAGTGTAGTTCCAGCGGAAGGGCTTGGGAGCGACCCACCGCGGTTTACCCTGCTGGCCGGTATATTCAACCACCGTACCCATACCGTGCTGCCGGTCGTCGTCGGCCATATCGCCCAGTATCCAGATACCAGGGTGATTCATCTCGACAATTGCGGAGACGCGTTCCGCGGTGCCCAGCCAGAGCCCTGGCACGGCGACTGGCTTGGGGATCGGGTTGCCGTCCATGGCGACAACCGTGAAGGTGTGGCCGGGCAACGCCAGGCTGCGGATCTCGGTCGCGCTTCCGTTCAGGACGTGGAAGAGCACCCGTTCGCCTGGCTTCACCCGGATCGGTTCACCGCTGCCCAGCATTCGTCCGTTGATGGTGAAGGAACCGTACCCGACCTCGAATCCATGAGGCATGCCTTTGGCGAGCGAAGCGTTCATGGCGTTCTCGCCGGAATCTTTCAGTTCCTTTACAGTGGTTGCGGGCGACAGAAAGTCCATGGCCATGTCACCGCCGCGGCTGTACGTAGCTTCGAATTCCTTCAGCGTGAGGAACACTTCGCGATCGTAGTTTCCGGGGTTGTTCTTCGGCTCGATGTATACCGGACCGACCAGGCCGGTGTACTGTCCCGCGCCCAGATTGGCTCCCGCGTGGACGTGGGTGTGGTAGAAGCGATACCCCGAAGGCTTGGGAACGAACGTGATTCGTCGGCTGCCGTGAGGGGGAATGAACGGCGTGCCTTCTTCCGCGGCGCCATCGACATCGGTGGAAAGAAACTGCCCATGCCAATGCAGTTGCTCGGGGGTGTCGGTTTGGTTGTGAATGTCGATGGTGACTGACTTGCCTTCCTGGAAGCGGAGCAGCGGCCCGGGGAATTGACCGTTGTAGGTAGTGGTGGAGACAATGCGATTGGGGGCCAGCTCCACCGGCTTCACGGCGATGGTCAGAGTGTAATCCGCGGGGCCGCCGGACGAAGCGGCCTCTTTTGTGCCGGACATGGCGGACGGCTTGCAGCCAACGGCCTGGTAGAGTAAGGAACCTCCCGCCAGCGTGCCCGCGGCTGTGATGAAGTCCCGGCGAGAGAAGCGAGAAGTTGGCATGGGTGCTCCCGAGCGAGGTCGAATGGGCGCCGACTGTTTCTCCGTGGCCAGTATATCGCAGGCCACCGGCGGCGCGATGACGGCGCTACCCGCGCAGCAGTTGGGGGATGCGCTCGAAATGGCGGTCGCGCGTGATGAGGAGCAGGTCGTGCTCCAAGGCGAGTGCAGCGATCCAGAGGTCGTTGTCGGGAACGGGAGTGCCGGCGCGCTTGAGTTGGACGAAGAGGTGAGCGTAGTGCTCGGCCGTCTCGCGGCTGGGGAGCAGGAGCCCTACCGTCGTCTTGGCGAACAATTCTTTCAGCAGAATCTCGTTGCGGCCCTGCTGATTCCCTCCATAGAAGCCCGCTTTGATCTCCGCCAGAACCACCAACGGAATCCAAACTTCCTCGCAGGTTCCGAGTTGGCCGGCCAGCGCGGCATCGCCCTGGAAAAGATCGGTCAGCCGGTTGGTATCGAGTGCGACTCTCACTTCCACTTGTCCCAGTCGACCTGGCGTTGCGCGGCGATGATCTCATCGAATGCGGGATCCGGGATCCAGCGGCCGGCGAGATCCGCGAAGTCGGCCCGCTGCCTGCGGCCGACGGTGGCCTCGACCAGTTCGTCCACAATCAATTGATTGAGGCTCTTCTTGCGCCGCGCCGCTTTCTGACGGAGCATGCGGTCCACATCGCGGGGAATCCCACGGATGGTGTACTGGATCTCTGCCTGCTGCTTCATGCCTACATGATTGCACAAAATGCAGGCAGCGGTCGACTTGACCGCGAGCCCCATTTTGTGTGATTATTCATAGAGATGAATAATCATGCAGCCGAGGTGGCGGCAATGGACACGCTGTTTAGCCCGGATCAAATCTTGAAGGTCTCCGGCGAAGACCTTCTTCGCGACCTCGACCTCACCGACGATGAATTGCTGTACCTGCTCGACCTGGCGGCCGAGGTGAAGCAGGCGCCCCGGGACTACGCGCACGCGCTCGACGGCAAATCGATCGCGATGCTCTTCGAAAAGCCTTCGCTGCGCACCAAGCTGACCTTCGAGCTGGCGATTCGCCAGTTGGGCGGCGATTCGATATTCATCGAAGGGCCGATCGGGGTGCGGGAGCCGCTGAAGGACGTGGCGCGCAATCTGGATCGCTGGGTGAATGGGATTGTGGCACGCGTGTTTTCGCAGACTACGGTGGAAGACCTGGCGCGCTGGTCCTCGGTGCCGGTGATCAACGCACTGAGCGATGCCTATCACCCCTGCCAGGCGCTGGCCGATGTCCAGACCATCCGCGAGCATTTCGGACAACTGCAGGGCCTCAAGCTGGCGTTTATCGGCGACGGGAACAACGTGGCACAGTCGCTGATGCTGACGGCGCTGCGTCTGGGGATGGATTTCGCGCTCGGCTGCCCCGAAGGGTACCTGCCGAATCCGGACGTGGTGGCGCAGGCCGAAGGGCTGGCGGCGGTTTCGGGCGCATCGCTCGCGATCACGCACGACTTGGCGCGGGCGCTGGAAGGCGCGCACGCGGTATACACCGATGTGTGGGCGAGCATGGGACAGGAACAGGAATCGGTCAAACGCCGGAAGGACTTTCACACGTACCAGGTGAACGACGAGTTGTTCGCGCTGGCGCGGCCGGAGGCGGTATTCATGCACTGCCTGCCGGCCAAGCGTGGCGAAGAGACTACCGACTCCATCATGGAGAATCAACGGTCGGTGGTGTTCGACCAGGCGGAGAACCGTCTGCACGCGCAGAAGGCGCTCTTACTGATGATGCTAATGTAGGACTCGCAGGCAGGAGCGCCTGCGCTACAACACTTATGAGCAAACCGAAGAAAGTGGCCCTGGCCTATTCGGGCGGGCTGGATACGTCTGTCATTATTCCGTGGCTGAAGGAAAACTACGGCTGCGAGGTGGTCGCGGTGTGCGGCGATATCGGGCAGGGCGCCGATGAACTGACGGGCCTGGAAGAGAAGGCGCGGAAGACGGGCGCTTCCGAAGTCCATATCGAAGACATGCGGGAGGAGTTCGTCTCCCAATACCTTTGGAAGTTGGTCCGCTCGGGCGGCGTGTACGAGCACAAATACCTGCTGGGCACGTCCATTGCGCGGCCGCTGCTGGCGAAGAAACAGGTAGAAGTGGCGCTGGCCACGGGCTGCGACGCGCTGGCTCACGGCTGCACGGGCAAGGGCAACGACCAGGTGCGTTTCGAGCTGACGTACAAGGCGCTGGCGCCGCGGCTTGCGGTAATCGCACCGTGGCGCGAGTGGACGATCGTGTCGCGCGAAGACGCCATCGAGTACGCGGCGGCGCACGACGTGCCCATATCCGCCTCGACCAAGAAGATCTACAGCCGCGACCGCAACATCTGGCACATTTCGCACGAGGGTGGTGCGCTGGAAGACCCGGCCAACGCCGCGCCCGACGAAATCTGGATGCTTACGAAGAGTCCCGCAGAGGCTCCCGACAAGCCCGGCGAGGTCACGATCGCTTTCGAGAAGGGCGTTCCGGTGGCGGTGGACGGCAAGCGCATGAAGGCGTTCGAGCTGCTGGAAGCGCTCAACGCGATCGGCGCGGAGCACGGCATTGGCCGCATCGACCTGGTGGAGAACCGCTTTGTGGGGATGAAGTCGCGCGGCTGCTACGAAACGCCGGGCGGCTCGCTGATTATGTTCGCGGTGCGGGAGCTGGAAGCCCTGACGCTGGACAGGAACACGCTGCACTACAAGCAGCAGAGGGCGCTGGAATACGCGGAAATGGTGTACAACGGGCTGTGGTTCACGCCGCTGCGCGAGGCGCTGGACGCGTTCTTCGAGAAGGTCAGCGAGACCTCTACGGGCGAAGTGAAGCTGCGGCTTTACAAGGGGAACATCGAGCCGCTGGCACGGAAGTCGCCGTATTCGCTCTACTCGCTCGACATCGCGAGCTTCACCATGGGCGCCAGCTACGATCAGAAGGACGCGCTGGGCTTCATCAACCTGGTGGGGCTGCCGATCAAGGTGCGCGCGGCCAAGGCGCAAGGCTTGAAATGAAGCTGTGGGGCGGACGGTTTGAGACCGGGCCGTCGGAGGTGTTCGAGCGGTTTTCGGGATCGCTCGATTTCGACCGGCGGCTCATCGATGCGGACATCCGCGGGTCGCAGGCATTTGCGCGGGCGTTGGAGCAGGTGGGCATTTTGACCGCGGACGAGCGCGCGCAGATCGTGGACGCGTTCGAGCAGATTCGGCAGGAGTCCTCGGCGCCGGCCTTCTACGAAGGGGCGACGGATGAGGACGTGCACACGCTGGTGATCCGCAAACTCAAGGAGCGCGCGGGCCCAGTGGCCGACAAAATCCACACCGGTCGCAGCCGCAACGAGCAGGTTTCGCTGGACATGCGGCTGTGGCTGCGCGAGGACTGCGACCGCGCGCGCCAACTGCTGTGCGGGTTGATGGGCGCGCTGCTGGAGCTGGCCGCGGCATACCCCGGCGCGGTGATTCCAGGCTACACGCACACGCGGCGCGCACAGGCGGTGCTGTGGCCGCACTACCTGCTGGCGTATTTCGAAATGTTCGCACGGGACCACGAGCGGTTGGGCGAAGCACGGCGGCGCGCCAATCTGCTGCCGCTGGGCTCAGGCGCGCTGGCGGGCAGCGGGTTCGCCTTCGACCGCGAGCGCATCGCGCAGGATTTGGGCTTTGAAGGCATCACGCGCAACAGCATGGATGTTTCGGGGGATCGCGATTTCGCCCTCGACTTCGTCTACGCCGCAAGCGTGACGATGATCCACCTGAGTCGCCTGGCGGAAGATTGGATCCTCTATTCCAGCGAAGAGTTCGGCTGGATGGAGCTGGGGGACGGCGTCACCAGCGGCTCCAGCCTGATGCCGCAGAAGAAGAACCCGGATTCCCTCGAGCTGATCCGCGGCAAGAGCGGGCGCGTGATGGGCTGCCTGACCTCGTTACTGGTGACAATGAAGGGCCTGCCCATGACCTACAATCGCGATATGCAGGAGGACAAAGTGCCGCTGTTCGAGGCGGCTGACCAGTTGGCCGGGTCGCTCGAAATGGCGCGCGCGGTGGCGGAGTCGGTGAAGTTGAATCCGGCGCGGCCCGCCGCCGCCGCCGAGGAGAGCTGGGTGGTGGCCACCGACCTTGCGGAAGCGCTGGCGCGCGCCGGCACGCCGTTCCACCAGGCGCACCAACTGGTTGGGCGCTTCGTGCTGGAGAGTGTGCGTGGCGGGCGCAAGCCGGCCGACTGGACTCCCCAAGAGATGCAACGATTCGCTCCCGAATTCACGCCGGATTTCGCGGCGCTGCTCGACCCCAGGCGCGGCATGGAGTCGCGCGAAGTGGCGGGCGGGACGGGAGCGGGAGCGGTGGCGACGGCACTGGCTGCCGCGAGAGAGCGACTCAAAAGGATGATGCTATGACCAAGACTTACCGGCAGGGGCAGATCCTGAAACTGATCCGCGGTAACAAGATTTCGACTCAGGAAGAACTGGCCCACGAACTGGGCAAGCTGGGAATCGCCGCCACGCAAGTGACGCTTTCGCGCGACATTCGCGACCTGCGCCTGGTGAAGACGAGGGACGGGTACCAGGAGATGGCGCCGGAAGAGACCGGCCCAGAGTTCTCCTTGCTGGCCGCCGAATTCCTGAAAGACGTTTTGCGCGCGCAGAACCTGGTAGTGCTGAAGACGTCGCCCGGGCACGCGAACTCGGTGGCGGTGGCGCTGGACAACGAGGAGTGGCCGCAGGTGGTCGGCACCATCGCGGGTGACGATACGATTCTGGTGATCACACTGGATACTCCGACGGGCGAAGCGGTGCAGGAAAAGCTGCTGGAGCTGCTGGAGCGCTCATAGGCAAGCCGGCGCCGTACAAGTGGCTGGCCCGGTACTACGACGAGCTGCTCGCGTTCCGGACGTAGAGAGCGCTCTTCCGAATCCGTTTTACTGATCACCGCCCTCCTGCGCGCACTTGGTCCCTTGTCGGCGCCCCCCGTTGGCCCCCAACCTGCTATGATCCCTCCGTGGAAAACCGAACCGAGCCAAAGACCGCCAGGCAATGGATCCGCTACATCGTTGTCGCCCTGATCGCGCTGTTCCTGGTGTGGTGGATGTTGCGCCTATACGTTCTTTGAGTCATGGAATCGTTGACCACAGGACAGCGTCGCATTACGACCCTTGGGGCGTGCTTCACCCCACTCCCTGATTAAACGCGAACGAACCAACCGCGGCGGTACAGCACCCAAGCGAACAGAAACATCACCAGCACGTAGGTGATGGCGTACAGCAGCGACGCGTTGTAGGGCGAGGCCAGGCGGAAAAGGTGATCGTAAAGCCAACCGCGGAGAGAAACCTTTCCGCCGGCGCCGGTCCAATGGACCCAACTGAGAACCTCGTCCAGAAATTCGCTCGCCAGGTAAATGACGATCGCGTTCATCCCCATGACGACCAGCGGCTTGACCAGCCGGCGCCAGCCCAGACCATCCACCAGCCACAGGAATCCGGCGAAGAGGACGAAATCCAGGCCGGCCATGAAGAGAGTGAAGGAATCGGTCCAGAGCTTCTTGTTGATGGGCAGCCAGGTGTTGCAGATGAGTCCGGCCGCGAGCAGGATAACGCCCAGGCCCAGCAGGCACAGGCAGCGCTCCCTGAGACTGCGCCGCAAGCCCACGATGTGGCCGGCAAGCAATCCGAGCAGGCAGGTAGCAATTGCCGGCAGCGTGCTGACGATGCCCTCCGGGTCCCACGTCTTGGTCTGAAGATAATTGTGGTAGCCGAGAACCATACGATCGATGTAATGCGCGAAATTGCCCTCCACGTCCAGGCGCCCGGCGCCGTAGCCTGGAACCGGAGCGAACGCCATGAGCAGCCAGTAAACGGCCATGAGGGATATCGTCCAGACGATCTGTCCCCGCAGCCTGGTGGTGAGGTAAATCGCGGCCGCCGCCAGGTAACAGATGGCTATGCGCTGTAGCACGCCAAGAATCCGCTGGGTGGACAGGTCGAACGCCGGATACACATACACCAGCACGCCGAGCGCGAAAAGAACGCCGGCACGGCGGGCAGCCTGACGAAAGAGGCCGGCGCGGGAATCGCCGCGCTCGACGCGACGGCCCAGAGACAGGGTGATGGCCACTCCGACGATCCAAAGGAACGATGGAAACACCACGTCGGTGGGCGTCCAGCCATGCCACTCAGCGTGGCGCAGCGGCCAATAGGTATGGTTGCCATCGCCCGGAGTGTTGACCAGAATCATGAACGCCATGGTGGCGCCGCGGAAGGCGTCGAGCGAGACCAGCCTCCCCGCCGCATTCGCCGTACTCGCCTGTGCCGCGTTTGCGACCGCTCGAGCTCCCACGAACGTTTGTGACATCAACGTGATCTTACCTCGGATGTGCCGGATCTGGTGACGGCAGGTCTGTTCGATGGAGAGTTTCGCATCTCCCCGGCGCGGCTTGGAGGCATCCCTTCGCTGCCGGCCCGAAATCACCGGCCGTCCTTCCGTTGGAAACTCCGCAACCTACCATGGTGACCAGGATTCCGAACTCCCGCTGGCGGAGACGCTTGAAAATCAGCTTTCCGCCTTTTCCGCACTTTCCTTGGAACGGGTGAGCTTCGAACGGACCGCTCGGGCGAACTTAGCCAGTCGGCCACGGCTGGCATCCGGGCGGCTAGCGTCGCGAGCGGCTTCGATCTGCTCGTGCGTCCTCACGTCGGGCTTTGATGTCTTCGAATGCAGCTTGGCTCTGGCAACCTGCCGCTTGTGCCGCTTGTCGAGTCTCTTGTCCATAGATCCACAGTACAACACGCCTGCGGGGCCCAGCCAGGCCGATCAATACCGTTCGTAATGCCGTTCGGAATCAGGCTCTCCAGACCGGCAGTCGGCGGGGCGCCTTGGAGCTGACACTCTGGTCCGGCGGTCCGACTGGTCCACGAACGCCGCTAACTTCCCAATGGACGGCCGGGCTGAGCCAGACCCGCTACTGGTAGTGGATCTCGAAGCGTTTGTTGGTAATAAACAGGACCGTCACATCCTGCTCCGCAGTGGCGCCGTGCTCCATTAGGGAACCTTCAGGGAACCAGACGAAATGCCCTGGTCCGTATTGACCATCGTGGGTCACCAGCGTCCCCTCCAGGACGTACATACCGTGCGCGCATGGATGCGTGTGCAGCGGGTTGACGGTTCCGGCCGGGTAGCGGACCAAGCGGACCTCCATGCCCGTATCCGGATCTACGATCAGGTTCTTGCGATATAGCGATCGGCCTATCTTCTCGTTGGGACGCTCCTCCCAGGAGAGGGCAGTGCTGTCAATAGCTGTGAGTTTGACATCCGGCATCTCCCGATTATCCCCGGTGTGAGGGCGATGGCGAAACCCGCCTGAAAAGGGAAGCGTAGGCCTAGGCCCCTGCGACCGCTGCGGCGCTCTTCTGGAGCCATCCGTCGCGCGACCGCCGCCCGACCTCAATTCCCAGATCCTGCCAAGTAACCGAACCTTGACTGTGTATATACTAAACAGGATGCGGTAGTCCTAAATGGAAATTCCAACTTGGAGAAGCTTATGATTCTACGATTCACTGTGCTCATCATTACCGTGCTGGCGACGGCCGCCGGGCAGGATACGGTCGCCGTTCGTCCCAAGCAGATCGACGACGTGCTCACTAACCCGGGCATCGGTTTCATGACCTTCCAGCGTTTCAACGGCGATTCTTTGAACCAAGGGCTGAAGTGGACCGAGGGTTTCCCCATCGCCTACCAGGAATTCAAAGGCAGCCTGGAGAACAAGGATTATCCGGCCACTTCCATCGCCTATTTCCGCATCTACTGGAAATTCGTCGAGCCAGCCATGGGCCGGTACAACTGGGAGATGCTCGACCGGGCCATCCGCACGGCCCACCAGCACAAGCAGACGCTCATGCTGCGCCTCGCTCCGTACGGGACCACCGGCGACAATGACGTGCCCGACTGGTACCGCGCCATGGTGGGCAAAGAGGCCCCGGAGAAACTGGCCGAGAAGAAGTGGCGCACCGATCCCGAGGACCCGCGCTATGTCCGATACTTCGGCGACATGGTGCGTGTGGTGGGCGCGCGTTACGACGGCCATCCGAACCTGGAGAGCGTCGATCTGGCGATTGTGGGCGCCTGGGGAGAAGGCGCGGGCTCGGACCTGCTGTCGCAGAAAACCAGGGAGGCGCTGCTGGATGCCTATTTCGACGGGTTCCGCAAAACACCCCTGGTGATGATGCTGACGGACAAAAAGACCAATACCTACGGGCTTTCCAGGAGAGATGTGGGCTGGCGGGTGGACTGCCTCGGCGACATGGGCGGCTTCAACCCGAACTGGAGCCACATGCTGGACTACTATCCGGAAGGCATCATCAATTTCGGCATGCAGGACGCCTGGAAAAAGGCGCCCGTCACGCTGGAGGTCTGCTGGGTCATCGAGCAGTGGAAAAACAACGGTTGGGATGTGGATTACATTATCGACCAGTCTCTGAAGTGGCACATCTCGTCTTTCAACGCGAAGTCTTCTCCCGTTCCCCAGGAGTGGTGGCCTCAGGTGAACCGCTGGCTCAAGAAGATGGGCTATCGCTTCGTGCTGCGCAAGTTCACCTATCCGGCAGTGGTGCAGCCCGACGGCAAACTGGAATTCACGTCCTGGTGGGAGAACCAGGGCGTAGCGCCGTGCTACCGGCGGTTCCCACTCGCGCTGCGGCTCAAAGGCGCCGCGAGTACCGAAGTGCTAGTCACGGACTCCGACATCCGGACCTGGCTTCCCGGCGACAGTCTGTACGATGGTGCCGTGTTCGTCCCGGCGGGACTGCCGCCGGGCGAATATGAGCTCGCCGTCGCGATTGTAGACCCTTCGTCGAGAGAGCCCCAGATCAAGCTGGCCATCGCCGGTGTCGCGCCCGATGGCTGGTACCCGATGGGCAAAGTGAACGTCAAGCAGTAACCCACGTTCCATCCTGTGGGCTGCGGTACCATGTTCCTGAGGTCGCCACGCAGATCATGCAGACAACCCGACGTAATTTTCTCGTTTCTGCCGCCTTGAGCGCAGTGGCCGCTGAGGCCGACGTTCAGACCGGCATGCCTATGCGGATGCTGGGTCAAACCGGGCAGAAGGTTTCCTTGCTGGCTTTTGGAGGGGGCAGCCGTTTCCTTGCCTACAAAGACCGCGAAAAAGCGCTGGCCGCGCTGGAGCGGGCTCTGAAAGGCGGCGTCAATTATGTAGATACCGCGTCCTCCTACGGCGACGGACAAAGCGAGCAGTGGATCGGCGAGTTTCTCAAAACGCACCGCAAGGACTTTTTCCTGGTGACCAAGATCGACGGCAACCGCTCCTACGACGATGCCATGCGGATCATCGACCGCTCGCTGAAGAATCTGGGATTAAGTCAAGTCGACCTGATGCATATCCACGCGCTCGGCGACGAGCGTGATCTTGCGGCGATCGAAGCGCCCAACGGTCAGCTCAAAGCGATGCAGCGGGCGAAAGAGCAAAAAATGACGCGGTTCATCGGGATCACCTGTCACGAAAACCCGGAGGTCCTGAAATTGGCGCTGACGCGCCACGATTTCGATTCCACGCAGATGGCGCTGAACATCGCGCAGATAGGCAACGCCGCGCCGTCGAATAAGCCGGGCGAGGGCATGACCGGCGCGTCGGGCTTTGAGACTGTGGCCATGCCCGTCGCCCTGAAGAAGAAAATGGGGCTGACGGCCATGAAGGTGTTTGCGCAAGAAAGACTCCTCGGACAGGCGGCGCCGGAAATGCTTCTGCGCTACGCCATGACGCTTCCGGTCGCCGCGACCACGGTTGGCATGCCGGAACTGGCGCACATCGACTTTAACCTGGCGGTGGCAAAGCGCTTCCAGCCGCTCTCGCCCGCGGAGATGAAATCGCTTCCTACCGGCGTGTCAACGAAAATGCGCGCGGCAATCGACCGCTTTTTCGCCGGCCACATCGACTGCTGAGTGCTTGCAGCCGGCAGCGGATGCATTCCAAAGAGCGCGACTGGTTGGTCTCCCGCAGCCCCGGAAATCGGCTTCCGAGCTGAGCCCCGGTAAACGCCACTGGCGTCGAGCGCACGCGACTCGCACCCGGCACGCTCGTGCGGCTCAGGCTCTACTCACCAAATTACCCGAGAAAAACGCCTTATGAGCCCCACCGCGGTTGCCGGCCCGGAACGTTACACCGGAACGTCGCCGGCCTCTTTCTGACGCCGGGCTAACTCCATGGTCAGCTTCTTCACCAGACCCGCATATTTCGGATCGTGATAGAGATTGTGCATCTCGCGCGGATCGTTGCGGACGTCGAAGAGTTCCCAGTCGGGCTGGGTGTCGGGCGGATTAGCGCCGCTCATGCCCAGTGGCTTGCCGTAGTAATAGATGAGCTTCCAGCGATCGGTGCGCAACCCATAGTGCGCGGGCACGTGGTGATCGCTGGTGTTGTGCATCCAGTAGCGGTAGTACATGGTCTTCCGCCAATCCCGTGGCGTGTGCCCCTCCACGTTGGAGCGGAAGCTGCGGCCTTGCATTTCGGCCGGCGCCCGGACCCCGGCATAGTCCAGGAATGTCGGCGCAAAATCGATATTGAGAACCATGTCGCGATTGACCGAGCCCTGGCGGATCACACCCGGATAGCGCATCAGGAAGGGCATGCGCAGCGATTCCTCGTACATCAGACGCTTGTCGAACCAGCCGTGATCGCCCAGAAAAAATCCCTGGTCGGAGGTATAGATCACGATCGTGTTGTTCGCCAGCTTCTCGGAATCCAGGTAATCCAGCACCCGCCCCACGTTGTCGTCCAGGCTCTGGACGCATCGCAGGTAGTCCTTGATGAAAAGCTGATACGCCCACTTGCGAAGAGCGTCGCCGTGGAGATCGGCCGGAATCGGCTGCTTCACGTCGGTCTGGCTCATATCCTCTCCGACTCGCATGGTTACCGTGGCTACGCTGCGGGCGCGTCCTTCGTAGTGATCGAAGAGGTTGTCGGGCTCGGGGATGGTTTGCCCCTGGAACAGCTCCCTGTATTTCGGATCGGGCTGCCAGGGACGGTGCGGCGCCTTGTGGTGGCACATCAGGAAGAAAGGCTTCCGCTGATTGCGTTGTTTCAGCCAGTCCAGGGTGAAACCAGCAATCAGATCGGTGCAGTATCCTTTGTGCGGTTTTCTTGTGCCGCCATCGATGAACACCGGATCGTAGTATTCGCCTTGTCCCGGCAGGATATTCCAGTAATCGAATCCAGTGGGGTCGCTGGTCAGATGCCACTTGCCGATCATCGCGGTCTGATAGCCGGCGCTCTGCAATTCCTTGGCGACGTGGTTGCGCTTCGGATCGAGCGGGTCGTTCAGCGTGTAGACGCCATTCCTGTGACTATACTGTCCGGTGAGAATCGCGGCCCGGCTGGGCGTGCAGATGGAGTTTGTGCAGAAGCAGTTGGTGAATCGCACGCCGCCCGAGGCGACGCGATCGATGTTCGGGGTCCGGTTGATCCGGCTGCCGTAAGCCGAAATGGCGTGGGCGGCATGATCGTCCGCCATGATATAGAGGATGTTGGGAAGCGGACGTCCAGGGGCCGCAAGTCCGCCGCCGGCTGCTCCGAGCAACGAGAGGATCTCCCGGCGAGTGTATGCTTGAGTCATCGCATTAGGCTGAGATCTCCTATCATCGCCGATTCTCGGCATCTGAGCCAGCGGCTCGAATCTCCCGTGCTGCCGCGGGACGTCACGTAGCGTGGAAAGGAGAGGGCCTGTCGAACCCCGCGAGTGAGGATTCCGAAGAAGCTTTGCCGCGAGAGCCAATCCCAGGACGGAAACCGGTGCATTTGTGGCGGGGCACTCGAAACCGTACTCCCGTCGTATGGGCGTAAAGGCATCCTTCTCAGCGGCCCCGAACCTTGGCTATCGGGCTTCAGTTGGGAACTCCGCAGCCAACCATCCCCTGGCCGCCTCCGCCGTCTCCGGGCCTGCCTGCACCGTTTCTTGCGGTGCCGGGTGAACTCCGGCAGTAATACTGGTCGGCCCGCTCGCGTTTCAAACTCCAATGAGGCGGTTGGGGTTACAATCGAAGACGGCCAAAAAGCCAAAATGAAAATTCCGGGTAAGACCTCCGGGGAGGAGGAATCATGACGCGACGACGATTCATCGCGAGCGCAACGATGCCCTTGCTTTCCGCGTCAGCGCGCGGCAATTCACGTCTCTCGATGGAAGGCTATATCTGGAGCCAGTATTTAACGCGCCAGAAGAAGACGCTGGCCGAGGGAATCAATGAAATCATCCCCATGGCGCGAGCCGCTGGGTTTACTAACATCGAACTGAACCAGTCGTTTTTCGACCCGCAACTGCGACCGCGCCTTCGCGATTTGCTCGGCGCCGAGAAGCTCTCCATGCCGACGGTATACGTGGGCGGCGCGATGCATGAGCGCGAAGCTGCGGAGCGAACCATCAGCCGCGCCCTCGATATCGGGGGGTTCTGCAAATCCTTCGGTTGTCGAGCGGTCGTCAACAATCCAGATCCGAAGCGGCCGGCCGCGCCGAAATCCGACAGCGAACTCGATCTGCAGGCCAGCCTGCTGAATCAGATGGGGCGGGAGCTCAAATCAGCCGGATTACAGCTTTTCGTCCACCATCACAGTCCGGAGATGGCCGATAACGCCCGCGAGTGGCGTCACATTCTGAAAAACACAGATTCAAAACTTGTTGCACTTTGCATCGATCTCGACTGGGTTCATCAAGGCGGCCAGGATCCGCTGGCACTCCTGCGAGAAGCCGGTAGCCGTGCGGCCGAGCTGCATTTGAGAAACTCGCGTGACAAGTTGTGGCTCGAAGCGTTTGGCGACGGGGACATCGACTATCGGAGGATCTCGGCCTATCTGAACGATCAAAAGCTGAAGCCACTACTGGTAATCGAACTTGCCTACCAGCCCGACACCGCTGTGACGCGGCCTCTGGTAGACGACCTGCGCCTGAGCCGCGAGTACGCGGCGCGAATCTTCGTTCTTTGAGCCTCTGGAATCTATGACGGAACAATCCACCAGCGCCCGAGCGGTGATGGACTAAGTGCAATATTGATAGTTTTTGATATTGATACCTGATATGATCGCTTTGCCATGCGTTATGCGATCGCCTTAATTGTCGCTGTCACACTGGTTGGCAGCGCCACGGTAACGGTTCAGGGTAAAGAGCCGCCCGAGAAGCTGGTGTTCCGGAACAAGGGCGGCGACGTGACGTTCACCCACGCGGCGCACATCAGCCGGGAGAAGGGCGAATGCGCAGCCTGCCACGAGAAGCTATGGCCGCAGTCCGCCGTCGAGCCGCTCAAGAACAGCGACGGTTGCAAGACTTGCCACCACCCCGACGGCAAGGCGTTTGAGATGAAGGGCAACTGCGTTAAGTGCCACCCAAGCAGCGGTGCAGGCCTGGCAAGGGCGTGATACTCGCGGTGAGGCAATTCGACCGTACTGCGGGAACTCTCCCCCTGTTCTTCTGAGGGCCATCTACGAATTTCGGTGTGAATTTTTCCCAAACGATCTGGTACTCTACGGATCGGCGATGAACATGTGGCCGCGGTTCCAATTCAACAGAGTTGTCCAGGCGCGCGCCTCGATGCCCGGCCTCGGGTCCTGTGGTCAAGCCAACAAGACCGGCCATGGGTTTCGCAACCCCACTTGGGACTGGCAGTCTCGCGGAGCGATAGGCCGGGAGTGCCGGGTCCGGGAGAGGCGGTAATCTAGGGAAGGATCGCTCACAGCTCACAGCGAAACATGACTGTGTTCGCACACCAGCCGACCCGGACCCGCTTCGTGATCATGGCGCTGCTGTTCGTGTCGGTCGTCATCAACTATCTGGATCGCGCCAACCTGTCCATCGCCGCACCTCTTTTGGGCAAGGAACTGGCCATTGATTCCGTCAAGATCGGACTGGTGTTCTCGGCCTTCGGCTGGAGCTATGTGTTATTTCAAGTCCCGGGCGGCTGGCTGGTGGACCTGGTGCATCCGCGCACGCTGTACGCCGTACTGATTGCGCTTTGGTCGGCGGCTACGGCGCTACTGGGATTTTCGGCGAGCCTGGCCATGCTGTTCGCGCTCAGGCTGGCCATAGGTGCGCTCGAGGCGCCGTCATTTCCGATCAACAACCGGGTAGTGACTACGTGGTTTCCGGAACGCGAACGCGCCACGGCGATCGGCTTCTACACCTCCGGGCAGTTTGTCGGCCTTGCCTTTCTGACCCCGGTCTTGATGTACCTCCAGGTCCATTTCGGCTGGCGAAGCGTATTCATTTCTGTGGGGCTGCTGGGCATCGTGTGGGCGGCTGCCTGGTACATTGTCTATCGCGGCCCACTGACCTATAGAGGCGCCAATCCGGCCGAGATCGAACTGATCCGCCAGGGAGGCGGCCTCGTGGATCTCAGCGAACAGAGCGTGGGCAGCGCTAAACGAGCGTTCAATGCCCGCGATTTTGGCCAGGTCCTGAGCAACTCCAAGCTGTGGGGACTTTACATTGGCCAGTATGCGGCCACTTCAACATTGTGGTTCTTCCTGACCTGGTTCCCGACTTACCTGGTGCAATACCGCGGCATGAGCTTCCAGCAAGCCGGCTTTCTTGCATCGCTGCCGTTCCTCGGGGCGTTCGTTGGGGTGCTTTGTTCCGGTCTCCTCTCGGATTTTCTGGTGCGGCGCGGCGTTTCCCTGAGCGTCGCGCGCAAAACGCCGATCGTGACGGGATTGCTGCTGTCGACAAGCATTATTGGCGCGAACTACGTTCGGACACCGACCTGGATCATCGTCTTCATGGCTTTGGGTTTCTTCGGAAACGGGCTGGCATCCATCACCTGGTCGCTGGTATCCGCGGTTGCGCCGAAGCGTCTGATCGGACTGACCGGCGGAGTATTCAACTTCATCGGGAACATGTCTTCCATCACCGTGCCAGTCATCATTGGTACTCTGGTGCGGGGCGGCGACTTCTCGCTGGCCCTCGGCTATATCTCGGGGATGGCTCTCATCGGAGCTCTTTCCTACATTCTCGTGGTGGGCAGAATCGAACGGCTTCCGGACAGGCCGGCACACGCATAACAACGCGAGAAATCCATCGGATCGACACTGCTCCAACAAGCGGAATTGTTGGAGACTGTTGGACCCCAGCCCTTGCGGGGTGCAGGGGGCCACCGTGCGGTTGTATACTCTTTCTCGGAGCAGCCTCCAGGTGCGAATCCCCCGTTCCGAACGGATCGACCGGCTTGCTCGCTGGCTGCAACGCCGGAATGAGCGGCCCCTCCTCGGCTTCACGCTAGGGTCTTATTATCCTCTCCACCGCTATCCGAACGGCGTTCGGCGGATTCCCAACGGCCCCGTCGATCCCGAGGACATTCATGTGTCCGACTACCTCAGTGAAACTGATGAGCTGTTTGAGCTGCACGAGGCAGCCGGCGGCGACTTGGTGTGGTCCGCCGCTCCGTTTTGGGGCGTGCCGTGGGTGGAGGCATCGCTCGGCTGCGGCGTCCTGGCGGACCATACCGTGGGATCGATGCGCGCGACGCCGCCGTCCGCATTTGCCCAAAATCCAATCGTGCCGGAGTTCTCGGAAACCAATCGCTGGGTGGCTAAGCTGCTGGAATTCATCCCGGCACTGGTGGAGCAAAGCGCCGGGCGCTACCCTGTAGGCGCCACACTAATGCGCGGCGTGGCGGATCTGCTCTCCGCCCTTTACGGCGGCGACAACTTCGTGCTCCGGATGTTTGATGAACCGGACCAAGTGAGCGCCGTGGTTAAAGGGCTCACGCGTTACTGGATTGCTTTCGGCCGCTGTGTGTTGGAGCAGTTGCCTCTGTTCCACGGCGGAACGGGGTCGTTTCTCTTCAGTCTCTGGTGCCCCGGCAAGATGATCTGGACCCAGGAAGACGCTTTAGCTCTGCTATCGCCTGCACTGTACGAAAGGTTCATTTATCCGGCGGACTTGGAAATCGCGTGCGCCTTCGAGCGCACGGCGATGCACCTGCACCCGACGCGATTCATTCCAGTCAGGCAACTGATGGCTGCCAAAACCGATGTGATTGAATTGCACATCGATCACGACGGACCGCGGGCGGAAGCGCTGGAAATGCATTATCGCGCCATCCTGGCAGGTAAGCCGCTCCTCATCTGGGGAGATCTGACGAACGCCGATCTGGACTTTGTAATGACTCAGTTGCCGCACCAGGGGCTGGCCGTGAACACAGTGATTTCCTCGGTGGAGGCGGCGCAGCAAATGTGGGAACGGGTAGCAGATCTCTTCCGGGCCCGGTCGTGATTCCGAACTTCTTTGGCTGCCCGTAACGCGCTGCGGGTTCCGTCATCGCTAATTCACGCCCCAAGAGCCGGCGCCTGGTCACCTCGACGAAATCGTATAACGCCACCGAAGCGGCCAACTGCGAAAACGCTACTTCCCCGGCCGCGCCTCAACGAGACATGGAAGGCGGCGCGGCTTCGGGCGCGCTGCCCCATTCGGTATTGGGTCGGGGACCCATGACCAGGACCAGCGAGCCGCCGCCTGCCAGGTCGGAGTGCGCGAACCAGGGTTTGTTCCAAGGCTTGCCGTTCAGGGTGGCCGACTGGATGTACTTATTTTGCGCGGAAACGTTCTTGGCGGTGATCGTGAAGACCTTGCCCTTGTCCAGCGCGATGCGCGTCTCTTCAAACAGCGGGCTGCCGATTTCGTAGGCGGGCTGGCCGGGACTGACGGGGTAGAAGCCCATGGCGCTGAGCACGTACCACGACGACATGGCTCCGCCGTCTTCGTCGCCGCAAATGCCGAGCGGGCCATCGCCGTACCACACATCCATGATCTGCCGCACGCGGCGCTGGGTCTGCCAGGGTTCACCGCAGTAATCGAACAGGTACGGAATATGGAACGCGGGCTCGTTGCCTTGCGGGTACATGCCGATAAGGCCGCTCATATCGGGGAACTGGCCGAGGAACGCGAATTTGGAAGTCCCGGGCTGCTCGGAGAACAACTGGTTGAGCTTGGCCGCGAACTTCTCGCGGCCGCCCATGAGCGCCATGAGTCCAGCCGGATCGTGCTGCACGTGCCAGGTGTAGACCCAGGCATTGCATTCGGCGAACCACGCGCGGCCGCCCTGCCCGCCGCCGAGTTTTGGATCGAAACCCTCCACCCACTTGCCGTCGGCGGTTTTCGGCGCCATGAAGCCGCTGCGGGCGTCGAACACATTCGCATAGTTGTGCGCCCGCTTTATGAAGTAGGCGTAGTCGTCTTCCTTGCCGAGTCCCTTGGCTACCTGGGCGAGACACCAGTCGTCATAGCAGTTTTCTAGGGTGACGGAGACGGCCTGGCGGTGCTCGGAGGGGTGGACTTCGCGGACGCTTTCAGTCTCCCCCTTGGCCAACGAGGGGAAGAATCCGTTTTCCAGATAGACCTTGTCCAATTCAGTGAGAGGGCCTCGGCGCCAGGGGAGCATGGTAGCCTCGGTGGCGTTCTTCTTCATGCCCTCGTAAGCCTTCTCGACGTCGAAATCGTGATAGCCCTTGGTGTAGACGTCGGCAATCAGGGCCGTGGAGTGATGGCCAATCATCACCGCGCGGTCGCCGCCCATTGAGGGGAAAGAAGGCAGCCAGCCGCTCTGCTCGTACATGCGAATGTAAGACCGCACCATATCGAGCTGGCGGGATGCTTCGATGAGGAGCGACAGAGGATGCGCGCTGCGGTAGGTGTCCCAGAGTCCGTCGTCCACGTAGAAGTCGTGTCCATCGGCCGAGTGGACCTGCTGGTCGTAGCCGCTGTAGTAGCGCCCGTCTTCGGTGATGTCGGTCATGCGGCAAAGCGTGCGGTAGAGCGCGGTGTAAAAGATAGTGCGCTGGCGCTCCGTGCCGCCCTTCACGGCGATGGTGCCGAGTGCCTCGTTCCACGCCGCGCGAGCGCGCGCCTTCACGGCGTCAAATGTCCATTGGGGAATCTCGCGCGCCAGATTGGCTTTGGCCTGATCGGGGCCGATGTGCGAAATGCCCACCCGGACTTCGACTTCCTCGCCGGCCGTGGCCGCGAAATCGGTCGCGAATCCGACGTTGCCGCCCGATTGTTTGGCCTCCTGCGAAAGGTTGCTGCCGCGCCAGGTGCGGTAACCGGCAAGCGGTTTCGAGAACTCGGCGTAGAAGAAATAACGGCCGCCATCCCCTCTGCCGCCGCCGGAGCCGGCGACCGAATCACCCACGACTTCGATCTCGCCGCTCGGCAGGCCTAAAGAGACGTGAGCGTGGCGAGTGCCCGGAAACTGGAACCGGTAGTAGGCGGCCAATGGCGTGTCGGTGAACTGGACTTCGACATCCGAATCGTCGAGCCTCACCTGGTACCAATAGGGCGTGGCGAGTTCGAAATCGTGATCGTAATGAGAAGCGGTCCGGGCGGGATCGTACTCGAGGTCGCCGGTGTAGGCCATCAGCCTGGCCGGACCGGCGGGAAATCCGTAGATCTTGTCGGCCAGATAGCGGTCCTGGATGCCCGGAGTGGTAATGGGGGCCAGGCGAGCCATTCCGTGCGGATACTGAACGTAGGGCGTCGTAGCCGTGAGCAGGTGTCCGATGGCGCCGATGTTTGGATTGACGTAATCGGCCGGCCCTTTGCGGGGGGCGGGCTGCGCGGCCAGCGGCGAACTTGCGCCCAGCATGACCGTGGCGCAATACAGCAGGGCGGTTCGTTTCGTAGTCATGTGGATTCGGCTTGTCTCGGGCTTCACGGGATGATTACCGTCCCGTCGATATTCCGTTCCGTGCCGTAGGCCCCGCCATTGCGTCCTTCCACGATGGGATACTTGGCCGCCATCTCCTCGTTGATGTCGATGCCCAGACCGGGACGCCCGCTGCCGTACATATAGCCTTTTCGGATCTCGGCGGTTCCCGGAAGCATTTCGTGCACCTGCGGCGGGAAATGGTTTTCCTCCTGGATGCCGAACGCGGCGCTCGAAATATCCACGTGGTAGGCCGCCAGTTGGTTGACGGGATCGTTCTCGCCGCCCTCTTGGAACGCGGTCTTCAGGCCGAAGACTTCGCACATGGTGGCGATCTTCTTGGCCTGGGTAATGCCTCCTATGGCGGTGACGCGGGTGCGGATGAAATCCACCGATCGCTCGGCGATCAGGGGGTAGTATTCGGCGGGATTGGTGAAGACTTCGCCGACGGCCTGGGGTGTGGCGCACACCTTACGCACTTCCTTGTACCAGGCCAACCGCTCGGGCGCCAGCAAATCCTCGATGAAATACATGTGCATCGGTTCCATCTTCTTCGAGAAGAGGATGGCGTTCGTGCCCTCCAGGTGGGAATGAACGTCGTGCAGCAGCTTGGGCGCGAATCCCACCTTCGAGCGAACATATTCGAAGATCCCCGGAACGGTTTCGACGTACTGATCTTCGTCGAACGCGGCGCCCTGATAACCGCCTTCCACGCGGCTGCCCTGGTTGGCGGGAATGAAGCCGCCGCCGCCGTAGGCCCCGCCGAATTGCAGGCGGATGTGGCGGTATCCGGTCTCCGCCGACTTCGAAACCGCCTCGGCGCATTGCTCCTTGGTGCGGCCGTCCACGTGATCGTAGCAGGCGACGGCGTCGTGGGCGCGGCCGCCGAGCATTTCGTACACCGGCATGCCGGCGCGTTTGCCCTTGATGTCCCACAGGGCCTCGTCCATCGCCCCGATCACCTTGTTGTTGACCGGACCGCCGCGCCAGTAGGTGCGGTAGTTGGCGCTCTGCCACAAGTCTTCGATGCGGTCCGGGTCCTTACCGATCAGCCACGGTTTGAGGTGCTTTTCGAGTGCCGTGGCCACGGCCAGCGTCTGGTAGTTGTCGTTGGCCGACCCAATACCGTACAGGCCGGCCTCGCTGGTGATGATCTTGAGGAACACCCAGCGGTAGTTGCGTCCCCCGCTGGTGGTGATCACCTTGACATCTTTGATGGTGATGGGCGGGAGCCCCTTGAGGCGGTTGTTGTAGTCGTCAGCCGCGGCAGCCGGCGTCACCGGCGCGGCCAGCAGTCCCTTGAGAAAGTCTCGTCGTTCCATTTGAGCCCTCCAGACCGCGCGTGCGGCATCACCTGCGCGGGTTTCTATTGCGATCGTCTGCTCCTGGCAGCTAAAGAATCACTTTAACGCCAACCGCATCCGCCCATGGGAGGCTTGTCGCAGAACGCGGCAGGTTCCTCAGTCAGGAAATCCAGTATGATTCGACTGACCATCTCCGCTTGCACGACCGTAAGAGCGTGACCCGCGCCGGGAACTATCCCTTCCTTGACATGGGGAGCCACCCGCGTCAGGCGGCGCACGGCTTTATCGGCGGCATAGATGGTTTCGTGTTCGTCGGCCAGGAACAACGTGGCACCCGCAGGTCGCCCCATTCGGCATCTGTCAGTACTGTCGGAAACGGGAGTCCCGCCGCTGGAGACTCCGCATGATGGTTACCAGCCAGTCCACCTCCGCCTCGAACCGTTCGGGATCCGTCCGCGCCCAGTCCGCAAACAGCCAACGAAACAGCGGTCGAACGCACCATCGGCCACCGATGGCGGCAAAGGATATGGCGGCGACGAATAACTGGAGGAAGAACTTCGTGCTGAAACGCAGAACCGTACCCCCAGGGGCAATCAGGACGGCTTTGTTGAGCCGCTTTGGAACCTGATGCGAACGAACGCCTGACCATACGATGTGGGAACCATTCGTTCTTCCGAGGCGACAGGCCACTCCTAGGCTGCCAGAGAATCGCAATACGCCAGACACAAATCTCTCGCTGCCGCGGATCGGTATGGGTAATATGCTGCGGAGGTGCTCATCGTTTCTTCCCCGAGATACCGGAGCCGCTAGCCGGCAAGCAAGCTGCCGCATTCGCGCGACGCAGCTGTGCGTCACGAACCATTTAGACACCAGAGCGAGCAAACTGGTTCCCCGTTCTGCGCCACGGGCGCGGCGGAGGCGCACTCTCTTCAGCGCGTCAGATTGTAAATCAGGCCGAAAGGATCCTTGACGTAGCATCTCGGAAAATCGGGCTCGTCCTTGATGATCTCGCAACCGTTCTTGATGAGGCGGCGCTTGGCTTCTTCGACACTGTCGACCGTAACTTCTATACAGCCGCGCATAATTAAAGGGACATAAGGCGGGCGAGTGTGGCATACTCGTTTTAGGAAGGAGTGGCCATGCTTGCGCGACTGTTGCGATTGCACCCGAGCACGCATAAGCGGTTAGTCCGACTCAGCAAGGAAGCCGAACGGGACGGAGCCTATCGCGTGGCGAAACGGCTGCTGGCGGTCGTGCTGAAC